>Ga0116216_10003008_pt1 | contig 11051 bp, 16 predicted proteins | sample Sb_taG_11_FD_89696 | JGI IMG/M metagenome (GOLD analysis project Ga0116216, IMG submission 89696) | Peat soil microbial communities from Weissenstadt, Germany - Sb_50d_3_AS metaG | ecosystem: Environmental > Terrestrial > Soil > Wetlands > Peat | place: Germany: Weissenstadt | collected 2010-09-21
CGACGCGCTTGGCGCAGCTTTTTGCGGTTGAGCGCGTAGGCGAAGGTGGCTTTGCGTGGGTCGACCGCTATGTCGAGGAGGCGCCATGCCGCGGGCGCCTTGGCGCGGGCGGCGCCGAGCTTCATCAGCAGGCTCTCGCGAGAGAGGTCCATGTGCGCCAGCTTCGCCAGTCGCGCCCACAGCCACTTCAGCTGCCGCTTTCGCATGGCGCGCTCCTTGTCGATGCGCGCCCGGCTCTGGGCGAGCACGTAAAGGTCGTCGCCCTCGGCCAACAGCTTCACCTCGACGCCCGGCCGCACCTGGTGCCAGGGCAGGCCGACGAGAGACTTTTCCAGCGTGCTGAGGCGTCCCTTGGGGGTTCCCACCAGATAGGCGACGGGCGGATCGGATTGCCGCATTTCGGCCAACACCTCTTCGGTGGGGATGCCGCGGTCCATCACCCAGATGCGCTGGGCCTTGCCGTACTGCGCCTCGATCTTCGAAAGGAATGCGCGCAGTGTCGTCTTGTCGGAGGTGTTGCCGGGGAGAACTTCGTAGGCGAGCGGAAATCCGTCGGGCGTCACGATCAGCGCGATGACCACCTGCACGCAGTCTGAGCGCTTGTCGCGGCTGTAGCCGTGCCGGCGCTTGTCGCTATCGTCGCTCGGCGGATCGGATTCGAAGTACGTGCTGGTCAAGTCGTAGAGAAGGACGTCGAAGCGGGCGCCGAACAGATCCTGCCAGCGCCGACACAGATGGGTGAACAGCGCCGGTTTGTGCTCGACAAGCTTGTCGAGGCAACGATAGAGCGCGTTCTTCTCGACCAGCGCAAAATCTTCGCCGAGCAGATCGCCCATGGCGCTTTGCTCGAACCACAGCCGGTGCAGACGCCATTCGCTGCCTGGATCGATGAGCCGGTAGCAGACCAGCGTCTCAAGGATGTGGCTCCAGCAGGTCCCTTCGCGCGAATCGGGCAGACGAGCCGCCCAGAAGCGGTCGAGTGCCAGTTGCTCATAGAGCTGGCAGGCGAGCCAGCACGCGCCCCATTGCCGCGGCCGATGCAGCTGCATGGCCCCGAGCCGGATCTGCACGCCATCGCCCTCGGCGTGATCGGGCAGCGGTCGATCGGCGGGGAACAAGGCCAATTGAGTGGTTTGTTGCGCCTTCTCGTCGAAGGCCTCGATCACCCGGCACCAGGCTTCCTGCTGGCTGTCGTTGATCTCGTCGAGATAAAGCACCTGCCGCTGCACCACCTTGCCGCCGGCGCAGCGCTTGCTCTCGACAATGCTCCAGTAGCGGTGCTCCTTGCCGTCCTTGACGCGTCGATTCGGGCGCAAATACATGGCGAAACAAATCTACGCCAAACGATTCCTCTGAAAAGATACTTGGTCTCCACTACAGGCGAATTTCGAAACCTCATCGTTGAACCGACTCGCTTTTCGCCCCCTCCCAACCCCAAAATTCGCCGCTTGCCTGCCCCAGTTGAGAAAGCCGGGTTAGCCTGTTTCCATCGCCGCCGCCATCCGGTGATATCGCCGGAGTGGCGGCCGCGGGCGGAGTGACCGCCGCCGCGGCCTCATGGCCTATTCCTTCGCGCATCCCTGACTCACTTTTCAGCGTTTCTCTGAACGAACCACTCCACGGCCCCAGAGTCATCGATGCGCAACTCCATATTCCCGTAGAACCTGGTCGACGCCACCTTCTTGCACTGTTGGCGGTATTTAGAGCTTGCGTCGGTATCGGGTTTTCGTCCTACCGACACGAACGTGATACGCGGGGCGACATGTTTCAAAGCCTCTAAGTGATAGCCACTGTCGCGGCCGTGGTGGCTCGCCTTCAGATAGTCGCTTTTCAGATTAGCGCCGTAGTGCGCCACCATGTCATCCCACGCCTCAGATTCTGCGTCTCCAGCCAGCAAGAAACTACGCCCTGCGTGGCGCAGCCGCAGGACGATGCTCAGGTCATTCGACTTTCCAGCATGGTTGCACGATGTGACCAGCGTCGGGGTAGGCGACAAAATCTCGATGTTGTCGCCGCCAGGAACTCCGTTCTCATCGCGACCGAAGGCGAACAACGCATCGCCCCTTGTGTAGTTCTTAGCGTTCGATCTGATCGATTGGTAGAACTCCCAATCCTCACGATCCGCATCGCTGCGAAAATCGGGATCGGGTTTCGTGTGTCTCGTATCCCAAAAATTTGCGAATCCAACCGCGTCGTGGAGACGCTGTAGTCCCCTCATGTGATCCAAGTCTGGATGGGTCAGAATGAATCGAAACAGACTTCTGCCGGGGTAAGTCTTTTGCAAAAACTCAATCGGGTCCGTGAGTTCGCTCGCCGCATCTCTAGCGGCATCGGCATAGACCGAGTCATAGGCCCCTAGCAGCGCATTCGGCTGCGCGCCCAATGCGCCTGCTCCTCGCAAGGGATTCGGCGCAAGTCCGCTGGCCATCAGCGGGCCTTAGGAAAAAAGCGATCCCAAACCGGCCTGCCTCGCGCGCAACGCATCGGCCTTTTGCCGTTCCTCTTTGACTAGCTCTGTGAAACTTTCGCTGTCGTAATCCTGGGAGTTGTTTATGTCGATCATCGTCAGTCGACCCGACGGATGCGAGATGATGGTACAATCACCGTGGCCGACATTGAGAAAATGGACTCGCAACATATTCGTTCTTCTCCTAAACTTCTTTCCTATTCGTGCTCGTGCGCATTGGTTCGCAGCTGCGCAACAGCGCAATCGCGTAAGCTTCGGCCGTCCGTTTGAGCGCGGCCGGCGTTGCCCATCGCAGCAGGACGCCTCCAATCAGCGCGCAAATTACTAGCCCTTAGGCGGCCCATTCGTCAGAGGTTGTCGCCGGCAGCAAGTAGAGCCCGCCCCCGGTTGCCATCGCGCAGACACCGGCTATAGCCAATCCAGTTGAACGCAACCCAAGCAGGTTGCGGATCATTCCGTAGTTGCAGTTTTCCTGGAAGACCAGCCGATAGGCCTCCCCTCGGCATCGCTCACGCAGCCCATCAACGGCCGATGCGTAGACTGAATCCGCGGCGATAGGATCGGCCGCTTCATCGCTCGCAGATGGGAACGTTATTCCTACGAGCCGGGACAGCGTCTTTTTGTAGCGCTCACGGGTCGCGCTTTCGATTTCCGAGTTCCTGTGTCTTAGGAACCGCGTCGTCGGAAGGCCACCCCAATGCGCGATCATCACCGGTTCGATTTTCTTGCCTTCATCGCGCGCGACGCGAACGAGCAGCAAGACCATCACAGCCTCAAGCGTAGGGTCGATTACAAAACCGCGCCACTCGCGCGCGACGGGGAATATCGCGACGAAAGCAACAATGATTGGGAGGCTCACTATCAAGGCCGGCACGAACCGCGCTCGAAAATCGTATTCATCCAGGTGTTTTTGGAATTTCACTGAAGGCCGTCTCCAAAAGGCCGAGTCCAGTCCAAGCTCGGCCGTATTTCACAAGGGGCATTGGTTGAGCGACAGCAGATTGTCGTTCCAGTACCCGTCGGCATGAGTCCGCAGGTAGGGGGCGTGGCCGGGCGCGCGGACGACGCCGACGTCGGCGCGCTTGCCTGTCCTCGGATCGAGCACGAAGAAGGTGTTTGTCTTCGCCTCGATGCTCGCGACGACGCTTTCCCGCGGCCATACCCACGCCGCGCGCGGATTGCCGAGATGCGTGATGTGCTCGTGCGGACTTTGGGGGTGCGGTTTGCTGATACAGGTTACTTGAACATCGGGCATAATGGCTCCCCTGGATATCGAGCACGATGCTTGTGCTCATTTCTCTATGCGGATCGCGAGCGGTCTCTCGGACATTCCCGTCGAATTTTTTTTCGCGGCCGATGTCCGAGGCGGACTCCGGACTCCGCATCGGGGAGGGAAAGGGGCGACGATTGAAAGCTGACGTAGCCGACCGATCGAGCGACGAGATCGCCGTCGCGATCCACGCCTTTACGGATGCGCAATGGATTCGCCTGCGCAAGGTCGCCGCAAAGTACGCGTGGCTCTGCCCGTTTGAAGCCGACGATCTCCTGCAGGAGGCCTTCTGCCGGGCGCTTGCTGGCGATCGGCGTTGCCCCTCGCATGTGGACCCCGTGAGGTTCCTCGCCGAAGTGATGCGCAGCATCGCGGACAGTGGGGCCAACAAAGTGGAGAACCAAATAGATGTCGTTCCCGTTATGCAGCCGGGTGCGGTCGCCGAGAGCGCCGTTGACCCTACCGATTCGAGAATGAGTCCAGAGCAAACCATGGCCGCTGACGAGGACGCCGAGGCGCTCCGCCAAGCGATGCTCGGATTGTTCCCCGACGACCCGCAGGCACGCGACCTGCTCGACGGAATCATGGAGGGGTATGAGGGCGAAGAGCTGCGCACGCTGACCGACCTCGACGAAACCAGCTTTGCGAGCAAACGGAGACTTATCCGACGCACGATCGACAGGCACTATCCAAAGGGGTGGAAACCATGACCAGAGCGGACAAGAAGGCGCTGAGGGCGCTCAGCCGGCTCGCAAACGCGCTCGTCGAAGACGTTCTCGCTACGTCGGACGGGGAAATTCTCACTGAATTTACCGAGACCCACGGCGACCCCAGAAAGAATTCCGACGCGATGCGCTCGCTCTTCGAGAAGAGCGTTCTCAACGTCAGAAAAGCGCGCCTGCGCGCCGCGCAAGCCGGTGTGACCGCAGATCGAACCTCCGCGACGGCCCGCAAAATCGTCAGCATCGAGGATGCCAGAGGCAAGCTTCGTCGCGTGCTTGCGTCTTGCCCTCCTCACGTGAAGTTTACGCTCGCCGCCCGCAACGAAGATGAGCTGTCCGACGCCGACGTGCTTGGAATGTTGCAAGATCTCGAAGAGCTTGGGGTTGTACCGCCAGATGACAAGAGTGGCGGTCATCCATGAAGGGTCTCACTCCCGCGGAGCGACTTCTTCAGGATTTGGGCATCAGCGAACCCCAGGAAATCGACCTAGAGGCGATAGCCTTTCACCTTGGAGCCCGCGTTAGGTTTCGCAAACTTGAGGGTTGCGAGGCTCGGATCATCGGATGCAACGACACTGCCATCATCACCATTGACCACAGTTGCTCCCCCACACGGAAGAGATTTTCACTCGCGCATGAAATCGGCCATTGGACGCATCACAGAGGCCAAACGCTCGTTTGCCGGGTGGAGGAATGGCAACCGCAGGACAAAATGTCTCCCGAACGGGTCGCCAACACATTTGCGGCTGATCTCCTCATGCCGAAATGCCTCTTCGCGACGGCCGCGCGCGCGTATCCAAAGCTGAATTTCAAAACCGTCGCCGACATCGCGGGGGTATTCCGGACGAGCCTCACAGCCACGGCCATTCGCCTTGTCGATCTTGGTCACTCCCCTGCCCTCCTCGTGTGTCATTCGAGCCTAGGTCGGAAATGGTTCACGCGCGGCCCTGACGTCACCTCGCGCTGGTTTCCGCGCGACAATCTTGACGCCGACACTTTCGCGTTTGGCGTGCTTCACGGCGGACAACCGGACGACACGATGCCCCACAGGATGGGGGCAGAAGCCTGGTTCGATCGTTGGGAGGCCCAAAAACACGACGTCTACGAGCAAACTGTGCGGACCGGTGACGATGAGGTCCTCACGCTCGTTCTAATCACCGACTCGCGGATGCTCGAGGAGTATTGATCGTTGATTCCTGCGGCTATTCTGCCGCCTCGATTGGTTCTTCCTGTCGTATTACGGCTTAAGCGCGGGAAGACGCCCGTGCTTGATCCTTCCGAGGCACGGCAGTTGCTTGACAGTAGCGACGTGACAACGCCCGTCGGCCTTCGCGACCGCGCCCTCATCGGCCTCATGGTCTATTCGTTCGCGCGCATTGGCGCGGCGCTCGCGATGAAGGTCGAGGACGTCACTGTGCAAAACCGCCGGCTTTGGGTTCGCTTGCACGAGAAGGGCGGCAAGCGCCACGAAATGCCCTGCTGCCACAACCTCGAGACTTACCCCCACGCCTATATCGACGGCTGCGGGCTCACGGGTGATCCGAAGGGACCTTTGTTTCGGACGATCGGCCGCGCGCGGAGGAGCTGACGACGACTCCCCTGCCCCAGGCGAACGCCTACGCGATGATCCGCCGGCGCGCGGCTTCGGCCGGCATCGAGACGAAGATCGGCAACCACACGTTTCGCGCGACCGGGATCACCGCCTACCTCGAGAACGGCGGCACGCTCGAAAAGGCCGCCGCCATGGCGGGCCACTCCTCGACGCGCACCACGCAGCTCTACGACCGCCGGCGCGGCGAGGTGAGCCTCGACGACGCTGAGCGGGTGGCGATTTGAGGAGGGGACTCTATGAGCATGGAGCATGGAATATGAGACGCGAGGAGTCAGCCGTCATTTGCATATCGAAGGCCGAGGTCGAAGGCGATCTGGGTTCGGTATTGACGCGGATTCGCGCGGCGTTACGCGCGCCCATTCGTTGAGGCGGCAGTTCCCTCACCCCCGGCCCCTTTCCCGAACGGGAGAGGGGAGTCTCAGCAACTCGTCGATGAAATCGTCCATCCGCTTGGCGACGGCGCGGATGTCGAAGAGCCGCTCGACGCGGGCGCGCCCTGAGCGCGCCAGCTTGGCGCGAAGATCCGGTGAATCGAGCAGGGACGAAAGGCTGCTGGCGACGCCGTCCGCGTCCCTGGGATCGACAATCAGCGCGTCGCCGCCGCAGACCTCCGCGAGGCCGCCAAGCCCCGACGCCACAAGCGCGGTCCCGCTCGCGAGGGCCTCCAGCGCGGTCCGGCCGAACGGCTCCGGCGTCTTCGTCAACACCATCCCGACGGCTGCCTTCTCCCAGGCCGTCTTGACCTCGGCATAAGGGAGGTTCGTTTCAATCCTGATCCTGCCGCCGAAATCTGCCGCGGCTTCACGAAGCTCCCGCACAAACCCGGGCTCCCTCTCGATCGCCGAAAGGATGAAGCGGGCGCTCCATTCCGGCCGCGACCGCAAGAGGCGGGCGATCGCCCGCATCGCCTCGAGATGGCCTTTGTCGTCAAGCGCGCGGCCGACCGACAGGATCGTCGACTCCTTGGGGACGGAACCTGACCAGTCGGCCATGTCGAGCCCGTTGGGGATGGCCCGCATCGGCGCTCGCGCACTCGGGAAGTTCAAGCGGAAGCGATTCGCGCAGTCCTCGCTGACGAAGGCGAGGGCGGATATGCGCCGCAGCTCGAAATCGCGCGCCGCGCGCTTCACCGCGCCTGATGGCGCCTTTTCATAGGCGTGGCTGTGCAGGATCGCCGGGACGCCGGACGCCGACGCAATCAAAGCCGTGGCGGGAAGATGGTTCTCGACGATGGCGAGGTCGATTCCCTCGCGACGCAGAAGCCTGCCGACGCTCCAGGCCTTGGCCAGGTTGCCGCCCAGCGGAACATCGGGCACGGTCTTGATCGGGATCCCGTCGAACGGCCCGTCCACTTTCGGGCAGACGACCAGGGTTGAGCCGGCGTACCGGCTATGATGAATGAGGTCCCGGACGCAGAGTTCGACCGAGGAGGCGAGGCGGGGCCCGAAATGCGCGTTGCGCAAGAGGACGTAGGCGATTGTCGGGTCACGCGCCATCGGCGAACTCGTTGGGGCGTCGGAGCCCTGAAGCGGCGGTCCTTACATGCCGCCCTCCCCCTGGACAAGCATTCGCCGCGATTGCCGCCTGCGACGAATTTTGCTTGAACTGCGCCGCGCACTTCGGCCGGCCGCGCCGAGGAGTGGAATGAAGGGCGCGTTATGGTCTCCTCCCCAAACAAGGACCGCTTGGACGCTCTGACGCATATCGGCGCCAAGGGCGAGGCGCGAATGGTCGACGTGTCGAAAAAGGCCGCGACGAGCCGCATCGCGGTCGCCGAAGGCCGCGTGCGTATGGGGCGCGCGACGCTCAAGGCCATTCTCGCCGGCGATGCGAAGAAGGGCGACGTGTTCGGAGCGGCGCGGATCGCCGGGATCATGGCGGCCAAGAAAACCGCCGAGCTCATTCCGCTCTGCCATCCTCTTCAACTGAGCAAGATCGAGGTCGACGTCGCGCCCGAGGAGTCTATGCCGGGCCTGAAGGTTCGGGCGGAAGCGCGGTGCGTCGGCCCCACCGGGGTGGAAATGGAGGCGCTGACGGCAGTCGCCGTCGCATGCCTCACCATCTACGACATGGCGAAGGCGATTGATCGGGGCATGAGCGTCGAGGGCGTGCGGCTCGTCGAGAAACGCGGCGGCAAGTCGGGCGACTGGCGGGCGGAGGATCGGGACGCGTGAGTGGCATGATCTCAGTCGAAGAAGCGCTCGCGCGCGTGCTCGCGTCGGCCGAGGCGCCGCTCGCTGAAGAGCGGGTCTCGCTGGAAGCCGCTCACGGCCGTGTGCTGGCGCGCGACCTTGCGGCTTTGCGGACCCAGCCGCCCTTCGCCAATTCTGCGATGGACGGCTACGCCTTGCGCGCCGCAGATACGCTGGACGCCACGACGACCCTGACCGTGGTCGGCGAATCCGCGGCGGGACGCGCGTTTGGCGGCGCCGTTGGGCCGGGCCAGGCGATCCGGATCTTCACTGGAGCGCCAATGCCGGAAGGCGCCGACGCCATCGTCGTTCAGGAGGAGGTCCGGCGCGAAGGAGACCGCATCGCGCTCATGGGTCCCGTGACGACAGGCGATAATCTGCGGCCGGCCGGAATGGATTTTCGCGAGGGCGAAGCGCTTATCCTTGCCGGACGTCGACTCACCCCGCGCGACGTCGCCCTGGCGGCCGCGGATAACCATGCCGATCTGCCAGTGCGGCGGCGCGCTCGCGTCGCTATCCTTGCGACCGGCGACGAACTGGTCGCGCCTGGCGGCGCGATTGGCCCGGCGCAGATCATCGCCTCGAACAATTTCGCAGTCGCCGGTGTCGTCGCCGCCTGCGGCGGCGCTCCGATCGACCTCGGCATCGCCGTCGATACAATAGCCGCGCTCGATCAGGCCATCCGGCGCGCGCGCGACGCTGAGGCGGACGTACTAGTCACGCTCGGCGGCGCATCGGTCGGCGATCACGACCTCGTCCAGAAGGCGCTCGTTGGCGCCGGCATGGAGCTCGGCTTCTGGCGAATCGCGATGCGCCCCGGCAAGCCGCTCATGCACGGGCGGCTCGGCGCCATGCGGGTCCTCGGCCTGCCGGGCAACCCTACGTCGTCGATGGTCTGCGCGATCCTTTTCCTGCGCCCCCTCCTGCGCGCGTTGCACGGCGAGCCTGATGCGGGGGCCGATCCGAGCGAGCCGGGCCGCCTTGGCGCGGACCTCCCCGCGAATGGACCGCGGCAGGACTATATGCGTGCAACGCTCGCTCGCAGCGCCGATGGACTCCGCGTCGCGACCCCGTCCGCCTCGCAGGACTCGTCGCTGGTCAAGACCATGGCCCGCGCCGACGGGCTCATCGTCCGACCGCCGCGCGCCGAAGCGGCGAAAGCTGGCGAAGCGTGCAGGATCATCACCTTCGAGGGGCTCGGGATCTGATTGCGCTCCGATTGCTTACGGTACGATCCATGCGGCGTCGCCCCAACCCGAGGGCGAAGCGGGAACAGCACCTAGCGCAAGGCTAGCGGCCGTCGTGCGCGTGGACCGGCCATTGGCTCGAGAGCACGGAAAACAGGAACGCGGTCGTGAGGCCGAACAGCATCATGCCGTTCAGCGCCTCGAGCGCGCCCATTAACCGCCAATGCGGGGCCAGAAAGATCTCGGCATGTCCGTAGCTCGTCATCGCGCTCAGCTAATAGAGCGTCGCAATCCTGAAGTCGGGCGATGCGCGGAGCACGACATAGGCGAACGCCCAGGCGCCTCCCTCCAGCGCGTGTAGAACTGTCACCAGCAGCACGGTCGCAGCGATCACCGCGGCGAATCCCGCGCGCGACGACCTGGCGCCGAAAGAGCTCGTCAGCCGGCCGATCATATGTTCGCGAATCTCGACCAGGCCGAAACCGTGGACGAGCACGGTCAGCACGATGAGCGGGAGGCTCCAGAGCCAGTTGTTGGACCAGCCTTCCGCAAGCAGAAGCGCCGCGTCCGAGTGTGCGAGCGCCTCCGACAGGGCGTCCTCCCTCAATGCTGGACCTTGAGAGCGCGATCAGAATGCTTTCGCTTTTCGCGGTCTCGCAGATCTCGATCAATACCAGCCGGGAACCAGCGGCCCCCACGCGCCGCCCCAGTCGTTCGCCGCTTCCGCGTTCAGCAGCGCCGTCGTTTCCTGCATTTGTGCAATGTTGTTGGCGGCGCGCAGCTGCTGGTACTGCTGATATGCGGCGTCATTGCCCACGTAGGCGCAATTGCACCCGGCGGCGTCGGCGTAGATGTAAGTGTTGCCGCTCTTTCGCTGAGCGTAGGTGATCGTGTTCTGCGGCAGCGCTTGAAGCTTGGCGGCCTTCTGCGGCGTGTCGGCCTGCAGCCTGACGAAGCCGGCTGCGGCGAGTTGCCCCTCCTTTTCCTGCGCCCCGACGGTCACGCACGCGCCGACCGCCAGCGAGGCGGCCAAAGTGGCCGCAACAATCGTCCTTCGAAGCATTTCGAACCCCGCCTGCCAAATCCGCTCGTGGTATCATCGTCCTGGCCGAGGCGAGTTCGTATCGCCAGCCGGATCAAGACATTGGCCTTGCGCGCCCGCGCGAGTCAATCGCATGACGAAATCGGGACGCGACAAACCCGCTTTCCTCATTGGCCGTCAATCGGGCCCGACGACGGAGACGCCTCACAGTTCAAGTTAGGGTTCGGCGATCCAATGCATTGCTTCGCTCTCCCGCCCCTTGTCGAAAGCCTTCGCCTCAGGGTGCAGGAACATGCGCAGGGTATCGACAAGCCAGTGCTGCCAATCATGACCGGCGATCACCGCGAGCCGCTCAACATGCATCTGGTGCATTTTGACAAAGCCGGTGTGAACCTCAAACGCTTTGAAATTCTCCCAACCGCCGAACTCGGTTGTGTCGATCCGCTCCGATCGATCATTGCGTCGATCTGAGGCCCAAGCTGCCTGAAATCGGCGACGGTCAGTTTCTCCGACAGGACGACTTTCATCGCGCTCGCGGAGATCGGCTCAAAACTGATCA
>Ga0116216_10003009_pt1 | contig 11051 bp, 20 predicted proteins | sample Sb_taG_11_FD_89696 | JGI IMG/M metagenome (GOLD analysis project Ga0116216, IMG submission 89696) | Peat soil microbial communities from Weissenstadt, Germany - Sb_50d_3_AS metaG | ecosystem: Environmental > Terrestrial > Soil > Wetlands > Peat | place: Germany: Weissenstadt | collected 2010-09-21
GACGGCTTGCCGTCCTTCGTCCGCACCGTCCAGCCGTCCGGATCGGTGACCACCTCGTGGGTCCCCACGTTCACCATGGGCTCAATCGCCAGCGTCATACCCGGTTGCAACAGGATGCCGGTGCCGGGACGTCCGAAGTTCGGGATCGGCGGCTCCTCGTGCAGTGAGCGCCCGACGCCGTGCCCGGCGTACTCTCGGACGACAGAGAATCCGTGCCGCTCGACATGCCGCTGGATGGCGGCCCCCACGTCCCCAAGCTTCGCCCCGGGACGCACCGCCTGAATCCCCGCCTCGAGGGCTTCCGCCCCCACCCGGAGCAGGCGGGCAATGATCTCCGACACCTCGCCGACGGGCACGGTCACGGCGTTGTCTCCGTGGAACCCGTCCACGATCGCCCCGAGATCCAGGCTCACGCACTCACCCTCGCGCAGCCGCCGCCGGCCGGGGATGCCATGGACGACTTCGTCGTCGACGGACGCGCAGAGGCTCGCGGGATACCCGCGGTACCCGAGAAACGACGGGACGCCCCCGCGGGCCCGGATCTGATCCTCCGCGATCCGATCGAGCTCGCGCGTGGTCACTCCCGGCACGACCCCGTCGACCACGGCCTTGAGGGCCCGCGCCGCGACTTGGCACGCACGCCGCATCGCGGCGATTTCCGCTGGAGACTTGAGCGCAATCATCGTCGACATCAACCCTTAGCCCGGCCGCGCGGTCCGGGATTTGGCGAATTCGCGGATCCCGCGGTACACTTCCGGCACCGGGCGCTCCGCGTTCACGGACAGAAACAAGCCGCGCCTGCGATAGTGCTCGACCAGCGGCTCCGTCCACCGGTGAAACACTTCGAGCCGGTGCAGGACCGTGCTGAGCGTATCGTCCTTTCGCTGAATCAGCGTCACCCCGTCCACATCGCACCGCCCCGGCTCCTTCGGCGGATGGTAGTCGAGATGATAGATCGCGCCGCACGTCGGACACACCCGGCGGCCGGTCAGCCGGCGCAGCAGGACCTCCTCGCGGATCTCAAAGAACACCACCGCGTCGAGCCCTCTGTCCGCCCGCGCCAGCCACGTGTCCAGGGCGTCGGCCTGGCCGATCGTCCGCGGATAGCCGTCGAGGATAAAGCCCTCCGCGCAGTCCGGCTCCGCGAGGCGGATATGCACGATCCGGTCCACGATCTCGTCGGGCACGAGGTCGCCTTCCTGCATGAACTGGAACGCCCGCCACCCGACGTCGGTGCCATCGCGCACCGCCTGCCGGAGGATCTCGCCCGTCGAGACATGCGGCAGCCCGTCCTGGCGCTGAAACATTTCCGCCTGCGTCCCCTTGCCGGCACCGGGTGGGCCCATGAAGATCAGGTTCATGCGGCGGCGATCACTTCATGAAGCCTTCGTAGTGCCGCATCAACACGTACGCCTCGATCTGTTTCATCGTGTCCAGTGCCACACCCACGACGATCAGCAGCGACGTGCCCGTCAGGTACAGCGTCAGCTGCCCGGTGAATCGAGAGATAAAAATCGGCACGACGGCGATCAGTCCCAGGAAGATCGCGCCGACCAGCGTCAGGCGTTCCAGGATGCGGGTCAGGTAGTCGGTCGTGGGCTTCCCGGGGCGGATCCCCGGGATGAAACCGCCGTACTTTTTGATGTTGTCGGACACGTCCTCGGGATCGAACGTGACGGCGCTGTAGAAGTACGTGAAGAAGATGATCAGCACGAAATACATGAGCGCCCCGGTGGTGCTATTCAGGCTGAAGTAGGCGCCAATCTCCTGCACCAGCGGGTTCTTCGAGAACTGCGCGACGGTCGTCGGAAGCTGGATCATCGACACCGCGAAGATGATGGGGATCACGCCCGAGGCCGCGATCCGCATCGGCAGATAGGTCGTCTGCCCGCCCACCATGCGGCGGCCGACGATGCGCTTCGCGTACTGGATCGGGATCTTGCGGGCGGCCTGGGTCACCAGCACGACGAGCACGATGCTGATCAGAATCACGAAGATATCCGAGACCGCGTTGAGCCACGTGGACTCGCCGACGTTCACGAGCCCGACCGTCTGCTGCAGCTGCTGCGGCAGCCGCGAGCAGATGCCGGCGAAGATGATCAGGGACACGCCGTTCCCGATGCCGTACTCGGTCATGATCTCGCCCATCCAGGTCAGCACCATCGTCCCCGCGACGAGCGTCGCGAGGATCTCGGTGAAGACGATCGGGCTGGGATTGATGATCGCGTTCAGGTTCCGAATGAGGAGCACCTGCGACGAGCCCTGGATCACCGCCAGCAGCACGGCCAGGTACAGGGTCCACTGTCCGATCTTGCGGCGCCCGGCCTCCCCCTCGTCGCGGTGGATCTCCTTCAGACGGGGAAAGACCACCTCGAGCAGGCTGAAGATGATCGACGAGGTGATGTAGGGGAACACGCCGAGCGCGAACACCGCGAACCGCGACAGTGCGCCGCCGACGAACAGGTCGATGAAGCCGAGCGCGTTGCCCGGCTGGTTGAACAGATTCTGCAGCTGGGCCACGTTCACGCCGGGCACGGGGATGTGTGACCCCATGCGAAACACGGCGAGCATTCCGACGGTAAATAGGAACTTTCGCCGGAGGTCGGGGATCCGAAAAACGTTGGCCAGACCCGGAATCATGCGATCACCTCGGCCCGCCCTCCCGCGGCCTCGATCAGCTTGCGCGCCGAGGCGCTGAACGCGTGGGCCCGCACGACCAGCGCGTGGCCGAGATCGCCTTCCCCAAGAATCTTCACCTGCGCCGCCCGAAGCAGCCGGGCCTCCCGCAGGGTCTCGGGGGTCACCTCGCTCCCGGCGGGAAACGCGCTGAGGCGTCCGACATTCACGGTCCCCATCCGGGTGGGCCGCACGCCGCCGACGAGGTTGCTGCCGGCCCCGCGCACGCCGCGCCGGTACGGTACCCGCTTAATCAGCGGGAGCTGGCCGCCCTCGAACCCGGGCCGCATCTGTCCGCCGGAGCGCGCTTTCTGTCCCTTGTTCCCCCGTCCGGCCGTGTTGCCGCTGCCGGAGGAGCCGCCCCGGCCGATCCGACGGGCCGGACGGCGCGACCCGCGCGCGGGCTTCAGCTTACCTAGGTTGGCCATCCGCCACCTCGCTGACGTCCACCAAATGCTGGACTTTCCGAAGCGCTCCCCGCAGCCCTGGCGTTAACGTGTGCACGCGGGCCGCGCCGATGCGCCGCAGACCGAGCGCCCAGACCGTGCGGCGCTGCGACTGCGTCTGCCCAATCAGGCTCCCCCGCAGGGTGACGCGGACCTGCTTCACTACGCCGTCATCCACCGCTCGGCCCTCCGCCCGACAAGTTCGGCCACTGTCTTGTGCCGGCTCCGGGCCACCTCCTCGGGGCGCCGGATATCCAGCATCCCCTTGAGCGTCGCCCGCGCTTGATTGATCGGATTCTTGCTGCCGAGCGACTTCGTCAGGATGTCCCGCACCCCGGCCGCCTCGAGGACCGCCCGAACCGGACCGCCCGCGATAACGCCCGTGCCCTTGGCCGCCGGCTTCAGCAGCACCCGCGCCGCGCCGTACTCGGACACGATCTCGTGGGGCACCGTGGTCCCGGTCAGCGCCACGTGCATGAGGTGCTTCTTCGCGTCCTCGGTGCCCTTGCGGATCGAGTCGGGCACCTCCCCCGCTTTGCCCAGCCCCACGCCGACGTGTCCGTGCTCATCGCCGACCACCACCAGGGCGCTGAAGTTGAACCGCTTCGCCCCCTTGGTCACTTTCGCCACGCGATTGATCCAGATCGCCTTCTCCCAGGTCAGGTTGACGCCGTCGGCGTTGACGCGCCGGTGCAAATACTCCAGATCGGCCGGTTTCTGCGCCGGGGGCGCCTCAACCTTGCGGGCCTTGCCCCGCAGCTTGTTCTTGCCCTTGACGAGCTTACTCTTGGATCGTGGCATCCACTTCTTCCTCCTCGCGGCGGCGATGCCGCCGGTCCTAGAACTCCAGCCCGCCCTCGCGGGCGCCCTCTGCGACGGCCCGCACGCGGCCGTGATACTGATAGCCGCCCCGGTCGAACACGACCTGACTCAGGCCGCGCTCCTTGGCGCGCCGCGCGATCAGCTGTCCGACGATCTTGCACGCCTCGGACTTGCTCGCCGCGTCCGCCTGCGCGCGGATCTCCGGATCGAGCGTCGACGCGGCCGCCAGTGTCCGCCCCGTGCCGTCGTCGACGAGCTGGACGTAGACGTGGGAAAGGCTGCGGAACACCGACAGCCGCGGCCGCTCCGGCGTGCCGGACACCGTCCGGCGAATCCGAAGGTGCCGCCGCTGCCGATTCAGGTTGCGATCCTTGTGCTTAATCATCGGTGCACCCCCACGGTCGGCGTCGATCGCACGCCGCGCCGCTCAGCGTTCTGTTAGCCCTTCGCGCCGCCGGCGGCCTTACCCGCCTTGCCCGCCTTGCGCCGCACCCGCTCGCCCACATAGCGAATGCCCTTGCCTTTGTACGGATCCGGTTCGCGGAACGCGCGGATCGTCGCCGCGGTCTGCCCGACCTGCTCCTTATCGATGCCCCCGACGACGATCCGGTTTGGCGCCGGCGTCTCGAGGGTCACGCCGGCCGGCGGCTTGACCTCGATCGGGTGAGAGTATCCGATCTGGAGCGTCAGGTTCGCGCCCTGCTTTTGCGCGCGGTACCCCACGCCCTGGATCTCCAATTCAACCCGGTATCCCTGGGTCACGCCGCGCACCATGTTCGCCAGCAGCGCCCGCGTCAGCCCGTGCAGCGCGCGGTGGAACTTATCCTCGCTCTGCCGGGACACCAGCATCTGCTTGTCCTCGACCGCCACCCGAATATCCGCATGGACGGCGCGCTCCAGCTTGCCCTTTGGCCCGGACACGTGGACCGTCCCGTCCGCGATTTGGACGTCGACCCCCTGAGGGATCGGAATCGGTGCTCTGCCTACACGAGACATTCCCGGCTCCTTCCCGCCGCTACCAGATGAAGCACAGCACTTCGCCGCCGACCCCGGCCTTGCGCGCGTCGCGGTCGGTCATGACGCCGCGGGAGGTCGACAGGATCGCCACCCCGAGCCCTCCGCGCACGCGCGGCACGTCCGCCCGGCGCGCGTAAATCCGCAGCCCCGGACGGCTGATCCGCCGCAGGCCGGTGATGATGGTCTGCTTGCGCTCCCCGTACCGCAGCTGGATCCGGATCCCCTCGGGCGTTGTCTTCTCGGTATGGTAGTCCGCGATAAACCCTTCCGCTTTGAGGATCTTCGCGATCTCCATCTTCATGCGCGACGCCGGCACCGACACCGTGTCGTGGTGCGCAATCATCCCGTTGCGAATCCGGGTCAGCATGTCCGCGATCGGATCGGTAATCACTCCCACTCCCGTCACCTCACCAACTGGCCTTGACCACGCCGGGGATCTCTCCCCGGTGGGCCAGCGTGCGCAGGCAGATCCGGCACAGGCCGAACTTCCGGAACACCGCGCGCGGCCGGCCGCAGTTACGGCAGCGGTTGTACCGCCGTACCTTAAACTTCGGCGTCTTCCGCCACTTGTTGAGCAGCGCCTTCTTCGGCATCTAACTGGCCCCCCCGACCTGCGCGGTCTCGCGGAGCGGCAGCCCGAGCAGCCGCAGGAGCTCTCGGGCTTCCTCGTCGGATCGCGCCGTCGTAACGATCGAGATGTCCATCCCGCGGATTTTGTCCACCTTGTCATATTCGATCTCAGGGAAGATCAGCTGCTCGCGCAGCCCGATGTTCATCCCGCCGCGGCCGTCGAGCGATCGCGACGACAACCCCTTGAAATCCTTGATCCGCGGCAGGCTGATGTTGAGCAGCTTGTCGAGAAATTCGTACATCCGCTCACCGCGCAGCGTCACTTTGCACCCGATTGGGTTTCCCGCGCGCAACTTGAACGCCGCGATCGACCGACGGGCGCGGGTGATCACCGGCCGCTGCCCGCTGATGAGCGTCAGCTCCTCCACGGCCTTGTCGAGATGTCGCTGATCCTGCAGCGCGTCGGCGACGCGCATATTGATCACGACCTTCTCGACCTTGGGCACCTGCATCGGGTTCGTGTAGCCAAACCGCTCCCGCAGCCCGCTCGTGACCTCTCCCTTATACTTCTCACGCAACCGTTCCATCGTGCACCTCGTGTTGACCGCCCGCCCTGCCCGCCGGCGAGACGGCCGCGTCCCTCTATGCCCGGTCGATAATCTCTCCGCAGTGCCGACACACGCGCACCCGCTTGCCGTCGTCCATCAACTGGTGGCCGAACCGCACGGCACGCCCGCACCGGGTGCACACCAGCATCGCCTTGCCTGACGGAAACGGCATCGGCTTCTCGATGATGCCGCCCGCCGGGTTCTTATCCGACGGTTTGGTGTGGCGCTTCGCGATCATGACGCCTTCGACGATGATGCGTCCGCGGTCCGGGATGACGCGCAGGACCTTCCCCCGCTTGCCCCGGTACTTCCCGTGGATGACCTCGACCGTGTCACCGCGCCGGACGTGCACCGCGACCCTCGGTCCGCCCATCACAGCACCTCCGGCGCGAGCGAGATGATCTTCATGAACTGCTTGTCCCGCAGCTCCCGCGCGACGGGACCGAAGATCCGGGTCCCGCGCGGGTTGTTCTGGTCAGTGATCAGCACCGCCGCGTTGTCGTCGAACCGGATGGCTGACCCGTCCGGCCGACGCGTCGGCCGGGTCGTCCGGACGACCACCGCGCGCACCACTTCGCCCTTCTTGACCGCGCTGTTCGGAATCGCCTGTTTCACCGTGGCGACGATCACATCCCCGATACCAGCGTACCGCCGGTCCGACCCACCCTTGACGCGAATACACATAATCTCGCGCGCGCCGGTGTTGTCCGCTACCCTCAGCCGTGTATAGTTCTGAATCATCGCTTGCCCCCATCACGCCCCGCTGGCACCCCGCGACGGACGACGATGCGCCGCCTACCGGGCCCGCTCCAACACCTGGACCACACGCCACCGCTTGTCCTTGCTCAGCGGACGGGTCTCCGAGATGAGCACCCGATCGCCGACGTGCGCCTCGTTCTGCTCGTCGTGCGCCTTGAACCGGCGGTTCTGACTGACGACCTTCCGGTACAGCGGATGCCGGCCGCGTCGGACAACCTCGACGACCACGGTCTTCTGCATCTTGTCGCTCACGACGAGGCCGACCTGCGTCTTCCGCTTGCCCCGTGCCGCCGTCTCGGCCGCCGTGACCCCGAGCTCCTCCGCCATCACGCCCTCCCTCCGGCCAGCTCGCGCTCGCGCAGCGTGGTCAGCAGGCGCGCAACCGTCCGCCGCACCTGCGACACCCGAGCCGGGCTCTCAAGCTTGCCCGACGCACGCTGCAGACGCAGCGTGAACAACTGCTGCCGCGCGTCCTGCAGCTGCTTGGCGATCTCCGCCTCGGTCAACTCGCTCAACGGTGCCGCCGTCATGCCTGACTCCCCTCTGCCAGCGCCGCCGTCTGTCCGGCCCCCTCGCGCAGCACGAACCGCGTGCGGATCGGCAGCTTATGCCCGGCCAACTGCATCGCCTCCCGGGCCACGCCTTCGTTCACGCCGGCGAGCTCGAGCAGCACGCGGCCGGGCTTGATCACGGCGACCCACAGCTCCGGGTTCCCCTTGCCGCTCCCCATGCGCGTTTCGGCCGGCTTCTTGGTCACCGGCTTATCCGGAAACACGCGGATCCAGAGTTTGCCGCCGCGTTTGATAAACCGCGTGATCGCCCGGCGTGACGCCTCAAGCTGCTGGCTCGTGACGTATCCGCGCCCCAGGGCCTGGAGGCCATACTCCCCAAACGCCACGAACGCCCCGGCGTGCGCCTCGCCCCGCATGCGTCCCCGCTGGGACTTACGATACTTGACCCTCTTGGGCATCAGCATTTCCGTCTTGCCTCCTCTGCACCGTCACGCGCGGCAGCCGCGACGGCAGCACCGTCGTCTCCCCCGCACGGCCCCGCAGTTCCGCCGGCCGACGCCGCTCCGGCAACACATCGCCACGGTAGATCCACACCTTGACCCCAATGCGTCCGTAGGTCGTCAGCGCCTCGGCCACGCCAAAATCGATGTCCGCGCGCAGCGTGTGAAGAGGCACCCGGCCGTCCCGGTACCACTCGTACCGGGCGATCTCGGCGCCGGCGAGCCGCCCGGCGCACGCGATGCGAATCCCCTTCGCCCCGCTGCGGAGGCTCCGCGCCACCGCCTGCTTCATCGCCCGCCGGTATGCGATCCGGCGCTCAAGCTGGCTGGCGACGTTCTGGGCAACGAGCGCGGCCTCGAGTTCGGCCCGCCGGATTTCCTGCACGTTCAGTTGGATCTGCTTACCCGTCAGCGCTTCGAGCTCTTTCTTCAGCGCGTCGATCCCGGTCCCGCCGCGTCCGATGATGATCCCCGGACGGGCGGAGTGGATCGTGATGCGGACCCGGTTCGCCGCGCGCTCGATCTCGATGCGCGAGATCCCCGCGCGACCGAGCTTCGCCTTGATGTGCTTGCGGAGCGTCTGGTCCTCCTGGATAAGGTCGGGAAAATTCTTTTCCGCGTACCACTTGGACTCCCAATCCTTGATGATCCCGAGCCTCAATCCGATCGGATGGATCTTCTGCCCCACGATGCGCCTCCTGTTATGCAGCCCAGCCCGCGAGCCGGCACCCACGTGCGGCCCCCGCGAGCGTTCGGCCGTCCTGCCGACCGTCGATCACTCGTCGCCCACCACTACGGTGATATGACTGCTTCGCTTCTTGATCACGTCCGCGCGGCCGCGCGCCCGCGGCTGCATCCGGCGAACCGTACTCCCCGCGTCCACGTACGCCCGCGCCACCCGGAGGGTGTCTCGCCCGAGCTCAAGGTTGTGCTCTGCGTTGGCGGCCGCCGACGCCACGACCTTGGCCAGCACCCGCGCCGCGCGGTTCGGCGTGAACTGCAGAACCGCGAGCGCATCATCGATGCCCTTCCCCCGGATCAGCGCCAGCACCGGCCGCACCTTGGTCGGCGAAATCCGGACGTGTCGCGCAATCGCCTTCGCTTCCATCCGCCGCCCCCTCTACGTCGCCGGCGCCGCGGCGGGTGCCGCCGCGGGCGTGCCGCCCGCGGGCGCGCCAGACCGCACGGCCGTGGTCTTCTCGACCCGCGCACCGTGGCTCTTGAACGTCCGCGTCGCCGCAAACTCGCCCAGCTTATGCCCGACCATGTTCTCGGTCACATAGATCGGGACGTGCTTGCGCCCGTCGTACACCGCGATCGTGTGTCCGACCATCTCCGGCACGACCGTCGAGCGCCGGGACCACGTGCGGATCACACGCCGCTCCCGCGTCCTGTTGAGTGTCTGGACCTTCGTGAGCAGATGCGCGTCCACGAAGGGACCCTTCTTTACGGATCGGCCCATGTTATCTCCACCCCATCCGCTGATCGGTCGCCCACGGCGTGCCGTGGGTCCCGCCGTCTCGTGATCCGCTCACACACCCGCTCATTTAGTCCCGCCGCTTGACGATGAACTTGTCGCTCGGCTTCGTCGTCCGCGTCCGATAGCCGAGGGTCGGCTTCCCCCACGGGGTGACCGGCCCGGGCATGCCGATCGGCGACTTGCCTTCGCCGCCGCCGTGCGGATGGCTGCTGGGATCCATCACCACGCCACGGACCGACGGGCGCCAGCCCATCCACCGCGTCCGGCCCGCCTTGCCGATGCTGATGGATTCATGGTCGAGGTTGCCGACCTGTCCGATCGTCGCCCGGCACTCGATGTGCACCATCCGGACCTCGCCCGACGGCAGCCGGATCTGAGCGTAGTCGCCTTCCTTGGCCATCACCTGCGCCGAACTCCCGGCGCTGCGAACCATCTGCCCGCCGCGGCCGATCTGCAGCTCGACGTTGTGGACGGTCGAGCCCACCGGAATCGCGCGGAGCGGCAGCGCGTTGCCCGGCCGGATCTCCGCCTCCGGCCCGGACGCAAGCACGTCGCCGACACCGAGTCCGACCGGCGCCAGGATGTACCGCTTCTCGCCGTCCGCGTAGTGCAGCAGTGCGATCCGCGCCGACCGGTTCGGATCGTATTCGATCGCGGCGACGCGGGCCTTGATGCCGTCCTTGTTCCGCTTGAAGTCGATGACGCGGTAGCGCTGCTTATGCCCTCCGCCGCGGTGGCGGACGGTGACTTTGCCCTGCGCGTTGCGTCCCGCGTGGGACGACTGTGCGTCGAGCAGCGCCCGCTCCGGCTTCGTCTTGGTAATCTCCTCAAACAGCGAGACGGTCTTGAACCGCTGGCCCGGGGTGATCGGCTTGAACTTCTTGACCGCCATGCTATGCCTCCCCCCGCCGACGCGGCCCGCGTGTACGCCGTGCGCGTGATCCCGCGGTCATGTCAGCTTCTCCATGTCGATCTTGTCGCCGCTCGCCAGCGTCACGATCGCCTTCCGGTACCCGGCTTCCATGTACCGGTGCTGTCCGCGGCGGCGCTGCCGGCCGTGAATCCGGATCACGTTCACTTTGGTGACGTGCACCGAGAACAGCTGCTCGACGGCGGTGCGGATCACCGGCTTCGTCGACCCGCCGTCCACTTCGAACGTGTATTTGTTGATCGTGGTCCCCCGCATGCTCTTCTCCGTGACGATCGGGCGCCGGATAACCTCGCGCGGGTCGTTCATGACACCACCTCCGCGATGTGGTCCAGGGCATCCCGAACGATCAGCAGGTGGTCGGAGATCAGAATCAGATGCACGTTCAGGTTGGCCGCCTGGATCACGTGCACCCCGGGCAGATTCGCCGCGGACCGGACGACGACCGGATCCAGGCCGGCCGTCACGAGCAGCACCTTGCCCTCCGCCGCGACCGCGCGCAGCATCTTGGCCAGCACGCTCGTCTTCGGCTGCGCGAGTTCGAGCCGCTCGAGCACCGAGATCCGCCCTTCGATGGCCTTCTCCGACAGCGCGGACCGAATCGCCAGGTGCCGCACCTTCTTCGGCAGGGAGTAGCTGTGGTCGCGCGGCTTCGGACCGAACACCACGCCGCCGCCGACGAACACGGGTGCCCCGCGCGCGCCGTGGCGCGCGCGGCCGGTGCCCTTCTGCC
>Ga0116216_10003011_pt1 | contig 11049 bp, 10 predicted proteins | sample Sb_taG_11_FD_89696 | JGI IMG/M metagenome (GOLD analysis project Ga0116216, IMG submission 89696) | Peat soil microbial communities from Weissenstadt, Germany - Sb_50d_3_AS metaG | ecosystem: Environmental > Terrestrial > Soil > Wetlands > Peat | place: Germany: Weissenstadt | collected 2010-09-21
CGCCGATGCCGATGCGGGTCGTCTTCTTCATCTCAATCACCTTCAGTACTCCCGGAGCGCGCGCGTCGGACAAGCCGCCGCGCGGCCGCTCAATACTCCCGGAGCGCGCGCGTCGGACAAGCCGCCGCGCGGCCGCTCAGTACTCCCGGAGCGCGCGCGTCGGACAAGCCGCCGCGCGGCCGCTCAATTCATGAACAAGCGCACGTGCGAACGGACGTGGACGGCCGCGAGGATGTCGGCCATCGGCGTGAAGCTGGCCATATCGGCCAGTGATGCCGCGCGGACCCCGGCGTAATCGCCTGGGACCGTTTGGTCTGCGGCGTACAGAAGGGCCTGGACTTGGCGGTGATCGATCCTCATCAGGCGCAGCGCCGCGCTCAGCGTCGTCATCGCGACGCCGTACTGGTGGACGGCGAAGGCGTCTTCTTCGGGTGAGCCGAGCTCGGCGAACAGGACGCCCAAGGCGACCGGGTAGGTGCCGGGACTGATGCCGTCCCGTACCAGGTCCAGCCACATACCGAGCAGGGGCGCCTGCGCGGCGGCGGTGCTCACCTCGGCGAGTTTGCGACCCATCCGGACCGTCATCGTCCGGGTCTCCTCGCCGAGCTTCCTCTCGAATACGGCCTGGTCGGCCGCAACGACACGTCCGATGTCCTGCTGGCACGCCGCGCGGTGGGCCTCGAGCAACGCGATGCCGTCCGAGGTCGCCGCACGGCGGGCCGAAACGGTCACGAACTCGCCCAGCGTTGCGGCGTCCCGCACAGTCCCCTCCTGAACGGCCGATTCCAGGGCGTTGGAGAACGAGAAGGACCCGATTGGCAGCAGGGAATCTCCGAACTGGAGCACGCGCATCATCCGGGCGATGCTCATGAGATCGTGCCCGGTGATTCCGGCTCTGGAAGGTGGCGGTGTCCTTGGGTGGCCCCGAACAGGCGGCGAGCCTCGCGCGGTGCCAGGTGGGCAATGACGTCCGCTCCAGGCACGAACTCATATGTGACGCCCTCGAAGGAGTGGGTTTTCATCACCGAGGACATCACCGTCCGGGCCACCGTCAGCGGAACGTAGACCCGCCTACCCTTGACCACGGCCGCCCAGTGCTGATTGCCCAGCGCATGACCGAGCTCGACGCACTTGGCCATCGAAACCTCCGGCGGTCCGTCGGCCAGCGCACCGAGATCGATGACCAGCACGTCCTTGAGGTCGACGCGCGCGACGATCGCGGCGTGGCACGCCTCGTCCCACAGCAAGATGTCACCGTCACGAAGCTGCGTGCCGCGATCGAGAGAGATCGCAACCTCTACCCCTGCGTCGGTAGCCTTGCGCAGCCGGCTCTTCTGTGCCTCTGCCTGGTCGAGATGAAGGACGTCGACCTGCGCCTCCGCAAGCAGGTCAGGCCAGGCGTCCTCGGTGGCGTGACCCACGATGGTATCCACCCGGACGAGCGCCTCGCCGACGAGGCCGATCTGGCTGATCGTCATGGCGACCTCCCCGTTAGCTGAAGAAGTACAGCCGGTTGAGGCTGACCGACTTGGCCGACGGCACGGTCGCGTGCACGCCGTCGGCCTTGACGGCGAACGTTTCCGGGTCGACCTCGATGGCCGGGAGAGCGTCGTTGCGGACCATATCGCGCTTGGTGATGGTCCGCGTCCGCTCGACCGGCCTGACCTGGCGCTGCAGCTGCAGCCGCTCGGCCACCCCGCCCTCGTACGCGGCTGCCGACACGAAGCTGACGCACGTCTTGGCCAGCGCCGAGCCGAACGCGCCGAACATCGGTCGGTAGCAGACCGGCTGGGGAGTGGGTGCCGACGCGTTCGGATCGCCCATCAGCGCCCAGTTGATCAGCCCGCCCTTGATCACCAGCTTGGGCTTGGCGCCGAAGAACGTCGGCTCCCACAGCACCAGATCGGCCAGCTTCCCCGGCTCGACCGAGCCGATCACCCGCGCTGCGCCGGCCGCGATCGCCGGATTGATGGTGATCTTGGCGACGTACCGCAGAACCCGGAAGTTGTCATGGCCCGCGGCGTCCTCGGGCAGCTGGCCGCGCGCCTTCTTCATCGCGTCCGCCAGCTGCATGACGCGCAGCCAGTTCTCCCCGACCCGACCCATCGCCTGCGAGTCGCTGGAGATCATCGAGATCGCGCCCAGGTCGTGCAGGTAATTCTCGGCCGCCATGGTCTCCGCGCGTATCCGGCTCTCGGTGAACGCCACGTCCGACGGGACTCGGGGGTTCAGGTTGTGCACCACCATGATCATGTCGAACAGCTCGCCTGCCGTGTTGAGGCCGAACGGCAGCGTCGGGTTGGTGGAGCTGGGCAGGACATTGTCCTCGCCGACCACCCGGAGCAGGTCGGGCGAGTGACCGCCGCCGGCGCCTTCGCTGTGGAAGGTATGGATTGTGCGGCCGTCGAAGGCGGCGATCGTGTCCTCGACGAAACCCGCCTCGTTCTGGGTGTCAGTATGCACGCTGACCTGCACGTCCATGCGGTCTGCGACCGTCAGCGCGGCACGGATCGCCGCCGGTGTCGCGCCCCAGTCCTCGTGGACCTTGAACCCGGCCGCCCCGGCCAGGATCTGCTCGACGAGGGCGGCCTCACCGGCCGAGCTGCCCTTGGCCAGGATCCCGACGTTGACCGGCAGGCCCTCGATTGCCCGCAGCATCATCTCGATGTGCCACGGGCCCGAGGTGATCGAGGTGCCGATCGATCCGTCGGTGGGCCCGACACCGCCCCCGAAGAACGTCGTGACGCCGTTGCTCAGCGCGGCATATGCCTGCTGCGGCGCGATGTAGTGGACGTGGGTGTCGATGCCCCCGGCGGTGAGGATGAGCTGCTCACCGGAGATCGCCTCCGTGGCCGGGCCGACGTCCAGGCCCGGGGTCACCCCGTCCATCGTGCCGGAGTTGCCCGCCTTGCCGATCCCGGCGATGAGGCCGTCCTTTATGCCGACGTCGGCCTTGACTACCCCGAGCACGGCATCCACGATGGTCACGTTCGTGATCACCAGGTCCAGCGCGCCGCCCGCGCTGGTGAGCTGGTTATTGACGCCCATGCCGTCGCGCAGCGTCTTGCCGCCGCCGTAGATCGCCTCATCGCCCAGGACCCGCAGGTCCCGCTCGACTTCGATGAACAGGTCGGTGTCCCCTAGGCGGATCTTGTCGCCTACAGTCGGGCCGAAGAGCCCGGCGTACTCCTGTCGCGAGATCTCGGTCATCGCGTCGCGCTCCTTCTGGCTTGGCGTTCGGTCTTGAACCCGTACTCTGTAGCCAGGCGCACGGCCCGGACGGCCTGGGGACGGTAGCCGCCGTCGACGGGGGCCCAGCCATCGACAAGGTTGTTGAAGCCGTGCAGCCGCCGCTTTCCGCCGAACGGGACCAGCGTGACCTCTCTTTGGTCGCCGGGCTCGAATCGCACCGCGGTGCCCGCCGGAATGTCGAGCCGGTGCCCGAACGCATGCTCCCGGTCGAACTCCAGCGCCCGGTTGACCTCGAAGAAGTGGAAGTGGGAAGCGACCTGGACCGGCCGGTCGCCGGTGTTGCGCACGGTCAGCTTCACCTGCGGGCGTCCGGCGTTAATCTCGATGGGATCCGCGGCGAGGATGTAGCCGCCGACGGGAGTGCTCATGTCAGTCTTCCTTCGGCTCATGGTGATGTTCACTGAATGGGTGAGTGGACGGTGATGAGCCGGCTTCCGTCGTCGAAGACCGCCTCGAGCTGAACGCGGGGGACCATGTCGGCCACTCCCTCCATGACGTCGGCGCGGGTGAGGACCTTACTGACCAGCGTCATCACCTCTTCTAGCGTCTTGCCCGCGCGCGCACCGTCGAGCGCCGCCGCCGAAATCACCGCGACCGCTTCGGGATGGTTGAGCTTGAGTCCCTGCTGTTTCCGTTTGAGCGCCACCTCGGCGAGCATGTAGATCAGCAGCTTGTCGAATTCTCGTGGTGTCAGGTGCATGGCCGTGCCTCCTGGCCGGTTGCTGGTGAGGGCTCCGGGGGCGCCTGGGACCGCGCCCCCGGAGCCCTGGATCAGGATCCCGTCAGGCCCTGCGGGCTCTGGTAGGGAATGGTCGCGCTGGTGATCTCGTCTAGCGAGCCGTCCGGCTGAACGGCGTAACCGACCAGCTTCGAGGCGTTCGGATAGACCTGATAGAGGTACGCGCCGTCGGGTGACAGCCAGTTGTCAGCCGGGCCGCTGCTGACGGTCCCGTTGAGCGCCCGGAAGGTACCGTCGCCGGGAACCTTTGGGCACGCCGGGTCCTTGACGACGGACAGCACGTTGCCGTCGATCCGGAAGCTTGTGACGTAGCCGTACCCGAAGTTCGTCGCGAACGCCATCCGGTCATCGGGGGCGACGGCCAGCCAGCACAGTTCGCTCGGCAGGCCCCCGGACGTGTCGACCTTGGTGATCGGGCCGATATCGACGCTGCCGTCCTCGTCGATCCGGCCCAGCGCCAGCCCGTCGCCGACGGCGTACCCGAGCACGAAGCAATCGGGCCGGTGGTGCAGGAACTGCACGTTCCACGGCGAGCCGCCGCCGCCGTCCTGGAATTTGGCCTCGCCGAGCGCCCCGAATGGACCCACCGGGAACACGATCAGGCCATCGGGGTCCGGCGCGTTCGACGCGATCGAATGCGGTGCGCCGTTCTTCTGTACCCACAGGATCGGCGAGCCGTCCGGGTTCGGCCGGGCCGGCTCGTCGAACGTGGTGCCGACCACGAGGAACTTCTCGTCGGCGGTCAGCGCCGCCATCGTGGCCACCCGCTTGGGCTTGTCCGGCACGTTCACCGTGTACCCCTCCGGGCGTGCGGTGAGATTGCCCTCCTCATCGACCGACATCAGCCGCACATGGTCCGGGCCGAACGCGTGCAGCACGTACAGCGTGCGGTGCGACGGGGCATACGCCAGCGCCTTGGCGGTGCCGCTCCGTCCGTCCACGACGTTCCCGGTCCGCTTGGCGTCCAGCAGGGTCAGCTTGCCGTCCACGCCCACGGCGAAGCTGGAGACCGAGTTGTCGCCGCCGTTGGTGGCGAACAGGAACCGGCGGTCCGGGGTAAGGATGACGCTGTACGCTCCTTCGAACGCGTTCGGCGCGCTCTCTTGGTCGCTTACCGGCTTGTACGGGCCCGAACCGGCACCGCCGGTGAGGATGCGGCCCGCCTCGGTAAGGGTGCCGTCCGGGGCGCGGTAATAGTGGATGATGCAATTCCGGACCTCGTTCGTCTGGACGTAGAGATGCCCGCCTTGCATCATGTGACCTTGGGGCGCTTGCATCATTTGCGCCTTGGGTTCCTGCATCGACGAGACTTCTTCGTGTGACATGTTCGTCCCTTCTGTGTTCCTTACTTGTGTTCCTTATTTGGGTGTGCTGGTTCACAGGCAGCCGTGTCCCGGATCCTGCCTGCCGGATAACGCAGATCCCGGTTCGCTCAAGCTGGCCAGCCCGGACAGGTCGACGCCGGTGACGTCCTGGATGGGCATGTTGGTGGTATAGCCGCCGTCGCAGAACGCCATCACGTAGGGCGCGTCGTGCTCGACCTGGTCCAGCAGGGTGTCCACCGATACCCCTGCCACACGGTGTCGAGCTTGGACCAGCGGGTGAGGGCTCATCGCCGGTCAGCTCCTTCCGCCCGCGGGTCGTCCCGCGGCACGGGTTCACCTTCGCCGCGCCCCCGGCGGCCCACACCGTCAGAAGTGATGGCTTCGCGTGGCAGGCCAACGCCAGATGGCAGTCGGCGTGCTGACACAGGCGAGGTGCTGATGATCTCGTCCGATGCGGACCTAGCAGTCTTGACGGTGCGCGGTTCCTGAGGGCGCGGCGACACTCGGCGCAGGTGCCAGATCGGCTCCGCTGGATCGTGCGTCCTGCCGGGGCGTCACGTCCTCCGTCCCTGCAGAGGAGTTCCCACATGCCTGTGACCGAGCCTGCGTACTTCACCGCGTTCAAGAACTTTGAGTTCACCCGGACGCCCTCGGGCGTGCTGACGTTCAGGTTCCACACCGACGGCGGGCCCGCGACGTTCACCGGCCAGATGCACACCGACCTTCCCCGGGCGCTGTATGAGATCGGGCAGGACCGGGACAACCGGGTGCTGGTGCTGACCGGCACCGGCGACCGGTTCATGACTGACATCGACGGGCCTAGCCTGGACGACCCCACCAAGCCGGCGCTCTGGGACAAGACCACTGCCGAAGGTCGCCGGGTAATGCAGCGGCTGGTCGACCTCGAGATGCCGATCGTGGCGGCGGTGAACGGCTCGGCGTCGGTGCACAGCGAGTACGTCCTGGTCGCCGACATCGTCATCGCTGCGGACACCACCGTCTTCACCGACTTCCCGCACCTGACCTTCGGGATCGTGCCCGGTGACGGCGTCTACCTCGCCTGGGAGGAGACCATCGGCCTCAACCGGGCTCGCTATCTCACCTTGACCCAGGGCTCCTTCACCGCCCAGCAGGCCGAGCAATGGGGCGCGGTCGCCGAGGTGCTTCCCCTGGACCAGGTGCTGTCGCGGGCACAGGAACTCGCCGAGAGCCTGGCCGCTAAGCCGCAGCTGCTGAGCCGGTACCTGGCGGTCACCGTGCGCCAGCGCCTCAGCCGCCGGATGGCCGAGGCATATCAGCTCGGCTCGGCGCTGGAAGGCCTGACCGGAGCCGACCTCGCCTACCAGCAGCGCTGACAGCAGCCTTGCCCATCTACGTACATCGGGCTACGGCACCAGGACCAGCGCCTGCCCGTTGAGCCGGGAAAGGTGCACGACGGGACCGACAAAGCTTCCTGTGCGGAAGTCGAAGGCCACAACGTGGTCTTCTCCTACGCAGTACAGGCGATCGCCGGGCCCGAATCTCAATCCCCGGGGCCTGCGGAATCCGACGGAGTGCTCGGGCACGAATACGCGCACGAGCTGGCCGGTGGCCGGGTCGTATTCGCGCACGCTCGGCACCGCGTCCGGGGCGCCGAACGGCCATTCGCTGGCGACCACGATGTTGCCGTTCGGAGCGAGCTTCAGGTCTAGAGGGCTCAGTTTGGGGTCGGTCACCAGGCGAGGCGTGCGCAGCGTTCCGGAGCGATCGAACACGACGATGGTGTTGTCGCCTTGTCCGGACGGCGTGACACCTGAGGCGAGGTAGAGCCGGCCGTCGCACCCGAAGCCGAACCCACGCGGGAACGGGACGATGCCCTCCGGCAGGAGGAATTCTCCCTCCCGATCGAGGGCAGCAGGCATGGCAAATATCGTCCGCTGGCGGCGCATCGTGACGTAGTAGCGGCCATCGGGCCCGAACTCGCCGCCGCCCGGGTCGAGTCCGGGCAACCGCCCCGAGTCGCGCACGACGTACCCATGGAGATCAAGCGCCAGTACGCGATCGTCGCCGCTGTTCAGGTAGACAAGTGCGCCCGACGGGTCGAGGGACATGCCGCGCGGGTCGGCGATCCGCGGGTCGCCACTGAACGGTCCCGTGCATTCGCCCTCGGGGCCGAAGACGAGGATCGCACCGTAACCGTTGCCGTTGGCGCCACTGGCGCTGGTGACGAGGATGTGCATCATGACCGCCCTCTCGCGCAGGCTTGCTCGGGCCCGCACGCAGCAGACTCGCCGCTCCACACGGCATTGGCATCCTCAATTCTGCTAAGTCGCTGCGGCGGCGTGTCCTTGGTCGGGCCGGCCAAGTTGGTCACGCGGCCATTGAAAGTGCCCGGTGGGATGGCATGGACATGGGGTACCAGGCCCGTCGGCGGGTTTGCCGGTCACGCCCTCCGGGTTAGGCTGCCGAGCAGGCTATCGTGCAATTCTCGCCCTTTCGGCTGGGAGGCTGTATGAACGTTCACCCCTCATGGGCTCCTCGAGGAGCGGCGTTCTTGCAGCACCGCGCCGCCACGGGTGTCAGCGCCGCGTGCGGCAGTACGGACGCGGCGTAACACCGCGCTGTACAGATGGCCGCGAGTTCCGGGCGCTGGACAGGACTAAGAGACCGGCGCACCGAATGTGCTCTGCTGGATCAGCTCATCGACGCTGTGCGGGCGGGCGCGAGCAAGGTGCTGGTGGTCCGTGGTGAGCCCGGTGCAGGCAAGACTGTGCTGCTTGATTACATGAGCAGGCGGACGTCCGGGTGCTGCCTGGTTCGGGCGGTGGGTGTTCAGTCCGAGATGGAGCTGGTCTTCGCCGCGTTGCACCAGTTGTGCGCGCCGATACTGGATCGTGCCGAGCATCTGCCGCTGCCGCAGCGTGAGGCGCTGCGGACCGCCTTCGGCCTCAGTACCGGTCCGGCGCCGGACCGGTTCCTGGTGGGTCTCGCGGTGCTCGGCCTGTTGTCCGAGGCGGCGGCGGAGCGGCCGCTGATCTGCCTCGTCGATGACGAGCAGTGGCTGGACCGGGTGTCGGCACAGGTCCTCGGGTTCGTAGCGCGGCGACTGGCAGCCGAGCCAGTAGCTCTGGTGTTCGGGGCCCGGGTTCCGGGTGCGGAGCTGGCCGGGCTGCCCGAGCTGGTGGTGGATGGGCTGCCGGAGGAGGACGCGCGGGCGCTACTCGATTCGGTGTTCACGGGATCGCTGGATGCGCGGGTGCGGGATCAGATCGTCGCCGAGACCCGGGGCAATCCCCTGGCGCTGCTGGAGTTGCCGCGCGGTGCGACGCCGGCGCAACTGGCGGGCGGATTCGGGCTGCCAGGCGCGGTGCCGCTGACCGGACGGATCGAGGAGAGCTTCCGGCGGCAGTTGGAGGTCCTGTCGGCCCAGACCCAGCGGCTGCTGCTGGTGGCGGCAGCAGACCCGACCGGCGATGTATTGCTGGTATGGCGGGCTGCTGGGCGTCTGGGAATCCCGGTGCAGGCCCTAGCGCCGGCGGTGGATGCGGGGCTCACGGAGTTCGGGACGCGGGTGCGGTTTCGACATCCGCTGGTGCGCTCGGCAGCGTACCGCTCGGCGTCATGGCCGGAGCGCCAAGAGGTGCACGCGGCGCTAGCTGAGGCCACCGACCCGGAGGCGGATCCCGACCGCCGGGCCTGGCACCGGGCGCAGGCCGCGGCCGGTCCGGATGAGGAGGTCGCGGCGGAGCTGGAGCGCTCCGCGGGCCGGGCGCAGGCGCGCGGCGGGCTGGCCGCCGCCGCGGCGTTTCTGGAGCGTGCGGTGACGCTGACTGCCGATCCGGCGCGCCGCGCCGGGCTGGCACTGGCCGCCGCGCAGGCTCACCTGCGAGCCGGCGCGTTCGGCAAGGCTCGTGACCTGCTGGCCGTTGCGGAGGCCAGGCCTCTGGATGACTTCCAGGACGCCGAGGCGGATCTGTTGCGCGGGCAGATCGCATTCGCCTCTGGCCTGGGCAGCGACGCTCCCCCGCTGCTGCTGAAGGCGGCCGAGCGGCTCGAACCGCTCAACCTCGACCTCGCACGCGAGACCTACACCGACGCGTGGCAGGCAGCCTTCATCGCCGGGCATCTCGCGAGTGCGGGCGACCTGCTGGAGGTCTCACGTGCCGCAAGGGCACTTCCCCCGCCAGCGCACCCGCCGCGTCTGGTCGACCTGGCGCTGGACGGTTTTGCGCTGCTGGTCACCGACGGGCCAGCCGCCGCCGCGCCGGTGCTGCGGCAGACAACCAGCGCCTTCGCCAGCGCAGAAATCTCCGCAGAAGAGATACTCCGGTGGAGCTGGATCACCACGGTGGCGGACGAAGCTCTGTGGGACGATCAGGGCTGGAGCGTGACCGTCAGGCAGGTTCAGCTCGCCCGTGACGTCGGCGCGCTGGACAAACTCCCGATCCTGCTGAACCGCATGGGAGTGAAGGCTGTGTGGAGTGGTGACTTCGCGGCTGCCACTTCGCTGATCGTGGAGGCCGATGCTGTCTGCGAGGCGACCGGGGCTCCCCTCGCGCCCGTTACCGCCATGATGCTGGCGTCGTTCCGGGGCAGGGAAGCCGAAGCCACCCCGCTGATCCAGTCCACCATCGAGCAGGCCACAGCCGGTGGTCAGGGGATCTCGGTGACAGTCGCGCACTGGGTGGCCGCAGTTCTCTACAACGGTCTCGGCCGTTACGAGGAGGCATTGGCGATGGCCTGGCAGGCCCGCGAGCACAAGCACGTATACGTATCCGTGTGGGCGTTGCCTGAGCTGATCGAAGCCGCCGCACGCACAGGAAACCCGCGCATGGCGAACGATGCCCTGGACCTGCTGACCGAAACGGCACGGGCTGGCGGAACCGACTTGGGGCTGGGGATCGAGGCGCGCTGCCGCGCCCTGCTGAGTGAGGGAGAGGTCGCCGAGGGACACTATCGCGAGGCAATCAGCCGGCTCGGCCGCGCGCGGCGTCCGGAGCTCGCCCGCGCCTGCCTGCTATACGGCGAGTGGCTACGCCGAGAGCGCCGCCGCGGTGAAGCGCGGGAGCAGTTGCGCACCGCCTACAGAATGCTGGACGCGATGGGGATGGACGGGTTCGCGGAGCGGGCCCGTCGCGAGCTCCTGGCCGCTGGCCAGACCGTCATCAAGCGCACCGCCCGGCCCGCGCGCACGCCCCCCGGCCAGGCCAGCGAACCGCTGACCGCCCAGGAAGCCCAGGTGGCGCAGCTGGCCAGGGACGGGTTGTCCAACCCGGAGATCGCGGCGCGGTTGTTCATCAGCGCACGCACCGTTCAGTATCACCTAAGCAAGGTCTTCGCCAAGCTCGGCATCAGCTCACGCGGCCAGCTCCACCGGGTCCTGCCCGGCGACCCAGATACCGCCTGGCCAGACTTAGCGCGGATGCCGAGCTAGGTGACGACGAGGCCGGCGGTGCCGGGGCCCGGCAACAAGGTCCCGGTCGGTTCCATGGTTCATCCCTCACTGTCGGGCGGTGGGTGGCGGTCGCACGAAGATCTTTGCGTTGAGTTGATGACGGCGCGGTTTACTGGGTTTGCTGGATGACGATGCGGGCGAGTTCGACGCGGGAACCGATGTTGAGCTTGCGGAATATCTGGCGCATGTGGAACGCCACGGTGTGCACGCTGATGTACATCTGGTCGGCGACTTGCTGGTTGTTCAGTCCCTGCGCGACGAGTTCCGACGCGGCGCGTTCGGTGTCGGTGAGGCTGTGC
>Ga0116216_10003013_pt1 | contig 11046 bp, 12 predicted proteins | sample Sb_taG_11_FD_89696 | JGI IMG/M metagenome (GOLD analysis project Ga0116216, IMG submission 89696) | Peat soil microbial communities from Weissenstadt, Germany - Sb_50d_3_AS metaG | ecosystem: Environmental > Terrestrial > Soil > Wetlands > Peat | place: Germany: Weissenstadt | collected 2010-09-21
ACATCGACGACCGCGGGCTCTTGGCCGAGGCGCTCGCCACCAAGAGCTGACACAAAATCGAGGTGGTGGTGCCGCGCCGCGGCGAAAAGAAAGATTTGATCGAGCACGCGCTCGCCAATGCGCGTGAGGCGCTCGGCCGCAAGCTTGCCGAGACGTCTTCCCAGCAGCGCCTCTTGCGCCAACTCGCCGAAACCTTCGGCCTCAAGCAGGTGCCCCGGCGCATCGAAGTCTACGACAACAGCCACATCCAAGGCTCTAATGCGGTCGGTGCCATGATCGTCGCCGGCGCGGAGGGTTTCCGCAAACGTGACTATCGCAAGTTCAACATTCGCTCGGCGGAGCTTACGCCCGGCGACGATTTTGCCATGATGCGCGAAGTGCTCACGCGCCGGTTCAAACGGCTGCTCGCCGAAACGCCGCGTGACGCGCCCTCTCCCCTTGTCGGAAAGGGTGGCGAGCCGCAAAGCGGCGAGCCGGGTGAGGGGGCTGCGCCGCTGGACCTGGAAGATGGCGAATCGCCGTGGCCGGATCTCGTGCTGATCGACGGCGGGCAGGGCCAGCTCAATGCGGCGCGGGACGTCTTTGCCCAGCTCGGCATCGAGGTTCCGCTCGCCGCCATCGCCAAGGGGCCGGACCGCGATGCCGGCCGGGAGACGTTCTTTATTCCGGGTCGCGACTCGTTCAAGCTGCCGCCGCGCGACCCGGTGCTTTACTTCGTCGAGCGGTTGCGCGACGAGGCGCATCGCTTCGCGATCGGATCGCATCGGACGCGCCGCAAGCGAGATCTGCGCGAATCGGGCCTGCAGGAGATCGCCGGTATCGGGCCGACGCGAAAGCGCGCGTTGCTCCACCACTTCGGCACGCTCAAGGCGATCGAGCGCGCCTCGGTCACGGATCTGATGCATGTCGATGGTATCAGCGCCGAAACGGCGCGGCGCATCTACGAATTCTTCCACGAGGGAACTACGTGATCGAACCTCAGTGTCATCGGCGGGCAGGGGCTTTTGACGCGGATGCCGCGCGGCAGGCATGCGACGTTAGCCCCTGTCAGGCGAGGCTTCGCGGCGTTATGGTAACAGCATGAACGCAACGACCACGGGCACCGGCCGGCTGCGCGCGCATCCGCTCGCGCTTCCCAACATCCTGACCTATGGCCGCATCGTCGCCATACCGATCGTCGTCAGCTGCATGTTCTGGCAAAACATCCTGCATGGCGATCTCTGGCTGCGCTGGGTGGCGCTTGCCGTTTTTATCGCTGCAGGTGTGTCCGATTTTCTCGACGGCTATTTTGCCCGCATCTGGGCCCAGCAATCTTCGCTGGGCCGCATGCTCGACCCGATCGCCGACAAGCTGCTGGTCGCATCCTGTCTGTTGATGCTGGCCGCCGAGAAGACCATCCACGGCTGGGCGTTGTTTGCCGCCGTCGTCATCCTCTGCCGCGAGATCCTGGTCTCGGGCCTGCGCGAATATCTGGCGGAGCTGCGTGTCAGCGTGCCGGTGACGCGGCTCGCCAAATGGAAGACGACTTTGCAGCTCGTCGCCGTCGGCTTTCTCATCGCCGGCGAAGCCGGCGACGCCGTCGTCCCGGTGATCACCAAGATAGGCATCATGCTGTTATGGCTATCGGCATTGCTGACGCTTTACACCGGGTGGGACTATCTACAGGCGGGGCTGCACCACCTGACCCGGGAGGATGCGTGAAGCTTCTCTACTTCGCCTGGGTGCGCGAGCGCGTGGGCAAAACGGAAGAGCGAATCGATCCGCCGGCCGGTATTGCGACCGTCGGCGACCTCATGGCCTGGCTGGCGCGCCGCGACGAACAATATGCCCACGCGTTCGAGAACGCCAAGGTGATCCGCGCGGCCATCGACCACCGCCATGTGCAGCCGGACGCGGCGATCGCCGGCGCAAGCGAGATCGCGTTCTTTCCACCCATGACCGGCGGTTGAGGGCGCGATGCCGATGACCACGCTCATTCGTCTTCAGCGCGAGCCCTTCGACGTCGCTGCCGAAGCGGCGCAGATGGCACACGGCCGCACCGATATCGGCGCGCTCGTCACCTTCACCGGCATTTGTCGCGCCGACGAGGGCGGCGAGCCGATCGGGGCGCTGACGCTGGAACATTATCCGGGCATGGCGGAAGCGGAAATCGCCCGCCACGTCGAGGAAGCGAGTGCACGCTGGCCGCTTTTGGGCGTGACGGTCATTCATCGCTGTGGGCGCATTCTGCCGGGCGAGGTCATCGTGTTGGTGGCGACGGCGTCGCGCCATCGCGAGGCGGCATTCGCCGCGGCTTCGTTTCTCATAGATTATCTGAAGACCCGCGCGCCGTTCTGGAAGCAGGTGCAAACCCGCACGGGAACGTCGTGGATCGATGCCAAGGCCATCGATGAAGCCGCGGTCCAGCGCTGGGCCGGGCGGCCGCCCGAGCGCGAAGCCGCGAAGTAACTCAGTTCGCGAGCTTTTCCAGCCACACCTTGTTGTCATGGAATGCGGCGCCGCCGAACGGCGCGATCGGGTCGGCGCCGGTCAGCGTGTTGATGCCGCGGCCGTCGGCATAAGCGGAATTGGGCCACAGCGATTCAGCGATCAGGACGCCACGGCGCACGCCTTCGAACAACCGCGCATGCAGCCGCACCGCGCCGCGCCGGTTGCCGAGCCTGACCTCTTCACCGTTGGTGACGGCGAGCGCGGCGGCATCTTCGGGATGGATCATCACCTCGGGACGCTTTTCGCTGGCGCGCGAGGTCGGCGTTTCAGTGAAACTTGAATTGAGGAAGCCGCGCGCCGGCGAGGTCGCCAGACGGAATGGATGCTCGGTGTCGGCTTCCTCGATCACCTCCCAATGGTCGGGTAATTGCGGCACGGAAGGCGCCTTATGATTCCGGTGCCAGCGGCGGAACGGCACATTCGGCCAGTCCGGCTTGAAGCGGAACTTGCCGTCCGGATAGGCGAAACCGTTGAGATAATGCGCCGCGGCAAAATCCGGCTGGCAATCGATCCAGCGCTTTGCCTCGAGCTCGGCCAGCGTGCCCCAGCCGGATCTTTGCAATGTCGCGTCGATCAGTTCGCGCGGCGACATGGCGAAGCCGGGATGCCTGGCGCCAAGCCGCCCGGCGAGCGCGCAGATCACCTGGTGGTTCGACCGGCATTCGCCGGGCGGTTCGATCAGCTTCGCCCCAAGCAGAATATATTGGCTGCCGCCGGCGGTGTAGAAATCGTCGTGTTCGACGAACATCGTTGCCGGCAGGACCACGTCCGCCATCTTGGCCGTGTCGGTCATGAACTGCTCGTGGACGCAAACGAACAGATCGTCGCGGGCGAAGCCGCGCTTGACCGTCTCCTGATCGGGCGCGACCGAAACCGGATTGGTGTTCTGGATGAGCATCGCGGTGACCGGCGGGCCGCCGCGCAGCGCATCTTCGTCGCCGGTCAGCACGGCGCCGATGCGCGACTGGTCGAGCATGCGGACGGACGGATCGCGCAGGTCGGTGCCTTCGATCAAGTTGGAGTCCAGGTGGAAGATGCCGCCGTTGTTATGGAAAGCGCCGCCGCCTTCGTAGCGCCACGCCCCGGTGACGGCCGCAATGCAGCTTGCCGCGTGCATGTTGATCGCGCCGTTGCGCGAGCGCGAAAATCCGTAGCCGAGCCGGAAGTAGGTGCGCTTGTTCTCGCCGACCAGACGGGCAAAAGCCTCGATGGTCTCGACCGGGCAGCCGGCGATCCGCGACGCCCATTGGGGATCGCGCGTGCGCACGTGCTCGGCGAGCTCGCGCGGCGCGTCGGTGTACCGATCGAGATAGTCCCAGTCGGCGTTGCCGTCGCGGAACAGGCAATGCATCACCGCGCAAGCCAGCGCGCCGTCGGTGCCGGGGCGGATGAGCACCGGAAGGTCCGCTTGGCGCATCGTTCCGTTCATGTAGATGTCGACGGCAACGATCTTGGCGCCGCGCTCCTTGCGGGCGTGCGTCGCGTGCGTCATCACATTGACCTGGGTGTTCACGGCGTTCGTGCCCCAAATCACAACCAGGTCCGATTTCGCCATTTCGCGCGGATCGGCGCCGGCGAGTTTGCCGGTGCCGGCAATGAAACCGGTCCACGCCGGATTGACGCAGATAGTCGAGAAGAAGCCGGAATATTTCTTGGCGTGGCGCAGGCGATGGATGCCGTCGCGCATGACATAGCCCATAGTGCCGGCATAAAGGTACGGCCACACCGCCTCGGAGCCATGCGCTTTCTCGGCGCGGAGAAATTGTTCGGCGACGATGTCGAGGGCGTCGTCCCAGCCGATCGGAACAAACTGCCCGCTGCTCTTTGGGCCGCTTCGGCGCAGCGGTTCTTTCAGCCGGTCGGGATGATGCACGCGCTCGGCATAGCGCGCGACCTTGGCGCAGATGACGCCCGCCGTATAGGCATTGTCGTGCGCGCCGCGTACGCGGCCAATACTGCGGTCGCCGAAAATCTCGATTTCGAGCGCGCAGGTCGACGGACAGTCGTGCGGACAGGCGGAAGCGGCGATGCGCGGGCGGACGGTCTGATTCATTGCGACCGCATCTTACCGCGTTCCTCTCGCCGCGAACACCGCCGATGCGGCGCGGCAGGGTGATCGAGCGATATCGAACCGACCGCGCCTACGCGGCCGCGGCTTTGCTCTTCGGCTGCACCTCGGCGGTATAATCGTGCATCAGTTGCTGGGTGATGCGGCCGGGGGTGAAGGTCCAGTCGGCGATCTGCGAAACGGCGGTCACCTCGGCGGCGGTGCCGGTGATGAAGCACTCGGAAAATCCGGCAAGCTCGTCCGGCATGATGCGGCGCTCGATCACCTCGATGTTGTGCCGGCGCGCCAGCGCGATCGCCGTTGCGCGCGTGATGCCGGAGAGGAAGCAATCGGCGATCGGCGTGTGGATTTTGCCGTCCTTGACGAAAAAGATATTGGCGCCGGTGCATTCGGCGACGCGTCCTTGCCAGTCCAGCATCATCGCGTCGGCGAAGCCGCGCCGCTCGGCGCGATGCTTGGAGATGGTGCAGATCGCGTAGAGGCATGACGCCTTGGCCAGCGCCGGTGCCGTTTTTGGATCGGGACGGCGGTAGTCGGCGAGATCGAGCCGAATGCCCTTCAGCCGTTGCGCGGGATCGAAATAGCTCGGCCATTCCCAGGTGGCGATGGCGAGATGGATCTTGTTGTTCTGCGCCGAGACGCCGAGCTGCTGCGAGCCGCGCCAGGCGATGGGGCGCACGTAGGCGTCTTTCTGATTGTTCTTCTCCAGGACCAGGCGCTTGGCGGCATCGATCTCGGCGACGCTGTAGGGAATTTCGAAGTCCATCAGCACAGCCGAGCGCTTGAGCCGTTCGGAATGCTCGGTGCCCTTGAAAATCTCGCCGCCATAGGCGCGCTCGCCCTCGAACACGGCGCTGGCGTAATGCAGACCGTGGGTGAGCACGTTGATCTTGCAGTCGGCGGTGGGAATGAGCTTGCCGTCGAACCAGACCAGGTCGGGACGTTGGTCGAAGGGCACCGCCATGACATTGCCTCCGTGGGCATGGACGGCCCGCTCCGTGCCGAATTTTTGCCGCGCGTTCGCTGGGCCTTTTGCGCTCGGCCGCGGGCTTTTGCGTCGGGAGACGACTCCCGGTATGGTCGCTACTGCCCTATGAAAGCGCCTTTCGGCGCCCGGGCAACCTCGCGCGATGGGCGAACCAGGCACGATGTTGCCGTGACATCGACTACCGTGACATTGCGCTTTTGGGGTAACAATCAAAGCGAAATATGTCAATATAGCTGACATAATGGCCGACATCAGTCTGACAACGCCGAACAAGGTCCGCTCCGTCGCCGCCGCGGTCGAAACCGCAGCCGAGGCGCGGGAGCCTTACTGGGATCTCATCGAGCTTCTGTTCTTCGCTTACCGCGACTTCGTCGGCGATCCGGACCAGGTGCTGGACCGGCTCGGCTTCGGCCGCGCCCATCATCGCGTGCTGCATTTCGTCAACCGCAACCCCGGCATGAAGGTCGCCGAGCTGCTGGATGTTCTAAAAATCACCAAACAGTCGCTCGGCCGCGTGCTCAAGCAGCTGATCGATGAAGGCTACGTCATACAAAAAGAGGGCGCCGACGATCGCCGCCAGCGGCTCCTTTATGTAAGCCCGGCGGGGCAGGCGCTGGCGCTGAAACTCGCAGCGCTGCAGACCGCGCGCATCGGGCGCGTGCTTGACGAGCTCGGGCCCGGCGCCCGCGAAACGGCACGGCGCTTTCTCGCCGGTATGATCGATGCCGACGACCGCGAACGGGTGCTCGATCTGATTACCCGCTCCGATCGCGTGCAGTCGAACGGCCGAGATTAAGCGTCATGACGACGCTCGCCGCGAAACCGGCCGATGACGCGCCCCACTTGCTCGTCGTCGATGACGATCGCCGCATCCGCGCGCTGCTGCTGCGTTTCCTCGTCGCCGAGGGCTACCGCGTCACCACCGCCGATACCGCGCGCGAGGCGCGCGCCAAACTCGAAGGCCTCAACTTCGATCTTCTCATTCTCGATGTGATGATGCCGGGCGAGAACGGGTTTGAATTGGCCCGCGCCATCCGCGCCGCGTCGGCGGTGCCGATCTTGATGCTGACGGCGCGTGACGAGAAGGAGAGCCGCATCAAAGGCCTGGAAATCGGCGCGGATGATTACCTGGCGAAGCCTTTCGAGCCGCGCGAACTCTCGCTGCGCGTCGGCAGCATCCTGCGGCGCGCGCGGCCGCCAAGCGCGCCGCCGGCTGAATCCGTCCGCTTCGGCGCTTTCGTGTTTCACCTCGCGCGCGGCGAATTGCGCCGCGGCGAAGAGACCATTCGGCTTACCGATCGCGAGCGCGAGATGCTGCGCGTGCTTGCCGCAAGCGTCGGTGAGGCGGTCCCGCGACAGGCGCTGGCCGGCAACGGCGAGAGCGTCAGCGAACGCACCGTGGACGTGCAGGTCAACCGGTTGCGCCGCAAGATCGAACGCGACCCGGCCAATCCGCTGATCGTGCAGACCGTGCGCGGCCTCGGCTATCGGCTGGTGGCGTCGCAATGAGGCACGGTGGGGCGCCATGACCAGCCTTGACGAAGGTGTCGGACGGTTGCGCAACGCCGCGAGCCACTTGCTGACCGCCGCCAACGCCGCCGCTACGGCCGCCGGCTCGATCACTGCGCCCATTTCCGGTCGCTGGGGCCGCTTCACGCTGTGGCTCAAGACGGTGCTGCCGAAAGGGCTCTATGCGCGCGCGCTGCTCATCGTCATCGTGCCCATGGTGGTGCTGCAATCGCTGGTCGCATTCATGTTCGTGGAGCGGCAGTGGAGCCTGGTCAATTATTACCTGTCGTCGGCGGTGACGCGGGAAATCGCGACCCTCATCGACGTCTATAAGAGCTATCCGCAAGGGGCCGATCGCGCCCAGCTCCGCCGCATTGCCCAGGAGCGGCTCGGCCTCGCCGTCGATTTCCTCCCCGAGACCCAATTGCCGCCGCTTGCCCCCAAACCGTTTTTCTCGCAGCTCGACGCGACACTGTCCGACGAAATCCGCAAGCAGATCGGACTGCCGTTCTGGATCGACACGGTCGGACGTTCTTCGATCGTCGAAATCCGCATCAAGCTCCCCGACACGATCATGCGGGTCTTTGCGCGGCGCGCCGACGCCTACGACTTCAATTCATGGATATTCTTGTTGTGGATGGTGGTGACCTCGCTGGTCGTTCTCACCATCGCCATTCTGTTCCTGCGCAACCAGATCCGGCCGATCGTGCGGCTCGCCGACGCCGCCGAGGCCTTCGGCAAGGGCCGGGAGGTGACGAATTTCCGCCCGCGCGGCGCGCGTGAAGTCCGCCGCGCGGCGGCCGCCTTTCTGGAAATGAAGATCCGCATCGAGCGCGCGATCGAGCAACGCACGACCATGCTCGCCGGCGTATCGCACGATCTGCGCACGATCCTCACCCGCTTCAAGCTCGAACTCGCTTTGCTCGGCGACAGTCCGGAAGTGGAAGCGATCAAGAAGGACGTCGACGAAATGGCGGGCATGCTCGAGGCCTACCTCGCCTTTGCGCGCGGCGATCTCGGCGAGCAGCCGGCGCCGACCGATATGGCGGCCATGCTCGAAGAACTGAGGAGTGATTCCGAGCGGCACGGCCATCGGGCGACGGTCGCCTTCCACGGCCAGCCGGAAGTCACCGTGCGGCCGGCGGCGTTCAAACGCTGTCTCGCCAACCTCGTTTCCAATGCCGGCCGGTTTGCCTCGGCCGTCGCCATCACCGGCCATCGGGATCACCGCTGGCTCACGGTGACGGTTGACGACGACGGGCCGGGAATCCCGCCGCCGATGCGCGAGGACGTGTTCAAGCCGTTCCTGCGGCTCGACGACGCGCGCAATCAGGACGAAGGCGGCACCGGGCTTGGGCTTGCCATCGCTCGCGACATCGCGCGCTCCCACGGCGGCGACATCACGCTCGGCGATTCGCCGCTCGGCGGATTGCGGGCCAGTGTCCGCGTTCCGGTCTGACGCGAACTCACTTCCGCTGCAGATCGGCGGCGGCGCGGGCGAGGATTTCCACGAGATGCGCTTCGGCTTCGGCGTCACCTTCAAGGCGCTTGCCGACGGTTTCCCGCAAGTGATCGAAGGCGGCTTGCGTCAACGGCGGCAAGGGGCGGCGGTTGTCGCGCTCGCCGCGTTCGGCACGCCGCCAGCGATTGACGCGTTCGCCGAGCGCGCTCAGGCGGGCGAGCACGGCGTCGACCAGATCACGATTGGTCTTGAGATAATCGCGGCCTTCCTCGGTGATGGTGTAGAGCTTCTTTGCGCCGTCAACCGAAGCGGTGACATATCCGGCTTCCTCGAGATAGGTCAGCGTCGGATAGACGATGCCGGGGCTCGGGCTGTACCAGTCGGACGTTTTCTCCTCCAACAGCTTGATGATCTCGTAGCCGTGGCGGGGCTGTTCGGCGATCAGAGCCAGCGCGATGAGCCGCAGGTCGCCATGTGCCAGCATGCGCCCAGCGCGCATGTCATCGGGGTTCATGCCCCCATCGCTGCCCATGCCGTGGCGGCCAAATCGACCGCCAAACCGGCCGCGATGATGTCTGCCCGCGCTCCATCTTTCACCGTAACTCTCGCAATTTCCACGCATTTTTCGTTCTCCGTGTATATAGATATATCTTTAGATAGCTCATACTCCGATGTAACGCAAGATATATCTTTAGTACCGCAAGCCGGCGTATTGCGCGCCCTCGTGCCGCGCTCCATCATTGCGGCTCAGCACGAAGCGAACGGATGCGGCGATGTTTGCGACCTTCTTCCAGGAATTGAAGCAGGCCGGCGTGCCGGTGACGTTGCGCGAATATCTGACGCTGATGGAAGCGATGGAGATGGATCTCGCCGGCCGGCGCATCGAGGAGTTTTATTATCTCTCCCGCTCGACGCTGGTGAAGGACGAGCGCAATCTCGACCGCTTCGACCGTGTTTTCGGCCACGTGTTCAAGGGCCTCGATTTCATCGACGACGCGCTCACCGCGGAAATCCCGCTGGAGTGGCTCAAGAATCTGACGGAGAAGCATCTCACCGAAGAAGAGAAGAAACAGATCGAGGCGCTGGGCGGCCTCGACAAGCTTCTCGAAACTTTGCGCCGCCGGCTCGCCGAACAGAAGGGCCGTCACCAGGGCGGCAAAAAATGGATCGGTACCGCCGGCACCTCGCCGTTCGGCGCGCACGGCTACAATCCCGAGGGCGTGCGCATCGGCCAAGACGGCAACCGCAATTTCCGCGCGGTGAAGGTTTGGGACAAGCGCGAGTTCAAGGATCTCGCCGGCGACGTCGAGCTTGGCACGCGCAACATCAAGCTCGCGCTGCGCCGGTTGCGCAAATTCGCCCGCACCGGCGCGCCCGACGAGCTCGATCTCGACGGCACCATCAAGGGCACGGCGCACAAGGGCTATCTCGACATCCTGATGCGCCCCGAGCGGCACAACACCATCAAGGTGCTGCTGTTCTTCGACAACGGCGGCTCGATGGACTGGCACGTTAAGGCGACGGAGGAATTGTTCTCCGCCGCCAAGAGCGAGTTCAAGCACATGGTGCATCTCTACTTCCACAATTGCCTCTACGAGAGAGTATGGAAGGAGAATGCGCGGCGCTGGTCGGAGACGACGCCGACCTGGGACGTGCTGCACACCTACCCGCACGATTACAAGGTGATCTTCGTTGGCGACGCATCGATGTCGCCTTACGAGATCGCCGCGCCCGGTGGCTCGGTAGAGCATTTCAACGAAGAAGCCGGCCAGGTGTGGGTGGAGCGCGTCACCGCCACTTATCCGTCCTGCGTCTGGCTCAACCCGGTGCCCGAGCGCGAATGGGAGATGACCGCCTCGATCAAGATGATGCGCCAGCTGCTTGGCGGCCGCATGTATCCGCTGACGCTGGAAGGGCTCGACGCAGCGATGCGGGAGTTGGGGCGGTAAATCCATCCCGGGGAGAGTTTCTTATGATGGCGGAAACGACAACAACCGCGCCCGCGTTCGGCACAGTCGTCGTGCGCGAAACGCGGCGCGGGACGTTCCAGCAGGAGATCGTTGCCGGCGCGCATCATCTGCTTGCGGACGAGCCAAAAAACGTCGGCGGGCTCGACAGCGGGCCGGGTCCCTACGATCTCCTGCTTGCGGCGCTCGGCGCCTGCACGTCGATGACGCTGCGGCTCTATGCCGACCGCAAGAAGCTGCCGCTGACGCGCGTTGAAGTCCGCCTGCGCCATGGGAGCATCTACGCCACCGATTGCGCCGAGTGCGAAACCAAAGAGGGGATGATCGACCGCATCGAGCGCGCCATCACGCTCGAGGGCGACCTCGACGCCGGCCAGCGCGCGCAGCTCATGGACATCGCCGACAAGTGCCCGGTGCACCGCACGTTGAAATCGGAAATCGACATTCGCACGGTGGAAGCGCCGGCTGCCTAAATTGCGGCCTTCTGCACGCGGCTCCTTACTGCCGCGATGACTTCCGGAATGGCGGCGTCGTTGCCCGGCGCCATTATGTGGGCGCCGGC
>Ga0116216_10003014_pt1 | contig 11043 bp, 4 predicted proteins | sample Sb_taG_11_FD_89696 | JGI IMG/M metagenome (GOLD analysis project Ga0116216, IMG submission 89696) | Peat soil microbial communities from Weissenstadt, Germany - Sb_50d_3_AS metaG | ecosystem: Environmental > Terrestrial > Soil > Wetlands > Peat | place: Germany: Weissenstadt | collected 2010-09-21
TTCTATCGCGTAGTTGATTGGAGTTGGCGTGGATGGATTCCCGTTGGGCCAATCATTCCAACTCTCGTTCCAGTGTTTCCACAATTCGGGCTCGTTCCCGACCTCCCAGTACTTTGGCTGAAAGTGGAGCGTGTTCACCGTGTAGTCTACTATCTCAGCTGCGAAGGACGCGTTATCGATTTCTCCGGGAACTTGGAAAATCGCGGTGCAGTTGATTGATTTGCACCAGGCGACGAACTGAGCCTCGCTCGTAAGAGCAGGGGTCCATCGAAATTGAACGCCATCCCGTACTCCCGAGACAAAAATGGAGTTGTTGAGCGGGTTGAGCGTCTCGCCTGCTTCTGCGCCTGGCCAGACGACAATTTGTGTGGGTGTCGCATTTACCAGGGTCCCCTCATCCCGGAACAGGGACACTCGGGGTTGCACGGTCGTTCCCCAGAAGTAGTTCGTGAGGTTGAACGACGTATCATCGATTGTGAGGCCGACCGTTTGGTTCGGACCAATCGGTTGTAGCGATGTCGCGAGCCCCAGACCCGATGATCCGGGTGAGTTGGAATCGGCTTGGACGTTCGTGGGGATTGAAAGTACCAGTAGGAGACAGACGGTGACGACGGCGAGGGGAGTCCCAACTCCGAAAACCCGCATCTAATCCTCCGTCCGTCTGGGGTGAAGCGCCCCACCACGGCGGGTCGGTAAAGCAGTTCCGCCGTTCGCAGGTGGGCCAAGGGGAGTACTCGTCTCGCCTATGTTGGAGAAGGATGCACGCAAGGGACGGAATCCGGCACCGGCCCCTTCCCGAATCTCCGAACGAATCTTGCAGAGACTGCGCATAGGGGACCCGGAAGAAGGTGTGAGAAGGGGCAGGTCGCAACGCGTCGAGGCTCTGTCAAGTTGCCTCCCGATTCTTGGGTCCTCGCCAGCGGCTGACTCAAACTGGCTCCGACCGCGGCGGATCACGAGGTGAGGCGGGGCTAGGCGAGTCATCCTGCTCCACTGCGGTACGGTGGGCGTGATCGGGAGGCGCGGGTCTGCGAAAAACGCACCGAATCCATCCAACAATGTGGCATCGGGACGTACGACCCGAGGGGGAAGTCTCTGTTCGTGCGCAGAATTTGCATAGTACAACGTCCGACAATATGATGTTCTACGCAGGGGGGGGTGGGGGACACCGATACCTGCGGATATATCTTCCGACACGGACCAACCACTCAGGAGGACTTTTCAAGCTCAGAGTTGGAGCCTCCTCCCCTGAGCCCCGGGTCCGTGCGATGCCTTGCTTCCCGCGGGGCCGGTATCAAATCACCGTATCGAGGTTCTCGAGTCGATCGCCCTCCCTAGAAAGGTCAGTTCCTCCGGCCCGTCGATTCCGGTTCCTCGTCCCGAATTCGGCTCGCTGACCCGGTGCCCTCGCAATTAATCTGGGGACTGACCGTTGGACGTGAACGCGTACAAACTACCGTCCCCCGCGGCGACATAGAGTGCCCCATCCAGGACGGTCGGGGAGGTCACCAGGCCGGCCGCGGTCGTGTAATTCCAGCCGTCCAAGTCAAAAGAAGTGCGAGCCGCGCTGATGACCCCGCTCTCCGTCTCGAAGATGACTGTCCCCTTCACGCTCGAGACGCCGACGATTGGAGAACCCATCGCGTAGTTGAGGAACCGCTTTCCGGTTGAGGTAGAGAGGACGTAGAGGTTCCCGTCGTTGGAACCGATGGCGTACTCTCCCCGGCTGCCTTCGATCAGGCTTCCCGTGTCGTCGACCGCGCCGCGCGTTTTGAAGGACCATATCTTGCTTCCGTTGGCCTCGTTCAACGCGTAGACCCTATCGTTGGTCGAGCCGAAGTAGACCGTTCCGCCCGCAACGGTCGCCGCTGCGGTCACCGACGCTCCGGTGGAGTAGACCCAACGGGATGTTCCGTTCGCGGCGTTCAGGCCGACCTCGTCCCCGTTGGATTCACCGATCACCAACAAATCCGCGGTTACGTTCAACGCGGGAGCCGAGCTGATCGACCCCGAGAGCTTGGTCGACCACTTGGCCGCACCGCTGGATTCCGAAAGGGCCCCCACCGCACCCGTACTGGACGTAACGTAGAGTGTACCGCCGCTGAAGACTGGCGAGGAAACGTTTCCCCCCACCTGCATCGTCCACGCGCTGCTCCCGTTCAAGAGGTAGACCGCATCGACCGACCCGTCATCGGCCCCGATGAAGACCAGACCGGCACCCTGATCGACGGCGGGCGAACCCAAGATCGTCGCTCCGGACGGGAGGCTGAACGTCCAGAGGAGGCCCCCGTTGTGGATGTCGACGGCGTAGAGTTGGCCCGCGGTGTCCGCCACGTAGGCGACCCCGTCGACGACGGCGGGGGATGTGTTGAGGGGGGCACCGGGATCGAAATGCCACGCCGCTTGGAGCCAGTTGTTCCCCCCCGGGAAGATGAGCGAATTGAATGTGGGATCGTTGGCTTCGAACCCGAAATGGGCCGGGCCGTCGCCGAACTGGGGCCAGCTGTTCGCGATCGTGAGGCCCGCGGTGCTCGAGGCCCCGGACGTCTTGTCGGATGCGTTGAGCGTGGTCAACCCGAACGGGGACTTCGAAGGAATCGTGAGGCGGGTCTTGGGCAGCGATCCGTTCGAGGTGGTGGTGACCGTGGCCAGCGTCTTGCTTAGCAACGTCAGCTTGACCGCCTGCTTCGGCCCGAACCCTCCGCCGTTCACGGTGATCGTGCCCCCGGGCGAGGCGAAGCCCGAGCTCGTCTCGAGATGCGGGCCCAACGTGCTATACCGGACGGTGAAGCCCACCTCCGATCCCGTGAGGTCCGATTGTCCCGAGGAGGAAACGGCATAGGCGAGCACTTGGAAAGTAGCGCCCTCGCGGGGGACGGGGAACGCAAAGCTCCAAGAAGTCGACTTGGCACCGGGCGAGCCGAGAGTTGCAGCGTTGTCGATCGGCCCCGAGGACCAACTCCCTTCTCCGGTGTCCCACCACGGCCCGCCGGTTCCCCCCCGCTGCACGGCCACGTTGACCGAGACAACGGCCGTCATGTCGGTCGCGGTCCCGTTGACCGTGAGGTTCCCGCCGGGGTTGGCGAGCATCGCCCCTTGCGTCGGAGTTCCGATGAGCGTCGCGGGGAGCACCGAGTCGTTCCCCCCGCCTGACGCAAAATCGTAGAGATAACCGCTTGCGCTGGCGATCAGGATGTTGCCTCCGGAAATCGCCGGCGAGGCGGTGATGTAGCGGCCGGTGGGGTAGGCACAGACCTGTTTGCCGCTCGTCACGGAGACGACGTCGAGGTCGCCGCCGACATCCCCCGTCACGGCAATCCCGTGGCCGTGGCCGCCCGCGATCGCCGGGGACGCGATTGATTCGGTCAGGGTCGAATCGTTGTACATCCAGGTGAGCGCGCCCGTCGATGCATTCAGGTCGACCAACCCCTGGGCAAAACCCAAGATCACATTGGACCCGTCGAGCGCCGGCGTCGAACGGGAAACTCCACTGATCTCCCCGTTGCCTGGCGAGATGCCCGCGATCGCGTCAAAGTTGGTCTCCCAGATCAACGACCCGTTGTTCAGGTACAGGGCGTACGCCCTTCCGGCCTTGTTCGTAACGAACGCGGCGCCCTGGAGGTAGCCGAACTTCCCGGGCGGAGAGATGGCCGCTCCGGCGGCGACGTCGAAGTCTTCCCCGGCCGGGTTGTAGGTCTGGAAACGCCAAATCTCGTGGCCCGTGAGGGCGTTCAACGCATAGATCGACGAGTCGGGATTGTCCGTGCCGAACAGCACGATCGGAACCCCGTCTCCGTCCAGTCCGTAGGACGCCGAGTCCCACGAGCCGGCCGAGTGGTTGTACCCGGTGAACTTCCACTCGATGGTGCAGTTTCCGGCGTTGACGGCGAGAAACGGACCGGACGTTGTGCCGGCGCCCAGGGTGCCGAAGAAAAGAGTCGGTGCGCCCCCCGGCGGAGTGGCGAGCGTCGGGGTCGCCTCGAATCCTCTCGGGCTTACCACCGAGCAGTCAATCGCGCCGGTCGTCGCGTTGAGACGATAGATCGCGGGGGTTTGGAAGGTGCCGACATAGACCGAGCCATTGCTCACCAGAGGGGTGGAGCGGATGGGGGAGCCGAGCCAGACCCCCCAAGCAATCTGGCCGTCCGCGATGTTGATTGCGAGCACGTTCCCTGCCTCGGTTCCGATGTAGGCCAGGGTCTCGCCGACCGCCGGGTCGTAGGCGACAACGGGGGAGTCTAGGGCCGAGCTGTACAGGTTGGTGTCCCAGGCGACCCCGATCTTGGATGCCGTGGCCGACGAGAGAGGACTGTTGGAGGCATACCCATTCAGGTTCGGGCCCTGGTGGAGTTCCGGCCAGTCATACTTCGAGCTGTTCATCACCGGGGCGTGAAATTGGGTTGGCGCGGATCCGCCGATCTTGACCACGGACAGAGAAGTTCCCGGGGCAACGTTTACGTGGATGCCAACCGGAGTTCCCGAAGGAAGTGCCACCCCGACGGCGAGGAGCGTCACGCTCGCCGCCAGGAGCAGGGCCCGCGAGTGTCTCCGCTGTCGTAGGGGGTTATACGACATTGGGGGGCGGACTAGTCTTGGGGATATCTAAGGACCGTCGAGTCGTCCAGGTACGATTCTGGTCCGACATCAGTCTGCGGTCACGTGCCGATGGCTCTGAGGGAAGAGTTCAGTGCCGAACCGCTTCCGAATGAAGGTCCGACGAGTCTGGGCGAGTCGCGTACGGTTTCCCCGGGCGTCCAGCCGATGAGGTCGCCGCTAGTAGAACTCGGTGGCCGCCCCGTAGCGGACGGTACCGAACCCCTCGAACCGGTACACGGCCTTGACGATGCCGAGGAACGGCCACGCCAGGATCCAGGGAAGGACGTCGCACCGCCGCATCCGGATGAGGAAGTAGGCGAGGGGGACCGCGCGGAGCGCGATCAGCGCGAGGAGAAGGTAGAACGCGTGCAGGATCCCGGGAAGTCCCAGGAACACCGCGAGCAGCGTGAGATAGACATACACCAGGCTCCGCGCGCCGGCATGCAGGACGAGGAGGTAGTAGAACAGCACCGCGAGGCCCCCGAACTCGGGCGCGGGCGAGAAGATCGCGGGGTAGTGTCGGGCGTTGGCAAAGACACCGCCCCGCGTCCAACGGATCCGCTGCCGACGCAGGGTGGCGTAGGTGGGAGGGACGTCCTCGAACGCGATCGCCTCGAAGGCGAGGCAGACCCGGTAGCCCATTCGCTGGAGTCGGATCGAGATCTCGGTGTCCTCGCCGTTCCACGGCTGCCAGCCACCGAGCTCGACCAGGTCCCTCCGGCGGAAGAGGGAGAACGCCCCGTCAAGGACCTCGGCCGCCCGAGCCCCCATCCCCGCGGGCCGGAGGAAGAGGTGCTGCCAGGCGATCTCCATCGCCCTCAGCTTTCGGGTCCACCCCGTCCGCTGGCGTGGCTGCAATTGCCCTTGCACCCCACCCACCTCGGGGTCGGCGAAGTACGCGACGGCGGGACCGAACCCGGTCTCCTCGGAGATCCGGGTGTCGGCGTCGCACCGGATCACAATCTCTCCGGTGGCGCAGGCGAGGGCTCCGTTGAGTGCGCTGGACTTCCCTCCGTGAGGCAGGTCGACGACCGTCCCGGTCATATGCTGTAGACCGGCGATCGTCTCTCGGGCGACCTCGGACGTTCGGTCCGTGGACCCGTCGTTCCCGATCACGAGCGACACCGGACCGGGATAGTTCGCCGCGGCCCGGTCCGCGGCCAGGATCGCATCGCGGATCTCGGCCTCCTCGTTGTAGGCCGGTACGAGGATCGTCACCGAGGGATGGTACTCGGCTCGGGAGGGCCGCGGATGCTTACGTCGCTGCCGGAAGTAGAACGGCCGGACCATCATCACCCAGATCGGGATAGCGACGGCGGGGAGAAGGAGCAAAGCGGTGAAGGCGGGAATGACCCCGTTCAGGGCCAGGAAGATGCTGAAGTAGTAGATCGCGAGACCGCCGATCAGGATCGCTACGGCCCCGAGCCCGAGGAACAGGACGAGGGCGCGCCGGTCCCGGGCAAAGCGTACCCGCACGCGCGGGAGCGGATCGGGAAACGAGAAGGTACAGTACATCACGAGCGTGAGGAAGATCCCACCAGTCAGGGCCCGGATGACGAGGGAGAGGTTGCGGACGGGGTCGCCCGGGATGGTGAAGAACAGGGAGTCGATCACGAGTTCCACGGCGATGTAGAGGAGAAGGAGCCCGCCGCCCAAGGCCCACCTCGAGGCAGGGAGCTTTCCCTTTCCGGTCCGCAGGCCGTTGGCGAACAACCAGGTCAGGCCAAGGGCGAGGTACATCGGGAAGATGTAATCGTAGACGAGAGGAGGGCCGAGGGACGGGGTGTAGACGCCCGGCCACGGTTGCGGCCAGTAGATCGCCTGTCCCACCCATCCCACGAGTCGGTCGTAGGGTCCGAAGAACCGGGGATAGAACACGAGGAACAGGCTCGCCAACCCGACGAAGCCGAGCAGAAGGACCGCGGAGAACCGATTGTCCCGCGGGACCGGAGTCGAGCCCGCGTGTGTCGGCAGCTCGACCGATTCTGTCGTGTGTCCGGTGGAGCTCCAGACGTCGACCGTCACGCTGTGGGATTCGGGAACTTCGGGTCCCGGGTGCGTCGGGGCCGTCCCTCGCGTACGCAGGAAGCGTACCGCTCGGTAGAGGGCGTACCCGACGACGAATCCGACCGGGACGGCGCCGATCGGGAGGCCGGTGTGAAGGAGTTCGGAGTAGGCCGTCGTCAGGAAGCCCGGGACGGCCAGGAACAGTCCGTCTCGGCGGAGGTCGGGGACCCCGAGGAGCCGCCCTCCCGCACGACCTTCGTCCACCTCGAGGCGGGCGAGGCTGGTCCCGGGCCTCAACGGGGCAACGCGTCCTCGTGGTAATCCGGGGCCACGTGAGAGCCCAGCGCGGGCTCGGATTCCTCCAGGTATACGGGAGCTCGGGAGGACAGCGCCGCAGCCGCCTCCGCTCTCTCGCGGCGATCCCGCCGAGAGAAGACGAGGAACGTGACCACTCCGACCAGCGCGAGCATCCCCACCACCGCGAGCGCCCGGCTCAGCTCCGTCCACTCCGACGGAGGGAGGGGCGGGGCAGGAAGTCCGAACGAAAGCCCGATCGTCTGGGGGGTTCCCGCTACCACGACCGTCCCGCCTCCCGGCGTGACATAGTGGCCCGCGGGCGGCGTGACCGCGTAGTGGAAGGTCCCGTTGGAGACCGAGAACGTCAGGGTCGACTTCGCGGTGCTCGCGTTCAGGCCGGCGAAACTGACGGACCAGATCCCGCCCGTGGCGAGGCTGCCGGCCGAGAAGGTCACGAAATACGAGGGGGGCGGTAGCGGAACCCAGCGAACCCCCAGCGTGATCCCGGCTCCGGCGACCGAGAACCCTCCGAGCGGCGGGCTGGCCCGGTACCCGGTCACGTTGCCGAACTGGTACGTGTAGGTCCCGTTCGCTTCGAGCAGCTCCACCTCGGTTCCGGTGGTGTTGATCTCCTCGGAACGGACGGTCACGGACCAACGGGTACCGTTGGGGAGCCCCGACTCCTCCCAGACGATGGGATAGTAGATGGGGATGAGGGTGAAATCGACCGAGACCGTCACGTCGTAGCCGGCCACTGTGAAGAAGGAAGAGGTGGGGTGGACGGTGTATCCGGTCTCGTTGGCCACTAGGAAACCGTAGGTCCCGTCATACTCCGGAAGGAAGAGACTGGGCGTCGACCGGTAGTAGGTCGTGTTCCGGATCGTGACCGACCACCCCCTTCCCGGAACGAGGCCGGATTCGGTGAACGTTACGGAGTACAGGATCGGGATCGCCTTGAACGTCACCGGGACGACCAGGGGGCTGCCGTTCACGTCGATGAAGGAGGAGACGGGTTGAACCGTGTACCCGGTCACATTGGGCACCTGGAACGCGTAGGTGCCGTTCGGTTCGGCCGCGACCAAGGCGGCCCCGTTGCCCGCGAGGGAGGCGCCTCGGAGGGTGACCGACCACGGAGTGCCGGCCGACAGGCCCGATTCGACGAAGCTCACCGTGTACCCGACCCCAAAGATAGCCGTCTCATGGAGGGGCTCGAGGACCGTCAGGGCCGCGGGGTTCGTCGACCCGTTGTAGCTCCCGTTGCCCTCCCCGTACCAAGCCACGAAACCGAACCCGGGGTTAGGGCTGGCGGTGAGCTGAACCGTGGAGTTCGCGTTCGCCCAACTCGTCGGGGGGCCGATGGTGCCGCTACCGGCCGGACTCACGGTCAGGTTGAGAGAGTACTGAAGGAGGTACGGGATGGAGAGGTTGACCCCGCCGGGCGGAAGGGCGAACTCCATCGAAGGTCTGGGCGCGAACCGCTCCGTCTTCAGATGGCCCGGCACACCGAATACGGGGCCCGGCACGGTCGTATACTCGCCGGGACGCAGGAAGAACGTGATGGTCGGAGTCGAGGAGGTGCCGGTGGTGTTGTCCACGCCGACCCACCAACGAGTGCCTCCCGGCAATCCGGTCTCGGTGAAGACCGCGGGCGCGCCCCCGCCGGGGAGCGCCTCGAACAGCGCGACCGATTGTTCGGGGATCGTCCAAGTGGACGGCAGGCCGCCGGGGAAGAACTGGGGGGTTGGGCCGGGGGCGGCCGGCGCGATGTCGTTGCCCGAAAGGCCGGTCGTGTTCGTGCTGTTCCACTCCCAGACCTCGACGGGCGTCCCCTCGGTGTAACCGGGCAGCGCCGGGGCAAAGGAGACGTTGTTGAGCTGGTTCAGATTCACGACCAACAGGTCCTCCCGGCCGCCGGCGGCGGGGGCGACCGTCTCGGTCGCGTACAGATTCCCGCTCACGGATGGGTCTCCGTTCACGGTCAGCGTCGCCGGGTAGACGTCCGGGCCCAGGTGGCTCAGAACGCCGGTGTAGAGGGTATACAGGGGATGTGGCTCCCCGGAGACGGAGTACCAGGAGTTCACCGTATCGAGTACCGCGGCGTACGCCTCCACGGTCGTGATGTTCGCCGCGAATGCCTGGGTGAACTCGGCAGCCATGAACAGGGCGCCGGCGAATCCCTCGCTGTAATGGAGCCCATCCGGCCGTCCCGAGATCGCCGACCCCATCTCGGTGTACATCACCGGCATCGATCCGCAACTGTAGACCTTGCAACTCGGGCTGTAACTGAGAGCCTCATGGATCCAGTTCTCGAGGTTTCCCTCCCGGCCGGGGATCGAGTCGTAGTTCGAGACGTTGAGAAAGTGGTAGAAGGTGGCGAGGGTGTTGTTCGAGCCCGTCACATCCGGATAGACATGGACCGCCATCCCGGAGATGTTGGGGCCGTTCAGGGCGATCGTCGCGTTGATCCAGTTGTACAGTACTCCTCCCGGCCCAACCCCCGGGATCCCGACGAACTTGAACCCGGGGTCGACCTTGTCGACCGCTTGGGTGTAGTTCCACTCCTCGGCCGCGTACTGAACCGCGCTCGGGGCGTGGGTGTAGCCGGTCCAATTCGCCCAGGTCGCCGAATACGGCGTCCAGTGGCCCCACAGGCCCGGCTCGTTCCCGATCTCCCATAGCGCGGGCGTGAACGAGAGATTCTGCTCGGTGTACTGGACCACCCGGGCTGCGAAAGAGGCGTTGTTCATCTCCCCGGGGAGTTCCATGATCGCGGTGCAGTTGATCGACTTGCAGTACGCGACGAACTGGGCCTCGGTCGTAGGGGCGGTACGGTAGTGGGTGGAGCTAGAGTAGAGCTGGTTGTTGAACGGGTCGTAGTCGTCTCCCGCCCACGCGCCGGGCCAGAGCAGGACCCGGGTGCCAGCGGCGGCGATCAGCGCCGATTCGTTCGCGAAGAATGGGGAACGGGCGGACAGGGTCGTCCCCCAAAAGCTCTGGTTAAGCACGGTCGCGGTCGTTTGCGCCCGAAGGGTGGCATTCAGGGTCGAGCCGGATTGTGCAAGGACCGAGTGCTCGATTGTGGGCGGGAGCTGGGCATCGGCCCGCCCGAAGACGAGCCCAAACCCCGAAAGGACTACGAGCAGCGCCACCGTCATGCCGAGCAGCGCGGGGTGCCGACGGGTGGAGTGCATGGATCGTCTACTACAGGGCACGGGGCCGTGGAGGCCCCGGTGGAGTGATGTATATCTTGCGAGAGGGGGTTGTTAATCCTTCCGACGAGCCCCGACGGGGCGTCGGGCCCGGGTCCCGGTGCCGTCGAGCGAGGGGACCCGAATCTCGGCCCGTCCGGCCCGGCCCGGGCGCCTAACGGCCACGGCGGAGTCTCGAGGTGGGCAGGAGCCACGAGAGGCGGTCGGGAGGAATTAAATACAACGCGTTGGTGCCAGACGAAGCCGCGCCACGGCGCAGCTGTTCGGTCGGCACATGCACCCGCAGAGGCTTTGGGCCTCTCCGGGGAAGGGCGAGGGCCCGCCGCCCAACCCGGCAGCGGGCCGATGACGCCGATCACACGCGTTCTGGACGCTTGTCAAGCGCCATTAGTGTAGCTGACTACTGTCAGTTGGGGAATGGCTGGGCTCGGGCGCCGATGAAGGTCGTGCCAAGCTGCGATAAGCGGTGGGTAGGCGCAAGGAACCTGTGATCCACCGATAACCGAATCGGAACTCCGGTCCCGCAAGGGACATTCCGCAAGGAAAGGGAACTCCCCGAAGTAAAGCATTCTAGTAGGGGAAGGAAAAGAAATCAACCGAGATGCCCTTAGTAAAGGCGATCGAAAAGGGCCAAGGACAAACCGAATCCCTACCCGGCGAGGGTAGGGAGATGTGGAGTAGTGGACTTTCGTACACGCTGGCTTCCAGAGTTGAACGTGCCTGGAACGACGGACCTAAGAGGGTGATAGTCCCGTAGGCGAATGGAAGAGGCGTGATTGAAGGTATCCTGAGTACCGTGCGTTGGATATCGCGCGGGAAGCTGGGAGGTACAGTCTTCTGATCCTAAATACGTCCCGAGACCGATAGTGCAATAGTAGCGCGAGCGAACGCTGAAAAGTACCTCGGAAGGGAGGTGAAAAGAGCCTGAAACCAA
>Ga0116216_10003016_pt1 | contig 11039 bp, 12 predicted proteins | sample Sb_taG_11_FD_89696 | JGI IMG/M metagenome (GOLD analysis project Ga0116216, IMG submission 89696) | Peat soil microbial communities from Weissenstadt, Germany - Sb_50d_3_AS metaG | ecosystem: Environmental > Terrestrial > Soil > Wetlands > Peat | place: Germany: Weissenstadt | collected 2010-09-21
GATCGCGCAGGCCGAGCTCGACCGACACCACCCCGAGGTCGTTGTCGGCTCGTCACGAGGAGGTGCGGTCGCCATGAACATCGACACAAAAGGCGCGGCACTCGTATTGCTCTGCCCTGCCTGGAAGAAATGGGGGAACGCAACGACCGTGCAGCCCGGCACGGTAATCCTCCACGCCGAGGCCGATGATGTGGTCCCGATCGCGCACAGCCGGGAATTGGTGGCTCGGAGTGGACTGCCTCAATCGGCGCTCATCGTCGTGGGTAATGACCACCGGCTCGCTGAGCCCGAGCCCTTGGCCGCGCTGCGTGCCGCCGTCGAACGCCGCCGCTGACACATCGGCCCCCCAATGTGCCGAAATCTCTATCGCCCTCATCCGGCCGACCGATTCCTCTGGTCAGATTCGCCGGATTCCGGTAGAAGCACGACCAAATCCGTTCGGTGGGGACAATCTCGCCACTGCGTATTCGCGCCCAGGTCACCCCAGCTCGTCGACAATCTGCCAACCGAAGCCCAGGGAGAAGCGGTGCCGATGCCGCGGTGGAGGCGATGGATATTCGCTGGCGTTTTCGCCTCGATGGCCCTCTTCCCTGGCCGGCCCGGGCAAGCCGCAGCCGAGGTCAAGCTCGGCAAGGACTTCTTGGGCGGGGTCATTGAAAAGCTCCCGCCTGTTCCCTTTGAAAAGGCCGACAAGTATCGCGGCACGGTTCACTCGTATCGGCTCGGCGCGATCGATCCTCGCACCCGGGTGTTCCTGGTCGGCTGCCAGATCGAGGGGGAGTTTCACCCGCCGGTGACCGGTCCCATTTCAGAGCGAGTAGGCCGCAGCCCGCAAACGCCCGAAGGCTGGCGAAAGTTTCGCTTCGACGTGAAGGCGCGGGTCAACATCGAGCCCGGGGCCGACGGCGCGCCGCGGTTTCGTATCGAGATCGACGAGGTCAAGAAGCGCGAGCTGGAGGGCTTTTCCGGGGTCGTGGCTAAATTTCTGGGCCAGTACTTCGACGAGCTCGTAACCCAGATCGCCAGCGGCAGGGCGTCGCGGTTGAACAAGCGCTTGAATGACGAGATCCTGAAGCGCGTCGGCTTGTTCAAAGAGTACGGCGTATTCCGTGCAATCGATTACACCCCGTCCGAAGTCGTCCTGCACTTCGACCTGACGCGGTTCAAATCCGAAGGCATCGCCGGCTACGTTTTCGCCGAAGAGCGGCCGGGAACCGTCCCCCTCTATCGCTGGTTCCATCCCCGGGATGGCTCGCACTACTACACAACCATCCCCCATGCGCCGGACCGGCCGAACTCCGTCAGCGACGGGATCGCCTGCTACGTCTACGACCATCCTGTCACCGATTCGCTGCCGTTTTACCGCTGGCGCAATGGCCGCAACGACCTCTACACAGTCGCGCCGGACGGCGAGAATTCCGGCCGAATCGGTTACCGGCCTCAGGGTATCGTTGGCTACATCTATCGCGATCCGAAGCCCGGAGCAGTACCGCTCTACCGCTTCTACGACCCGGTCCGACACCAGCACTTCTACACGCTGCATCCCAATGCCGAGTTCGCGAAATAGGGTGGGCCGAAGGTCGCGCTGCCAGGCCAGGCCAGCTGCCAGGGGGACGGGCTCCTCTCGGCGCGCCTCGCACCGCTGGTGCTCGGCGCACCCTACGGGCTTGCCGACGCGATCGCACGCACACCATCGATTACCCGGGCGACCTCGTCGTCGGTCGTGTAGCACGCGCATCCCAGCCGGACCAGGCCTTGGTCGCCGACACCAAGCCGCTCAAGGGCGGTCATCGCGTAGAAGTTGCCGTGGGACGCAAAGATCCCTCGTTCGGTCAGCAGCCGGCAAACCAGGTCGGCTGGCCGGCCTGCCAAAGTGAAGGCGAGCGTGGGCGTCCTCGGCGCCGTTGGAGGAGGCCCAAATAGGTTGACTCCTTCAATTGCGCCCAGACTGTCCCAGAGCTGTTTCAAAAGCACCGAGCCTCGTTCGTGGAATGCCTCAAAGACGGCTCGCAGGCGCTCTCGCCGCGAGCAGGTTCTAGTGGCCGCGGGCTCTCTGGCAAGTGAGGCCAGATAATTCACGGCGGCGGCCGCGCCGATGATTCCCTCGTGGTTTTGCGTCCCTGTCTCCAGCCGCTCAGGCGCCGTCTCGGGCGCGGGTTGGAGTTTGGGTACGTCGAGCGCTCGAAGCCGCTCGCTCTTGCCGTAGAGGACGCCGACGTGCGGCCCATGAAACTTGTAGGCCGAGCACGCCAGAAAATCACACCCCAGCTCCTGGACGTCGACCAGTTGATGAGGCGCGTAGTGCACGGCATCGACGAACGAGAGGGCATCGGCCTCGCGCGCCATGGCGGTGGCCCGTGCCACGTCGTTGATCGTGCCCAGCGCGTTGGAAGCGGCGCCGATTGCCAGCAGCTTGGTGCGATGGTCGGTCAGACAGCGGTCGAGGTCATTCCAGTCAAGCTCGCCGGTCTCCGGGACCATCCGAACGTACAGGATCGTGATGCCCCGTTCGCGCTCGAGCGCGCGCCAGGGGTCGATGTTGGCATGATGGTCCAGCTCGGTGACGACGATCGCATCGCACGGCCCGAGTTGTCGGCCCAGCGCCCGTGCCAGGTGAAATGTCAACGTGGTCATATTGAGACCGAAAACGATTTCGGCGGGCGAGGCATTGAGAAAATCGGCCAGGGCCCGCCGCGCCTCCAGGAGCGCAATGTCGGTCTCCACGCTGGTCGGGAAAGACCAGTGCGTGTTGGCATTGTGGTGAATCAAGTAATCGGCCATCGCCTCAACGACCACGCGGGGGACCTGAGTCCCCCCGGGGCCGTCGAAATAGGCCGCCTGATGAGCGCGATGAAGACGCGCGAGCGCGGGGAAGTCGGCGCGGATCTCAGCAGTCGAGGCGACGGTGAGTCCAGGCGATTGGTCAATGGATAGCGTCATCTAGTCGCTTTCCCGCAGGCCGTGAATCGAGCTCAATGGTTCAGCTTGCCGCGCCTCGGGCTGGCAAACTTCCGTCGTCTTGGCGAGGATGAATGCTTTAGAATCGTAACCGTGATGCCCCCGGGAATCGAGGCTGGAGGTTCCGATGATTTGTGTCGCCGTCACTTATGTCATCAAACCGGGACACGAAGACGAAGCCGTCACGCTCTTCGCCAAGCTGACCGACCACACCCGCGCCGAGCCGGGCTGCCGGATGTACCTCGCGCACCGCTCGACGGCCGATCCGCGGCGATTCTTCCTCTACGAGCAGTATGACGATCAGGCTGCGCTCGACGCCCATCGCGTCGCGCCCCACTTCGAGACGTATGCCAAGGGAGGCCTGTTTCCCTTGATCGAGAGCCGCTCGCCCGAGCTTTATGTTCCCCTCACGGACTGATCGCTCATCTCAGGGCGCGATCTGAGTAATGCAGCCGGCTGCGATCACTTCCTCAAAATTGGAGGATCGGTCCCCGATGCCAACCCCTTCCCGGAAACGAATCAATCTGCCGCCCGGTCCGAGAGGGAGCCTCCTCCTGGGCAACTCATTTGAGTACTTGCGCGATCAGCTCGGCTACTTGACCGCTGCCGTGCGCGAGTACGGCGACGTCGTCAGGCTCCGGCTGGGCAACCTGACCACTTACATCATGGTCAATCCCGAGCATATCGATTATGTCCTGCACTCGCATGCCGACAACTTCATGAAAGACAAGATGACACGCTGGCTCATGCCGTTAGTCGGCGAGGGCCTTTTGACCAGCGAGGGAGCGTTCTGGCGGCGCCAACGAAGACTGGCCCAGCCGGCGCTACAGCGCCAGCAGATCGAGCAATACGCCGCAGTGATGGTTGAGCACACCGAGCGCATGCTCGAGACCTGGCGCGACGGCCAGGTGCGCGACCCGCACGAGGACATGACACGCCTGACGCTCTCGATCGTCGCCAAGACCCTCTTTGGCGCCGAGATAAAGGGCGAGGCCGACGTCGTGGCCCAGTCGTTCGAAGTCGTCACCAATCACTTCATGAGCCCGATGCGCTGGTTCCGCATTCTCGACTATCTGCCGTTGCCGTCGTCTCGAAGGTACTGGCAGGCCATCCGGCTCTTGGACGAGGTCATCTACGGCATCATCCGCCGTCACCGCGAGAGCGGCCGAGATAGTGGCGACCTCTTGTCGCGCCTCCTGTCAGCGCGTGATGAAAACGGGGGAGGCGGCATGACCGACCGCCAGCTCCGCGACGAAGTGGTCACCCTGACGCTCGCCGGCCACGAAACGACGGCGCTTGTGATGTTCTATACGTTCTACCTGCTCGCCCAGGCACCGGAGGCCCAGAAACGACTCTCCGACGAGCTCGAGCGAGTGCTCGGCGAGCGGTCCGCCACGGCTGGCGATGTCCCGAACCTGAAGTATACGGAATGGGTCATCCGCGAATCGATGCGCTTGTATCCACCGGCCTGGGGCATCGCTCGAGAAGCTCTCGCCGACTGCGAGATCGGCGGTTACTCTGTCCCCAAGGGAACGCAGATCTTCCTGATCCAGTGGCTAGTCCACCGCGACGGCCGCTGGTTCGACCAACCGGAGAGCTTCAGGCCCGACCGCTGGGACAACGACCTGATCAAGCGCCTGCCCCGCTGCGCGTATTTTCCCTTCGGCGATGGCCCCCGCATTTGCATCGGCAACCACTTCGCCATGATGGAGGCCGTGCTTCTGCTGGCGACGATTGCGCGCAAGTACCGCCTGGTGATCGAGCCCGGGCAGACGCTCGAGCTCTTGCCCTCGATCACGCTACGGCAGCGACACGAGATCCGCATGCGGCTCAGGGCAACCGAGCACCCGGCACGACCAGCACGCGACCAGAGCCGTGAACCGCTCAGCCACGCACCGGCTGTTTGAGTGCCGATTCTCCTCAAGCGCGATCACGTACTCGGGGACGAATTGAACAAGAAGACCAAACGGGTGTCTCGACCGGAGCAGGTCCAGGGAACGTGCCTGGCGAGACACCCGAGCACGCCGCTCAGTCCAAGGAGACACCCCTGTCTACTTGGGTACGTCTCGTATGGACGTGCCCGCTGGCCTCCTGACCGGCGGGGGCGGAGGCACATTGCCAGCACCCGGGGCTGAACCGGGTTGGCTCGGGGCCGTCGTGGCCGGTGTCGCACCTTCCAATGGAGTTTCACCGGGGGCCGTGCCCGCACGCGCCGCGCCGGTCGCCGCCGCACTATTCGGGACGGTGAGCGTTGTCGGCGTGTAGACGGGAGACGTGATCGGGCTGCTCGTCCCGGCGGGCGTGATCGTACCCGTGAGATTGCCCGCGGGAAGTGTCCCCGCCGGCAACATGTGGGTCGTCGGGTAATAGTAGCGAGGAGCGGTGTTGCCGTAGGTTGTGTAAACTGGCGTCGTGTAGGCCGTGGTTGGGACGCCTGTTGTCGAATACACCGGAGCTCCATAGCCGGGCATGGTATTGTAGGCCGGCATGGCTTGCTGGCGCCAGCGCTGGAAGAGCCCAAAACCAAACAGCCGAGGAGCGGTGTTGACGTAGGTTGTGTAAACTGGCGCCGTGTAGGCCGTGGTTGGGACGCCTGTTGTCGAATACACCGGAGCTCCATAGCTGGGCATGGTATTGTAAGCCGGCATGGCTTGCTGGCGCCAGCGCTGGAAGAGACCAAAACCAAACAACCGCCGCGCGGGCCGGTAGTAGTAGGTCTGGGCCGGCATCGTGGAATAGCCCTGGTACGGACTGCCGAGAGCCGTTGCGACGGGCACCGACGAATTGGCGTATGTTGGTGACGTCATCGGGTACATGGTGCCGGCCGCACGCGTCGGGTAGTAATACGTCGTATACGGCATCGTCCTCATGGGGGCATAGCTCCCGACGGGCTGCGTCACGACGGTGTAGTACCGAGAAGGCGTCACGGTTGGAGCGGGCGACATGGTGGTCGGAGCGGGTTGGGTTGTGGCGGGCTGGTAAGCTCCCCCGGGTGACGTCGCCGGCAACGCGGGAGCCCCAGACTGTTGAATCACTGGGGACGTCGCGGTCGTCGCGGCTGTCTGATACTCAGATGCGCTGGCGACGCCGACTGCCTCCACGGGCCAGGCCGAAATGCCAACGGCCAGGACAACACTCAATCCCAGTATGCAACGCATGGTCGTGTCCTCCTTACTCGCTTGATCCTTGAACGACACTCAGTCAACGTTGGTTACGTTGAACCGCCAACGCCGCCGGGGCGCGGCGGTTCGGCAAACTCGGTCGTAGCGACGACTACTCGAAGCGCCGTGGATTATAGCCAGCGAAAGCGCGAGGGCAACAGGCTGGGGAGCCCGGTCGCGCTCTTCTTTCCCAAGACTGACAAGATAGGGTACCTGGGCTGCCAGAGAAGCCGGGGCGGCTTGGCGGAGTACCTCACGATCGGTCAGGGCCGGCCATACTTGATGTAAAACTGATTCTGAAAGATCTCTTCGGGATCGTAGTGCCGCTTGCGCTCAAAAAAGGCAGTGGCTTGAGGATATGCCTTGACCATCTGGTCCTTGGTCGCGTGCAGCCGATAGGGGAGGTAATAGCGCCCGCCGCAGGCGATGGCGGCGTCGTGCAGGATGTCGGTTCGATCGGTATTTTGTTCCTGATAGATCCCCACGCCTTCGTTCAGCAGTTGGTTGCGAGAGACGTATTGATTGGTGACTTGTTCACCCAGAGCCTTTTCGGCCTGCCAGCGGATCTCTTTGCCGGTGCCACTGCCGATCTGTGCGCGAAACACTTCCCGGCGCAGAGTGCTCAATCCCGACGATGCCAGCGCGGGTATATACTCGCACCATCGAAGATAGTCCGGCACGATCTGGAGAGTCACGCTGGTCCCGTTTTCGCCAGCCCGGCCATTCGCTGCCGAATCGGCTCGTTGTCCGCATAGACCCGCCATTCGGCGATCAGCCCCTGTTCCACGATCGCGCACCAGGCCGCCGGTGTCGACCAGCGGCCCTCCTCCCGCAGGACGTCGTCGGGCGTGTAGGTTCCAGCCGCCGTCCCGAGTAGCACCACTCGCGGGCCGTTCTCGAAGGTCTCGTCGATCTGAATTGTGTAGTCCGGCACTATCCGGAAGTAGTGCGACCACCCCGACCGCATGGCGTCGCGGCCCTCGAACGCCGCGCCGAGGGAATCGACAAACCGGTGGCCCTCGGTCATCAATTCACAAATCGCGTCCAGGTCGTGCGAGTTTATGGCCTCGACGAATCGCCTGGCAATTGCTGCGGGTCCCATCAATCAGCCCTTGCGCATAGACCCTCTAGACTCTTGTCCTGCCGACCAACCCTCACTTGCGGTATTCCTTGCGGATGACCAGCTTGAGACCCGACCAGACCTCGTCGACCGCGCAGACCTTGACGTCGACGAAGCCCAGCGGCAGCGCGACCTCACGAACGGTGTCTTCGGTGATTTCGGATTGGATTCCCGACGTCTTCTTCGGCCATGACACCCAGATCACCCCGTTCTGCTTGATTCTCGTTCTGTAACGAGCTAAAAGCTCCAAGAGCTCGGACCGCTTCTTCGTGAAGAGATGCACCAGATCAAGCTCGTTGATCACATTGCGGGCTACCGTCACGTTGGCCGGCAAGGGATCAACCAGCGAGGAATAGTTGGCCGGCGCACGGACAAGGTGAAGGGTCGAGCCCGGCTTGATCCCGAGTTTCTTCGCCAATGGGGTTCCGGAGTATCCCGCCACGATGGGCTCCCACAGCTCATCACGTAAACGATTGAGACGACCGCAACGGTCGAGCCGTACGCCGCAATTGGACGTTTGATTGTCAGCGACATCGCGGCGCCTTGCAATATGGCTGGCGGCTGGCGATTTCCATCATTGCGGGTCCGCGCGTTATTCTGTCCTTGGAGTCAAAAACGCGCGGGTGCCGGGCGATCGACATCCGCGGCCGCCCGGCACGGGAGTGAATTGGAGAAGATCATCATGAATCGTCGGGCATTACTCTGGATCATCGTCGTGTCGGGATTCTTGCTGGCGGACGAAAGAGTGCGCGGAGGAGAGCCTTCCGCCCCGTCGCGGCCGCGTACCAAGGCCGACCGGCCTCCGCGCAAGGTCATCGTCGGCACGGTCATCTTCGGGCCTTATGGCCGGTACGACGGGCTCGAGGATCGCATGAAGGAGCTATGCGGCTTCGTCGATGCGATGGCCGGCGACGTGGCAAGGAAATACCCAGGCCGACGGCTCGACCTGGCGATCTTGCCCGAAACGACGGTTACAAGCACGCATGGGCCGGCGTCAGAGCGGGCCATGCTCCTGCAGGGTCCAGTCCTGGAAACCTTCGGCGCTGCGGCTCGTCGCCACAAGACCTATCTCGTCGTTCCTCTCGATCTCGCCGAGAAGCATACGTCGGGATTGGTCTACTCCAACGCCGCCGTGCTCCTGGACCGGCAGGGAGCCGTAGTGGGCATCTACCGTAAGGTACACCCGGTCGCCTTGCTCGGCCGCGATGACCTGGAAAACGGCATCACGCCCGGTGGCGAGTTCCCCGTATTCGACTGCGATTTCGGCAAGCTGGGCATCCAGATCTGCTGGGACATGGTGTTCGACGACGGCTGGAAGGCCCTGGCGGAAAAGGGCGCGGAGATCGTCGTCTGGCCCAGCGCGTCTCCGGCGACAGCACAGCCGGCCGCTCGCGCAGGCCGGCATCGCTACTTCATCGTTTCGAGCTGCTGGCGGAACAATGCGACGATCTACGAACCCACGGGACTGGTTGCTGCCCGAGTCGAGACACCCGGCAAGCCGCTCGTCCAGGAGCTCGACCTGAGTTACGCCGTTCTCGGCTGGTCGGCCCCGCTCCGGGATGGCAAGGCACTTGCCGCCAAGTACGGCGAGCGCGTCGGTTATCATTACGAGCCCAGGGAAGACCTCGGGATGTTCTGGTCCAACGATCCCCATACGCCGATCGGCGCCATGATCGAATCGCTCGGTCTCGAGGAGTTGGGCGACCAGATCGCCCGGAACCGCCGGCTGCAGGACGCGGCGCGGGGGCGGCTTGCGAGGTAGAGAGATATGTTGGGCTTTTTCAAGCGTCGACGCCGCCGGCAGCTCTTGGCCGAGCCTTTTCCGCCGGCCTGGCAAAAGATCATCGAGCGCAACGTCCGCTATTACGCGTGTCTGCCAGAGCCCGATCGCCGGGAGCTGCACGACTTGGTCCAGATCTTCCTGGCCGAGAAGTCGTTCGAGGGCTGCGGCGGGCTCGAGCTCACCGACGAGATCAAGGTAACTATCGCCGCCGGCGCCTGCCTGCTGTTGCTCCACCGGCAGACCGACATCTACCCACGGCTGATCACCATCCTCGTCTATCCCAGCGCTTACTTCGCCAAGGCCGCCCTCCCGATCGGCGGCGGCGCCGCCCTCGAGGGTGAAGCCATCCACCTCGGTGAATCGTGGAGCAGCGGCGTGGTCGTGCTCTCCTGGGACGACGTGCGCGCCGGCGCGTCGGACATCCACGATGGACAGAACCTCGTGCTGCACGAGTTTGCCCACCAGCTCGACCGCGAGGACGGCGCCATCAACGGCACACCGCTTCTGGTTGGGCGCAGCCAGTACGTCGCCTGGGCCCGAGTGCTCAACACCGAATACGAACGGCTTCAGCGCGACAGCCGGCTGGGTCGCCACACAGTCTTGGACGACTATGGAGCTACCAATCCGGCCGAGTTTTTCGCCGTCGCAACCGAGTGTTTCTTCGAGAAACCCAGGGTGCTCAAAAAACGGCATCCCGAATTATATGACGAACTAAAAACCTTTTATCGGCAAGACCCGGCGCGGCTCTTGCCGATCGGGCCAACGCCGCCGACTGAAGAGCTCACTTAAGCCAATGGTCCTGAAAGAACAGTTCCAAGGTCGCGACCAGGTTCGCGACGCCATGCAAGAGCATGGTCAGGAGCAGCGACCCCGTCCAGTAGCGAACGACACCCAGGAAAAGCCCGGTCGCCGCGACAGCGACGATCCCGTACCAATCGTACTGGACATGCAGCAAAGCAAAGACCACCGAGCTAACGATGATCGCCCCGATGGGCCCTGCCCGTGAGGCGGCGATCCCCTGGTAGAGAAATCCGCGGAAGAGCGTCTCCTCGCCCAGGGGAGCGAGCACCACGAACGAGAGTAACAAGGCTGGCAGCCAGGCGGTCCGATAAACGTCCACCATGATCTGGGGAACGAGAGGTCTACCCAGCAGATGCGAGGTCAAGTCTGTGGCACCGAGTAATGCCGCCAGCGCAAGAAGGGCGATCAGTACCGTTCGCAAAGTCGGCCAGTTAAGCGCCAGATAATCTCGGATCGGATACCGACGGACGCGGATGAGAAACGCGATCAGTCCGACTGATGCCGGAGTACTGAAGAGGGTTGCAAGCGCCAGGACATTGCCATTGGTGGCGAGATCATCGAACTTCGGGCTGGCATTGGTGGCGATCCGCAAGACAACGAAAGTGAGCAAGCCGACGACCTGGGCGGCCAGCATCACCACCACGCACAGCAGTGTCCAGCCGATCGTCGCCCATGGTCCCCAGAGCCCAGGGGCCTTGACCGATGGCGATTGTCCTGAGAACTCCGGCTCCTCTGACGGACGCGAAGCCGGCAGAATCTCACAGCTTTCAACGTCGGCGGGATTCGACTCGAAGCCGCTCGCCATTGTGTACGGCCCTTTGCTACCACGAAAAGATCTGCGGGCAAAGAACGAGGGTTTGCATACTTGCAGCGACGACACGTCTGCGCGCGCTCTTCTCTCTTCTCCATGCCCAACGTTGACAATACCGATCTCGCCATCTGATGATTGTTGAGACCGACCCTCCTGACACAGGACATGGCCATGCCGATCCGATCGTATCAGACCGGTGACGAGCACGCACAGGCACGGATCTACAACGCGGTCGCCGGCTCTCTACCTGGGTTCAAGCCAAGCACACCCGAAGAGATCGGCCGGCGCTATCAGCCGGGGCATCCCGACGCGATTTCGAGGTATTACGCCGTCGAGAACGGCGAGGTCGTCGGCTACGCCGTCTTCGGCTCCAATGGCCGCGTCAGTTGCCCGTGGTGTCTGCCC
>Ga0116216_10003018_pt1 | contig 11036 bp, 9 predicted proteins | sample Sb_taG_11_FD_89696 | JGI IMG/M metagenome (GOLD analysis project Ga0116216, IMG submission 89696) | Peat soil microbial communities from Weissenstadt, Germany - Sb_50d_3_AS metaG | ecosystem: Environmental > Terrestrial > Soil > Wetlands > Peat | place: Germany: Weissenstadt | collected 2010-09-21
AGATGCGTGTGCTGGAGCACGGGCGCGTGGTGGCCGAGATCCCCAATGCCGCCCTCACCGACGATGCGCCGCTCTACCACCGTCCCCTGGAGCGCTGGGAGCCGCCGGTCGAGCGCGAGATGCCGCCCTCCATCCGCCTGGGTGAAACCGCCGACCTGACCGCCAGCCTCAAGCGCCTGCTGGCTTCACCCAACATCTGCTGCAAGCGCTGGGTGCACGAGCAGTACGACTCCATGGTGCAGATCAACACCGTCCAGGGACCGGGGCGCGAAGCCGGCGTGATCCGCATCAAGGGCACAAAGCGCGGGTTGGCCATGGCGCTCGACGGCAACGGGCGCTGGTGCTGGCTCGATCCGAGGCTGGGCGCCATGCACGCGGTCGCCGAATCGGCGCGCAAGGTGGCGTGCACGGGCGCAACCCCGGTGGCGGCCACCAACTGCCTGAACTTCGGCAACCCCGAGAAGCCGCAGATCATGTGGCAGTTCGCGCAGGTGATCGACGGCATGACCCGCGCCTGCGAAGAGCTCGAAGTCCCTATCACCGGCGGCAACGTCAGCTTCTACAACGAAACTCTGGGCGAGGGGATTTATCCCACGCCAGTGGTCGGCGTGGTGGGCGTGATCGAGGAGGTCGAAAAGACGGCCGGCTTCGAGTTCCACGAATCAGGACACGCCTTGCTGCTGTTACGTGGCGCCGAGCAGGGCGACTCGACCGATGCCGAAGCCGAGTTCGGCTCCTCCGAGTACGCTAAGGACATCCTTGGCATGGTCTGGGGCTTCCCGCCGGCGCTCGAGCTGGAGAAGGAAGCCGCGCTCCAGAGGTGCATTGTCGAGGTGATTCGCCAGGGACTGGCCGAGTCGGCACACGATTGTTCCGACGGCGGGCTGGCGGTGGCGCTGGCCGAATCCGCTTTCCCCAACGGCGTGGGCGCGCGCGTCGAACTGGTGTCTAGCGGCCTCGCGGCGGAGTTCCTGCTATTCGGAGAAGACTCGAGCCGGATCTTGATTTCCTGCGCCAGCGAGCATGTCGGGCGAATCCAAGAATTAGCAGTAGAATACGGCATCGCGGCGGAAGTGCTGGGCGAGACTGTTACCGAGAGAATCGAAATCCTGGTTGATGGCCGGCAAGTGGCCGCAGCGGGAGTGTCGGAGCTGAAGCAAGCTTGGGCGAGCGCGTTGGAGCGAGCCCTGCAGGTGGAGACGGGCGAGAAGTTGGGGCCGGCGGTGTTGGAGAAATGAGATACACGGTCATCTACGAAAAATCTGCTACGGGATACGGTGCCTACATCCCCGACCTGCCCGGTTGCGTCGCGACCGCAAAAACCAAGGCGCAGGTGAAGAAGCTGATTCGCGAAGCGATCGAACTCCATATAGAAAGTCTGAAACAGCACGGCGACCCGGTTCCTGAGCCGACCACGGTGGCCGATTCCATTACGGTGTCTGCATAGCTATGGCCTTCGACAAATTCAAAGATGAATGCGGCGTGGTCGCTATCTACTCCAACCCAGAGGCGGGCAAGCTCGCCTACCTCGGGTTGCACGCGCTGCAGCATCGCGGCCAGGAGTCGGCGGGGATCGTCTCCACCGACGGCGTGACCATGTACGCGCACCGGTCCATGGGCCTGGTGGCCGACATCTTCACCGAAGCCGTGCTGGAAAAACTCAAGGGCACGCTGGCCATCGGGCACACGCGCTACTCGACCACCGGCGACTCGGCGCTGCTCAATGCCCAGCCCATCATGGTGGACTGCAACAAGGGCATGATCGCGCTGGCGCACAATGGCAACCTCGTCAACGCCCAACTGATCCGCTCGCGCCTGGACGCCCAGGGCTCGATCTTCCAGACCACCAGCGACACCGAGGTGATCGTCCACCTGGTGGCGCAGTCACGCGAGGAGACACTGCCGGAAGCCATTGCCGACGCGCTGCGGCGGATCGAAGGCGCGTTTTCGCTGGTGATCATGAGCCGCGACCGTGTGTTCGCGGTGCGCGACCCGCGCGGATTTCGCCCGCTCTCCATGGGACGCATCGCCGGCGGCCTGCGCAAGGACACCATTGTCTTCGCCTCCGAGACCTGCGCCTTCGACCTCATCGGCGCCACCTACGAGCGCGATGTGAATCCCGGCGAGATGGTCGTGGTCGGCCCCGAGGGCATCTACTCGCGCTATTTTGCGAGCCAAACCGCGCAATCGAGCTGCATCTTCGAGCACGTGTATTTCTCTCGGCCCGACAGCGTGATCTTCGGGCGCTCAGTCGCCGAGAGCCGCGAGAAGCTGGGACGGCAGTTGGCGGTCGAGGCTCCCGCTGAGGCTGACCTGGTTGTGCCAGTGCCGGATTCGGGCGTGGCCGCGGCCATGGGCTACGCTGCGGAGAGCGGCATCCCGGTGCGCATGGGACTGATCCGCAATCACTACGTCGGCCGGACATTCATCGAGCCGGAGCAGCGCGTGCGCGACTTCGGGGTCAAGCTCAAGCTGAACCCGGTGCGCAGCATACTGGCGGGGCAGCGCGTGGTGCTGATCGACGACTCCATCGTGCGCGGCACCACCAGCCGCAAGATCGTGCGCATGGTGCGCGACGCCGGCGCCCGCGAGGTGCACCTGCGCATCTCCTGCCCGCCCACCGTTTCACCCTGTTTTTACGGCGTGGATACGCCCTCGAAGAAGCAGCTCATCGCCGCCAACAAGAGCGTCGATGAAATCCGCGATTACATCGGCGCCGACTCGCTGGCCTACCTGTCGCTCGAAGGCATGAAGCAGGCCTGCGGCGAAAGCGAGTCTCTCACCTACTGCACCGCGTGTTACACCGGCAAGTATCCGACCGCGTTTGTAGATGTCGAGGAGATCAAGCCGGCGGAAGTGCCGGCGCGGAAGTAACGCGTCCTCGGCCGAACCACTGAAGCACGCGCCTGTTGAATTCCTCGGGCGCGACCATCACCGCACCGCAGTGACCAGCGCGCGGGATCTCCCACAACTTGATGTCTGACGGATTGTGAGCTTGTATCTCTCGTGAATGGCTCGGCGGGACGTTGTGATCGTCGAGGCCATGGATCAGCAGGATTGGTATGCGGACGTTCTCCACGGCGCGTTCCGGTGAGGCATCCGCAAGGTTGACACCGAAACGGAGCCTTCCGTAAAGAAACGCCAACTCGACAGCCGGGCGCAGAATGATGCGTCCCAACCAGGGTCCAACCCGGAAGAACTGCCCAACCCGTACATACCCGATTTCGCGGAAGTTTGCGAATGAGGACTCTGCGACGGCCGCGCAGAAGCGTGGCTCTACACGAAGTGCCTGCAGCAGAATAGCCGCACCCATGGACTCTCCCAGGCCGAACACGCAATGAGGGTGATCGGCGTCAGCCAGCCAATCAACCCACCTGCGAATGTCATCCTCCTCCTTGATTCCGTAGGTAGCAAATGCGCCACCGCTTTCACCTTGAGCACGGGAATCGGGGAGCAACACAGCATAGCCATTCGCCAGGAGAAGTTCAGCATATGCGCCCATCCCCTGCCGGTTGTCACCTACGCCATGGAAGAGGATGACCGCATTACGGTTGTAAGGGGACGGACGGACGAACCATCCCCGCAGCTTGATGCCATCCCGCGACTCGACAGCGACATCCTGAAGTGTTCCGTTGAATCGACGGGCAGTAGTCGCGGCCTGTTGGCGCCATTCGATGGATACACGCAGTGGATGAAATGCCATCTCGCCTAATGCGACCGCGAGCACGAGGCAGGCAATCGCATAATAGCCAACGATTCTTGGGAGAATACGTCGTAGAAACAGGAGGCTCTCCTCCTCAAATGATACGAAATTGGGGAGAGCTTTGTTCGCTACCCGCGACTATCTTCTCGCCGCGACTACCCGCGGAATCCCCTGCAGGTCCGGCGTGACCCGCACTTCCGCCCAATCCTTCACCAATTCGTGCACGGTGGCGGCCAGGGAGAATCCGATCTCGACCACCAGCCAGCCGCCGGGTTTCAGCGCTACTCGCGCCTGCGGCGCCAGCCGGCTATACACCTCAAGTCCGCTCTCTCCCGCGAAGACGGCCACCTTGGGCTCGAATTCGCGCACCTCGCGCTGCGCCTTTTCCGGCTCCGACTCAGGAACATAGGGAGGATTGGAGACGACGAAATCATAGGTCGCAGCCGGCGCTCCAGCCATCAGATCGCGTTGCTGAAAGATGATGCGATGGTCCAACTGCAACCGATGGGCGTTGGCGCGCGCCACCTCCAATGCTGCCGGCGAGATGTCCACCGCCTCCACGCGCGCCCACGGCATCTCCATGGCCAGCGCCAGCGCGATGCAGCCCGAACCGGTGCCCACGTCCACTATGCGCGGCGCCTGCTTCATGCGCGCCAGCTCCAGCACGGTCTCAATCACGTGCTCGGTCTCAGGACGCGGGATCAGCACAGCGGGCGAGACGATCAGGTCCATCCCCCAAAACTCTTGATGGCCGGTGATGTACTGTGCCGGCTTGCCGGTCGAGCGCTCGGCGATGGCTTCGTCGTAGCGGGCGTGCTCGTCAGATGTCAATACATATTCAGGGTGGGCGTAGAGATACGCGCGATCGGAGTTGAGCACGAACATCAGCAGCGTCTCGGCATTCATCCGCGGAGAGCCTACGGCGTTTGCGGTCAGCGTGTCGATGGCTGCTGTGAGGGCTTGCTTGAGCTGCACAATCGAAGGATAACAGTCGTCGGTCGTCGGCTCTCGGTCGTCGGCAAAAGGCCGGACGAGACGAGCATCGTCGTGGCCGACGACCAACGACCGACGACGTTGTTACGCGAGCGCTTCCTGCTTCAGCTTCTCCGCCTGGAAGTGCGTGACCAGCGCGTCGATGATGGGCTGGATCTTGCCGTCCATGATGTCGCTCAACTGGTGCAGGGTGAGCCCGATGCGGTGGTCGGTCATGCGGTCCTGCGGAAAGTTGTAGGTGCGGATCTTCTCGCTGCGGTCGCCGGTGCCCACCATCTGCCGCCGCTCCTTGGCCAAGGCTTGCTGCTGCTTCTCCAGTTCCATCTCGTAGAGCCGGGAGCGCAGCACGCGCATGGCCTTGTCGCGATTCTTGATCTGCGATTTTTCGTCCTGGCAGGAAACAACCGTATTGGTCGGCAGGTGCGTGATGCGGACGGCGGAGTAAGTCGTGTTCACCGACTGCCCGCCCGGACCCGACGAGCAGAACGTATCGATGCGCAGGTCCTTGGCGTCGATCTTCACGTCCACATCTTCGGCCTCGGGCAGCACCGCCACGGTGACGGCCGAGGTGTGCACGCGGCCCTGCTGCTCGGTCTGAGGCACGCGCTGCACGCGGTGCACGCCGCTCTCGTACTTCAGCCGCGAATAGACGCGCTGGCCTTCGATGATGGCGATCACTTCCTTCAGCCCGCCCACGCCCGACTCCGACGTGGACAGCACCTCCACCTTCCAGCGCTGCGACTCGGCGTAGCGCGTGTACATGCGGAAAATCTCGGCGGCAAAGAGCGAGGCCTCGTCACCGCCCGTGCCGGCACGGATCTCGAGGATGATGTTTTTCTCGTCGTTCGGATCCTTGGGGATCAGCAGAACCTTGAGCTCTTCCTCTACTTTGCCGATACGCTCTTCGAGCTTGCTCAGCTCTTCCTGGGCGTAGGCGCGCATCTCCGCGTCCGACTCCTCGGCGATCACCGCCTTGCTCTCCGCGATGCCGCGCTTCAGGTCCTTGTACTCGCGATACTTCTCCACCGCCGGCGACAGCTCGCTGTGCGCCTTGGCGGTCTTCTGAAAGCGCGCCGAGTCGGAGATCACCTCCGGCGTGGCGAGCGCCTGGGTCAGCTCGTCGTACTTGGATTCGATTTGATCGAGTCTGTCAAACATCGCTCTTGGCTTTTAGCTCTTGGCTCTTAGCTTAACCTGAAATGTCATCCCGAGCGAGCGCCGCCGCTTTTGCGGCGCGAGCCGAGGGACAATGCTTTTTCGGAAGCTTGAAACAGGTTCTCTCGCCGCGCCAGCCGCTAGGCAATCACCAGCTCGCCGCCGCGCTGCTTCTCGAGTTCCATGGCTTCGTCCAGCGCGCGGATGGCGCATTCCACCTGGTCGTCGCTGGGAGGCTGGGTGGTGATCCGCTGCAGCCACAGGCCGGGAGCGGTCATCAAGGCGAACAGCGAGCCGCGGTGCTTGGCGGCGTAGCGGATGATCTCGTACGAGACGCCGGCGATCACCGGCAAGAGCGCGATGCGGATGGCGAAGCGCGCCCAGAACGTGGTTACCGGGATCACGGTGTAGAACACGATCGAGATCAGCAGCACCGTCATCAGGAAGCTGGTGCCGCAGCGTGGGTGATAGGTGGAGTACTTCTGCACGGCGGCCGGGGTCAGCGGGTCGCCGGACTCGAAGGCGAACACCGTCTTGTGCTCCGCCCCGTGATACTGGTACACGCGGCGGATGTCCTTCCACAGCGAGATGCCCCAGATGAACAGCAGGAACAGGGCGATGCGGATGGCGCCATCCACCAGGTTGAAGACGATCTGGTTGCCGAAGACGGGCGAAACCCGCTTTAACTCGGTGGCCGCCACCAGCGGAATGAACTTGTACATGAAGACGAAAAACCCGACCGAGAAAAAGACGTTGACCGCCATCACCCAGCCGCTGATCTCGATTTTCTTCTCCTCCTGCTCGCGGGGGATGGCGTCGAGTGCGACGTTGGCGGAGTAGCGCAGGGCGCGGAAGCCGAGCGACATCGCCCGTCCCAGGGTGGTGAGGCCGCGCATGACCGGCCAGGCCAGCCACTTGCGTTTTTCCGACGGCCGCTCAATGGGCTCGGAGTGCGTGGCCACGTCGCCCGAGGGCTTGCGCACGGCAATCCCCCAGGCATGCGGCGAGCGCATCATCACGCCCTCCAGCACCGCCTGCCCGCCGACCAGCGTCTCACTTTCTCCGCTTTCGAGCGCCGGCAAGAGTTGCATGGCGGCAGCCAGCCGCACGAGTTGTCGCCAATAGTTCACACGGAGTTAGATGACGGCTGGGCGATGTGCGCTTCACCCCGGTATTAGAAGGTTACTGGGCGGGGGCAGGGCTGTCAAACGGTGTGGACGGGTCGTCCCTTCAGGTGGCCTTCAATATCTCCCACCCGAAAACCTTGCCCTTTTGGTGATAAGGGTGGATTAGACCGCAGAATTCGCTGAAACAACGGGGTCCCAGTTTAATGCCCAGAACTTGCATCGCAATTACTTCAAACGCGCTGACAGCGATATCGAGGTTTACCTGTGGTGGGTCGTGCTCGTACCCAAATACGACTACCGCGCGTCTTTCGGTGAATTGTGACATCAGGAGCTTGATGCAATCGCCAATGGAGCTCGTTGAACCCGGATAGGGGTGAAGAATGTTTTCCGACCAGTGTTCAGCTTCCTTGCCGTTGTCGCCGAAGGGGCGAATGAGCTTGAACTCGAGGGCTCACTCTCCCGGGATGACGAGATCACATTTCCGGCGATCGTTGGGGTAGTTTCTGGGTGCGGCGGAACTATAGAGGTCAGGTCGAATCTGCTGCAAATGCAGTACCGCGCGGCGGACGGCTTCTTCTTCGGTTAAAGGGCCAATTCCGGGGCAATACACGCGGTCCCTGAATCTGCCTTGTGGAGCAGAACTATCTACAGCCTTGAAGGCCCCGGCAAAGTCGGCAACGGTGGTGGCGAGCTCAAGCAAGATGCTGCTCGTTTGTCATTGTCACGCGACCTGCGATAGCGCGTCCGCGATGATCGCGTCCTGCTCGGGGAAGACTGTCCGCAGGTCCAGGAGCACCCTGCTCTGCTCGACTCGCGCGACGATAGGAGGCTGGTGGGCGCGCAGCCGTGCGGCCAGCTCGTCGGCGCTTAAGTCCTGGTGGGTGAGGGCCAGAAGAACGGTCGGCAATGTTGCGCCAGGGGCGGCGCCACCGCCGATCACCGACGCTTCCTCGACCAACTCTACCTTTAGCCTAGGGACGTTGGCGCGCAGGGTGTCAGCCAGCGCCTGGGCACGGCGGCCGATTTCCTCGGCGCTCAGGCGCATCATGCGCAGCGCGGGGATGGCGTTGTGGTCCTGGCGGACGTAAGCGAGCAGTGTGGCTTCGAGCGCGGCGTAGGTCAGCTTGTCCACACGCAAGGCGCGGAACAGAGGGTTCGAGCGGATGCGGGCCACGGTTTCGCTCTGGCCGCTGATAAGCCCCGCCTGAGGCCCGCCCAGAAGCTTGTCGCCACTGTAGGTGACCACGTCCACCCCGGCGCGCAGGCTGTCCCACACGCTGGGCTCGCCGCTGACGCCGACGGAGCGCAGCTCGATCATCGCGCCTGAACCCAGGTCCTCAAGGATACACAGCTTGTGCTTGCGCGCCAGCGCCACCAGGTCTTCGAGAGCGGGTTGCTCGGTGAATCCGACGATCTGGAAATTCGAGCGGTGGACGCGCAGCAGCAGGCGGGTGCGCTCGTTGATGGCTTTTTCGTAGTCGGCGAGGCGGGTGCGGTTGGTGGTGCCGACCTCGCGCAGCACCGCGCCCGATTTGGCCATCACGTCGGGAATGCGGAACGAGCCGCCGATCTCCACCAGCTCTCCGCGCGAGACGATCACTTCGCCGCCATCGGCCAGCGTGTTCAGCGAGAGCAGCACCGCGGCGGCATTGTTGTTCACCACCACCGTAGCGATGCCGGTGAGGCCCTCCTGGTTGAGCAGGCGTGCGGTCAGCCGCTCGACGTGCACGTCGCGCTTGCCGCGTTCGCCGGAGGCGATATCGAACTCCAGATTGCTGTAAACGCCGGCGACTTCGCGGATGCGTTCGAGCGCCGCCTCGGCCAGCGGGGCTCGTCCCAGATTGGTGTGCAGGACAACTCCCGTAGCATTGATCACCGGACGCAGCGAGGGCGCGAGCGACTGGCGCAGCCGGCGCTCGACCGCAGCCGCCAGTCCGCCAACCGCCAGCTCTATGCCTGCGGGATCTAATCCGCCGGAAGCGATCTCCTGGCGCAGGGCCGCGAGCACCTCGCGGGCGGCCTCGGTCACCGCCGCGCGGCCTTCTGTCTCGATCAGTGCCGCGACTTCGGGCTGATGCAGCAACTCGTCAACCGACGGCAGCTTGCGGTAGAGGTCCTTCTTGGGAGCGGCCTTCACGCAGGGGATTGTATCGTTTCTGGTTGCGGGAGTTGGCTGATAAATAGCTTGCTGGGCGCAATAGCCTTGCCATTGCGTTGCCGCTACAATCTGATCATTCATGCGAAAAGTACGGTCGGCATCGCGCTTTTGGGCAGGGCTATCCATGGGGATGATCCTGGCCACAGTTTTCCTCGCGTCCGCTGCGGCCCAGGACCGGGCTGCGGTCGCCCGCGCCCTATCCGCCTGCGGCCCGGACGAGGTTCGATTCGAGGTACAAACGCGCGCGACTGGGCCGGTTGCAGAGCCCGGCGCGGACAAAGCTTTGGTCTACGTGATCGAGGTGTTCAACAAGGCCTCGAACGAACTGGGGGAGCCTACCGTGCGGGTTGGCCTCGATGGCGCCTGGGTTGGCGCGACCAAGGGCGATTCCTATTTCTCCTTTTCCGTCACTGCCGGCGAACATCATCTTTGCACAGAATGGCAATCGCAATTTAAACGGCTCTCCAAGAATGTCGCTTTGGCCAATTTTGCGGCGGAAGCGGGGAAGACTTACTATTTCCGGGCGCGCATCACCGAGCTCAACCTGGCCTTCACTTTCGACCTTGATGCGGTGAATGAAGATGAAGGCAAACTCCTGGTTGCATCGTCCGCGTTCAGCACCAAGAAGTCAGGCACCCGAAGCAAGAGCCCCAAAGTTCCGTGATTTCCTTTGCCGCTTTGATTGGTTCAGTGCGGCAAACTCACGATGCCGGCGCCGAAGCGCCACCCGCGCGCGTGAGCTGGCGCATGAGAGCCGCGGCCTGCCGGAACCACGGACGATCGCGCCGGCGCTGGAAGCCCGGCATCGAGCGCTGCTTGGCCAGGATGCGCTCTACCCATTCGCGCGCTTCCGCCGTTCGTCCCTGCGCCGCCAGGAACGACGCGTAGTAGAACTGAATCTCGGTCGAGGTCGAGACCTGGGTGACGCGCGCGAACAGGGAATCCGCTTGCGCGATATTGCCGACGCGCCAATAGGCGTAAGCCAGCAGGCCGGCGGCGCGATGGAAATCGTAGTTCGCTTCCTGCGAAACCACCTGCTCCAGGTCCCCTACGGCGGCGGGGAAGTCCTTCAACTCCAGCTCCGCCAGCGCTCGCCGGTAGAACGGGTCGGGAGAATCGGTGCGCGAGGAGATGGAGCGATCGAAACACTCGCGCGCGCGCGCGTAGTCACCATTGTCCAGATAAAGGCCGCCAAGTTCTTCGTAGTTTCCCGCGGAGGGATTGTCCCGGATCATGGCTTCGAGCTCGCCGATCCGCTGCCGGCGCGGGAAAAAGCGGAGGCTTCCGCGCAGCAGTCCGAAATCCGGGATCGCCTCCACCACAATGTAGATCAGCGCCCCGAAGCCGCCGCCGAGAATGATGATCCAGAGCCAGAAGCCGTTCGGGCGGCGGCGGATGAAGTGCACGATGGCGATCGCCTGCAGGATGAAGCCGTAGCGCAGAAAGGGGAAGAAGATGCCCATGGGCAGAGTTCATTGTAGCGGCTGCGGGCACAAACCAATATCCCTCGTCGCGCTCGCCTCGCAGGGCTCGGTTCGCGTTTCCCTCGGGATGACAATCTGTTTTGAGCGCCTGCGGCACGGCTGAAGCCGCGCCCTCCCGCGAATTACTCATCCCACCTCCACTAGGCCGTAGCGCCGCTGCCAGTGGGCCTTGAGGTGGGCCATGCCGCGCGCGACTTCTTCCGGCGTAATGTCCGGATGCGGGCCGCTGACCAGGGCGGCGGCTTCGCGCTTGGCGGCTTCCAGCAGTTGCCGGTCGCGGATGGGATTGGCGACGCGGAAGCTGGGCGCGCCTGCCTGGCGGGTGCCGGCGATCTCTCCCCAGCCGCGCAACTGGAGGTCAAGTTCGGCGATCTCGAAGCCGTCCGTAGTGCGGACCATGGCGTCGAGGCGGCGCT
>Ga0116216_10003026_pt1 | contig 11022 bp, 10 predicted proteins | sample Sb_taG_11_FD_89696 | JGI IMG/M metagenome (GOLD analysis project Ga0116216, IMG submission 89696) | Peat soil microbial communities from Weissenstadt, Germany - Sb_50d_3_AS metaG | ecosystem: Environmental > Terrestrial > Soil > Wetlands > Peat | place: Germany: Weissenstadt | collected 2010-09-21
ATCGGCAAGACCGTGCTGCTGGACTACCTGGCCGGCCAGGCGGCGGGCTGCCAGGTGGTACGTGTCGCAGGTGTCCAGTCGGAGATGGAGCTGGCGTTTGCCGGGCTGCACCAGGTGTGCGCGCCGCTGCTGGACCGGCTGGAGGTGTTGCCGGGGCCGCAGGCGGAGGCGGTGCGGACCGCGTTCGGCATGAGTGCCGGGCCGGTGCCGGGCCGGTTCCTGGTCGGCCTGGCGGTACTGAGCTTGCTGGCGGAGGTGGCCGCCAAGCGGCCGCTGGTGTGCCTGGCCGATGACGCCCAGTGGCTGGACCGGGCGTCGGCGCAGGTGCTGGCGTTCGTGGCGCGCCGGCTGGGGGCCGAATCGGTCGGTCTGGTGTTCGGTACCCGGATCCCGGGTGGTGACCTGGCAGGGTTGCCGGAGCTGCTGGTCGGGGGGCTGCCGGAGGCCGAGGCGCGGGCGCTGCTGGATGCCGTGCTGGCCGGGCCGATCGATGCGCGGGTCCGGGAGCAGATCGTGGCCGAGACGGGCGGCAATCCGCTGGCCATCCTGGAGCTGCCGCGCGGTTTGACGGCGGCGGAGCTGGCGGGCGGGTTCGGGCTGCCCGGCGCGGTGCCGCTGGCCGGCAGCATCGAGGACAGCTTCCGCCGGCGTGTGGAGGCTCTGCCGGCTCAGACCCGGCGGCTGCTGCTGGTGGCGGCGGCCGACCCGACCGGGGATGCGGTGCTGGTGTGGCGGGCCGCCGGGCAGCTGGCGATCGGCGCGGCAGCGGCGCGGCCGGCGGTGGAGGCGGGCCTGGTGGAGTTCGGCGGCCGGGTGCGGTTCCGGCATCCGCTGGTCCGCTCGGCGGCCTACCGGTCGGCCCCGGTCCCGGACAGGCAGGCGGTGCACCAGGCGCTGGCCGAGGCCACCGACCCGGTAGCTGACCCGGACCGGCGGGCCTGGCACCGGGCCGCGGCCGCCGCGGACGGCCCGGATGAGGACGTGGCCGCCGAGCTCGAACGGTCGGCCGGCCGGGCGCAGGCCCGCGGCGGGCTGGCCGCCGCCGCCGCGTTCTGGGAGCGGGCGGCGGCGCTGACGGCCGATCCGGCGCGCCGCGCCGGGCGCACGCTGGCCGCGGCGCAGGCCAGCCTGCGGGCCGGCTCGTTCGGCCAGGCGCTGGACCTGCTGGCCATGGCCGAGGCCGGGCCGCTGGATGAGCTGCAGGGCGCCCGGGCGGACCTGCTGCGCGGGCAGGCCGCGTTCGCCTCTGGGCTCTACAGCGACGCGCCCGCGCTGCTGCTGAAGGCGGCCAGGCGGCTGGAGCCGCTCGACCTGGACCTGGCCCGCGAGACCTACCTGGACGCCTACCAGGCAGCGCGGTTCGCCGGGCATCTGGCCGGCGCCGGCAATGTGCTGGAGGTCTCCCGCGCCGCCCAGGGACTGCCCCCGCCGGCGCACCCGCCGCTCCCGGCCGCCCTGCTGCTGGACGGCCTGGCGCTGCTGGTCACCGACGGGCCGGCGGCCGCCGCCCCGGCACTGCGGCAAGCAAGAAGCGCCTTTGCCAGCGCAGACGTCCCCGCAGCCGAGGCACTCCGGCTTGGCTGGCTGGCCCCGGCGGCGGGCTACGCTCTGTGGGATCACGACTGGGACCTGACCGCACGGCTGGTCCAGCTCGCCCGCGAGGTCGGCGCGCTCGGCCAGCTTCCGTTCCTGCTGTCCCGGATGGCCATGGACGCCGTGTGGAGCGGTGACCTCGGGGCCAGCGGCTCGCTGATCGCGGAGGCCGACGCGGTCCGTGCGGCCACCGGGTCGCGCCAGGTGACCTCGGACGCCGCCATGCTGGCCGCGTTCCGGGGCCGGGAGGCCGAGGCCGCCCCGCTGATCCAGGCTGCCATCGAGCAGGCCGCGGCCGGGGGGCAGGGAGCCGCGGTGACATGGGCGCACTGGGCGGCGGCGATCCTATGCACCGGCCTGGGCCGCTATGAGGAGGCCCTGGCGGCGGCCCGGCAAGACAGCGAGGACCAGCACGCGTTCGCCGCGGCGTGGGCGTTGCCCGAGCTGATCGAGGCCGCCGCCCGCACCGGGAGCATGCGCATAGCCAGCGATGCCCTGGATCTGCTGGCCGGAAGGGCTCGGGCCGGGGGCACCGACTGGGGGCTGGGGATCGAGGCGCGGTGCCGCGCGCTGCTGAGCGAGGGCGAGCAGGCCGAGCGCCTGTACCGCGAGGCGATCGCCCGGCTCGGCCGCACCCGGCTGCGTCCTGACCTGGCCCGTGCTCACCTGCTGTACGGGGAGTGGCTGCGCCAGCAGCGGCGCGGCGGGGAGGCCCGCGAGGAGCTGCGCACCGCGCACAGCATGCTGGAGGCCATCGGCATGGAGGCGTTCGCCGGGCGGGCCCGGCGCGAGCTGCAGGCCGCCGGCGAGACCGCCCGCAAGCGCACCGTCGCCACCAGGATCGAGCTGACCGCTCAGGAGGCGCAGATCGCCCGGCTGGCCCGCGACGGGCTGTCCAACCCGGAGATCGGCGCCCGGCTGTTCCTGTCCCCGCGCACCGTCCAGTACCACCTGGGCAAGGTCTTCACCAAGCTCGACATCACCTCGCGCAGCCAGCTGCACCGCGTCCTGTCGGCCACCTCCGACGCCGCCACGCTGCGCTGACCGGCCCGGGAAAGCCCCTGGCGCCGAGATCGCCCGCTTTGTGTGACGGCACCTCACCCGGTCCGGCGCGACGCTCGTAGCAAGCGCCCACCGACCGGAGGTATTGGGAATGTTCTCTGCCCGGACGATCTACAGGGAGATCTTCGACAACGACGAGGCATTCCGGCTGTTCTGCTCGATCGCGGCCAGCGGCGAAACCCAAGGCGGCTGGGAGAACGGCCGGATCGCGGCGCTGGTGCCCGGCTCGCAGGTCCAGCTGGCGCCGAAGATCGCCCGGCACGGCGCGGACGAGGACAAGCACGGCCGGATCTTCACCGCGCTGCTGCGCAAGCGCGGCCTGACCCCGGTGGCCGTGCCCGCGGACACCGACTACACGATGCGGCTGGAGGCCGCGGGCATCGGGCTGGCGCATGCCCGGCTGCGTGGCGGCGAGGAACTGACCGACCGCGACATCGTCACCTACCTTGCCCACAGCCGGGTCACCGAGCAGCGGGCGGCCGAGCAGATGGCCGCGCTGCGCAAGTACGCCGCCGACCGCCCGGACATCGCCAGCGCGGTCAAGGTGATCTCCGCCGATGAGGACAACCACCTGGCCTACTGCCACGAGGAACTGCTGCGGCTGGCCGCGGCCGGGCACGCGCCGTTCATCCGGCGAACGCTGCGCGCGGCCGCGCTGGCCGAGATCGCCATCTACCGCGACGTGAGCACGGCGGTCATGGCCCACCTGGGCCAGACCCTGGGCTGGCCGCGGCCGAAGGCCGCCGTACTGGCCGCGGGCATCCAGGCCGTCTACGCCTGGGAGCGGCTCGGCGCCTGGCGGCGCATGGTGTCGCTGCGCATGCCGGCCCGGCGCAACGCGCTGGACGGCCCGGCGCCTCGCAGCGCCTGCGCCTGAGCCGGCACCGTGCCGATATCACCCGGTCTGTGCGACGGCACGTCACCCGATCCGACGCGACCCTAACACCGACGGCGACACCCGTGGCGCCACGCCGTGTGCCGGGTCATAGCGCCGCTCACCGATCTGGACAACTGCCAAGGAGCCGAGGCCAATGGCTGAGACCGAAGAGCACCGCAAGAGCTCGCTCGCTAACAAAGCACGAACAGTTCTGTCGGACGACCGCTTCAAGCAGGCCGCCGCGGTGACCAAGACCGTGGCGGTGCGGGCGGAGGGGGCGTCCAGGGCCGTCTCCCGGAAGGTCGCCCAGGAGGACGCCTGGGACGAGCTGCGCGGCGACGCGGAGCTGCTGACCGAGATCGCGCGCGCCCATCAGGCGCTGATCATCGACCTGGTCGACCGGGTCGCGGAGCTGGAGGCGCGAGCCGGGGACGCCGATGGCCGCTGAGGACCAGCTGGTGCCGCTCCGTGCCGACGCCTGTCGCCGTGCTCCGGACCCGCCTGGGCTCGATGAGCTCATCGAGGACACCGGACGCGAGCGGCTCGCCGCCTGCTACCTGTACTGCGCGCTGCTGGCCGGGGTGATCGGCGATGACGGCCTGCCGCCGGAACGCTGGCCGCCGGAGCTGGCCGAGCCGATGGCGCGGCTGGGCCTGACCCGGTTCGCGCCCAGGACCGGCCGGGGCCTGGACGCCCAGCTCACCCCCGCTGAGCAGGCGACGCGGCGCAGCCGGGGCCGGCAGCTGGAGTTTGCGCGTCTTCTGGTCGACCTGATCAACCATGGCGCGTTCGGCCCGCTGTGCGGGGACGCCGACCGCGTGCGCCTGGCCCGGTCGGGCGAATGGCGCGGCCTGGACCTGGAGCTGATCAAAGGCTGGCGCGTCGTCAGCGCCTGCCCGGTCAAGGACCACTGGGAGCTGGTCGCGCAGTTCCTGGCGGGTGTGCCGCTCAGGGGCGCCCTGGCCGCCGCCGGGAACGTACGAGGATCGAAACGGACGACCGCTCGGCGGCTGAAAGACAGCGGCGTCGCTCACGCGGTCAGCCTGGGCGTCACCCTCGCCGTCGGCCTGCATCCGGTCGGCACTATCGCCGGCTTGGGCACCCGCCTGATCCAGGCGCGGATCCAGGCCGGGCAGGACCAGGCCGACGCGCTGCGCAACCTCGGCCGGGACCTGGGGGCCCTGTGCGCCCAGGCCGACGGCGAGCTCACTCGCCTGCAAGCCGGGAAAAACACATGACCGAGACGCATCCCGCGAAGGGCCGGAGGATCGCTCCGGAGGAGACCACCGACCTTCGCCGCGTCGGGATCAACCCGGATTTCTGGTACCCGGTCGCGGTGTCCGCCGCCGTGCCGAAGGAGAAGACGCTCGCGGCCACGTTCGCCGGCCAGCGGATCGCGCTGTACCGCGGAACCAGCGGCGCGGTCTACGCACTGGAGGACCGGTGTGCCCACCGCCAGGTGCCGCTGAGCACGGGCGTGGTGGAAGGGGACGCATTGCGCTGCTGCTACCACGCCTGGGCCTATCGCGGCAACGGCCGCATCTCGCAGATCCCATACCTGCCCAAGGGCGCCGCGCGACCGCCGCGCGGGGTACGCGCCTACCCGGTCCGCGAAGCCTACGGCTTCGTATTCGTCTTCCCCGGCGACCCGGACCAGGCTGCCACCAGGCCACTGCCCCAGCTGCCCGAGTACGGTTCGGGCCGGCACCAGACCATGACGTTCTCCCTCACCGTGGCCTGCCACTACTCGTTCCTGCACGAGAACCTGCTGGACATGAACCACCAGTTCCTGCACCGGGGCGTCGTCGGCCGGATCCAGCCGCAGCTGCTCGGCTACCAGGCCGCCCCGGACTCCGTGGAGGCCCGGTACCTGTTCGCCCACACTGGCGGCAAGAAGTCCCGCGGCGCCGGCCTGCTCGCCGCCGGTGCCGGGCGGACATCGCCGCACGTGATCACCATCCGCACCGGGTACCCCTACCAGACCCTGCAGCTGGCCTCCGAGGGGACCGGATCCCCCGCGTTTTCCTTGTGGGCGGCCTACGTGCCCGAGGATGCCGGGCAGCGCACCAGCCACGCCTACGGCCTGCTCATGATCGCCAAGCCGCCGGTCCCCGGGGCCTTGCACCTGGCCTGGCCGTTCATCCGCCGCTTCACCCAGCGGGTGTTCGCCGAGGACCGGATGGCCGTCGAGGCCGAGCAACGAGCCTGGGACGAGCAAGGCCAGGACCGCAACCACGAGGTCTTTCCCCTGATCCTCGACCTCCGCGACGTGCTGCGGTCCAACGGCGTCCCCATCAGCCCGGATCCGGCCTGCGCGGCAACACCGTATTCCGGGGCGCAGCGGTGACCAGCACCGCCAGCCTCCGGCGGCCCGGGAATCCGGGCGGCTGGGCCGGGGCCATCCGCGATCTGATCCGTACGGTAGGCCCGGCTGCCAACGGGATGATCATCAGCTCGCGGCGTCGGCTGCTCGCGCACCTTCGCGCCGGGGACGCTGACGCGGCGGAGCGGGAGATGGAAACCCACCTCCGGGTCCTGCACCACATGTGGCGGCTGGCTATCCCCGTTGCCGCCGGCGGGCCGGCGCGGCCGCCCGGCGACGGGTACCTGGCATGAAGCGCGCATCGGTTCCACGGCGGGCGCTGATCGTGAGCGCGGACATCGGTGAGGGACACAACTCGGCCGGCCGGGCGCTGGAGGAAGCCGTCGCACGCGTGTGGCCAGGCTGCCAGGTGGGCTGGCTGGATGCCCTGGCCGCACTCGGGCCGGGATTCGGCGCGCTGGCCCGGGCCTTTTATGTGACGCAGGTGCAGCGGACGCCGCGGATGTATGAGTTCTTCTTCGCCGCGATGTGGCGGCACCGGTGGTACTTGGAGGCGACCCGCAGGGGTATGGGGTGGTGGTTCGGGTGGCGCATGCAGGCGGCCGTCGAGGCCTTCGATCCCGACGTGATCATTTCCACCTACCCGCTTGGCAGTGCCGGGCTGAGCTGGCTGCGCCGGCACCGGCAGCTCAGCATCCCGGCGGGGGCGTGGGTCCCGGCGTTCTGCCCGCATCCGTCCTGGCTGTACCGCAACCTGGACATCACCTACGTGATGCACCCTTGCGCCGTGGACGTGGCGGTCAAGGCCGAGCCGGGGATGCGGGTCGCCGTCGGGGCGCTGCCGGTCCGGGACGCCTTCGCCCAGGCGGACCGGGCGGCGGGCCGGGAAAGGCTCGGCGTCGGGTCCGGCTGGTTTGTCGTGCTGGTGTGTGCCGGGTCGCTGGGCTTGGGTCGGGTGGGCCGGGCGGTGACCGCGGTGCTGGCTGCGGGCCCAGAGGTGCAGGCGGTGGTGGTCTGCGGCCGCAACGAGGGGCTGCGGGAGGAGCTGGCCGGCCGCGGCGAGCCGCCGGGCCGGCTGAGCGTGCTCGGCTGGACCGATGACATGCCCGGGTGGATGACCGCGGCAGACGTCGTGGTCGGCAATGCGGGAGGCGCGACCGGGCTGGAGGCGCTGGCCTGCGGCCGCCCGCTGGTCATGTTCGATCCGATCGCTGGGCACGGCCGAGCCAACGCCCAGCTGATGGCGTCGGCCGGCGTGGCCGTGCTGGCCCAGTCGCCGGCTGAGCTGACCGCTGGCATCCGCAGGCTGATCACGGATCCGACGGCCCGCGGCGGGCAAACAGCCGCGGCACTGGCCGCCTCGGCAGGCCGGCGGCGGGAGGACGACCTGGCCGGGCTCGCCGCAATGGCCGGGCGGTGACCATGCTGTTTTTCCCCGTCCGAGCCGAGGACGCCGTGTTCCTGCATGCGCAGACCGCCAGCTGCCCGCAGCAGGTGGGCGCGGTGGTGATGCTGAACGGGCCGGGCGTGAACCTGGCCGGCCTGCGGTCCTCGGTCGCCGCCCGGGTCGGCCAGCTTCCGCAGCTGCGCCGCCGCCTGATTCCGGCCCGCGGCCGCTGGGATCGGCCCCGGTGGGTCATCGATGAGTCCCTCGACGTGTGCAGCCGGGTTACCGAGGCCGTGGCCGATGCCGGCACGCTCACGTCGCTGGAGCAGGTCGTCGGGCGCTATTTCGCCGAGCCCGTCGACCCGGCCGAGGCGGCCTGGCAGCTGCTGCTCGTCCGGACCGAGGCTGGCGGGCCCAGCGCCATCGTGGTGAAGGCCCACCACGCCCTCGGCGACAGCTATGCGCTGATCTCCGAGCTGAGCGGACTGTTCGATCCGCAGGCCCCCCGGCCGGGCAGTACCCCTGGGTGGCGCCCAGACAGGCACGGGGGGGTGGGCAGCCGCCCCGCGCGCCAGCGGTTCCGGGAGATCGCTCGCCGGGCCAGCACCGCCTTCCATGTCGCACGCGGGCTGGCTGGCATGTCGCTGGCCGCCCGACCCGGCCCGATCGGCGTTGACGGCGGCATCGCCGACCACCGCCGCGAGTTCGCCGCGGTCACCCTCAACGCCAGGATGGTCGCGGCCAAGGCGCGGCTACTGGGCGCGGGTACGGTCGATCTCGTGCTCGCCGTCGCAGCTGACGCCCTCGCGCCGCTCATGGCGGGGCAGGGTCAGCCGGCCGGCGAGAGGACGGTGCGGGCGATGGTTCCCTGCTCGCTCCGGTCAGCCCGGTCTTCGGGTCGGGCCCCGGGCAGGCGGGGGGCACCTGTCCAGGCGGCTGCTGCTACCGGCGGCAGTGGGCCAGGAAACCGGATCGCTGGCGTGCTGCTCGATCTGCCGGTCGGGCCGATGTCTCTGGCCGAGCGGGTGACTGCCGTGCGGACGGTCCGGGAGGGGCGGCTGCGCCGCGGTGACGCCGACGCCTCGGCGTTCGTCCTGCGCGCCATGAACATCCTGCCGTCCCCGCTGCAGCGGGCCATTGCCCGCACATCGTTCAGCAGCAGGCGTTTCAGCCTCATCGTGTCGGTCTTCCCCGGGACCCGGCAGCGCCGGCAGCTGCTCGGCGCCGAGGTGACCGAGGTCTTCCCGATCCTCGCCCTGGCCGACGGGGTGGGCCTGGCCCTCGGTGCCATGACCTGGGGCCGGTACCTGTCGGTCGGGATCATGGCCAATCCGGCCCTCATCCCCGATGTCGCGCTGCTGGCCAGCGGGATCCGAAATGCGTTCAACACCGACGACCGCGAATCAGCAGACTAGCCAGCGGCGAAGCCCAGCAAGCCTGCCCGGAGACCGTCAGTGATCGCCGTGGTCCTGACGCTCGTCGCGGCCTTCTTCTTCGGCCTGTCCTCGGTCATGGAGCAGCGCAGCACCAAGCAGGTCCCGCAGCGCGGCGCCCTCTCACCCCGGCTGCTGGTGGACCTGGCCCGCAGGGCGCTGTGGCTCACCGCGATCGGCGTGAACATCGTGGGCAGCGTGCTCCAGGTTGTCGCGCTGCACTTCGGCGCGCTCGCCGTCGTCCAGCCGATCGTCGCGTCCGATGTGCTGTTCGCCGTGCTGATAACCATGCTCGCCCGGCACCGCCGGGCCGACTGGACGATGCTCGCGGGCGTCATCTGCTGCGCCGCCGGGATCGCCGTCTTCCTCGCGGTGGCCCATCCCAGCGGCGGCCGCAAGACGGTGACGTTCATGGCTACCCTGCCGCTCGCGGTGGCGCTGGCGGCGGTGCTGGCCTGCTGCCTGGCCGCGGCGCGATGGGGGCCACAGCGGATCCGCCCAGTGTGGCTCGCGCTGGCCTGCGGCGTGGACTTCGGGGTCACCGCCTTCCTGCTGAAGGTGGTCCCGGACACGCTGCCTGAAGGATTCAGCGATCCGCTGCGGCAATGGCCGCTGTACATGCTCCTGATCGTCGGGCCGGTCGGTTTCCTGCTCAATCAGGATGCCTTCCAGGCCGGCCGGCTCATCTCGCCGGTGCTGGCCATCATCACCACCGTCGATCCGCTGGTCTCGATCTGCATAGCCCACTTCCTGCTGAAGGAGAAAGTAGCCAGCGCGCCCCTGAACATAGCCGCCGAAGTGATCTCGCTGGCCGTCATGGCGGGCGGCATCGTCGCCCTGGCCCACCGCGCACCCCACGTCGGCGGCACGTACCCGAGCCAGAAGAAATGACGAAGCCGGCCCACGGCGCGGCCGCTGATCCTTCCCGTCAATCACCCCGATCGTGCGATTGACCGCTCATCCGCCCATGGCCCAAGCTCGCAGGCATAACCCAGCGAACCAGGGAGGGCCACCATCAAGCTCGTCATTGCCAGGCCAGCCGCCGGCAGGTACGCCGCTTCATCCGCGGTGGGTACGTGACCAGTACTTGCCGCGATCGGCGGCCGCAGCGTTACGAGGTCTGTGTCCGCGGCCACCTGGGCGAGACGATTCGCGCCGCGTTTCCTGCTCTCCAGGCCCGGACGCGGGGCGACCAGACCGTCCTGGCCGGTGTGTTCGCCGATCAGGCCGCACTCTACGGCGTGCTCGCCGAGATCGAGGCGCTCGGCCTCGAACTGATCGAGGTCCGCCGCCTGCCGCCACGCCCGCCGAAGGAGCGATCATCATGAGGCCGCAGCGCTCCCGGGCCGTCCGCCGCGGAGCCCGGCTGGCTAGCCGGCGGCCTGCGAGGCACCCACTAGCCAGTTCCACTGTGCACCTTACGGGTTCGAGTGCCGCCCTCGCCAGATGACAATCGCTGAAGACACTCACCAATGACACGACTACGGCATCTCGGAGCGGCACCGTGATCACCTGGCCGAGCACATCCTTCCCGATGTGGTTTCGGGGCACCGTAAGACCGGGGTCCGGTTGGTCGGCCGTGACCGTGAAACGGACCTGTTCAGGATCGCCAGCAAGGCAACCGTAAACGAGGCAGTGACATGACAGCGATGATCAGCGACCCTTCACCGGGAGCGCGGGGGAAAGGTACGCAGCGGATGCGTTCCGGCGGCGAACGCACCAGCGGCCACCTCCGCGAGGTCTTCGCCGGGCCGCGGCCGGCCCAGCACGAGCGGCAGGCTATGCCGGCCGCGCTCACGCCCCTGCCTGACGGCTCGGTCCCGTGGGTCCACCGGATCTGGGTGGCGGCAGCCTTCTTGCTGGGAGTGATCTCCCGCGATGCGCTCGGTGACCCGGACGCTGTCGGGCCGGCCCTGGAGCGCGCCCTCGATCTCGCCGAAGCCGACCAGGTACTGCTCCCGCTTCTGGCCTCCCCGGCGTCCGGGCGGCCCGAGCGCCAGGACCGTCATCCGGCCGCGCCCGCAGCCTCCATCTCCCAGGTCGTCGAGCTGCTGGCCGAGGCGAACGGGCCAGCGGCGCCGCCCGGCGAGCCGGCCCTGCCCTGCGAGGCCCTGACCCGATCCGAGGCGCGGGTGCTGCGCTACCTGCCGACCAACCTGTCCACGCCGGAAATCGCCGCCGAGCTTTACCTATCGACGAACACCGTCAAGACGCACCAGCGGCACCTGTACCAAAAGCTCGGCGCGAGCAGCCGCACCGAGGCCGTCGAGCGGGCCCGCGCCCTCGGCCTGCTCGCACCAGCGCACCGCGTAGCACGCGGACCGGGCTAGCGTGGCGCGCCAGGCTC
>Ga0116216_10003027_pt1 | contig 11019 bp, 9 predicted proteins | sample Sb_taG_11_FD_89696 | JGI IMG/M metagenome (GOLD analysis project Ga0116216, IMG submission 89696) | Peat soil microbial communities from Weissenstadt, Germany - Sb_50d_3_AS metaG | ecosystem: Environmental > Terrestrial > Soil > Wetlands > Peat | place: Germany: Weissenstadt | collected 2010-09-21
CGAGGACGTGCGCCAGTCGATCGCGCGCATCCAGGCGAGCCCGTTCATCCCCCACAAGCACTCCGTGCGCGGGTTCGTCTACGACGTGCACACCGGCGAGCTGCGCGAGGTTTCCTGAGCGCCGTCGAGTAGGCCCGGGAATTCGATAGCCTGCATACTGGCTACCTGGCCAAAGTCGACCGCGTATAGAGGAGCAACCCCATGGCGAGCGCCACGACACCCCCTTCCAGCTCGACGGACGCGTCCCCCTCGGCGGACGACGCCCACCTGCCGACCGATTCGATCACCTATGAGGATCTCTATGCGCGCTGGGAGCGTGGTAACTGGAAGGCGACTGAGCTCGACTTCACCGAGGACGCGCGTCAGTGGCGCGAGGACTTCACCGAGTTCGAGCGCACGGCGGCGCTGTGGAACTACTCGCTGTTCTTCTGGGGCGAGGACGCGGTCGCCGACAATCTCTCTCCCTATATCGACGCCGCCCCGCTCGAGGAGCAGAAGTACTTTCTCACCACCCAGCAGGTCGACGAGGCCAGGCACGCGGTGTTCTTCAAGCGCTTCATGCAGGAGGTGTGCGGCATCGGCGACGGTTCGATGGACAGCGGGCTGCGCGCGATCAAGCCCCAGCTGACGCCGGGGTTCAGGAAGATCTTCGATCGCCTCGACCGCATGGCCGACGAGCTGCGCGCAGACCGCTCCCCCGCCCAGCTCGCCGCTGCCGTGACCCTGTACCACATCGTCATCGAGGCGGCGCTCGCCCAGCCGGGACAGCACTTCATCTGCAGCTACCTGGAGAAGCGTGACCAGCTGCCCGCGTTCCGCGAGGGCATGCAGAACATCGCCGCCGACGAGCAGCGCCACATCGGCTTCGGCGTGAAGCTCCTGTCCGACCTGAAGCGCGAAGACCCCGTCGGCGTCCCGAAGGCGGTCGCCCGCACCCTGCGCGACGTCACGCGCTACACCGCCCAGGTGCTGATGCCGCCGGGCTGGGACGAACGCTACATAACGGTGTTCGGCGCCACCTACGACGAGGTCGGCCTCGAGGGGATCACCTCGATGATGACCAAGCTGCGCTCGGCCGGCCTCGCCGCCGACACGCTCCCCGGACCGGCGCTGCTGCCGCCCGGCCTGTCTCCACTGGAGGTCACCCAGCGCGGGCGCACGCTCGCCCAGGCCGGCGTGATCGGCGTGCGCGAGGGTCCCACCAAGCGTGATCCGGAGACGGTGGCGCTGCTGTTCGACACGATCCGCCGCCAGGTCAACCCCGCGCACGGGCTCAGGCGCGCGACGACGTTCCAGTGGGAGTTCACCGATCCTGACGTCCCCACCTGGCACCTCACGGTCAACAATGGCTCAAGCGTGGTCGAGCAGGGTGAGGCGCTCAGCCCCGACCTGCGCCTGCGCATCGCCTACCAGGACTGGGTCGACATCATCGGCGAGCGCCTGGACCCCTTGCGCGCACTGGCCACCGGCAAGCTGCGCCCGCACGGCAACCCGCTCGCGTTCGGCCGGCTCACCAAGGTCTTCCCCCGCGCCTGAGCTCTCCGGCTCTCCGCGCTCCCCGCCGCTACCCGATCCCGAACTCGTGCTGGGCGGCGTTCCCGCCGCTGCTCGTCGCGCCCCCGGAGGAGCTCGTTGCCGGCTGCCCGGCGGAGGCCGGCTTGGCGGTCGAGGTGAACTCTCCGGATCCCGCGGAGGTGGACCTACCGGCTGAGGTCGATCCACTGGCGAGGATCCGCCCCCCGCTGGAGGCCGCCCGCGCGTTGGGCGCCCCCTGTGAGAGGGAGGAAGAAGAGGTCGATGAGGACGACCTCTGCGCGAAGGCCCGCTCCGGCCCGAACTCGCGGCTGGCCTTGCTCACCGACGTCAGCGCCAACGCCGATGTCGAGGAAGACTGGCCGGACGCCCCACCGTTCGAGTGCCCAGCCCCCGACACGGCTCCCGTGAGCAGATAGCCCGGCGTCAGTGCGCCCGCCGCCGCGGCTCCCGTCGTGCCGGCGCCGGCGGAGTGGCGCCTGTGAGTCGAGGCACGCCCGCTCCGCCCGTGATCGGGGTTGACGGTGAGCGCGACGCAGCTCGCACCCACCCCCAGCGCGAGCAGACATCCGACAGCGAGCTTCGCCCCTACGGGGCCTCCCGCCAGCAACCAGCCTCCGCCCGCGGCCCCCGCTCCCGCTCCACCCGACGCGGTCAGGGCACCGCCGATCCCTGTGCCCGCCTGCGCGCCCGCGCCGGCGCCCGCCCCCGCCTGCGCGCCCGCGCCCGCTCCGACCCCGGCGCCTGTCCCCGCGAGCGCTCCCACGCCGAGCACCCCCGGCAGGAGCACCGGCATCGGCAGCACCGCGGCCAGGCCGCGCAGCGAGACGACGTAGGCGCGGCAGGCCGGGCACTCGCGCCGGTGCGCGAGCGCCAGCTGGTAGCGCTCCCCCTCCGGGTCGAGGATGCCAAAGGCCAGGCCGCGCATCAGCGAGCCCTGCTCCTCGCACCAGCCCCCACCACGGATCGTCTCGACCAGCTCGCCCACCTTGCCCGCCACCCCCGGCCGGCCGGCCCCGTGACCCTCCATCAACTTGCGCATGCGTGACTCTGAGATTCCCATCCGCGCGGCAGCTTCCGAGCGCGACAGACCCTGCAGATAGCAGAGCGCCGCCGCCTGGAGCTCGCGCTCGCTCAGCCGGCCGCGCAATCCCTCGAAGACCTGGCGCAGCCTGATGCGGTCATCCAGCTCGCCCGCGAAGTCGCGCTCCAGCGTCCCCCCGGCTTCGCCTGGATCGCGCCCACCACGCAGCCCGTCCGGCTCTCCCACGCCGTTCGTGGGGTAGGCGCGGCGGCGCGAGCGGTGCTCCTCGATCGCCCGGCGAAAGGTCACGAGCGCAAGCCAGCCGGTGGGATTGGCGATCTCCTCGCCCGCCAGCATCGCCGCGTACAAACCCTGCCACGCCTGCGCGTAACAGGCCTCCAGGTCGCTCGGGTCGAGGCTCACGCCGCTCGCCCGCAGTCGTCCCCGCACGGTTGCCATCACCCTGCCGCGCAGCCCCTCGAACTCCTTGTGCAACAGGCGTTCGGCACGGTAGCGGCGCACGGTCAGCGGGCTCATAGCCCATAAATGTTATGCGGAAGTTGCGAGTAAGTCGAATCCTGCGAGCTGGTCGCAGTCAGGGCGTGGAGCTCGCCTCGCGAGCTAGCCGAAGCGCTCGATCTGCTCCAGGCTCATCCGCCGCATGTCCTCGCCCCGGCGCTCGGCCTCGTGCCACTCGACGACGCGCTCCAGCGCCTGCCCCAGATCCCATTGCGGGCGCCATCCCAAGCGCCGCTCCGCCTCGCCCGAGTCCAGCGCCAGATGACCCGCCTCCGGCGGGTTCTCTCTCTCATCCAACTCCCATGCGAACGCGCCCCCCCACAGCGCTTGGAGTCGCTCGACGATCCAGCGCACAGTCCGCGCGTCTGCATCGCGCGGGCCGAAGTTCCACGCTTGGGCCACCTCCTGTGAGCGCCACAGCTCCTCCGCCAGCAGCAGATATCCGCTCAGCGGGTTCAGCACGTGCTGCCACGGACGCACCGCCTCGGGGTTGCGCACCTTCACCGCCTCGCCCGCCTGCACTCCCCGCACGATGTCGCCGATCAGCCTGTCCTCGCCCCAGTCCCCGCCGCCGATCACGTTGCCCGCGCGTGCGCTCGCCACGCGCGGGGAGTCCTCCCCGGAGAAGAACGAGCGGCGATAGGCCGCCGTCACCAGCTCGGCGCACGCCTTCGAGCTCGAATAGGGATCGTCCCCACCCAGCGGGTCGCTCTCCACGAACCGTCTCGAGGCTTCGCCGGGATTCTCGTAGCACTTGTCCGAGGTCACCACGACCACCGCTCGCACGTCACCGCGCTCCAGGCGCACGGCCTCGAGCACGTTCACGGTGCCGATCACGTTCACCGCGTATGTCATCGCTGGGTCCCGCAGTGAGCGCCTCACCATCGGCTGGGCCGCCAGGTGCAGCACGACCTCGGGGCGCTCCTCGCGCAGCGCCTCGCGCACCCCCTCCGCGTCGCGCACATCGACGGCGCGCTCCTGCATCCGCGATCCGACCTCGGCCAGCTCGTACAGCGATGGCCTCCTCAGCGGGCCCGGCGCCAAACCGCTCACTCTCGCGCCGAGCGCTTGCAGCCACAGCGCCGTCCACGCGCCCTTGAAGCCGGTGTGCCCGGTGAGCAGTACGCGCCGCTGCGCCCAGAAGTCGGGGTCGATCGGCACGGCTGTCCAGCGTATCCGCTCAGCGACCGCGCCGGAGGCCCCCGGCGCGCGGGTAGGGTTCGTGAGCCCGCTCGCCACCACGCCCGACCTCCCGACCTCCCGACCTTGACCTCCTCACCACCCCCACCGCCTCCGCGCGCGGAGATACTCGGTATTCCGCTGGCGATCTCCGACTACGCCTCGGTGATGGACTGGATGGACGCCACGATCGCCAGCGACGCCCGCGGCTACCTGACGGCGGCCGCCGTCAACCTCGTGATGTCCGCCGACGAGGACCCCGCCGCACGCGCCGCCGTGCTCGGCGCCACGCTCGCCGTGCCCGACGGCCAGCCGCTCGTGTGGGCGCTGCACGCGCTCGGGCACGCCCGCGCCACGCGTATCTACGGCCCCGACCTGATGGCCCTCTACTGCGCGCGCGCCGCCTCGGCAGGAGCGGGCGGACCCTCGATCTACCTCTACGGCGGACGCGATCCAAGCGCCCTCGCGCTGCTCGAACGGAGCCTGCGCGAGCGTTTCCCTGGTCTGCGCATCGCCGGCGGCTACTCCCCCCCCTTCCGGGCGCTCACGCCCGCGGAGGAGGAACAGGTGATCGCCGGCATCGACGGCTCCGGTGCCGATGTCGTGTGGGTCGGCACGGGGCAGCCCAAGCAGGAGATCTGGATGCATCGCATGCGGCCCCGTCTCTTCGCCCCGCTGCTCGTCGGCGTCGGGGCCGCCTTCGACTTCCATGCCGGCCTCGTCCCCCAGGCCCCGCCCTGGATGCAGCGCAATGGCCTCGAGTGGACCTACCGGCTCGCACGCGAGCCCCGTCGCCTGTGGCGGCGCTACGCCCGCCACAACCCCCGTTTCGTGGCCGCATTCGCGGCACAGTACGCGCGTGAGCGGCATTCGGCGCTGAAACCAAATTAGCCAAAACAGTGTGGTTCAGTGTTGTTTAGCGTCGTTTAGCTATACCGGCTGTCGCTAACCTCTTGACCTCGATGCCCGCCCTCGAAAGCACCGCCGACGTCTCCGTCATCGGCCTCGGCCGCGTCGGGCTGCCCCTCGCGCTGTCCTTCGCCGATCGCGGCCTGCAGGTGGTCGGGGTCGACAATGACTCCACTCGCCTCAGCTCCGTGCGCGATGGCACGATGCCCTTTCAGGAGGCCGGCGCGCAGGAGCTGCTCGACCGGGTCCATTCGGATCCCACCCACCCGCTGTCGCTGTCCGAGCGCGTCGCCGACGCCGCCCGCGCACGCCACATCGTGATCACGCTCGGCACCCCCTCCTTCTCTCACATCGAGATCGACATGCGCGACATCCGCTCGGCGCTCGACGACCTGCTCGGCGTGCTCGCGCCGGGACACTCGCTGATCCTGCGCTCGACCGTCGCGCCTGGCACGACCGACTTCGTGGCGGGGTACCTGGCCAAGCACCGCGACTTCGATATCGGCGAGGACGTCTTCGTCGCACACGCTCCCGAGCGCATCGCCGCCGGGCGCTTCCTCGAGGAGATCGACACGCTGCCGTGCATCATCGGCGGCGTCGGCGCCCGTTCTGGCGAGGTCGTGGCGGAGCTGTTCGGAGCCTTCCGCGCACCGATCGTGCAGACCACTCCCGTGCAGGCCGAGCTGGCCAAGATCTGGGCGAACATCCTCCGCTACACCAACTTCGCGCTGCCCAACCTGCTGATGATGGACTGCGAGCGCTTCTCGGCGAACGTCTTCGACGTGATCGACCTCATCAACCGCGACTACCCCCGCGGCGGGATCGCCCAGCCGGGCCTGACCGCGGGGACGTGCCTGCGCAAGGACTTCGCCTTCTCCGAGGAGCGCTCCCACGCGCCCGGGATGCTCCTCGCCGTCTCGCGCGTGAACGAGTCGGTGCCGCTATTCCTCGTCGAGGGGATCGAGCGCCGCCTGGGCTCTTTGTCGGGCCGCAAGGTCGCCGTGCTCGGGCTGGCGTTCAAGGCCGACACCGACGACGAGCGCGACTCGCTCGCCCACAAGCTCATCCGCTTGCTCGAGCGCGAGCTGGCCGACGTCGCCGTACACGACCCCCACGTGCCCACGCCGACGGCCTCACTCGAGCAGGCGATCGACAGCGCCGATGCGGTCGTGATGGCCGCCGACCACTCCGAGTTTCGCGATCCCCGGACGCTCGCCGCGATCGCCGAGCGCGCTCACCCCGACTGCCTGGTCGTCGATCCATGGAACTGCTGGGGCGCCGCGCAGGTGTTCGCCTACGCCTCCGAGCTCGCCGCCCTTGGTGCCGTCGGGTGAGCAGGGTGCTCGTCACCGGTGGCGCGGGGACGATCGGCACCGCCGTCGTCAAGCGACTGCTCGCCGATCCCAGCTACGAGGTGCGCGTGTCCGACCAGCGGCTCGCGCCGCAGTGGATGCGCGAGGGCTGCGAGGTCCACACCGGCGACCTGCGCATGCCCGAGCAGGCACGCGCGGCGATGAAGGGCTGCACGCACGTCATCCACCTCGCGGCGATCGTCGGCGGGATCGCCAACTTCCACCGGCTGCCGCACACGCTGACCGAGGTCAACAACGCCCTCTACAACGCCATCGTCCGCGCCGCGCTCGAGCTCGAGGTCGAGCGCTTCGTGTACGTGTCCTCCTCGATGGTGTTCGAGCGGGCCGAGCTGTTCCCGACCCCCGAGGACTACCTCCCGCAGTGCCCCACGCCGCACTCGGCGTACGGCTTCTCAAAGCTCACCGGCGAGGTCTACTGCCGCGCCGCACACGAGGAGCACGGCTTTCCGTACACGATCTGCCGCCCGTTCAACGCGTACGGCCCGGGAGAGACGCCCGACGCGGAGCCCGGGATCGCGCACGCGGTGCCCGATCTGATCAACAAGGTGCTCTCCGGACAGCGGCCGCTCGAGATCTTCGGCTCGGGCGAGCAGACCAGGACGCTCACCCACGTCGAGGACATCGCCGACGGCGTGGTCTCCGCGATGGGCTCCCCGGCGGGCCTGAACGAGGATTTCAACATCTCCGCCTCACGCGAGCTGACGATCGCCGAGATCGCGCGCATCGTGTGGGAGGCCTGCGGCGAGGACCCGGAGGCGTTCGAGCTCAGGCACCTGCCGACCTTCGCAGTGGACGTCCAGCGGCGCTGGCCGTCGGTCGAGAAGGCCAAGCGGCTGCTCGGCTGGGAGGCGCGGATAGAGCTGGAGGACGGGATCGCCGCGACTGTGCGATGGCTGCGTGCCCTGCAGGGCACGCCCTCTGCGGCGCATGCAGGCGAGCGGCGCGCCGCCGCCGAGTCGGCCGCGTCGGCCTCCACGTGATCGGCCTGCCGGGTGGCCGGCCCGTCGCGCGCGGCCGATAGGCTGCCGCGCAATGCCCGACCGCCGCTCAGCGCTCATCACCGGTGTCACCGGCCAGGACGGCTCCTATCTGGCCGAGCTGCTGCTCGAGAAGGGCTATGAGGTTCACGGCATGGTCCGCCGTGCCTCCACCGAGAAGTTCGACCGGATCGAGCACATTCGCGAGCGCATCGTCCTCCATCAGGGGGACCTGCTGGACCAGCGCTCGCTGGTGGATGCGCTGCGTGCGTCGAACCCCACCGAGATCTACAACCTCGCCGCGATGTCCTTCGTCGCCGTCTCCTGGATCCAGCCGACGCTCACAGCCGAGTTCAGCGGCGTGGGCGTGACCCGGATACTCGAGGCGATGCGGGAAGTCTGCCCGGAGGCCCGCTTCTACCAGGCGTCCTCGAGCGAGATGTTCGGCAAGGTGCTCGAGGTCCCCCAGACCGAGACGACGCCCTTCTATCCGCGCTCTCCCTACGGAGTCGCCAAGGTCTACGGCCACTTCATCACGGTCAACTACCGCGAGTCCTACAACCTGCACGCGACCTCCGGGATCTTGTTCAATCACGAGTCCCCCCGCCGCGGCCTGGAGTTCGTCACGCGCAAGATCACCTGGCACGCGGCGGCGATCAAGCACGGCCTGCGCAAGGAGGTTCGGCTCGGGAACCTCGACGCAGAACGCGACTGGGGATATGCCAAGGACTACGTTGAAGCGATGTGGCTGATGCTCCAGAGGGACGTTCCCGAGGACTACGTGATCGCCACCGGAAAGGCGCACTCGGTGCGCGAATGCTGCCAGATCGCCTTCGAGGAGGCGGGACTGGGCGACTTCGAGCGGTACGTGAGGATCGACTCGTCCTTCGTCCGGCCCGCCGAGGTCGACCACCTGATCGGCGACCCCGCCAAGGCCGAGCGCGATCTCGGCTGGAGGCCGCGCACGAGCTTCGAGGAGCTGATCCGGCTGATGACCCGCGCCGACCTGCAGCTGCTCGCGGGCGGCTGAGCGCGATGGCCGTGCCCCTGTTCGACACCTCGACGCCGCTGATCGGGTTGCGCGAGGAGCTGCGCGCGGCGATCGAGGCGGTGCTCGACTCGGAGCGCTACATCCTGGGCCCCCAGGTGAGCGCCTTCGAGCGCGAGTTCGCCGAGCACTGCGGCGCCGAGCACGCCGTCGGCGTCGCCAACGGCACCGAGGCCATCACGATCGCGCTGCGAGCGATGGGGGTGGGGCCGGGAGACGAGGTGATAGTCCCCTCGTTCAGCTTCTACGCCTCCGCCGAGGCGATCCCGCCGACGGGGGCAAGGCCGGTGTTCTGCGACATCGACCCCGACACCTACTGCATCACCGCCGAGACCGTGCGGGCCGCGCTCACACCTGCCACCAAAGCCGTCATCGCGGTGCACCTTTTCGGCAACGTGGCAGCCGTGGCCGAGATCAAGGCGCTCGGCGTGCCCGTCCTCGAGGACGCCGCGCAGGCGGCGGGCTCCACCACGGGCGACGGCCTCCCGGGCGCCCTCGGCACAGCGGCCACGTTCTCGTTCTTCCCATCCAAGAATCTCGGCTGCTTCGGCGACGGCGGCATGATCACGACCTCCGACGATCAGCTGGCCGAACGGGCGCGAATCCTGCGCTTCCACGGATCGCGCGACAAGGTCAGCTACGAGCAGGTCGGCTACAACTCGCGCCTGGACGAGCTCCAGGCGGCGATCCTGCGAGTCCAGCTGCCCCACCTGCACGAGTGGGCGGAGGGCCGCAGGCTGGCCGGACGCCACTACGAGGAGGCCGGGCTCGGCGATCTGGTGGGCCTGCCCAGGCCGGTGGCGGGATCCTCGCCGGCCTGGCATCTGTACGTCGTGAGCCACACCGAGGTAGAGCGCCTGCAAGGCGCGCTGGCCGCGGCGGAGATCGCCTGCAGGTCCTACTACCGCACTCCGATCCACCGCCAGGCCGCGATGCGCCGGTGGGGAGCGAACGTCGAACTGCCCGCGACCGAGCACGCGGCCCGCACACACCTGGCGATCCCCATGAGCCCCGTGCTCTCGCGCGCGCAGGCGGATGAGGTCGCGGCTGCGGCCCGCGCCGCGGTCGGCTAGCGCCAGCGCTCGAGCAGGTCCTCGCCTGGCACCTCGCGCACGACACGGGCCGGCACACCCATCACCACCGCGCGGGCAGGGACGTCGCGCGTCACCACCGCGCCGGCCGCCACGAACGCCTCCTCGCCGACCTCCACGCCGGGGACGAGCACCGCGCCGCCCCCGACGCGGCAGGCGCGTCGCAGGATCGGGCCGCGAGACGGCGACTCGGGCCCGTGGCGGCCCATGGAGTCGTCGTTGGTCATGATCGCGCCCGGTCCGATGAAGACGTCGTCCTCCACGAGCATGAACGCGGTCAGGTAGACGTTCGATTGCACGCGCGCCCGCTTGCCCACGCGCACGTCGTTGTCGACGACGCTGCCGCGCCCGATGACCGACCCCGCGCCGATCGCCGCCCGCTCGCGCACGAACGACTGGTCGCCGAGGATCGCCCCGGCGGCGACGCTGGCCCCCGCGAAGACGATCGCCCCCGCGCCCACGCTGACCCCCGCCCCGAGCTGGAGCGCCGCCACCCCGCCCCGCGCACTGGAATGGGGCGCCAAGCGCGGGTGCTTGCCGAGCACGGCGTGGTCCTCGATCGTGCAGCCGGCGCCGATGACCGTTCCGTCGTGCACAACCACGTGGGCTCCGAAGACGACGCCCTGGCCGAGCTGCACGCCCTCACCGAGCACGAGTCCCTCGGCGCTCGGGCCCGCGCCTGCCGCCCGCGTGCTCACAGGCGCACGACGTTCGCGCTGCCGGCGCCGCGCGTGACGCCGCGCAGGTCCAGGACCAGCCGCGCGCGCCTGGCGATCAGCTCGTGATCCACGCTCGGGTGCACGGTGACGATCAGCGCGAGGTCGGCGCTCGCCAGGGCATCCTCCAGCGGGGTGCTCGTGAGCGAGAACTCGGCCAGGCCGGGTACGTGGGGGTCGTGGTAGAGAACCTCCGCACCGAGGTCTGTCAGCAGCGAGATGATCTTCAGCGCGGGCGACTCGCGGACGTCGCCCACGCCCGGCTTGTAGCTGACACCCACGACCAGGATGCGTGAGCCTTTGACCGACATCCCACGGTCGTTGAGCGCCCGCTGGGCCTTGGCCACGCAGTGGTAGGGCATCTGCTGGTTGACCTTGCCGGCGAGCTCGATGAACTCGGTGGCCATGTCGAACTCGCGCGCCCGCCAGCTCAGATAGAAGGGGTCGACCGGCAGGCAGTGGCCTCCCATTCCGGGTCCCGGCTCGAAGCGCATGAACCCGTAGGGCTTGGTCGCGGCGGCCTCGACCACCTCCCAGACGTCGATCCCCATGCGGTCGGTGAGCATCGCGATCTCGTTGACGAGGGCGATGTTCACCGAGCGAAAGATGTTCTCCAGCAGCTTGGTCAGCTCCGCCGCCTCCGGGCTCGA
>Ga0116216_10003034_pt1 | contig 11013 bp, 15 predicted proteins | sample Sb_taG_11_FD_89696 | JGI IMG/M metagenome (GOLD analysis project Ga0116216, IMG submission 89696) | Peat soil microbial communities from Weissenstadt, Germany - Sb_50d_3_AS metaG | ecosystem: Environmental > Terrestrial > Soil > Wetlands > Peat | place: Germany: Weissenstadt | collected 2010-09-21
ACGCCCAGGTCCGCCTGCACGGCCCGGTCATGCGGCACCTGACCCCGGTCATGGCCGCCCTGGCGATCTGCGCGGTCACCACGGCTGACCTGCGGGACACCAGTCCCGCCCCGCCGCTGCCGACCAGATCCGGCGAGCTGCCGCCCGAGGATCCCGGCCTGATCCCGTTCACCGTCCCCGAGATCAAGCGGCTGTACATCTTGTTCCACCAGGCCCTGCACAGCATCGCCCACGGACTGCGCTGGTCCCGGTGGCGACGCCGGCACCAGGCCCGCGCCCGCTGGTATCACTACCGCACCCGGCTCCACGACCTGGAGACCTTCCCATGATCAGATAACGAAGTACGGCTGCCGTATTAAATCCCAATGGCGAAGCCGGCAGTAAGAGATCGAGAGTGTATAGGCCGGCGGTCAGTCAGCCGCGCCTCCAGGCCACCTAAGCGGGCATCTGGCCAGCATGTGGCGCTCCCGTGCGGAGCAGGACACCGCCCGCGACGGCTGCCAGGGCTGCGATCAAGCCGATTATCGCGCCGACGCCGACCGATGCCGTGGCCCCGAACCCGTTGAGAGCGCTGAACGGGTTCGCGAGCAGCGCGACAAGCGCGAGGACCGCGGTCACTGCCGTCAGCCCGGTTACCAGTTGCCAGTGCTGCACCGGCAGCCGCAGCTCACTCGGCAAGAAGGCCCTGACCAGCAGGTACACGAGGGTGACGATGGCGAGAATCAGGATCAGTACCCGCCAGCCGCCGGCTCCGCCATGGAGGGCGCTGATGCTCGGCGCATTGTTATTGTTAAGGCACGCCGAGTTGCCCCCGCATATCGCGACGACCAGGCTCTCGATGTGCGAGATATCGGCCGGCGAGGGTGTGCGCGTGGCCGGGCTACGGTGCGCCGAGTACCACGGCAGGAAGAGCGTGATCAGCAGCAGGAGCGACCCTCCGCCAGCGATCAGGTCACCAGGCCGCAGCCTGCTCAGGCTGAAAGTGAGCTGCTGCGGTCCGGCCGCACTGCTTTCGGCCTGACCCGTCGGCCAGGCTGCTTGAGCCGGCTGAGATTGGCCGGTGGCCGCAGCGGACCCGGCCGCCGTAACTTCCTGGCTCGGGGTGCCGCACCGACCGCAGAACCGGGTGTCGTCCGGCATTTCAGCACCACAGTTTGCACAATATGCCATATTCGCCTCCCCTTTTGACGGTCAAGTATGACACGCAGCTGAATCAGCTGGAACAAGCTGATCAAACAAGCCGAGGCGGGCTGCATCTCCGGGCTATCAGCCCGATTCGGAAGGAGGGCGGCGCTCGGCATGTCCAAAGCGCCGGCAGGCGCTGATGTCCTGCTCGGTGAGCGGCAAGGCCAGGCTCCGCGCCGCACTCGCCATTTGCGGACCGTGCAGACCTCCACCGCGTACGGGGTGACTTGGAACTGCAGGTACAGCCAGGCGAGCAGTCCGAAGGACGACCCGAACACACCGTAGAGCGCCGAGCTGTGGCGCAGCAGGTGCACGACCACGTATCTGCTGAGTAGCAGCAGCACTTGCCAGGAAGCCGTCGGCAAGACCGCTCCAGGGCGCACGCCGCGCCAGCTCACCACGGCCGCCGTGGCCATCCCGAATGCCAGCCAGAATAGCCTGATATTGAGAACGAAGGCGACGCTGGCGGGCTTGCCGATCGCGAGCCGGACCGACTATTCGACGGCGGCGGGATGGATGATCCGGCTACAGGTTCCTCTTAATGACATTATCCTTAAATAATGGGCATTCGAGGATCTGCGCTCTGATGATCAGATGCCTATGCTGCGCGTATGGGAGGGACGCCGGGCTAGGGGCCGGCGGGTTTGCGGCTCCTACCGAGTTCGCGGATGAGTGCGCAGGTGGCTGCTGTTGCGGAAGGGGGCGGAAGGGGGCGGTCAGATGATCCGGCACCGGACTTTGACTATCGCCGCCGCTGGGGTGCTGGCGGCTGGGCTGGTTCCGGTCCGGATCCCGGTCGCTGGCAGTTCGTGCTGGTCCGTGAGGGCGGCCAGTGGCTGCTGATGGACTCCCGGAGACTGCCATGAGGCGCCTCGCTGCCCGGTTCGCCATCATCATCACAGTGGCGGTGGTCGCGTGCGCTGGAACGCTGGCAGCCACCGCGGGTACCTCGCCGAGCCCGTCCGCAGTTCCGTGTCCTGGCGCCGCGCCCGGCCTGACACTGGGAACAACGACGCCTGTGCTGCTGGTGCACGGCTTCACTGAGAAACCGGACGTGTGGACTACCGGAGAAAGAGCCGGGCGGCAGGGTACTCAGCGCTTGCCGTCGATGGTGCAGGCGATCAGCACTGCGCTCGGCTCCAAGGTGACGGTCGTCGCCTTCGACTACACGTCTGCGAACACCAGGTGGGTGACAGACCCGGCGATCGGCCCGCAGCTGGCCACTTGCATCGCCTGGCTGGCCAGAACCTCAGCGGCGCAGGGCGGGCCTGGGAAGGTGATAGTTGTCGCCCACTCGATGGGCGGCCTCGCCGTCCGCTGCGCCCTCGACGCGGCTTGCCTGAAAGGCCATGGCACGGGCCCAGCCGCGAACCCGGACCAGATCGGGCTTGACATTACGCTGGGCACTCCGAACCTTGGCCCGCTCAAGCCTCTGAGCGCAGCCGGCCAGTTTCTGTGCGGGAGCATTTGCCTGGGTCCGGCCGACCTGGTGAAAACCGACGCCGGAGCGGCGATGATCGGACTCGAGCCAGGTTCTAAGAATCCGACACAGCTTCAGCCGCTGCCTGCCAGCGTCCCCTTGTACGCCATCGTAGGCAAGATCACCATTCCTGTTACGTTGCTGAGCGTCGGCCCGTTCAATATCTTGACCGTCACGAGCGACATCGGCGACGGGGTCGTACCCGTCGATTCGGCCCTGGCGGGAGCGCCGCCTCCCGTTCACATAGTGGATTGCGGCACGGTCAGCACCGCTTTCAGGTAGTTCCGAAATGCTCCCATTTCACCGAGACCACCGATCCCGTATCGCAGGCGAACGTTATCGCGGCCATCGAGCCAGCCGCCACGGCCCTGGGTATCAGGGCGTGCACGCCGACAGCGATCACCAGGGCACTCGTCGCCAAGGATCCGGCGAGCACATCGTCGCTCCAGCTCATTCATTACGCCTGCAAGAATGGCTGGGCCGCGGCTGAGGTGCACCGGAAGATCGCTCTTAGCAATGGCAGCACCGGCTCCCAGCGACTTGGCCAGATCCCCCGATCAGGCCTTTGAGCTGGTGGTCAGGGGCAGGATCGAACTGCCGACCTTCCGCTTTTCAGGCCGACCAAATGACACTGGTCGCGTGAGTCGGCCCAGCGCGGAAGGTGCCCGATGGGTGCCTGTGACTGCCGCTGGTTGTTGCCGTTGTCGTCACAGTTGTCGTCGAACCCGCATATGGATCTGCCTGACGGGGAGCAAGCCGACGGCTGCTCGGCGGCTATCAGCCCAATGATCTGAGCGATGACGGCCTTGTCGTATCAGATCTTGATGACCTGAACATCGGGCATGGCGTCGTAGTCAGAGTCCTGCGTCACGATCGGAACGCCATGGGCGATCGCGGTGGCCACGATCCAGCTGTCGTTGACCGGCACCTTCCGGCCAGCAGCACGCAGCCGCGAGACCAGCAGCGCCCAGGCGTCGGAGACCGCCTCGTCGACGGCAAGGGCCTCGAACCGCTGGGCGAGCTGATAGGTAGACAGTCTCCGGGATGCATCCTCGGGGTTCCTGGCCTGCAGGACACCGAGCCGCAGTTCACCGAGCGTGATCGCTGAAATGCCCCATTCAAAATCGGCGAACTGGCCGGCATTGAACCGCGCCGCCTCCAGGCCGATGAGCACGGAAGTGTCGGCCAGCGCCCGCTGGGAACTCACCATGGCAGGTCGTCAGTCGTCTCGGCCAGGGTCGCCCGCAGTTCCTCAGCCAGGCCAGTGGTATCGGGACCCAGGCGGGCGAGTTCGCCGCCGATCTCCGATGCGGGCAGCCACTGCCGCCGCCGTGAGAGCGGGATGATCTTCGCTACGGGACGGTTGTCCTTGAGAACCTCGATCTCCTCGCCTGCCTCGACACGTCGCAGCACCTCCGCAGTGTGGTTGCGGAGATCGCGCGCGGGAATAGCATTCATGGAGCAAGTGTAGCACTCAAGCTACACTTGTAGCAAGATCGAGGTCTATCCCGAGGGCGCAACAGCACAGCGCTGTGACTGGCAACGCCCGCGACGGCGACGTCATCGCGCCAGCCCGCGACCCAATTGAGCAATCGTGACCCCTGGGCACAGAACCAGCGCGAGCCCTATCGCACACCCAGTCCTACCCGCATGACCTGCCCCCCATGACCGTCCGCCGCCTACATGGCACCGTTGTCGTCAGAAGCAATTCAATCGGCACATTGTTTCCGCAGCTCAAAGAGTGGTCAGGGGCAGGATCGAACTGCCGACCTTCCGCTTTTCAGGCGGACGCTCATACCAACTGAGCTACCTGACCTCGGTCTGCGCCGCGGCCGACGGCAACCGCCGCGGCCGACGCGCTGACCGGAGCGGTCCTGACGGGATTTGAACCCGCTACCTCCACCTTGACAGGGTGGCGAGCACTCCGAGCTGCTCTACAGGACCTTGCGCTGGCTTGCACCAGGCTACTGCTGTGCTGGCTTACACCAGCCGTACCCCCAACGGGATTCGAACCCGCGCCGCCGCCTTGAAAGGGCGGTGTCCTAGGCCGCTAGACGATGGGGGCTCGACGGTCACCGCCGCCTTGCCCGTGGCGCCCGCCGTCGGGGACCGATTCAGCATAGGGGACGGGTGGCACTGCCGGCAAAGCGGATACCATCATCGCCGCTGCGGTCAGACTAGCCGACCAGCCTTGCCCGGTCGGGCGAGCAGGCTCGAACCCAGTCAATCCTGGCTAGCTCGGCCGGTTCTTGTTGATCATGTTCTCGACGATCGACGTCTTCTGGCCTTCCTCCGGGATGACGATCCACGCCACCAGGTACGCAAGCACACCGGTGCCGACGGTGAACAAGCTCACCACTGCGACGAGCACCCGGAGCAGGTTGACGTCCATGCCGACGTAGTCCGCCAGCCCGGCGCAGACGCCCGCGACGATGCGGTTGTCGCGACGCCGGACCAGGACCTTGTTGCTTCCGTTGACGTTGCTCATGACACCATCATCTCGCATATCGGAGCCCGCGCGAACGGCCAGGCCGGCTCCGCATACGCTGACGATAGGCCCAAGCAGAGAGGACGTAAGTCATGCCGCGCAGCACCGAACCCGTCGGCAGTGACCTGCTCCGCATCGACGACGAGCTGAGCGACGAGGAGCGGCTCGTCCGCGACACCGTACGCAAGTTCGCCGCGGACCGGATCATGCCGCACATCGCGGACTGGTTCGAGGCCGGAACGCTCCCCCGCGACCTGGTCCCTGAACTTGGCCAGCTCGGCCTGCTCGGGATGCACCTGACGGGTTACGGCTGTGCTGGGATGGGCCCGATCGCCTACGGCGTGACCTGCCGCGAGATGGAGGCCGCCGACTCGGGCCTGCGCAGCCTGGTGTCAGTGCAGGGCTCGCTGGCGATGTTCCCGATCTGGAAATACGGCTCGGAGGAGCAGAAGAACGAGTGGCTCCCCCGGATGGCGGCCGGCCAGGCGATCGGCTGCTTCGGGCTCACCGAGCCGGATCACGGCAGCGACCCGGCCAGCATGACGACACACGCCACGCACAACGGGTCAGACTGGGTCATCTCCGGCACCAAGATGTGGATCACCAACGGGTCGATCGCCGACATCGCCGTCGTCTGGGCCTCGACCGAGCAGGGCATCCGCGGCTTCCTCGTGCCCCGCGGCGCCCGCGGCTTCACCGCGCGCAATATTCATAAGAAACTATCCCTCCGGGCTTCTGTGACCTCGGAGCTGCATTTCGACGACGTGCGACTGGCCGGCGACGCCGTCCTGCCCGGTGTCACCGGCTTGAAGGGACCGCTGTCCTGCCTGTCCGAGGCCAGGTTCGGCATCGTGTGGGGCGTCACCGGGGCGGCCAGGTCGTGCCTGGAGGCGGCGATCGACTACGCCAGGACGCGCGAGCAGTTCGGCCGGAAGATCGGCGGCTTCCAGCTAACCCAGTCCAAGCTAGCCTGGATGCTGGCCGATCTGCAGCGGGCACAACTGCTTGCGCTGCACCTCGGCCGGCTCAAGGAGGCCGGTCAGATCACGCCCGAGCAGGTCAGCCTCGGCAAGATGAGCAACGTGCGGACCGCGATCGAGATCGCCAGGCAGTCCAGGACCATCCTCGGCGCCAACGGGATCACTCTGGAATATCCGGTGATCAGGCACGCCAACAACCTGGAGTCGGTGCTGACCTACGAGGGCACCGAGGAGATCCACACCCTCGCCATCGGCCAGGCGCTCACCGGCATCTCTGCCTACCGATAGCGGCTTCCGGATCTGTGCAGTCCGAGATCATGGGCTGAACCCCGCTAACTTCGGCGGGTTTCGACCGTGATCATGGAGATCCAGACCCGTGAGCGTGCTGACGGGGTGCCGACCGATGAATGAACCCGATAGATGAGTTGCCCGCATGATGCGGCCTGCGGGTGGTACCCGGCCGGGCTACGAGGCGACCGGTGAGTGAGTCGCTTGCTGTTCTGCTCGACGACGCGGCCGCCGGGCGGTTCCCGCCTGCCGACGGTGGAGTGACGATCCTCCCCCCAGCCGTCGGCGCGCGATGCCGGGGTCATCGGGTTCACTGCGCATGCGGTCATCTTCATCGACGCCGACCCGAACTGGGTCGCCAGCCTGCTGCCCGCCGGAGACCTGGCGGCTCCGATGAGTCCGCCCTTCCTGCAGGCTCTCTGCCAGGCCACGAACCGGCACGCAGGCAGCGTCGACCTGCTCTGCGTGGCTGAGTCGCTGCCCGGGCCGCCGCCCGTGACCCTGGCGGCGGAGGCCGAGTCGTCGCACCCGCGGATCGACCGGGCGCTTCGTTCCCGGGACGACGTCCGGGCATGGCGGGCGGATGCGGGAGTCGTGCTGCTCGGCCGCGGCGTCGCCGGTCGCTGGGAGACCGCGATCGAGGTCGACGAGGACCAGCGCGGACGCGGTCTCGGCCGCGAGCTGGCCACGGCCGCCAGGCACCTGGTTCCGCCGGGCACGCCGCTCTGGGCGCAAGTCGCCACCGGCAACGCCGCCAGCGTCCGGGCGTTCCTCGCGGCCGGTTTCAGGCCAGTGGGCGCCGAGGTCCTGCTGGCCGCGCCTAGACCAGACTGACGCCGAGGTCCTGCTCGCCGCCCAGACCAGACTGACGCCGAGGTCCTGCTCGCCGCCCAGACCAGACTGACGCCGAGCCGACCGAGCCCGACTCCCCGAGACGACCTAGCGGCAATTCACGATCCGACCCAGCTGACATCATTGCCAGATGCGCAACGACACGCCGCATATCATCGACAACGTCGCGGACTCGCGCTTCGAACTGACGCAGGATGGGACTCTCGCGGAACTGCTCTACCGGCTTAACGGCAAGCGCCTCGTCCTGATCCACACCGGTGTCCCCGACGCGCTGGGCGGCCGCGGCATCGGCGGCGCGCTTGTCACAGCCGCGATCGACCGGGCAGCGCGGGACGGCCTGACGATCGTGCCGCTGTGCCCGTTCGCGCGGAACTGGCTGGACCGCCATCCGGATCAGGCCGCCCGCGCGACCATCGACCGGGGTGACGACCAGGCAGGCTGAACCTCAGCGCAGCCGACCGGCGGATAAGGGGCCGGGCTGACCGAACCGAGCCGAACTGTCATTACTCGGTCGAAGCGACCAGGCGACGAGGCGACGGCCGGCCGCACTTTGCGGCACGTCGCGGCGTGGACGCCGTCGCGTTGCGGCGGAAACAAGGCAGAGACAAGGCGCAGACAAGGGCTAGGCAACCCGGTCGACGACGAACTCCTCTTTGATCTTTGCGATCGCCTCCGCCGTGACCCCGCTCTCCAGGGAGAACTGCCGCGGCCCGCCGAACTTCTCCCTGAGCAGCCGCATGAACCCCAGGATGGTCTGCTCGTGCAGCAAGATCACCTCGGGCCGGTCCCGGTCGTGATTGGCGTAGAGCGGGTTCTCGGCGAGTTTCTTGGTCACCCGCCGCGCGTTCCGGTTGCTCTGCACGTAGTCCTTGGCGATCTCCCCGTCGGTGACGCCTACCAGGCCGAGCAGCACCGCGGCGATGATGCCGGTCCGGTCACGTCCGGCGGCGCAGTGGAACAACGTCGCCACCCCAGCCTGCAGGTTGGCCGCGATGATCTCCAGCGTTCCCCGGACGGCGGCGCGCCCCACGTCGATATTGCTCAGGTAGACCTTGGCTAGCTCGGCTGGGTCCTCGGACGGGAACGGCTCACGGCCCAGCCTGCCCTCGACCAGCACCGAGTAGCGAAACCGCTGCACCGGGAACAACAGGCCGCTCAGCTCAGTCTCGGCCCTGGTCCGCAGATCGACGATGGTGCCGATGCCCAGTTTGTGGAAGAGCAGCTCAGCATCTTCTGGCATGATGCTGTCCAGCGAGTCGCCGCGGTAGACGACCCCGTATCTGGTCTGGCGGTGGTCCCTGGTGCGCAGGCCGCCGAGGTCCCGGACGTTGTAGGCGCCCTTCAGCTCAACTGCCGTCATCCGGCTCGCTCCTCACCATGATCACAGCCCGGCCAGGCCTCGATGAGCGCGGCCTGACAGGCACAGCCCGGCCAAGGCCAGTCGCGGGCACCCAGCCAGCGTATCCGCAGATCGGTGACAGGCCAGTGAACGCTGATCATCGCCGCGCCGACGATCGGCCAGACCGCTCGCAGCGATCAGGACCGCGGTACAGCCGCCGCCGCGAGTAGCGTCCAGGCCGCGAGGATGATCACCGCTACCGACTCAAGGACCAGCGCCTGCACCACATACGACGCGTGAATCGACTCATTGAAGCCGAACAGGCCGACCGAGAGGCTGATCACCAGGGCGCCGATGGTTGACGCGGTGAACCCTGCCGCGAGCAGGCCAGCGAGCGGCCGTGGCCAGACCAGCAGCACCACGGCAAACGCGGCCGCGACGATCGCGTCAGCCAGGAAGAACGGGCCGTTGGACGGCAGGTACTTGTAGCCCTCATGCCACAGGAACCAGTGGACCCAGCCGATCCAGCCGAGCAGGCCCGCGGCCACCAGGCGGAGCACAAGCGTGACCGCAGGCAGGCTACCTCGCTGGCTTAGCTCAGGCCGGCGGAGCGAGAACAGCAGCGGTGCATCCGCCAGCCAGCCCCGCCGGGCACCTACCGGGCTAGTGATCGATGCCCGCTCAGCCATGGTCGTCTCCTTACCGCTCGTGCGCTCGATGTGGCCAGGCGGCGCCATGCGTCGTCACCGGACCACGTATCCGGCGATGGCGCGCCCGAGCAAGCCGGACACGCTGGCCCAGCTGGCCGTGGGTGCGGCGGCAACGATGACGCTCGCGCTGGTCCGTCCCTGAACGAAGCAGGCGATCTCGGTGAAGTGATGCGCGCCGACCTTGGTCACGTAGTCGTCCTTCACGCAGGTCCCTGTCCCGCCGAGGAACCGCACTCCGCTGATCGTCGCCAGCTCATGCGCGGACGAGGCGTCATCGTCGGTCAGGTGACCGAGCCGGAACTGTGGCCAGTTCCGCAGCGACTCGTCACCTTGCTTCGGGGTCGCGTTGAGGTAGAGCAGGTACTCGCCCGAGCTGCTGAGCTGGGCAGCGGATGCCGCGCCACGATCACTGGACACTAGTTGCATGACCGGCGGGTATGCGAGCACGGCAGCGCCGCCGGCCAGCGTGGCCCGGTGCCAGCCCGCCGGAGCGGAGCCGGCGGCAGGCAGCCCGAACGCCCGTGCGGGCGACGAGCCAGACGTTCCCGACGCTGACGCGGCCAGCACGCCCGCGATGACCGCGGCCACGGCTAGGACGCCGACTGCGGCCGTGCCGACGACCCGGCGAGGGAGGCTCGCGATTGCGCGACGTCGATCGCTCATCGGAGCCTCCCCGCCAGGACGCCGTCCGGCCGACGGCTAGAGGTTGCCGTCACCATCGCTGGGTCCGCCGTTGTTGTCGCCATCGTGGTCGCCGCCGTTGTTCTGCGGGATCGAGTTGTGGGCCGGTGCCGTCACGCTGTGGCTGGGCGGGGTCGAGGGCTTGGCCGGGCTGGATGACGACGAGCAGCCCGCCGCCAGTGCGGCGAGCAGGGCTAGGCCGGCCAGTGATCGGGTCAGGGTGTGTGACATGGGCGTTTCCTTGCTGCTGGCGGTTGTACCGCGCTGCTGCCGGCGCTTCTGCGATCCGGCGGCAGTCGGCTGTGTTGTCAGAAGTACGGACCCAACGAACCCTTGGTTCGGTCAGTGCCACAAAATTCTTTTCCGGATCACGGTGACCTATGTCCGCGTTCCAGGCCGACCCGCTGGGCGCCGGCCCTCGAAGCCGGCGCGCTTGCGCGTGGTGCGAGTCGTTATGCATAACGAATTGTCCGGCGGCAGTGCCGACCGCCCGGCCAGCGTGCCTGGGCGGGACCGAAAGCCGGACGGCTAGATATTGCCATCGCCGTCGCTCGGTCCGCCGTTGTTGTCGCCATCGTGGTCGCCGCCGTTGTTCTGCGGAATCGGGTTGTTCGTCGTCGGCTGGGGAGCCGACGTGGTCGGCTGCATGACCGGAGTGGTCGGCTGGACGACCGGTGTCGGCTTGTGGGTCGGCTTATGCGTTCGCTTGCGGCTCGGCGACGGTGACTGGCTGGCCGGCATCGTCGGCTGGGCGGCCGGCGCGCTGACGGTGTGGCTCGGCTTAGCCGCCGGCTTGGCCGGGCTGGACGAGCAGCCCGCCGCCAGCGCCGCGAGCAGGGCCAGGCCGACCAGTGATCGGTTCAGGGTCAGTGACATGACGGTGTCCTAGCTGCTGGTGGTTCTTCCCGTGGGCGGCCGGCCATACAGCTATGTCCACGGCCGAGATGACCTGCCGGTTCGACCGGCGCGGCCGGACGCGGTCCGTGCCGCAGGCGTCCAGGCTGACTGGC
>Ga0116216_10003046_pt1 | contig 10983 bp, 8 predicted proteins | sample Sb_taG_11_FD_89696 | JGI IMG/M metagenome (GOLD analysis project Ga0116216, IMG submission 89696) | Peat soil microbial communities from Weissenstadt, Germany - Sb_50d_3_AS metaG | ecosystem: Environmental > Terrestrial > Soil > Wetlands > Peat | place: Germany: Weissenstadt | collected 2010-09-21
GTCGACGGCGAATCGGCGACCGGCGCCTTCCGCTTCGATCTCATTCCGGAGCAGGAGACCTATATCGAGACCAACGTCACCTTGTTCGCGCGGAAAGCCATGCCGGAACTTGGATTGGCGCCGCTCTCCTCGATGTTTTTCGTCGGCAAGAACGACCGTCGCTTCTCCGACGATTTCCGCGGCGAACTGCACGATTCGGACGGGCTCCTCATGCACACCGGCGCCGGCGAATGGATCTGGCGTCCGCTCAGCAACCCAGTCGCGCCGGCTGTCTCGGTCTTTCTGGACACAAATCCGCACGGTTTCGGGCTCCTGCAGCGCGACCGCAACTTCCCCGACTACCAGGATCTCGAACTCGCCTATGAGCTGAGGCCGAGTTACTGGATCGAGCCGCACGAGGGCTGGGGCGAGGGCAGGGTGGTGCTGCTCGAGTTGCCGACCGGAGACGAGACCAACGACAACATCGTCGCCGCCTGGTCGCCGAAAGAGGGGCTCGACGCCGGGAAGTCGCTGACCTACGGCTATCGCATCACTGCGCTGACCATGGACCAGATCCTGACGCCGGGCGGCCGAACGATCGGCACCTTCCATGTCGCGCCGCGCGCGCTCGGGGCCCCGGAATCGCCGCCGCCGGGCGCGACGCGGTTCCTGATCGACTTCTCGGGCGGCGAACTCGCCTATTACATGAGCGATCCCTCGATGGTTGAGGTCGTCGCCACGACCTCGAACGGCCGGATCCTGCGCACGTTCCTCACTCCCAACGCCCATATCCGCGGCTTCCGCGCCGGGGTGGACGTCGCGGTCGATCCCGGTCAGAGCTGTGATTTGCGGGTGTTCCTGCGCTCAGGAACCAAGGCGCTGACGGAGACCTGGACCTTTCCCTGGCGGGCGTGAAGGGCAGGGCGGCCTGTGGGCGGCCTGGCTCGCAATTGACTTGGGGCCTCCGGCGCGTCATAAGCCGCGCTTCCTGTGCGGCGCGAAAGCGCCGCTAAGTTTTTCCCGGCTCGCCGCCCGATTCCATCGCGACGAGGGCCGGCGCGCGCGTTGCGCGCCTCATCGACACCGGAGACAACGATCGTGAAGCGGACCTATCAACCCAGCAAGCTGGTGCGCAAGCGACGGCATGGCTTTCGCGCGCGGATGGCGACGGTCGGCGGCCGCAAGGTCTTGAACGCGCGCCGCGCCCGCGGCCGCAAGAAGCTCTCCGCCTGATCCGACGGCCGGCGGCTGGCGAGCCGCCCTCGCGCCCGACCTGTCCTGCCGCCCATGCGACGCCGCCGATGGAGCCCGAATCCCTTGATCTGGACGCAAGGCGGATCGTCGCCGGGGAACGGCTCGGTCGACTGACCAAGCGCGTGGAGTTCCAGCGCGTCTCGCGCGGACGGCGCAAGACTGTCGAGGCCTTTTCGCTGCAAGCGGCAAGGCGGGATGGACCGGACGCGGCGTCGGCGGGCGCGCGCGTCGGGCTCACTGTCACTAAGAAGATCGGCAACGCGGTCGTGCGAAACCGCATCCGCCGGCGGCTGAGAGAGGCGCTTCGTGCAGCCTCGCCACTTGAGGCGCGCCAGGATCACGACTACGTGCTGATGGCCCGCCGGGAGGCGCTCTCGCGCGCCTTCCCCGCGCTTGTCGGCGATATCAGAGACGCGTTCCGCGCGGTTGCGCGCGCAGATGAAGACAGGGGCCGTCGGCCGTCGGGCGAGACGACTTTGAAGGACAGAGACAGGCGAACATGAACTCCGAGGACACGAGAAACCTTTTTCTCGCCATCGCGCTGTCGGTCCTGGTCATGGCCGCGTGGCAGTACTTTTACGCGGGGCCCCTCTATCAGCGCGAGCATCAGGCGCAGCTGCAGGCGCAGTCCCAAGCCCAGTCCCAAGCCAATGCGGTGGCGAAGTCCGAGCCGGGCTCGCCAGCGCAAGCCGGAGGGTCGGCGCCGGGAGCGCCGGCGGCCCCTGGCGCCGCTGCGACGGAAACGGTTGGCGAGGCGCTCGCCGTCGAGCAGCGCGTGGCGATCGACACGCCGAGCCTCGGCGGCTCGATCGACCTCAAGGGCGGAAAGATCGACGACATCATCCTCAAGGACTATCGCGAGACCATCGACCCGAAGAGCCCGAACATCCGGCTGTTCTCGCCGCCCGGCGCGCCCAACGCTTACTGGGCCGAAACGGGGTTTGTCAGCGCGAGCGGCGTCAAGACGCCTAGTCTCGACACCGTCTGGAGCGCCGACCAGAAAACCCTGACCCCCAGCCAGCCGGTGACGCTGACTTGGGACAATGGCGCAGGCCTTATCTTCAAGCGGGTCGTCGCCATCGATGACAAATATCTGTTCACGATCACCGATTCGGTCACGAACTCGGGCGCCGCGCCGGCGACGGTGCAGGCCTTTGGGCTCATCCTGCGCCAAGGCAGGCCCAACATCGCTGGATATTCGGTCCTGCATGAGGGCTTCGTGGGAGTCATCACCGGTGGCGGCGCGTCGCAGGTCGGCATCACATTGCCGGTTCAAGAAGTCACTTATTCGGCGATCGAAAAGGACACCGGCAGGGTACGCGCCTTCAAGGGCGACGGCGGCTGGCTCGGCTTCACCGACAAATATTGGGGCTCGGCGGTTATTCCCGAGCAGAGCGCCTCGATCGAAGCGCGGTTTTCAGCGAGCGGGACCGTGCAGCCGGTGGACTACCAGGCCGATTTCCTGGGAAAGGAGCAAACCGTTGCGCCGGGAGCCTCGTTCGAGACCACGACTCGCGTCTTCGCTGGCGCCAAAGAGGTCAGCACGATCGACAACTACGAGTCCAATCTCGGCATTAAGAAGTTCTCTCTGATGATCGACTGGGGTTGGTTCTGGATGATCACGATCCCCATGTTCCGGCTTCTGGACGCGATCTACAAGGTCGTCGGCAATTTTGGCGTCGCAATCTTGATCGTCACGGTTCTGGTCAAACTCGCCTTCTTCCCGCTCGCCAATCGATCATACAATTCGATGGCGAAGATGAAGAAGATCCAGCCGCAGATCGCCGCGCTGAAGGAGCTCTACCCCGACGACAAGGTGAAGCAACAGCAGGAGCAGATGGAGCTCTTCAAGCGCGAGGGCGTCAACCCCGTCGCCGGCTGCCTGCCGATGGTGATCCAGATTCCGGTGTTCTTTGCGCTCTACAAGGTGATTTTCATCACCATCGAAATGCGCCACGCGCCGTTCTTCGGCTGGATCAGGGACCTCAGCGCCCCCGATCCGACCAACGTATTCACGCTCTTCGGCCTCATTCCGTGGGACCCGACCGCGGTGCCGGTGGTCGGGCACTTTCTCGCGCTCGGCGTCTGGCCGCTCATCATGGGCTTCTCGATGTTCGTGCAGATGAAGATGAACCCCGAGCCGGCCGATCCGGTTCAGAAGTCGATGTTCGCCTGGATGCCGGTCATCTTCACCTTCATGCTGGGCACGTTTCCGGCCGGCCTCGTCATCTACTGGACCTGGAACAATACGCTGACGGTCGTCCAGCAATATTACATCATGACCAAGGCGGGCGTGAAGGTCGAGCTCTGGGACAATTTGACCAAGTTCTTCGCCCGAAGCCCGGCGAAGACGCCGAGCGTATGAGCGACGTCGAGTCGGCGACGGACTGGACGGAGGCGGGACGCAAGCTTTTCGCCGGCCCGTGCGACTTTTTCTTCGCCGCCGCGCGCGCCGACGGGCTGCCGCCGGTCGGGCCGCCCGAGGTTTCCTTCGCCGGCCGCTCGAACGTCGGCAAGTCCTCGCTTATCAATGCGCTGACCGGCCGCTCGGGCCTAGCGCGCGCTTCGCATACGCCGGGCCGGACGCAGGAGCTCATCTTCTTCGATCTCGGCGGCAAGGCGACGCTGGTCGACATGCCGGGCTACGGCTACGCGGCGGTGGCCAAATCGAAGTCGGCCTCCTGGGGGCAGCTCGTGCGCGACTATCTGCGCGGCAGGCCCTCGCTCTTGCGCGTCTTTGTCCTTGTCGACGGGCGCCACGGCCTGAAGGACAGCGATCATGAGACGATGCGGATGCTCGACGCCGCGGCCGTCTCCTACGCCGTGGTGCTGACGAAGCGCGACGAGGTTAAGGCTTCCGAGCAGGACGCACGCATCGCCGCGACGCTGGAGGGCCTGCGCAAACACGCCGCCGCCTATCCGGAAGTGATCTTCACGTCCGCCCGCAGCGGCGAAGGCGTCGCGGAGCTGCGCGCCCATATCGCGCGGCTGCTGGCCGAGCGGGGCGCGGCCCGGCCGGATTGACGCGCCCACGCCGCTGGCGCGATGGTCGTGGCGTGGAGACGCGTACGCATTACAATCGCATCGCCGGCGGCGATGTCGGCCGGCTCGAAGCGCTCAGCGACGGCATTTTCGCCTTTGCGGCAACAGTGCTGGTGCTCGACTTTCACACGCCCGACGCCGCCGACATTCACACCGAGGCGCAATTGCTCGGCGCCCTTGCGACCTCGGCGCCGAGGCTCCTGCCCTGGCTCGTCAGCCTGATCACGCTCGGCATATTTTGGGTCGGCCAGCAGACAGGACTCAACCAGCTTGAGCGCTCGAACCGCGACCTGACCTGGTTGCACTTCGTTTTTCTCGCTGTCGTCACCGTAGTGCCGTTTACGACGCGGCTGCTTGCCGACTTCTTCACCTACCGCACCGCGTTCGTCATCTACTGGGCCAACATCTTGCTGCTTGGCGCAAGCCTCTACGCCACTTGGGCCTACGCGGAATGGGCGAAACTCATTCGAGAAGACGCCCACGGCGAGATATCTCGCGCCATAAAGCGGCGCATTGTGCTCGCGCAATCGCTCTACGCCGTCGGCGCGGTTGTGGGCCTGTTCGACGTAACGCTCGGGATTGCGCTGATCATGCTAATCCAGCTCAACTACGCCATCGCGCCGAGGCTGCCGTTTCTCTGGCGCCTTTGAAGGGGTTGCGCCCGCTCAGTCCTCGAAAGGCAACCCGGCATATTGCTCGGCCAGCGCGGCCTGGGCGTTCGGCGATGCATGGAGGTAGTCGAATTCGCTCGTTTTGATCCTCATCTCAAATTCGTCGTCCTCGGGAAAGACATGCAAGAGCTTGGTGAGCCACCAGGATAAGCGCACCGCCCCCCAGACGCGGCGTAGCGCCATGTCCGAATAGCCGTCGAGATAGCGGTCGTCGCCGTTGCGGAAATGTTCGATCAGAGCGAGCTGCAGATAGAAGACGTCGGAAATGGCCAGGTTCAGGCCCTTCGCCCCCGTGGGCGGCACGATATGCGCGGCGTCGCCGGCAAGAAAGAGGCGGCCATAACGCATCGGCTCCGCGACGAAGCTTCTGAGCGGCGCGATTGACTTTTCGATCGAAGGGCCGGTCACGATCTTTCGTGCGATATCGGGCGGGAATCGCCGCTTCAGCTCCTCCCAGAACTGGTCGTCCGGCCAGTCCATGAGGTCGGCGCCGACATCGCACTGGATGTAGTAGCGGCTGAGCATCGGATTGCGCAGCGAAGCGAGCGCGAAGCCGCGCTCGTGCCGCGCATAGATGACCTCGCCGACCGGCGGCGTTTCCGACATGATCCCGAGCCACCCGAAGGGATAGGCGCGTTCGAAGGTCCGCAGCGCCGTGGCGGGGATGCTGCGGCGCGAGACGCCGTGGAACCCGTCGCAGCCGGCGATGAAATCGCAGGCCAGGGTGCGGGTCGCTCCGTCCTTCTCGTATGTCACCTTGGGCGCGTCGCCTGTGATGTCGTCGAGGCGGACGTTCTCCGCCTCATCGACGATCAATCCGCCGTCGCGCTCGCGGACGCGGTAGAGCTCCTCGGTGATCCCCGTCTGGCCGTGCGAAACCATCGGCTTGCCGCAATGCGCCTTGGTATTGATCAGGAAGGGCTCGCGGTCCTGCCAGGCGATCCAGCTTCCGTCGTGGACGTGGCCTTCCTGGTCCATCCGCTGCCCGACCCCGGCGTCGCGCAGGAGCTTGACCGTGCCGTCTTCCAGCACGCCGGCCCGAATGCGCTTGAGCACATGCGCCTTGGACTGGCGCTCGAGCACGACGCTGTCGATTCCGCCAAGATGCAGCATGTGGGACAAGAGGAGGCCCGCCGGACCGCCCCCGATGATCGCGACCTGAGTGCGCTGCTGCATGAAAGTCATTTTCCTCCCGAAGCCGAGATTGCTCACTGTCACCCCCGCGCACGCGGGGGTCCAGCGACGCCGCACCGATCGGACCTTCAGCTCGCTTCACCTCTGGACCCCCGCTTTCGTGTTTGGTCGCGGGGGTGACACGGCGAAGCGTCAATCCTTCAAGCCCACCGCCTTGAGCCCCTCGGCCTGACGCTTCGCGATCGCCGTCTCGTCGAAACCGGCGATCGCGTCCTCATACATGCGGTGAAAGTTGAGCCGTGCCCCGAGGCGCAGGAAGGCGCCGCCGAGGCCGATGGTGGCGCGCTCGAGGAACACGAATTCGCGCGGAATGACCAGCCCGCCGCCTTCGGCCCGGAGCGCTCGCATGACCGCGCCGATCTCGCGCCTCCCGTATTCTGACGGCCTCACGCCGTCAGCCGCCGTGCGCACACGGTCGTCGAGGATCGGGCCGCAAATGAAGCGCGCCCAGATGGTCATCGCGTCGAAGGTGCCGCGGTTGAGCTTCGGGAAGCCCCACATCCGATAGGCTTCCGCGATATGCGCATCGTCGTTCTCCTTCAGCGCAAGATAGAGCTCGACGACCCCGCTGACGAAGCGCGGCGGGAAGATGCGCACGCAGCCGTAGTCGAAGAGATTAATGCCTTCGACCTCCCGCGCCGCGCCCTCGCCTGGTGCTGCGACCGTGTAATTCCCGAGATGCGGATCGCCGTGGATGATCCCGTAGCGAAGGAATGGGCGCCACCACGCGTCGAAGAGGCCGACGGCGATCGCGTCGCGGGCCTCCTGCGGCGCCTTTTCGAACGCCGTCAGCGGCTCGCCGTCGAGCCATTGCAGCGTCAGGAGGCGGCGGGTCGACAGGCTCTTTTCCACGCGGGGCACGTGCACGAAGGGCCGGTCCGCGAGCATGAAGTGATAGAGCTCGGCGACCTTCGCCTCGCGCTCGTAATCAAGCTCCTCGCGCACCCGCTCGCGGATCTCATGCGCGATCTCGCGCGTGTCGATCGCCGCGCCGATGCGGCGATGCAGGGAAAACAGGAGATCGAGCTGGGAGAGATCGGTTTCGACGGCGGACGCCATCTCGGGATATTGCAGTTTGCAGGCGAGCGGCTCGCCGTCGAGATTTCGCGCCTTGTGCACCTGGCCGAGCGAGGCGGCCGCGGCCGGCTTCAGATCGAACTCGGAAAAGCGTTTGCGCCAGCCGGGACCGAGCTCGGCCTGCATGCGGCGGCGCACGAAACCCGCGCCCATCGGCGGCTCCTGCGACTGCAGACGAATAAGTTCGTTCGCATAGTCCGCCGGCAGCGCGTCCGGGATGGTGGACAGAAGCTGCGCCACCTTCATCATCGGGCCCTTCATCGAGCCCAACAGCGACGCCAGCGCCTTGGCGTCCGTCTCGCGCCCTCCGCCGCGCAGGCGGTTGACCCCGACGCGCGCCGCGAGCGCGCCCGCGTTGACGCCGAGGCGCGCATAGCGCGACGCGCGCGCGCTCAGGCGATTGGCTTCGTCGTCGCGGGTCAAATGGGCTCTCCAGACGAGAAATTTGGCTCAGGCGCGGCGGCTGCTTCCGCCTCTCTTCGCCCTATCGGCTTCTTACAGATATGGGAAGCGAGCCGAGCCCCCTCAATCGGGGCCGGCCGCCGACCAAGCAGAAGACGCGTAAGGTCAAGCCCGATCAAACGGAGGCGCGCGGCTTGTGTCAGGGTGGCCGCACGCATGAGGATAGGATGCATCCGGTCGAGAAAGCCCTTTGGTTTATCGAGAACCGTCTCTCGGGAGAGATTTCTCTTGAGGACGTGGCAAGATCGGTCGGCGTCTCCAGTCATTACCTGGCGAGGGCTTTTGGCGCGGCGACGGGCTTGTCTCTCATGCGATATGCGCGCGGGCGCAGACTGAGCGAAGCGGCCCGAACCTTGGCGGCGGGCGCCCCCGACATCCTGGAGGTCGGCCTTGCCGCCGGCTACGGCTCGCATGAAGCCTTCACCCGAGCGTTCCACCGGCAATTCGGGGCGCCTCCAGAAGCGCTGCGCGCGCGTGGGCTTCCTCCCAACATCCAACTCGTGGAGCCGATTCGAATGGACAAGACCCTTCTCACCGAACTCGACCCGCCGCGATTTCTCGACGGCGAGGAGCTGCTGATTGTCGGCCTCGCGGCCCGCTACACGTTCGAGACCAACCAGGGCATCCCAGCGCAATGGCAACGCTTCGCCCCCCATATCGGCCACATACCCAAGCAGCGTGGCCCGGAGACTTATGGCCTCTGCGCGAACGCGGACAATTCCGGCAGTTTTGAATATATAGCCGGCGTTCGCGTTTCGGAGTTCTCGGACTTGCCCGAAGGCCTGTCAGGAATACGCGTGCCCAAGCGCCGGTATGCCGTGTTTACGCATAGAGGCCATGTGTCGCAGTTGCGGCGAACGCATTATACGATCTGGAACAAGTGGCTTCCGGAATCGGGCTCAGGCTTTGCAGACGCCCCTAGCTTTGAGCGCTACGGCAAGGACTTCAATCCGATGATAGGCCTCGGTCCGATTGAGGTCTGGATGCCGGTCGACGGGTAGCGGTGTGACATCGCGTCCATGTTCAAAGTGGAAGTCCCGCCCTACCCCATCTGCTCCAGTTCGCCGATCATCCGATCGATCACCGAGAGGCCGATGTTCCAGAAGGCCGGATCCTTCGCGTCGAGGCCGAAGGGCGCGAGCAGCTGCGCGTAGGACTTCGAGCCGCCGGCCGCCAGCATCGCAAGATAGCGTTCCGCGAATCCTTCCCGCGAGCGTTCGTAGACGCCGTAGAGCGAATTGACGAGGCAATCGCCGAACGCATAGGCGTACACGTAGAATGGCGAATGGATGAAGTGGCCGATATAGGCCCAGTAGGTCTCGTATCCGCTCCTGAGCTCAATCGCCGGGCCGAGGCTTTCGGCCTGCACGCTCATCCAAAGGTCACTGATCCGGTCGGCGGTGAGTTCGCCCGTGCGGCGCTCGAGGTGGATGAGCCGCTCGAATTTGTAGAATGCGATCTGCCGCACAACGGTGTTGAGCATATCCTCGACCTTGGCTGCGAGCATCGACTTGCGCTCGGCCGGGTCATCGCTCGCCGCGAGCATCGCGCGGAAGGTCAGCATTTCGCCGAACACCGAGGCTGTCTCAGCGAGCGTCAGCGGGGTCGGCGCCATCAGCGCGCCATTGACGCCGGCCAGAACCTGATGGACGCCATGCCCGAGCTCGTGGGCGAGCGTCGTGACATCGCGCGGCTTGCCGAGATAATTGACGAGCACGTAAGGATGGGCCGACGGCGCCGTCGGATGGGCGAAAGCGCCTGGCGCCTTCCCCGGCCGCACCGGCGCGTCGATCCAACCCTCGTCGAAAAAGCGCCGCGCGATGTCGGCCATGCGCGGCGAAAAGGCGCTATAGGCGCCAAGCACCGTGTCGCGCGCCGTCTCCCAGGCATAGAGGCGCGGGGGCGCGCCGGGCAGCGGCGCGTTGCGGTCCCAATGGGCGAGCTGCTCCCTGCCGAACCACCGGGCTTTCAGCGCATAATAGCGATGCGAGAGGCGCGGATAGGCGTCGGTCACCGCCGTGACGAGCGCCTCGACGACCTCACGCTCGACGCGATTGGCGAGATGGCGCGAGTCCGCGACGTCTTTGAACTTGCGCCAACGGTCCGAGACCTCCTTGTCCTTGGCGAGGGTGTTGGTGATGAGCGAGAAGAGCCGCAGGTTCGCCCCGAGCGTCGCGGCCAGCGCGTTGGCCGCCGCCTCGCGCTTCTTTTCGTCCGGGTCGTGGAGCTTGCCGAGCAGCGGCTCGAGCGTCAGGCTCTCACCCTCGAAGTCGAAACGCAGGGCCGACATCGTGTCGTCGAAGAGGCGGTTCCAGGCGGCGGCGCCGGAGACCGACTTTTCCAGAAACAATTGCTCGATCTCGTCGGCGAGCTGGTGCGGCTTCTCTTTTCGGATGTCTTCGAGCCAGGGGCGGTAGCGGCCGAGCGCCGGCGTCGCCATCGCCGCCTCGAGCTTTGCGTCGTCGATGCGGTTGAGTTCCAGCTCGAAAAAGAGGAGGTCGCCCGCAAGCTCTGTCACGCGCTGATGCACGTCGCCGTAAAACTTCGCCCGGGCGGCGTCGCTCGTGTCCGAGGCGTAGAGCAGCGACGCATATGACATGACGCGCCCGATCAGGTCCTGCAGCGCTTCATAGGCTTTGACCGCCTCGGCGAGCCGCTCGCCCGCGTCATCCGAATCCGCGATCGCCGCCAGTTTGCCGCGCCACACCGCGGCGAACTCCTTCGCTTCGCGCCGGGCGCGTTCGAGATCGGCGACAAAACGCGGCGATTCCATGCCGTCGTAAAGATCCTCGAGGCGCCATTGCGGCAGCGCGCCGAGGCCGTCGGAGACCGGCGACGGCGCGATAGCGGCACGAACGGAATCGAAAAGCATTGTCATCGACGAGGCCTCTTCAATCCTTCGGTAAGCTTCGCTGAATCCTTCTCCCCGACAAAGCGGCGCTTTTTGGGACCCTGCGCGTCAGGACATGACCTCATTAACACGGCGTTTACCCTGATGTCAGACTGTGACGCAACGCAGGCGCGGCGCCGAACGGTTGCCGCCACAGGATGACAATGGCCGCCCTCATACTCATTGTGGACGACGATCCTATCCAGCGTCGCTTGCTCGAGGCGATGGCGAGACGGTTCGGTTACGACGCCGAGACGCTCGATTCTGGCGAAGCCGCGCTCGCGCGCCTGCAGGCGGCCGACCGGCCGCCCGTCAGTCTCGTCATCCTCGATCTTGTGATGCCCGATCTCGACGGCATGGCCGTGCTTGCACGCATGCGCCAGCGCGACATTGCGACGCCGGCGATCGTGCAGA
>Ga0116216_10003048_pt1 | contig 10979 bp, 6 predicted proteins | sample Sb_taG_11_FD_89696 | JGI IMG/M metagenome (GOLD analysis project Ga0116216, IMG submission 89696) | Peat soil microbial communities from Weissenstadt, Germany - Sb_50d_3_AS metaG | ecosystem: Environmental > Terrestrial > Soil > Wetlands > Peat | place: Germany: Weissenstadt | collected 2010-09-21
ACACTTCGTCACTGAATCGCAAAGTCTGTGCATTGTCCGTTGTTACAAAGTACTCACCTTGCCCACGACATAGCAATGCAGTCACAACAGCATCTCCATGAGCCAGTTTCATATCCTGCAATCCATCGACATCAGCCGTCTTATAATCGCTCAATGGTGACTTTTTGACCTTACCAAGCTTACTAAAAGTCACGAGATAACGATCTTCATCATAAGATTCAACAGGTAACACAGTCACTACTTCCTCATGAAGGGCAAGTTCTAACATCTTACGAACTGGCTCACCTTTGGCTGAACGTGTTCCTTGAGGAATACGGTGTGCTGCTACCTGAAAAATGCGACCGGTTGAGCAGGCACATAACACATAATCTTGTGAGGTCGCAGCTACTAGATGCCGCAATTGTTCATCCCCACGTACAGGGGTATAGATTGCATCGCCATTTTTACCTTTAGGTACAAAAGTATCTGCTGGTAGCGCCTTGAGGGAGCCATTGCGTGTAAAGGCAATCACTAATGGCTCTCGTTCGTGCAAACTTGCAACCTCAGTCACTGCTGCATTTGCCTGACCTTCTACTTCGATGACCGAACGCCGATCATCACCGTAATCCTTGATCAGTTGCTGCATCTCTTTTTTCAGGAGTGTGATGAGTTCATTGCGATCGCCAAGTAAGTGTTCCAATTCTCTGATACGGGTTTGTAGTTCCTCTTTTTCTTTCGCATACTTGCTTGCATCCAGACGAGTCACCTGCGCCAGGGTCATTGAAGCAATTACATCTGACTGAATTGGTGTGAGTTTATAGGTAACTTCAATCTTTTTGCGTGCCTCAGCACGATCCTGCGCCTGCTGAAAGATTTTAACAACCCGTTCGGCATTCGCAGCACCAACTATCAATCCTTCCACAATATGCAGACGTTCCAGTGCCTTGCGTAAGTCGAATTGGGAACGCCTTGTTAAGACATCAATCTGATGTCCGTTCCAATAGTTGAGCAGTTCAACCATACCAACCTGCTTTGGTTGTCGAGCTGCTTGCATCGACTCTCCGAATAGAAAAACCATCTGAAATGAGAGTGAAATCTGCAAATCCGTTTCATTGAAGAGTTGGGATAGAACCTGTGCCGCATGTGCATCTTTACGCAACTCCAACACGATACGTATACCTTTTTCTGTATCGCTCTCGTCGCGTAACTCAGGCATCAATCCTTCTAGTTTACGAGCATTGATTGCCTTCACTATAGATGCCTTTACCTTATCCCGACCAATCGGAGGCAATTGCGTCACAATCAATAAACGACTTCGTGGTGTCTCCTCTAAGCGCACCTCTGCACGCACGACAATACGGCCTTTGCCTGTCGTCAGATAATCCTTGATGCCCTCTATACCCATAATACGCCCGCCCTGGCAAAAATCGGGGCCTTTGATATAGGTCATCAAGTGCTCAACACTCATTTGTGGTCGGTCTAGCATGGCAACACACGCACGCAGCACTTCTGTCAGATTATGGGGCGGTATGTTTGTTGACAACCCCACCGCAATGCCACTTGAAGGATTCACAACAGGTGGAATATGCCCAGGCAAATAATCCGGTTCAAGTACCTTTGGATCCTGCTTGTATGATGGGTGAAGAGGAACAGTTTCACGCTCCATATCCGCCATCAACGCCTCCGCTAAAGGTGACAGTCTCATCTCGGTATAGCGATACGCTGCGGGTGCGTCACCGTCTTCACTCCCAATGTTACCTTGACCTTCTATCAACGGGTAACGCAATGTAAAAGGCTGTGCCAGGCGTATCGCAGCATCATAGACTGACGCATCGCCATGAGGATGGTAGTTTCCAAGAATGAGTCCGACCACTTCAGCACTTTTCACTGTTGGTCGGCTTGAGAGAAAACGAGCCTCGCGCATACCCGCCAGGATTCTCCGTTGTACGGGTTTTAGACCGTCGCGCGCATCAGGCAGGGCCCTATCTGTTACTACCGAAAGGCCGTATGTAGCGAAGGCTTGTGAAATCACGACTGAAAAATCTTCTTCGCGAATGATACCTATTTCTTTTGAGTTTTCTGTAATACGTGCCATCTGTGTCGCAGCGGCAACTGCTCCTTCGCTCACCTTGCAGAGAACTGCCGCAACTCCTTTTCTTGATCTTACTGAACTACATTCATGTGGACAATCGAGCCGTGGGCAGCTCTAGCTAACCGGACGAGCTTCTTGTGTCCTATCCCATCCACCAATAGCTTGCCAGTAACCGCGTCTTTGACCGAAAAGCGGCCACTGACCCTTCGTCCACTGATATAGCCTACATGGCCATTGACCTTGACAAGCTCGAACAGCTTCCAGCCACAGACTTTCTTCGGACCCGACACTTTGTGCTCGCTCCGACTCCCGTTATAGAGCTGGTACCTCCCTCGTGCGACACACCTGTACTGATACCACACCTTGCCTGGCACAACTGTTTCACCAAGCTCGCAGGCAATTGCAACCGCATCGAAGTAGTGCGTCTTGGGCAGCTCCAACCTTTTCAGCCGCTTGTACTTGGTCTCGTAGCCATAGGTCGTCGAAATAGGTACTTGATCCAGGAGGCTTGGTAGGGTCCCGATTACCCATGTCTTGATGATGGAAACGTGTACTGCATCTCTCAATGGCTTCAGAGCACGGGCTTGGACCTCTGGATAGCCGAACTCTTCAGCGGTGCGTTTCCCCTTCGACTGGTTACAGGTCTTACAGGCCAGAGTCAGGTTGGAGACGCGATGTGTGCCACCCCGGATTCTGGGAACAATGTGCTCGACCTCCAGTGGTAGACCCGCCCTACCGCAATAGGCACACTTCCTCCCCCACTTCGCCAACAGGTATTCGCGCACATGATAACCCGCCAGCTCGCCTTGCTGATACTCGATTCCGGAAATTTCAGGTGCCTGCATCTGCTGCGTATCGAAACTGGCCACCTCCACCCTCACTTGCTTCACCGGCAAGATGGCAGCCACCTGTACGACCGCCCTCACCGTCGAGTCGGCTTTCGAGCGCAGCGATGGTGCTAACCAATCGCTCGACCTCTTGCGATTGTTAAACCGAACCGGGCGGTAACGCGTATGACGGTTTCGACGCTCGCGCCGGTACTGCCTGCGGTGGTCCATGCTCTGTCTAATTTCGGTACGCAAGCTAATCTCTGCCTGATAGAGCACCTTGGAGTGAGCCACGGCTGCCACTCCGACAGTCTTTGAACCCGTATCCACTCCCACCCTCACATGCTGGGCGTATCTACTGCTTGGTTCGGAGCGCAGTTGGATAGTAAATGGTGTGCGGTTGACAATGCGCGCCTGCTTCTGCTTGAGCCACACCCTGGCCCTGCGCGGCGTAGTCGGCATGAGTGGCTTTTTGTCAGGCGCTAAGACATACACGTTCACGTGTAAAGCTCCTTTCGGAGTACAGGCTTTCCCCTCGACAATGATTGCACCCGGTACTTTCTCCTGAACACTGTCGCTGACCTCACGAACGTTTAATCCAGGAGTTGTAGAGCCTGGAGCTGAGGCAGCACTCCAGGGTACGAACTTGAACACTTAGCGCAATCGTAGCCTCTTCAGGGCCGCCCGATGTAAGCCTGCACAGCAGGAGGGCCCTCAGAGGCTGAGTCTGGTCAACACGGCCTGGAGGGCAACCTCCAGGACACCGCAATTCAGCGATGGTCGTTGACAACTACACATCCAGTTCCTTAATTTTTCGGGCATGCTCAGCCAGGAAAGTTCGACGTGCCTCGGCGTTTTCATCTTCCATGAGTTCAGCAACCAACTTCGCTGCCAATACACCATCTTCCATTGTTACTCGCTTAAGAGTACGGCGTGCTGGATCAAACATAGTATCGCGCAATTCTTTGGGATTCATTTCACCAAGGCCCTTGAAGCGTTTAAACTCCAACCCCTGAGAATCTGAGTGAGTTTTCATGAACTGGTTACGTGCCTCGTCATCCAACAACCATGTTACTTTTCCCTTGTATTTAACCGAATACAGAGGCGGGCATGCAATAAACACATGTCCATCCTCGATCAAATCGCTAAATTCCTGGTAAAAAAGAGTCAGCAAAAGACATTGAATATGTAATCCATCCACATCAGCATCAGTAGCAATAATAACTCTATGAAATTTCAGACGAGTTATATCAAACGCATCGCGGGTACCTGTCCCCAGAACATTGATGATTGTCCGTATCTCCTCATTTTCAACAATACGCTTTAAATCAGCCTTGGCTACATTCAGAGGTTTCCCTTTGAGCTTGAGTACGGCCTGAAAATCCGAGAAACGTCCCTGTCCAGCACTACCTCCAGCTGAGTCGCCTTCGACTATAAATAGTTCAGCACGAGCCGGATCAGTATTATTGCAGCGTAAAAACTTTTTTGAGAGCGAAGTATCAATTAACTCACCGTTCTTTTTGTTGCCTGCTCGTGCCAATTCCTCTACGAGCAAAGCCTCATTTCTGGCCTTTTGCATCTGCAAAATTTTCTTGAGCCAATCTTTTCCCACATTTGTATTACGCTCAAACCATTCTTTCAGACCTTCATCAACTATCGAACGTACGATACCCTCAACTGGAGCATTATTCAGACGATCCTTGGTTTGTCCCTGAAACTGTGGATTCGTCAACTTTACCGAGATGACAACATTTAACCCTTGTTGAATAACCTCTGGCTTGAAACCTTCTTTCTCACGGCTTTTGATTATACTCCACTTTAGAGCGTAATCATTCACAACCTTTGTAAGCGCAGCCTTAAAACCCGTTTCATGCACACCACCATCACGCGTCCTAACAGCATTCGCATAACTGTACATGATAATTTTATAGCCTGTTGTTGGCTGCAACGCGACCTCAACTTGCACATCATCTTTCGTTTTTGAAATTCCTATGACATGCTTAAACAGCGGTGCGCTTGTACTTGTGGCAAGATCACGCACATAATCGGGCAATCCATCCCGCGAGTAATACATACGTTTAATCTGATCTTCAACTGCATCATCCCAGGCATCCAGGTGAAAGGATACTCCACCATTGAGATATGCAGCGGCCTTGAGACGACTTTCGATTGCTTCCAAAGAGTAGTAAGCGTCTTCATCAAAGATGGTCCGATCGTAAAGCCAGCGCAATTGAGTACCATGCAATTTGGGATCGCAGGATGTTATTTGATGGGGCTTAGCAACACCGTGGCTAAAGACTTGATTGAACTGCTTACCATCCTTCCAAATCGTCAATTCCAACTTTTCAGATAAAGCGTTTATCACGGTTGCCCCAACTCCATGTAGTCCACCCGCGGTTTTATAAACCCCTTCTTCAAATTTGCCACCCGAATGGGGAACTGTCAAAATAATTGTTGCAGCGGGTGAATAATTACCCTGATACAACATAGGGTCAAACGGCATACCACGCGCCTCATCCCGTACAGTCATCCAGCCATCACGATCAAGGTTCACCCAAATATGATGGCCATACCCAGCCACAGCCTCATCAACAGCGTTAGCAAGTGCTTCCCATAGTAAATGGAGTAAGCCAGAGGAAGATGTGGATCCAATATACATGCCAGGACGATGGCGTATAGCTGCTATACCTTCCAGCACTTTAATATCAGCAGCAGAGTAGTTTGCCTGTTTCTTAGATCGAGTTACTGGTTTCGGTTCTAATTTGGACGGACCATTCTCTACAATCTCTTCTATTCTTTTTGCGGCAAAAAGTGAAAGTTGTTCGTGTGACTCTAACTCATCAGGTGTTGGCAACGGAATTTTGGCGGAACGAGCCATGGGCCTGTATTCCTCTCTTTTATTAGCTTCATCAAACCACCGCCTCTGGATACCCCTGCTTTTCAAGCATGGAGAGGGAAGAGGCGCTCCCTTTGTAGGGCTGGCGAGTTGTCATCTCTGCTGCCTGCACGTCCACCAGGCCGTAGCTATAGCCATCGCAGGATTGTAGCAAGTGGCAATACCTGACGTTGATCCCATCCACCTTGCCCACCCGAAACGACCCGCTTGCTCGCACAGCTACTCTGCCCGTATGCACCCCTCTGGTTTTGAGCTGGCCGGGCACCTTTGCCCGCACCAGGTCGCCCGTCTGAAAGCCGTTCACCCGTTTCTGCCGCATGAGATAGCCACGAGGGAAGCCGGAGTCATCGACCAGCGTACGCCCGTAGCGACCGCGCCCCTGTGCGCTCACGCGTAGTGTGCGCAGCGAGCCTGCCTCCACCCCGGCTAATTCGCCCACACAGAGCGCATCCAGCGCATGCGTCTTGACGACCCCAAAGCGCTCTCGGTTCCAGCACGTCCGCCCGCCACTCCAGGTGCCGATTGGCAAGCCCAGGTGCCCCAGGGCCTTCACCAGCGCACGACGCGTCGCATTGACGGCCGCCACATCCTGCAGCGGAAGCCGGGCCTGTGCGGCGATCTCGGGATGGCCGAACTCGGCCGCCGTCCGATCTCCTTTGGCCACGTTGCAGGCATGACAGGCCAACACAAGGTTGCTGGCGGCCGAGGAGCCACCGCGGCTGCGGGGCTGCACGTGGTCTAGTTCAAAGGGGCCTTTGCTGCTCGCACAATAGGCGCAGCGGCGTTGCCACTTCTCCAGCAGGTAGCAGCGCACTTCCCAGCCTGCCAACGTCCCACGTTGGTACTCGCAGCCACTGATGGAGTGGTTCTGCAACAGCTGCGTGTCGAACCTGACATCCTCCACCTCGATACGCCGAAGAGGAGCGAGCCGTTGATAGCGCTGGCTCCAGTGCACCACGTTGTCCACGCGGCTCTGCAACGAGGGTGGCAACCACCCGGGTGCTCGTCGGCGGTTGAGGAAGCGAGGGGCGCGGTAGCGGAGATTGGTTGTTCTGCGGCGACGACGATAGCCTTTTCGTTGCAGCAACGACTTGTGCACCTGCTCGCCGCGATGTTCCAGATGCGCCAGGTGCAGCGCATGATGGAATAGGCCTGCCTTCATCACCTCCTCACGCACCAGGGCGATGCCGGTCGTCTTGGAACCCGGGTCCAGTTTGAGCACGACGGGTTGGAGCTGGCTTGCGTCTGTAGAGCGCTGTTTGAGCCTGATCGTAAAGGGCTCGAAGCGATGGATGACCGCCTGGCGGCGGGTGAGCAGGAGTCGCGCCCGCTTCTCTGAACAGGGCATGAGTGGGTGTTTGTGCCGGTCTAAGACAAAGACCATGATTGTCCATCCTTTCTAGCTGCCTCTTGCGAGGCCCCCGTAAGGGGCTGGTTACGTGCCAGGGTCGGGCACTCCTGGCACCCCCCTCGCCACTGTTTCCCCGGCTTGTGCGGCTGGGCGCACTGCTCATTACCCCGAACGAGCTGTTAACGACCAACGGCAGAACCGTGAACTGAGGGAGCATTCACGGGTGCCATGACCGGGAAAACGTGCGTCTCCTCGTCCCACTGCCGATGTGGTCAGAGACGCAGGCTGGTCAACGACGGGCCTGCTTTCACAAGCCCCGGCGCTGCACGCCTGGGGCCGTTGACTGCTTCTCAGCATACAGTGTTCTATTCCGAAAGTCAATAGGAAATTCGGTCATTCGTTCTAGTGATGATTCAATACCTGCTGCTGAGCTTTCAATGTATGTAGGAATAACGAAGATGTTCAAAGGTTGGATGCAGTAAACAGATTATCAGGAGTAGTCAAAATGGTAGATTCAAGTTTGATCCTTCATTAACAATTCATATGCAGCAATAATACGCCGCATTTCCTGCTGGTCTCCTCCACGATCAGGATGATGCTTTTTGGCTAACACACGATAGCGACGTTTAATTTGCTGCCGTGTGGCATTTGGGGGCAACCCCAATACAGACAATGCCTGCTGGCGCTCAAACAAAGGTCGCACAGGACTGGCAAGGGTACCTAACAATGTCTGTGCCCCAAGCCGTAGAACTTCCCAAAGTAATGCAGCAAAGCTTTGCTGTTTTGGTGGTGGCTGTGAACTCATGCTTACTTATTAACCCTGATTCAATGTGCCTCATTCTTGATTGTTCATCATACATCATTGAAACACGATTGACCATATCTTCTCTATACTATAGTATAGGACAGGTATCTTGAGATTATTTTAAGCAACCGGTCATAAGGAAGAATAGAATGGCAAGTGACGAGAAAGCTGCACCAGATACAACTGCTGTGGCAAAGGCTGGAGTAAAAGGCTTCAAATCAATAATGGGATTTATTGATAAATTTAATTATGATTGGGTCTTGAGCCTGGCTTCAGGCCTTGCATTTAATCTTATGGTAGCCACAATCCCTTTTATTATTGCTATCCTTGCTCTTGTTGGATTCATCTTCGGGGGCTTGAATCCTGCGATCCAGGAAGAGCTTATTCAACAAATCCAACAGATATTTCCACCACCAATTCCATCCCAAGAAATTATTGGACTGGCCTTGAATACACTGAATAAAGATGCTGGCGCGCTTGGTCTCATCGCAGTTGTGATGGCTATCATCGGAGGATCAGGCCTTTTTGTTGCTATGGAAGGGCAACTTGATATCATTTACCAGATTCGCACGCGTGATATTATTCGACAGTATATTATGGCCTTTGGTATGCTATTAGTCTATGTAGTTTTAGCGCCTTTTATGTTATTCGCAAGCTCAATCCCGGGCATTCTACACTCGTTTGCTCAAAAAACTTCTCTTAGTCAGACCCAGATAGTTAGCAGCGGAATTGGATTCGAATTATTGACGATATTTTGCGGGTTTCTTGCCACCTGGATTTTCATAGAAATTATTTACTTAGTTGTACCAAATCAGCACATCAGCTTTCGTGAAAGCTGGTTTGGCGCACTCCTGGCAGCAGCAGCCACTCAGGCTTACCTACAACTTTTCCCTTTTTATGTGACACATTTCTTAAGTGGCTATACCGGAACAGTAGGGTTTGCTATTATCTTCATTTTCTTCTTCTATTTTTTTGCAGTTATTTTGTTAGGCGGAGCTGAAGTCAATGCTTTTTACGCACAGGGTAAACGGGCGATACCAGAAAACATGGCTGGATTAGTTCACGCTGTCACAAACGATATTCGGTTACCGATTGATGAAAATATCCCGCAAGATACCAGTGAAGCTTCTCAAATTAAGGAAGATGTTCGAAACATTTCATAAAGTTGAACGTATATAATATGTAATGTTGAAACAATCTTCAGTAGCTAAAAATTGCTTGCAGAGCACTTTTTAAGGATTTCCAGCATGAAATCAATCAGTGGCCAGTACGAATGTCTTCACCGCTCTGGAATTGGTCTTGACTACTTTACCTCGCGTATTGATCGACTAACTATACAAGCAAATGGACAGTTTATCTTCGTCGTCCAGGACCGCAGCCGGGTAAGCCATGCAGCAAAATCGCTTTTCAGTGGACAACAAGTAGATGTAAATGCTCCAGAGACTCAGCGTAAGGGCAGATATAGCAGTCTGGGAGATACCATCACTTTCAATTTTGATGATGGCACTCAAGAAAATGGACAACTCACGCTTGAAGGTATCCAGCTAGGAAACAATTTCTTCGAAAAGGTCTCTGATTCAACATTACTTCCTCCTACGCACCGTTTGAAAAGTAACATGGAAGATATTGCTAAAGGCTTAAAAATTGCAGGCGCCATTGGCGGAGCTGCAGTCAAAGCAGCAAAGACAATACAAGATACGCTTCAGACTGCTCAGGGAACACAATCAACTTCTGCTACAACATCTTCATCACAAAGCTCAAATCATCAGGCTCAAAGAAATCCAGTAACTCCAAATTCGCCTGCATCTGTTCCCTACCAGGCAGCACCAGAATCCCCTACGCCTCAAGTCCAGCCTACTGATAAGGTACTCACCGAACAAAGTACTGAAACCTTATTCTGCGATCAGTGTGGAGCTCCGGTACGTCCTGGCAAACACTTTTGCAATCAATGTGGAGCGAAATTGGTCTGACTCTTCGTACTTCATTAGTAGTACGAAAAATCAGATCAATTGTCTAAAGGTCTTACCGCGCTTGACTAAAGAAAGGTTCATCTGCTACACTTCCACGCAGTGAATAACCAGAACCAGTATAATCGATAGAAATCCATGTTCATGACCGTGGCAGCAACCCGAGTGCTCTCTTTTTATGTTTCATTCATGACTTTAGTAGTAACTCATCCCCTTTTATCTAAAGGCAAATGTTCTTGCGTCACACTACTCAACCAACAACTTTATGCGAGTCGAAGATATTCAATAATATTTCTGATCGGAGCAATTCAAGAGGTCTAGAAAATGTCGGTTGATCAACCTGCACCTTCCAATATCCAGGAACATCAGCGGTTGCTTGCAGCTCTGCGCGAAAGTGAAATTCTACGTGAGCTTGCAGAACTACTGACATCTTCTCTAGATCTGAACCATATCTTGCAGGTGCTTGTTAAGAGAACAACCGAAGTATGCCAGATTGAACGTTGCGCCGTCTGGTTACTAGATGATTCGCGAAATTTCCTACGGCCAGCTAATTACCATCTCTCCTCTCAACAGTTGAATAGCGACATCATTATGGCTGCTGATCATATCTGGAATCATAGTTCATTGCCTTTCGCTGACCCTGTAGTCCAACGCCTTTTCAACGAAAACGGCATGCTCTTCCTCGAAGATTTAACTACAGAACCAAGCATGCATACCGTTGGAGAAACATTTCTTGTACGCTCTATTCTACTTTTTGCCCTTGTACGTGAAGGCCGACCTGTCGGTATGCTTACTTTGGACGAACCAGGCAAAATACGTAATTTTTCATCTGAACAAATACAACTTGCACGCGCAATCAGCCAACAAGCAGCTATGGCCATTGATAATGCTCGTCTACATCACGATGCTCAACAGGCGGTAAAACTAGCAACAGAGCGCGCCAACACTCTTGATGCTATTTTCCATGCTATGACTGAGGGCATAAGTGTTCTCGACTTAGAGGGTCATATATTAATGCGCAACAACGCTGCTGCCTCTTTTCTTGGCAAAGATAGGTTCATC
>Ga0116216_10003049_pt1 | contig 10976 bp, 12 predicted proteins | sample Sb_taG_11_FD_89696 | JGI IMG/M metagenome (GOLD analysis project Ga0116216, IMG submission 89696) | Peat soil microbial communities from Weissenstadt, Germany - Sb_50d_3_AS metaG | ecosystem: Environmental > Terrestrial > Soil > Wetlands > Peat | place: Germany: Weissenstadt | collected 2010-09-21
TTCCTCCAGCTTTACCCCGCCGCTACGACGGCAGAGCAATGGCGGTCTTGCACCTCCATCCGAAACACCAGCGCCTCGTGGCGCACTCAGGCTGCCTCCAGCTTCACCCCACCGCTGCGACGGCAAGGAGACGAAGGTCTTCCACCTCCATTCGGGACAACAGCGCCTCGTGGCGCACCACCAGCAGCTCAGCCTCCTTCGCCCCTTGCCCGCGCAACATCAGCACGGCCAGGCCGAGTATCCGGCGAACCAGCAGGTAGGCGATCTTGAGTAGCACCCGGCCAGCCAACCATCACGGCGGCCCGGCCGCAGGCGATGGCGCAGGTCAGCCGCTCAATCGATTATTCGAGCGGCACAGGTTCGGGGGTAGCTGCTGACCGGGATCGCGGCGGCGCAGCTGGCCGGGGAGGTTTTCCTGACCGGGCTGGACCGCCACGCCGACAGTGCGGGTCAGCAGCTCACCCCGGTGCCGGGACTGTCCTCGACGACGGCGGCGGGCCTGGCCCGCCGGATGACCAGTGATCAGTGGCGGGCGGTGGAGACCGGGCTGGCGGTGGTGACGGAGCGGCTGGTGGGGATGCTGCCGGCGGCGCGGGCGGCGGCGCAGACCGAAGGGCCGGTCATTGGCGGGCTCGTCGCAAGCCGCATCGTCACCCGTCAGCGAGAGAGGCTCGCAATCATTCTGGGACTGCTTTTCTTCGGAGTATTCGTCGCGCTGATAGGCCTTTCACCAGTATTTATCGCAATTCCCTTTCTTACGTGCCTCTTTGCCTTCAGCGATTCGCAATATGCGCTTACTCATGCGTCTATCAGCGAGCGTGCAGAGCTGAAACCGGCGCCACAGCCGGGAGATCGAGTCGTGGCTGACCTCGATTCCGGTTCGCCGAGGCGCTGCCCTCATGACTCGTATGACTCGTCTGGGGGTATCGCGATAGGCACCCAGCGGGAAGACCACCTGACTGGCAGGTCGCCCATATAAAGTTCCCTGGCCGCCAGCCATCTGTCCAGATGGGGCATCAATATGTTCGGCTGCGGGAGGCCAGCCCAGTGCAGAATCTTCAGCTCATAGCTGTGATAGGGCTGCGTCTTGTCCGCGGCGAAAAGCCCGCCGGCTCTGGCCAGGGTGGGCTGGAAGGCCCAAGCTGGTGCCGCGTTCATCACATCTGGCAGGTGTCCCGCGGAGACTGGAGCAGTAGCCACATACCAGCTTATGAACGGCTGCTCGCCAACCTTGACGCGGAGTACCGGCAGATCCTGCTGGAGACGCTCCCGGCTTGCCGCAGAGAAATCCCGCACGGTGGCGACGCCGCGCCGTGACAGAAAAGCCCCCGAGCACCACTCCTGTGCCCCTTCCGCCAGGAGCTGAGCCTTCCTCGGAGACGGCTGGAATGACCACCCGTCGGATCGGTCCACGAAAACGATGTCCGCCTGGTCTTTCTGGCAGGCCTCGAAGGTCTTTTCCAGCCCGGACAGGACCACTGTGTCCGCGTCGAGATAGGGAAAATTGTCGTAAGGCCCGTCGAATGCGCATAGTCGGTGAAAGTTGCCAGTCCGGCCGAATTTAGTTCCATGATAACGCCGGGGAAACACGCGGTGACCAATCGCCTCGCACCGCTCAAGCAGCTCCGTCGGCTGCCAGAAGTTGACCTCCATGCGCGCGCAGATATCGCGCACACGGGCCACCTGGCGATCGAAGGGAAGGACGGTAACCGGGAGGCCCGGATTCGTGCTACGCAGGCTGGACACAAGTGCGATGAACCAGTCCAGCACGACGTCGTTCGCCACGGTGATGACACCCCGCTGCTCTGTGCGCATGCCGCTCCTTCAAGGGTGTGCCGGCGATCTTGGAATTTTCCCGGTGTCGATCGCTGAAATTCCCCACTTGTTTGAGCGTTGAGCGAGCCTGTTGGGGCTGAGGTTAGCTGACTCAACCGGTCGTCGCAATACTGGCTTGCTTCCGCGATCGAGTCGACAACCGCAGCGCCTCAATCGAAATGCTCGGCCGCGCTGCCGTCGTCAGAGCTGGATGTGACTGGATCCATAACATATCTCCTAATAGCCAATGTCGCCGACCTGCTTTCAAGGAACCTAGCTGCGGGTGCCACTGGCGATGAAGTGCAGCAGCATGTCAATCTGCGCGGCTACGTCCGGCAGGTCACGACTGAGGCACCCGGCCGCTACGTCGGTCAGGTATCTTGCCGCGGCCTCCTTTGCCTCTGGCAGCATGTTGCAAGCCGATAGCTCCGCTGGCCAGTGGACGAAATTAGTGAGGTCGATGCCGACCCCTTCGGCTATCGCAAAGTCCACGATCTCGCCTATGTGCATGATATTGTCGCGCTGAGGCGCGACCTGTAGCCACAGCCGCACGTGCTCTCGAGCGATCCGAACGTTGCGCGCGAATGCATCCCATGTAGCACCCGTCCTGATGCGTTCGAACACCTCCCCGGTACCGTCACAAGAGGCGCCGATACCTACGCTTTGAAAGTGCTCGAACTGATCAAAAATGTGAGCAGGAAGAATGGTCAGGTTCGAGTTGTAGACGACATCTATCTTTCCGGCCGCCCCAGTCTCTACCAGCAGGTCTAGCAGCTTGAAGTGGCCGGACTGCAGGAATGGCTCGCCACCGGCAAAGTACACACGGCGCAGATCGGTGGCATGCTGCCGGAGCGTGGCCCACAGCTCCTCGTCGTCACGGTACGGGTCGACATGAGCGGGCGCCCACGATGGGTGCCGGTCGAGACCCCACCGGGAACTGACAGGGTAGGAGCACATGATGCACCGAAGATTGCAGGAGTTTCCAAATCGAATATCCAAAAAGATCGGGAACCCGGGCAGCGTTCCGTCCGGTGCCGTGCGCCTCAGCAGCTCAGGAACGTCAACCCGCTCGGCGAACCAGGCGTTCATCTTCTGTCGGTAAGACTCGCCGCCTCCTGCCTCGCGGCGGTAACAATAAGCGCATGCGGATACTCGGTCGCCAGCCAGCATCGCGATCCTAGTGCGGCGCAGGTTCGGGCTGTTGAACGCACCCTCGATACCGAAGACCCGGTCGGGATTGGCCGACGTGAATCGAGATCCGGCCGCGCATCCCAGGGCGTCGGAATGGAGCTCGAAAATAGGCTCCTCGGCGAGTTGATAGAGCTCATCATGGGACAATGCGCTGTCCACGCAGCATCGACCCCACACTCCGTCGACTGACGCGTTGAGGTGCACCCAGGGGAGGACGCACATCACGCCGTTGTCGTGCTCTCCAGGGTGTCTCACAAGTCCCTCCACACATCGCGCCGTCAAACTCGATGATGCCACTGCGACGTTCGATGCCGTCAGGGTGGTGGTCGGCTCGGTCCCGCGGCGGACCGCTCAGGGTTCTCGAGAACCACTGGGCTGTGCGCACTATCGAGAAGGTACCGTCACGCGCCGAGGGCTGCCAACAACGGGGTACGTTATCTTTCCCCGCAGGGATCTTGGATTTCGAGTCAAGTTGCGGCGTGTGTGGCGGCTGGGGCCGTGCACGAGGCCAGCAGTGGCGACCGTGGGTGGTCAGGCGGCGATGGATGCCTGCTGGGCGAGTTCGGTGATGGCTGCCTGGGCGGAAACGGGCTGAGCTGCTGGGGCTGCTGCGGCCGTGTTTGCCCGGACGGGGCCCGTGGCTGCGGGCGGGCAAGTACACGGCCGCGGTGATGAGCGAGCTGCCGGAGCGGAACGGGTGGAGCATCGCCCGGCACGCCGGGGACAAGACGCCGGACAGGACTCAGCGGCTGCTCAATCACGCGAGCTGAGACACCTTCGCCGCGATGGGCGTGGTGCGCCGGTTCGCGGTGGCCGGGCTGGAGGACGCGGCCCGGCGCGGGAGGCGCCGGGGCGGCCTGGTGATCGGCGCGATCGACGAAACGAGTCAGGACAAGGCCGGCGAGGCCGTCGCGGGAGTCAAGCGCCAGTACCTGGGGTGCGCGGGGAAGGTGGCCAACTGGATCACCACCGTGCACCCGTCGTACGTGCGGGAAAAGACCGGGCACGCGCTGATCGGCGCCCGCCAGTGGATTCCCCGCGAGCACCTCGAGGACCCGGTCAAGTCGCTGGTCATGGGCCTGCCGCTGGATCTGGAGTTCCGCACCAAGGGGCAGCTGGCTATCGACATCAGTAAGGACGCAGCCAGCTACGGGATCCGGCCGGACTTCTACTGCAGGGACGAGGCGTACGGCACCTGAACCGAGCTGCGCGAGCACTTCGAAGCCGAGGGCCAGGCGTACGTGCTGCGGGTGCCGACCGCGAGCCCCGTGACAGGACTCGGCATAACAGCGCCCTCGGCATAATTGCCGAATTTCGCGTCGCGCACGACGAGCAGGCCACGCTGACCGCGAGCAGCCCGACCAGCGTCTGGTAGGTGGCGGCCCGCAACCGCGGGCGCAGGCCTGCGGCTGCGGCGATGAGCGCGCCGATCTCGGCATCGGAATACAGGTAGGGCGTCGCGCGGTCATTCCCGCGGCGGATCAGCCCGGCCGGGGGAACCTGCACCGACGGGTCGATGCCGTGCAGGTAGGCGGCGAAGCCGCGGACCACGCTGAGCCGGATCGCCTGCCAGGCCGACGATGCCCCGGCCGGGAGGGTCGCCCACGCCAGGGCGTCGCTGGTGGTGACCGTGCTGGTGCCGCGGGCTTCCAGGTAGCTGACGAACTGGCCGAGCAGCCGGGCGGCGCTGGCGAGCTTGAAGCCCAGCGCGCGGCGCAGCATCAGGTAGTCCTCCAGCGCGTCACGCAGCGGCGGAGCAGATGCTGTCATGCTGTCACCGCCTTTGCGGGCCATGGGGGGCCAGCGGCCGCAGCGCCTCCACATCGACCTTTAACGGCACAGTCATCATCGGGCGGACATGGCGCAGCCTCTGCCCGATCTCGGTCAGCGACCCGCCGGATAAGGCCGAGCAGGAACTGCGTGCCCGCGGACGCGCCTCCATCATGACTCCCTTCTCACAGGCCTGGATCGTGAGCGGCGCGCCGTCGCCGATCACCAGCGGCGAGGGCAGGCTGCACGTCCCTGGCCTCAGGCAGATCGTCGCCGGAACGCCCTGGGAGTTGTCATTGATTAGCTCCTGCAGCAGCGACGCTCCGTCATCGACGTCGGCCGGGCCGACCTCGATGGTGCAGCATCCGCCACCCCGCTCGGTGAGCGTCACAAGGTTGTCGAACGACGGCATGCAGTTGGTAATCGCCGGGGTTCCGTTGGTCCACGTCACGAGCCCGAGCAGGCAGGCCCACATGGGCGGCCGGTCCGGAGGCTGCGGAGCGTCCTGGATCCGCTCGGGGTAGACGGGCGATACGGTGGTCGGGGTGCCCGGCCGCACCGCGAACGTCCAGTAGTCGCCGACGTTGTACGTGCTCGCCGTCGTACTGATCGCGACCTGGATGCCCATGTCACCGAGCGGGACCGGACCGGGAGAGGAGTAGACCACCGCTCCCTGCCAGACCCGAAGGAACAGCAGCGGGCTCGAGAGCACGTTGGCGTCCAGCGCGGTGCCCAGCTCGAGCTGCCTGGTGTCCGCGTTATAGCCCACCGCCACCGAGCTCACCACTCCGGTGGCGGCAGCGATGTAGTCGCTGCCGGTCAGCTGCGCGGCGGCCATCAGGACCTCCACCGCCTGGTTCTGGGCCGGCTGGCTGAAGCTGTCGACCGGCGCCGTCGCGAGCGTTACCGTCGTCGTGCCGGCGGCGGTGTCCACGACGGGCGGCCCGGCGATCCGGTACAGGAATGAGGCGTTGTCGAACCCCGACAAGAGCGTCGGCATGCCGTTGTCGATGCTGGCCACCTGCACTTGGATCAGCTGGTTCTGCGCGCCGAGGTAGCCGCCCTGGCCCGACGGCTCACACAGGCTCGGCGGCTTCGGCGGCTGCTGGAAGGACACTTGCAGCCTCGCCAGTGACTCGAGCCGCAGCGTAGCGGGGTCGAGCTGCAGGCCGTTCGCCGCCCAGAGCTGCTCGAGTGCGGTCGTCGCCCCCGGGCAGTCGGTGGCGCTGGTGGGCGTGCGCACGACACGCTGGAGGATGCGCCAGCGCGCCGCCGTGTCGGGCCCGCCGAGCGCCACGTCGAGCAGTGCGGGGTCCTCGACCGCGCCAACCTCCTGCGCGCGCAACAGCAGGTAGATCGCCTCGGTGCAGGACGCCGGCACGGCAGCTGCGGTCCACAGCGGGTCGCCGGCGGTGTCGATCCAGTCGGGCTGGCTCGCGTAGTCGAGGTCGCTGTCGAGCACTATCCGCTCGCCGCCGACGTAGAGCGTCCCGTGCTGGATCGCGAGGTCCCCCGACGGGCTTCCGCCGCCCGGGAGGATCTGGTAGCCACTGTCCGGGGTCCCCGCCGGGCAGCAGTCCCGCCAGCGCAGCGAGCACACCGCGGTCGGCCCAGTCCGGCTTCGGGTGGGTGACCTGACGCCGTACTACCGCAATCTCGTGCCGCAACACCAAGATCCCCAGATCTTTCGAGGCGTCACTACGGGCGAAAAGCGCAAGCCAGGCGAACGCGCGGGACACGGCGATGTATGCGAGGCGGAAGAGGACGAGCGCTGAGGATAGAAGCCCAGCTCAGATGATCCGCGCGAGTTCTGGCACCCGACAGGCAAACCGAATCCACCAGCATCACCTACTGCGGGCATCCTCGTTTCGAAGGGATCACGATGACATAGTGAGATTATGAATGGTATCGTCTCGCGGCGGCTGGATGAACTTGAGGCCCAGGGTTTCGTTGTGATCGAGAGGGCGTTGAGCCCGGAAGAGTGCGCAGCCTACGCGAGCCGCCTGCGGTGGCTGTACGAGGACGGCTACCCGCACGGGTCCAACGATGTAGGCACCGTGTGGTTCGATGACGTGCTGAGCGTCGACCCCGGCCTGTTCTGCAAGCTGATCGCGCACCAATCGGTCAGGCGGGAGCTTTCGGCCCTGTGCGGGCGCCAGCTACAGCTGCGCAGCCTGCGTGGCCACTACTACCCAGGGGCTTACAAGCAACACTGGCACATGGACTTCTACGGGTACTGGGACCAAGAATCGGAGGGCAGGATCGCTACCCGCGGGATCGCCGTCAACACGACCTTTTACTTCCAGGACGGCGGCCCGGAAGCCTCCAGGGTGGAGTTCGTAACCGGAGGCCATCTGACCCGGCCCGCCGGCGTGGAACGCGACAAGGTGGTCGCAACCGAGGACAACGACTTCACCAAATGGTGCGATGACCAGCCGCGCACGGTCGTCTACCCGAAAGCCGGGGACTGCCTACTATTCTTCAGCCACATCCCGCACCGGGGCGTGAAAAGCGATGCCGCAGCCGAGCGCAGCAATGTCGTCTGCCACTACCAGGTGAATCCATTCTATCCAGGAGTGTGGTTCCTGTCAGAAACGCTCGGCGACAGGGGCCGATACCCTGTAGCGCAGAAGGCCGGTCACTAGCTGACTCGGTCGGCGATCGAAGGGAGAGACGACCATGCCGGACGCCACAGCACGGGCTTCGGCGCCGTCGTCACTGTGCGTTCTGCCGTGGATACACCTGCACGGCTCGGTGGACGGGGTATGGGGACGCTGCTGCGTCGACCTGTCCGTGCATCACGACCATGTCTACGCGCAGGCCGACAAGCCCGATCTCCGGCTAACAGCCGACGCCCTCGGCTGTCTACCCCGGTCCCGCTTCGCCGCCGCCAATCCCGATCGTGCCCTCAGCCTGATCGAGGCGTTCAACAGCCCGCAGCTGCGCCAGACCCGACTGGCGATGCTGGCCGGCGAGCGGCCCGTCGCCTGCGCGTACTGCTACCGGCGGGAAGACGCAGGCGTGGAGTCCTACCGGCAGAGTTCCAACCGCCGTTTCGCCGATCTGCCGGATTTCGAGCGCAGGCTTGCGGACACCGCGCCCGACGGCACGGTAGACGCGGTGCCGGTGTTCCTTGACATCAGGCTGGGGAACGCCTGCAACCTGCGCTGCGTCATGTGCGGGTTCCCGACTAGCTCGCGTTGGGGCACCGACAGGCGGCCCTCCTGGTCCTCCGCCGTAATCGACCCGTACCTCGATGACGAGGAATTCTGGGACATCATCCGCGACAACGCGACACGACTGCGCCGGATGTATTTCGCCGGCGGAGAACCCTTCCTGCAATCCGGGCACCTGCGGATGCTCGACCTGCTCATCGAGACGGGCGCGGCGGGCTCTATCGACGTGGTTTACAACTCCAACCTCACGGTCCTGCCGCCCGGTCTCTTCGGCAGGCTTGATCAGTTCAGGAGCGTTGGCATCGGCGCCTCGTGCGACGGGGTGGGCGATGTCTTCGAACGGATCCGGACCGGGGCGCGGTGGGCGGTGGGATGTGTTCGTGCGTAACCTCAGGGAGGCGAAGGAACACGTCGAGGTATGGCTCCAGGTGTCCCTCCAGCGCGGAAACATAGAGAACATTGGAGAGATAATCGAGTTCGCCCGGAACGAAGGAGTCGGCGCCGACCTGATGAACATCGTCCATTTCCCAGAGCACCTTTCGATAGGGGGGCTCGACCCGGCGGCCAAGGGCGTCCACCGCGCTCGGCTGAGTGACCTGGCTGCGTACTGCCGGAGCGATGGCCGGGCTGGGGTCGCGCGGCACCTGGAAATGGCGGCGGACTTCCTCGCGAAGGACCCGCATGACTAAGTACCGCTTCGCGTCCGAGCGAACGGACAACAGCGACCTGGCCGGCGGGCGGGTCCTGTATTCCGCGCCTGGATTTCCCGGCTTCCCGGTCCGGCTCGCGTCCGAGGTCTTTCTCCGCGCCCTGGCGCACCAGGCCTCGGCGGACCGGGCCGGCGATCCGCCGGTCTCGCTCTGGGACCCGTGCTGCGGAAGCGGCGCCCTGCTCACCACCCTAGGATTCCTGCACGGCGAGTCAGTCGGGCACCTGCTGGGGACGGACGTCTCGGAGTCGGCGGTCGAAGTCGCAAGGCGGAACCTGGCCCTGCTCACGCTGGACGGACTGGAGCGCCGCGAGCGGGAATTGCGCGACCGCGCGGTCCGGTTCGGCAAGTCCGGGTACACGCTCGCCGCTGATTCGGCGCGGCGACTGGACGACTTGCTCAAGGCAACCGGCGGGGACCGTTACTGCGCCGCACAGCGCGCCGATGTATTCGATCAAGATGCCCTCGCCCGCGTTGTCGCACCGTGGACACCCGATCTCGCCATATTCGACGCCCCGTACGGTGAGCAGACTGAGTGGATCGGCGCTCCTCCGGATGTGGCGGATCCGACGCAGGCCGCCGTCGAGAATGTGGCGAGAGTCATGAGTCCATCCGGGGTGATCGCGATCGTCGCACGGACCCGCCGAGTACCGGTAGGCGATCGACTATGCGTGCTTGAGCGATTCCGGGCCGGGAACCGCGCGGTCGCGATCCTGGCGCCCCGGGGTGGGGGGAGTCAGGGGCGACTGGCGGACACCGGCAGCGCGAGGTAGAAGCCGTGCTCGCCCGCCGGAGCGCGGCGGAGCCCGCGCAGGTGCAGGTCCGAATAGCGGTCGAGATGGCCCGGACGCCACCGGTCGAGAGCCCGGATGCCGCGCAGCAGCAGCGCCGCCGGGCCCGAGCCCGGCCAGGCCGCGGCCCTGGACTCACGTTGCAGCAGATGCAGGACCGCGCGGGCGCCGCAGGTAAGCATGAGGCACTGGTCCACGGTGTAGCCAGCCGCCGTCACCTCTGCGGTCAGACCCTGCGCTGTCCACCTGAACAGGTCGACCGGCCCGTGGTCTTCCCACACACCGTGTGTGGTCAGCACCAGCCTGCCGCCCGGCCTGAGCACCGGCATCGCCTCATGCAGATAGGCCGCCGGATTCGGGACATGCTCGAGAACCTGGGTCGACAACACGCCATCGAAGGTCCCGTCCTCGACAGGGAGGTGCCCGTCGTCGTCCAGTGGGTAATCGACGGGATATTTCCACGACGACGACGCCATGTCCGCGGTGAGAAGCCGCGCGTTCGTGAACAGCCCGCGGTAAGGCGAGGTGGCAGCCCCGTAGTCTAGCCAGGTGCCGACTGCGTTACGCACGGCGTCGCGAACCGCGTCCCGGATATCGAGCAGGTGCGGGTAATGCCGGTCGCCCGGAGCCGGTTCGGCTCGTTCCCGGTACAACTCGGCGAGCACGTCCGCGAGCATCGGCGGCACCGTGCGCGCTTGAGACGGCTCCGGCATGCTGGTCAGCCGCCTTCCGGCCAGGTCCAGTAATCCTCGTGCGGGAAACCGGAAGGTCGCCAGGGTCGTGTCCTTCCAGAGCCGCATCGCCTCAGCCGCCCGGTACTCGAACGGCCGCTCGCCGCGGCCCGCCTGGGCTGTCTTCCGCGCTTCGATACTGGCCAGCAGCACCTGCTGCTTCAGCCCGATGTACTCACGGCTGTGCGGACCCAGATGGTAGTCGACTTCGGCGGGCCAGTATCCGAAGTAGATAACCCGGCGCTGCTCCCCGGCGACAGGCGGCGCAATGTGCAGTGTGAGGATGTTGTGCAGCAGGACGTCCCCGCGCCGCACCGCGGGGACCCGGCTCGTCGGTCCACGCGATGTCCGGGTGGAAGCCGGTGCCCCAGGCCCAGTCGATGAGAGCGGTCGCTGCCTTGTCAGGGTCGGCCGGTTCGTCCGCGCCGAGGACGTCGCGCATGATCAACAGCCCGTCCTGGCGGAACGCTTGCACATCGTCGAGGCTCAGTGGCGTGTCCCTGGTCCGCCACTGAGTAATATGAGCGCTGCCAGTCACCGCGCCACCGTCTTGTCGCGCGGTCGGGTTGTTTGGGCGCGGGCGCGCACTACCGCGTCCGCGATGGACATGCCCGATGTTCGTTACTACGCCCGAGTTCCTCCCCCGGCACCGCGCCCAGCGGCAGGCCACCGTGCAGCTCATCACCGCGGCCGAGGCCGCCGGGCACGCCCGCGTCACCGAGATGAACACGCAGGTCGCCGCCAACCTGGACAACATCATCGACGCCCTCGAAGCCGACGGCGGCGAAGGAAA
>Ga0116216_10003054_pt1 | contig 10967 bp, 11 predicted proteins | sample Sb_taG_11_FD_89696 | JGI IMG/M metagenome (GOLD analysis project Ga0116216, IMG submission 89696) | Peat soil microbial communities from Weissenstadt, Germany - Sb_50d_3_AS metaG | ecosystem: Environmental > Terrestrial > Soil > Wetlands > Peat | place: Germany: Weissenstadt | collected 2010-09-21
AGAGCGCTCAGCCTGTCCGCGCCCCTGGACCCGGTAGCCGCCCATGCGATGGATCGCCTGCGGCGTGAGCCCTACGTGACCCATCACCGGGATTTCGGCCCCCACGATGCGACGAATCGTACCTGCAACACCGGTACCGCCCTCGAGTTTCACCGCATGCGCCCCGCCCTCCTTCACAAGGCGCAAAGCACTGCGCAGGGCGTCTTCGGCGCAGACCTGGTAGGAGCCGAAGGGCATGTCGCCGACCACCAGGGCGCGCCGCGCCGCGCGGACAACCATCCGCGTGTGATAGACCACTTCGTCGAGCGTCACGGGGAGCGTGTTATCGAGGCCCTGCACCACGTTGCCGAGGGAGTCTCCGACGAGCAGGACATCGATTCCCACTTCGTCGAAGATGCGAGCGAAGGGATAGTCGTAGGCGGTGAGCATGGTGAAACGCTCACCACGACGCTTGCGCGCGCCTAGGGAACGAACTGTCGTCCTGTGCTCGCGGAGAGATTCGGCGCTCGCGGTCTTTCGCATCTCACTGCGCGGGGGGGTGGACAAGGGCGCCTCCAGTAGCCCGAAGTCCGGTGTCCGGAAACAAAAACGCGCCTGCCGGAAGATCTCCGGAGGCGCAGCCGACCGCCGCGGCGCGATGCGCGCCAGCGGTCCGCACTGATCCGCCCCCGTCTCGGTCCGCGTTGCGGATCCGAGCGTGTTTCGGGCGATGTCAGGCGACGTCTCTGCCTGCCGGGCGCTCGGGCCCGGGGATGATCTGACCTTCGATGGGGATCGCAACCTGCGATTCCCCTCGCACGCGACAAAAACGATACGGCGGTCGCCGAGGAGGTGTCAAGGCACGCGCCCTTGCTAGCCCCGCGGCCGCCCCGGGCGACCTTCGAGGCGGGTGCGCAGCGCGGGCGGCAGGTAGTGCGTTTCGAGCCATCCGGGGTCCGCCTGGTCCAGGGCGTCGGCCACCGCGCGAATCCGCTCCTCGAGCGGATCGCCCGCAACGAGGATCACCCAAAGCCTCCCCCGGAGGCGGCAACTTGCGCTGTGGGGTCCCGAATCGACTTCTCCTTGAGCTTTCGTCTCGCGCACTTCGACTCCCGCGCTGCGGGCCAGCGCAAGCAGGCGCTCGAGAAGATCGTCCGGTTCCATGGCGGCTAGGCGGGTCCCGCGGCCGACACGGTTGCGGGTACTTTGCGCAGTGTACGGGCCAAGGCAACGAAGCACTCCGGTGCGAGCCTCTCGGCCCGGGTGTTTGCGTCGATCCCGAGGCCGGACAAGACGTCGAACAGCGTCTTCGTCGAAGGCGGCGGGACGAGCCCGCCGCGCAGGGCATTTGCGAGGGTCTTGCGGCGCTGGCCGAAGGCGGCGCGGGTGAGCCGCTCCACTTCGGAGAGTTCCGTCGAAGCCAGTATGGGCGCCTTCAGAGGGACGAGCCTCACGAAACGCGAGACCACCCGGGGGGCTGGGAAAAAGCAGCGCGGCGGCAGATCTGGCCCCCGGGTGGCCGTCACACAGAGCTGGTGGAGCACGGAAAGTGATCCATATTCGCGTGTCGCCGGCTTTGCCAGCAGTCGCTCGGCCACCTCCCGCTGGAGCAGCACAGACCAGTCAACAAGCTCTCCCCGCACATCGAGCAGGCGGCGTAGAAGGGGCGAGGCCACGGCGTACGGCAGGTTCGCCACCACCCGCGTGGGGCCGCCGGCGCCTCGGACAAGCCCCTTGAAGTCGACTTCCAGGGCGTCGGCGTGGATCAGCTCGACGTTCTGCGGAAGGAGCTCTTCGCTCTGGAGCGCCCGTACGAGACCCGCATCCACCTCGATCGTGAGCACGCGCTTTGCGCGCGCAGCCAGCGCGCGCGTCAGGATGCCCAGCCCCGTGCCGATTTCGATCACCATGTCTTGGGCTTCCACTCCGGCAAAGGCGACGAGGCGAGCGGCCACCGCTTCGTCCACGAGGAAGCTCTGCCCGAGGTCGCGGTGGGCGACGAGACCATGCCGCGAAAGCAACGCCCGGATCTCCCCAGGACTCACGCCGGCGTGCGGGGCGCGCGGGCTGGCGCAAGGGGTGAGCGAGAAAAGGCATTGAGGCGCAAATCGTCCTGCTCGCCCCGCGCGAGCCGCTGCCAACCTGCTGCTGCAATCATGGCTGCGTTGTCCGTGCAGAGAGCGGGCGCGGGAAAGACGGCGCGAAAGCCGTCCTCGCGCGCCGCGCGCGCCATCCCCTCGCGAAGCCGCTGGTTGGCTGCCACCCCGCCCACCACCACTACGGTTCCAAGGCCTTCCTGCTGCACTGCCCGGCGCGTCCGCGCGATTAGGACGTCGGTCGCGGCGGCTTCAAACGACGCCGCGAGATCCGCGCGATCGGCCTCGCCAACGGGAGTGCGTTTCTTCACCTCCAGCGCCACAGCGGTTTTGAGACCGCTGTACGAAAAGTCGAGGCCGGGAGCGCCTTCCAGGGGCCGCGGAAAGAGATGGGCATTTGCATCGCCGGCCCTTGCGGCGGCAGAGACGGACGGCCCGCCGGGATACGGAAGCCCAAGCAGTTTCGCGACCTTGTCGAAACACTCCCCTACCGCGTCGTCCCGGGTTTCGCCGAGAAGCACGCTTTTGCCGGGCGCCTCGAGCCGGTAGAGGGCCGTGTGCCCCCCCGACACCACGAGGCCCAAATGGGGCGTACTCACCGTCTCGCTGCCCAGCGCAATCGATGCCAGGTGGCCGGAGAGGTGGTGAACGCCCACGAGGGGCAGCCGGAATCGGTAAGCCAAGGCCTTGGCAAAGGAGAGCCCGACGAGCAGCGATCCGATCAGACCCGGGCCCACGGTGACCGCGACACACGCGAGCTCTTCCGGTGCGACACTTGCCTGCGTCAGCGCTTCCCCGACCACCCGGGAGATCGCCCTCACGTGATCGCGCGAAGCCAGCTCCGGCACGACCCCACCGTAGGGGGCATGCAGGTCGGCTTGGCCGTGGATCACATTCGAGAGGATCGCGCGTCCGCCGCGGACCACGGCGGCCGCCATTTCGTCGCAGGAACTCTCCACCCCGAGCACGAGGTCCTGCTCTCTCCGCGCGCTTAGCCCATGCGGCGTTCGAGTTTCTCCTGCTCCGCCTTGCAGTCGATGCACAGCTCGGCCACCGGGCGAGCCTCCAGGCGCTTTAGGCCGATCTCCTCGCCGCAATTCTCGCACTCGCCATAGACGCCCTGCTCAATCTTCTCAAGCGCAGCGTTGATTTTGTTGAGCAATCCCCGCTCGCGCTCACGCAGACGTCCGATGAAGGAAAGCCCGATCTCAGAGGACGCGGTGTCGATCTCGTCCGGGAAGTCGTCCGGATCGAGATGGATGTCCCCGGAGAGCGCCTTTCGAGCATTCCCCAGCAATTGCTCCTTCTGTAGGAGGAGCACCTTCTGAAATCGCTGCAGATCGCGCTTTTTCAAGCCTGCACCTTCTCCCTGGCCTCTAGTGGCTGCTGCCAGCGCTCCCCGCTGGCTTCGTCGTTCCCGCCGCGGAACCTGTCGTCGATGGAGGCGTTCCCCCGAGGAGCTCAATCTGCTTTTTCGCTTCGGCGGCGCGCGGCGAGTCCGGATACTCCTCGATCACGCGCTCGAACGCCCGAAGTGCCGCCTTGGAGTAACCCGGGCCGAGGCGCACGAGGGACTCTCCATGCCGGTAAAGCGCGTCCGCCGCCTTGTTGCCCTTCGGGTAGCGCGCCACCACATCATCGAATCGCAGTACCGCTGTCTTGTAGTCGCCCTTCTTGAAGTAGCAGTCGGCCATCCAGTACGCGCTGTCGTCGGCGTAAATCGAAGTCGGGTGAGCTTGCAGGAACTGGCGGAACTGGTCAATACAGGCGTCGGTATCGTTGCGCTGCCAGGCGGCGAAGGCGGCGCGGTAGGCTTGTACCTCCTCGGCGCTTGCGCCCTTCTTCGAGGCCCCGTCATCCGCTGGCGCCGGGGCGGTGCCCGGTGGCGAGGGCGCCGGAGAAGGCGCCGCCGCAGCCACCTGGGGGCTCCCCGGGCGCGCGGTCGTGCCGAGAGGGGGCGGCTCAGGCGAGCCCGCGGGGGGGGACGCCTGGGGAGGTGCTGCGGGATCATTCGCTTCGCGCCGCGCCTTGTGAGCCTCGTTCAGCGCGTCCTGGGTGTTGTGCTCGACAACCTCAAGGCGTCCTTCCAGGCGCTGGAGATCGGCTTGCAGGCTGTCCATACGCGCCCCGAGATCCGCCACCTGTTCACGCCCGCCGGTGCCGGATTGCTTCGCTTGGAGCGTGCGTACGTCATGCTCGAGCTTGCGGTACTCGGAGACGCTGACGCAGCCCGCAAGCTGCCCAGCTAAAAGCGCGCCGATGCACAGAACGGCCAGGCGCCTGATCGCCCTCGCGCTGAGATCCATCTTCCCCTCCATCTTCCCGCGGCTGCCGCGGCCCCTGCGCGGGGGGACACTAACGCAGCTCGCGAACGTACGGCCCCCAAGCCGGTGAGGTGTTGGTGCTGCCCTCGCGCGTGAGTTGCCGCAGATTGGTTCCCGTCGGGGCGTCGACCACGAAGATGCTCGGGCGACCGCGGCGATCGGAGCTAAACGCGATCTTCCGGCTGTCCGGGGACCAGGTCGCGGAAACGTCATCCCTCGGGTTCTCCACAATCGGAGAGTTCGTCGTGCCCTCGGGATCAATCAACCAGAGATCAAATCCCCCTCCCACCCGGGATTCGTAGGCAATCCACTTTCCATCGGGAGACCAAGCCGGCGCGGTGTTGTAGCCGCCGTTGAAGGTGAGCCGCCTCACGTTTCCGCTGTCGAGATCCATGACGTAGATCTGAGGTGAGCCCGCCCGGTCCGAGACGAAGGCCATGCGGTGGCCGTCGGGGGAGAAGCTCGGGGAGACCTCGAGCGAGCGTTCGTTCGTAAGGCGCCGAGCGCCTGTGCCGTCACGATTGACGAGCCAGATGTCCGAGTTCCCCTCGACACTGATCACTACGGCGACCTTCCCCCCGGAGGGATCGAAGACACCGCGAAACTGCTGCGCCCCCGGAACGAGATTGCGGAAGACGCGGCCCGGAGACTGGGTGCCGCGTGTCAGGACATACAGAGCAGGACGGTGCGCCTCGCGATAGGAGGTATAGATGATTGTGTTGCCATCGGGCGACCAGCCCGGAAAGTTGTTGATCGACTTGTTGTGCGTGGCCTGCCGCACGTCGCTCCCGTCGGCGCCCATGATGAACACCTCTGGAGCCCCGGTGCGGTTCGAGATGAAGGCCATTTCTGTGCTGGCCACTCCGGGCTTGCCGGTAAAGGCGCCGACGATCTCATCGGCAATCCGTCTCGAGATGCGCGGCAGGTCGCTCGGGGGGCCGGTGTAGCGTTTGCGCAGAAGCTTCGTGCAGCGGGACACGTCCCAAACGCGAAACTCGACGGTGGCTTCCTTGCCGCTCTGTGAGAGCTCGCCTTCTACCAGGGCGTCGGCACCGATCTGACGCCAGTCCGAGCACACGAGGGGTGGCGAACCTTCGAGGCGCGCACTGCTGTCGCTCGCCAGGTACGCCCCGTGGGGGAGGACCTTGAAGAGGCTCGAAAACTCGAGTGCGTCGCCGATCCCAGCGCGCACCGAGTCGAGCGCCTCGCCTCCTCCACCCAAGTCGAAGAAGCGCTGCACGGCGGCCTTGTAGACGCCGCCCTCCGCCGGCGGCGGCACGACGACGGCCGGGTTTTCCTCCTGCGCAAGGGCGGCCGTTGGAAGCGCCACGAAGAAAAGTCCGATCAAGGCAACACGTGCGCGCGACATCAGGAGGGCTCCTCGGAGGGGAACACGAACGTCCATTCGCCCGGTGTGGGAGGCTTTGGGAGTGGACTCGCCTTCTGGATCGCGCGCACCACGCTGTCGTCGTAATAGGGATTGCCAGAGCGCTGCTTGATCTTCGGCTCCCCGACCACATTGCCGGCCGCGTCGAGGGTCACAAGCAGCGTGGTCTCGAGACGATCGAAGCCGGGAGTCCTGATCCAGTTCTTGTGTACCTGGATCTTGACATCGCGAATCCACGCGGCGACCTCCGGGCTCACGCGCACGGTTCCGCCGGCTGCGCCCGCCACCGCGACCGGTGTGCTTCGGGCGGTCTCGACGGGCTGCGGTCGCACATCGCCGGTCTGCGACCGCAGCTCCTTCATGAGCGCGTCATAGTCCTTGGGCGGGGGTTTGGGCTTCGGCTTCGCCGGCACCGCCTCCGGCAAACGCGTGGCCTCCTTGGGCAACACGATCTTCTGCGGCGGGGGCGGCGGCGGCGGCTTCGGCGGCTCGACCGGAACGGGCGCCGGCGGCTCGGGTTTGGGCGCGGGAGGGGCCGGGGCGACCGGGGCCGGGCCGGGTGCGGCCGCGACGAGATCCACGGTGATGATCCCGGGAAGGGCCGGCACGCTCGATTGGGAGGACGGGCCGAAATAGAACAGCGCGAGCAGCGCGGCGTGGGCGACACAAGAGAGGATCAGGGCGCGGCGGAATGCGCCTTTCCGTTCGGCGTCGAACTCCTCCGCCAACTCCAGCATGGATCCCCTTGGAAACTCGTCCCGTACCCAACGCGCGCGTCGCGATCGAGGCGCGACCTAGTGCTCCGGCTCCGTCACCATTCCCATCTTGTTGGCACCCGCGTTCCGTGCCGCGCCCATCGCCTTGGCGACGATGCCGTAGGGCGCCTCCTTGTCCGCGCGCAGATAGATCTCCTTCGAATCCTTGCCCTCGAAGATGGCGGCAAGCTTGGCTTGGAGTTCAGTGATCGGGATCTCCTGACGCCCGAGAAAGACCTTCCCTTCCTTTTTCACCGTGAGAATCAGCGGCTCATCCTTCACGCGCAGCGGCTGGGTGGTGGTCTCGGGCAGATCGACATCGATACCCTGCTGCATCAGAGGTGCGGCCACCATGAAGATGATCAGCAGTACCAGCATCACATCGACGAAAGGAGTGACGTTGATCTCGGAAAGCGGCCGCCCGCGGCCGCCGGCGAGGGGCGACCCCATGCTAGGGGCCTACCTTCCGAGCCGCCGGGTTCGCAGACGCCGATTCGGGAGAGGCGATCCGTCGCAGGTCTCCTTCGAACTCCGCGGCGAACAGTTCGATGGCGGCCGTCACGCCACGCAACTCGCCCACGAAATAGTTGTAGAGGATGGTGGCGGGGATCGCGGCGAACAGACCTACGGCGGTCGCGATCAGCGCCTCGGCGATGCCCGGGGCGACGGTGGCGAGGCTCGCCGAGCCAGAGATGCCGATGTTCTGGAAGGCGTTGATGATCCCGATCACGGTGCCGAAGAGGCCGATGAAGGGCGTCGCACTCCCCGCCGTCGCGAGGAAGGAAAGCCCACGCTCGAGTCGGAGCTCCTCTCTCGAGGCGGTCCAGGTGATCTCCCGTTCGAGCACCTGCAGCTGCTTCTCATCGAGCATGCGCGACATCGGTTTTCCTGTGTACTTTGCGATGCGACTCGCTTCGGCGTAGCCGGCCACAAAGATCCGGGCGAGCGGGCTCCCGGCGAGCTCGCGGGCGGCCTCGTACGCGCGGTCGAGCGATCCCTCGTGATAGACCTCGAGGAAAGCGTCGCTATCCTTGCCGGCGCGTCGGAGCTCCCGCCACTTGTAAGCGATGATTGCCCACGATACGACGGAGATCGTGGCCATAATGAGGAGGACGATCTTGACGAGCCACCCGGCCTGAAACATCAGGTCGAGAACGTCAACGCTCGCGAGACGTCCCCCCACGGCCGCCCCGACGATGACTAACGACATAGCCCTCTCGCGCCTTCGAGGCGCCGAACCCCCGTGCGGTGGAACCTTAGGGAAGGCTCGAGAACGCTTCAACCAAGCACGTCAAAGCGAGGAGCGCACATGCAGGTGACCGTGGAATCGTACGATCCGGCTCGAGCGGCGGTGGATGTGCTCGCCCTTCCGCTGTTCCAGACCGAATCGGGTAAACCCAGGCTCACACCCCGGCACGCCAGGATCGACCAGGCCCTCGGGGGGCGGATCTCCGCCGCGCTCAGCACGGGGGACTTCCAGGGCAAACGCGGCGAGAGCCTCCTGCTCTATCCGGAACCTGGAGCTGCACCGAAACGCGTCTTGCTCCTCGGCCTTGGCCCCGAAGCCCAGGCCGACGCGGAGGCGCTCCGCCGTGCCGCTGGCGCTGCGGTCGCGGCCGCCGCGGCCCGTCGCGGCGCTTCGGTCGCTCTGGTCGCTCCCCTGGTGCGCAGGCTGCGCCCTTTCGCCGTGGGTCAAGCCCTGAGCGAGGGCGCGATCCTGGCCGGCTACCGCTATGACACCTACCAAACGCGCAACGAGGACAGCCGCGCTGCCGTCTCGAGCGTCTCCCTCGTGTTCGATGGCGCCGGCGCAGCGCGGGCGGCGCGCCCCGGGCGGGATGCGGGTGTCGTGCTCGGCGAGTCGCAGAACGTAGCCCGCGACCTCTCGAACGCGCCGGCCAACGCGCTCCCTCCTTTGGCCCTTGCGCACGAAGCGCAGCGCGTGGCGAAAGAGGTTGGTCTCACCTGCCAGGTGCTCGACGTGGCCGAACTCAAGCGCCGCAAGCTCGGCGCGATCCTCGCGGTGGGACAGGGCAGCCAGAACCCGCCCCGCATGATCGTGCTCGAGCACCGACCGCGCGGCGCTCCCCGCCGCGCCGGGGCGCAGCGTTCGAAAAAAGTCGCCTCCGGCCGGCGCCTTCCGAGGGTCTGCCTGATCGGTAAGGGCATCACCTTCGACTCGGGGGGCATCTCGATCAAGCCCGGTGCGGGCATGCACGAGATGAAGCACGACATGTCTGGCGGGGCCGCCGTGATCGGCGCGCTGCGCGCCGCAGCACTGCTAAAGCTCCCACTCCATATCGTCGGCATCATCGCCGCCGCCGAGAACATGCCAAGCGGCGCAGCCTATCGTCCAGGCGACGTCGTCACGGCGGGCTCGGGCAAGACGATCGAAGTGCTCAACACCGATGCCGAAGGGCGGCTGGTTCTGGCGGATGCGCTCCACCTGGCCCGCACGGAACATGCGCCCGATGCCCTGATCGATCTCGCCACCCTGACAGGGGCGTGTGTCGTAGCGCTCGGCAAGTGGTGCAGCGGTCTGTTCGGGAACAACGAACGGTTGGTGGAGCGGCTGCGAGCGGCCGGGGAGGCGACCGCAGAACGCGCGTGGCCCATGCCGCTCTGGGAGGAGCATCGGGAGCACATCCGCGGCGACGTCGCGGATCTCAAGAACACCGGTGGTCGGGACGGCGGCGCCTTGACCGCCGCCGCGTTCCTGTGGAACTTCGTCGGTGAGACCCCCTGGGTACACGTCGATATCGCGGGCACCGCCTACACGGAAAAGCCTGGCCCCTACCAGCCCCGCGGCGCGACGGGGGTGGGCGTGCGGCTGCTGCTCGAGTGTCTGCGCGAATGGCGGGGCGGTCCGATCGCCTGATCCTGGGATGTGCAGAAAGGCGCCTTTCGCTCACAAGAAGACCCTGCTTTGCGAGACCACCGCTTGTTTGACGCGCGCAGCACCGCTGTCTAAGCTCCGCGCCGTTTTCACGGGCCGGCAAACGGGCCGAGCCTCTAGAGGGAGAAAAGAGTCGATGAGTCGCGGCATCCATCAGAGCTTCGGTGTGAGGTTCAGCCGAATCGTCGGGGGTGGCGCCCTCGCGGCCTTGATTGCCGTCGGCCTTGTCACCGCAGCGCACGCCGCGGGCGACGCCGCCAAGGGCAAGGTGATCTTCACGACCAACTGCGCTTCCTGTCACGGGGAAGGCGGCAAGGGGGACGGGCCCGTAGGCGCAGCCTTGAACCCGCATCCGCGAGACTTTACCGAGGCCAAGTTCAAGTTCGACGCCGCGAAGGACGGCAAGCCGGGCAGCGACGCCGCGCTGACCAACGTGATTAAGAACGGTGCGGGCGTGTACGGCGGCTCCCCGCTCATGGCACCCTGGGGCGGCACCCTTTCGGACGCCGATATCCAGAACGTGATCGCGTACATCCGCACCTTCCACAAGTAGAACGCAGCGCCCCACGGCGCTGACTGCGAAGCGGGGAGGAGAACGCCTAGGCGTCTCCTCCCCGTTTCGCTTGCTACGCTCGGCAGCGAGGTCACGCAATCCGAGTGAGCCAGCGCGATCCCGAGGAAAACGCGGTCGAGACGCCCGAGCGCGCCGAGACACCGGGTGGGCACGCCCTCCCGGCGCTCCAGGATTCGTCCGTGGGGATCGAGCGGGCAGACACGCTCTCGCGATATTTTGCGCAGCTTCGGCGCCACCCTCCGCTCGATCGCGACCAAGAACACCGGCTTGCCGTCCGCCTGGTCGAACAGGGGGATCTGGACGCCGCGCGAGAACTGGTACTCGCGAACCTCCGCCTGGTGGTGAAGATCGCCATGGACTACCGCCGCGCCTGGACGAACGTTCTCGATCTCATCCAAGAGGGGAACGTTGGACTGCTTCAGGCCGTGAAGCGCTACGACCCCTACCAGGGCGTGAAACTTTCCTCGTACGCCGCGTACTGGATTCGCGCGTACATCCTGAAGTACCTGCTCGACAATATCCGTCTGGTACGGCTTGGCACGACGCGCGCGCAGCGCAAGCTCTTCTTCCGCCTGAACCGCGAGAAGCGCGAGCTCGAGCGGCAGGGCTTCGACGTCGAACCGCGGCTGATCGCGGAGCGGCTCGAGGTTCCGGAGTCTGAGGTCCGCGACATGGAGCAGCGTCTCGCGGAGCCCGATCTCTCGATCGACGCGCCGGTCGGCCGCGAAGAGGGAAGTGCTTCGTTCGGCGACTTTCTCGCCGCGGGCGGCCAGAATGCGGAGAGTCAAGTAGCCGACACCGAATTGAGGCGCGTCTTCTTGGACAAAGTCCACGCCTTCGCCGAAACGCTGACCGACCCGCGGGATCGTCAGATCATCGAGCAGCGCATTCTGGCGGAGGAGCCCAAGACGCTCCAAGAGCTCGGCGACGAGTTCCACGTGACGCGCGAGCGCGTC
>Ga0116216_10003056_pt1 | contig 10964 bp, 5 predicted proteins | sample Sb_taG_11_FD_89696 | JGI IMG/M metagenome (GOLD analysis project Ga0116216, IMG submission 89696) | Peat soil microbial communities from Weissenstadt, Germany - Sb_50d_3_AS metaG | ecosystem: Environmental > Terrestrial > Soil > Wetlands > Peat | place: Germany: Weissenstadt | collected 2010-09-21
AGGCGCCTGCCCGCCCGGAGCAACCGCCAGCCCTGATCCTGCGTCATGTCGTCCAACGCGAAACCTGCCAGCGCCGCGAGCGACAGCAGCAGCTGATCGAGCACTTCCCTCGGCTCGTTGGACGCAGCCTGCTGAAGGCGGCGCTGCATGTCGACCACCGCGCGCCAATTGCTCACGGATAGGCGCGTGCGCACCTGCGAGGCGCACCACGCGAGTTTCTTTACGTCAGCAGCGATGCCTTGCGGGTTGCGATCGTCCCGTAAACCGGCTGTCGGGTCGCCACCGACCGCAATCACGCCGAGCTCGCGACAGCGCTTCACGGCAGAGTTCCACACGCCCTCATCGATGCGAGCAGCCAATGTAGCGCGTAGCAGGCGCGCCTTGTCCTCGCACCGCGCCGTGTAGCGGCCGAACCAGTACAGGTTCTCAACGAGGCGAGAGGGAATGTCATCGCCTCGAACCGGCAAATGCCGAAATCTCGCAACAAATTCCGGGGCCTCGTTGCTGGAGTGATCGGACAGCACCCAGACGTCTTTGCTGCCGCCGCCGCGCTGTGTAGAGACGACATCGACCGCGGTAGGAGCGGCAACGCGTGCCAGCCCGCCGGGCATGACGCGGCGCCCCGCCGCCGTCGCAATTACGTAGGTACGGATCGAGATTGCCTTCGCCGCGAAGCCTGGCGCGCCGCGCGGCCGCCATACGGGAGCCTGTGAAAGAGCGAGGTGCTCCTGCGCCACGTAGGCGTACGGGCGCGCGCGAATCCGCTGAACCAGACGCGCGCGCGACTGTTCGTCGAGAGTCCGGCCAAATACCGGCTCGAAGCGCTGGTTTGGATATGCGGGCTTGATGATCAAGTGCTGCAGATTGGCGACTACGTAGTCAAGGGCCGGCTGCTCACCACACCACCAGGTCGCCACTGCCGGAAGCGTCAACGTCTCGCCGAGCAGTCGCTCGGCGATCCGCGGCAGAAACCCTAGCCACGCCGCGGATTCCAGAACGCCGCTTCCTAAGGCATTAGCCATGACGACCCGCCCCGCCCGCACGGCACCGATGAGGCCCGGCACGCCGAGCGCCGAGTCGCTGCGCAGTTCCAGCGGATCGCAATAATCGTCATCGAGCCGCCGCAGTATTGTGTGTACGCGCCTCAGGCCGGCCAATGTCTTGAGATAAACCGTATCGTGGCGCACGGTGAGGTCAGAGCCTTCACAGAGAGGCAGGCCCAACTGGCGCGCGAGGTAGGCGTGCTCGAAGTACGTTTCGTTGAATGGACCCGGTGTCAATATCACGGCGAACCGGCTGGCGTCGTCGCTCTCTCCGCTGAGCAGCTGCTCGCGAAGTTCGCCAAAAAAATCGTTTATGCGGCGCACACCGAGATCACGAAGCGGCTCCGGCAGCACCTGCCCGACGATCTCACGATTCTCGAGGGCGTAGCCCGCGCCGGACGGTGCCTGGGTGCGATCGGCCAGCACCCACCAGCGCCCATCGGGCGCGCGCGCAAGATCAGCCGCGTAGAGGTGCAGCCAAGTGCCCGCAGTCGGTGTAATTCCCTGGCAAGGCCAGAGATAGTTCGGATGACCGAAAGGCAGCTCCGCGGGCACAATGCCTTCAGCCAGCAGCCGTTGCGGTCCGTAGAGATCCGCCAGCAGCGCGTCCAGCAGCCGCGCGCGCTGCGCAAGACCCCGCTCGATGTGCTGCCATTCATCGGCAGTCAACACCAGCGGCAGCGGGTCCAGGGCCCATGGCCTGTCGGCTCCCTGCGGATCGGCGTAGACGTTGTAGGTGACCCCGTTCTCGACGATCAAACGACGCGTCAGCTTCAGGTCGCGACGGGCGATCGTCCGTGCATCATCACCCGCGAACCGCTCTACCAGCCGTTGCCAGTGAGGGCGCACGGCGCCGTCGCCATCGAGCAGCTCATCGTAGCGGCGCCGGTCGGCACCGTAGGTCGTCAGTCCTCCCGGCGGAGGAGATACAGGCCGGTCGACCGGGGCTGCGTTTGCGTCGGTCACGTTCGCCTAAGGTCCAGCGTGAACGGAAACTCAGGGCTCGTTGCCTGCGCCGGGGCGGTCACCCTCCCCGGCGTGTGCCCCATCCGGAAAAAACGGGCGAGGCGCCTGCTCTCGGACTCAAAGGCATTGACCGGGAACACGTCATAGTGACGACCGCCCGGGTGCATCACATGATACTGGCAGCCACCCAGTGAACGCTCCATCCACGTGTCGACGAGGTCAAACGCCAGCGGCGCATGTACCGGGATCGTCGGGTGCAGCGCGGATGGCGCCCGCCATGCGCGGTAGCGGACACCTGCGACAAATTCTCCCGCGGTGCCCGTCGGGCGCAGCGGCACGCGCTTGCCGTTGCAGGTGATCGCGAAGCGGTCGGGCGCCAGCCCCGTTGCCTTGACCTGCAACCGCTCGACGGAGGAGTCGACGTAGCGGACGGTGCCACCGACTGCGCCTTCTTCGCCCATGACGTGCCACGGCTCAAGCGCCTGACGCAGCTCGATCTCGACGCCCAGCGTCGAGAAATCACCGTGTTTGGGGAAGCGGAATTCGAAATGGGGTGCGAACCAACCGGCGCGGAGCGGGAAGCCTGAAGCGTTCTGCTCCGCGAGCACATCGGCGAAGTCCTGTTCCACAAAATACGGCAGCATGAAGCGATCGTGCAGTTCCGGCCCCCAGCGCGCAAGCCGCGCCGGAGTGTAGGGCGTGCGCCAGAAACGAGCGACCAGCGACCTCAACAGCACCTGCTGCGTCAGGCTCATCCGCGCATGTGGCGGCATTTCAAAGGCCCGCAGCTCGAGCAGCCCGAGGCGGCCGGTGGGGCCGTCCGGCGAATACAGCTTGTCAATACAGAACTCTGTGCGGTGCGTGTTGCCCGTTACGTCGATCAGCAGATTGCGTAATACGCGGTCAGCGAGCCAGGGCGGGCACGTCTCGCCCGGCTGCGGCAGCTGCTGGAACGCTATCTCGAGCTCGTAGAGCGAGTCGTTGCGTGCCTCGTCCGTGCGCGGTGCTTGCGACGTGGGGCCGATGAACAGCCCGGAGAACAGATAGGAAAGGCTGGGGTGGTTGTGCCAGTACGCCAACAGGCTTCGCAGAAGATCGGGGCGACGGAGAAACGGCGAATCGCCCGTGGTCGCACCGCCCAAGACGAAGTGATTGCCGCCACCCGTTCCAGTGTGGCGGCCGTCGAGCATGAACTTCTCGCTCGTCAGCCGCGAAAGTCGCGCCGCTTCATAAAGATAGGTGGTGCCGGCGACCAGTTCGTCCCAGTTCGCGACTGGGTGAATATTGACCTCAATGACGCCGGGGTCTGGAGTGACGCGAAAGTTGGTGATGCGGGGATCGCGCGGCGGCTCGTAGCCCTCCACGACGACGGGTTGCGAGAGTTCGGAGGCGGTTGCCTCAATCGCGCTCACGAGTTCGAGGTAGTCCTCAAGCCGGCTCGCCGGCGGCATGAATATGTACAACACGCCGTTGCGAGGCTCGGCGCATAGTGCCGTTCGCATGATCCAGCCAGCGGATTCCTGAGGATCCGGGGGCCGCACACGCGGTACTGGCGGCCCGGCTGGACCAACGCTCGTCACTTCCGGTCGCGGCCCAGGCATGTCGGCGCGCCGTGGCAAGCTTGGGAAATTCTGCGTCGGGTCGAGTGGCTGATCGTGGGTCTGGTCGGCCGCTTTCGCCCAAGGCAAGGAGTCGAGTGGCAGCCGATAACCGAGCGCGGAGTCGCCCGGAATCAGGTAACAGCGCTCTTGCCGCAGGAACCATTTGCCGGTCTGCCAGCGGCTGCCGCCCGGATCCCGTGCCAGCGGGAAAACATAGCCGACTGCTTGATCGAGGCCACGCGCAAACACACGCGCGAACCTCGCCCGCTCCTCGGCGTTCTCTAGCCGGGAATTCAGCGGATCGACATTCGATGGCAGGCGCCGCTCCCGCCATACGTAGTAGAAGGCATCTTCATACGCAGCAAATACGTGCTCTGGCGACAGGCCGAGGCGTCGCGCGACGCCCGCCAGGAATCGCTGTGCGGTGTCGGCCGTCGCGTGGCCGCCCGCAGTCTCGTTCGCGACCAGCTCCGGCGTCTGCCAGATCGGTTCGCCATCGCGGCGCCAGAAGCAGTTGAGCGACCACCGCGGCAGAGGCTCGCCCGGATACCACTTCCCCTGTCCGAAGTGGGTGAGCCCCATGGGCGCGTACTTCTGCTTCAATCGCCAGTAAATGTCGCCTGCGAGTCTTCGTTTGGACTCTCCAAGCGCCGCCGTGTTCCACTCTGCACCGTCCGGGTCATCAATCGACACGAATGTCGGCTCGCCGCCCATGGTGAGTCGAACATCGAGGAACGCCAGATCGGCATCGATCGCATGCCCGAGGCGCTCGATCTCGACCCACTGGGCCTCCGTGTACGGCTTCGTTACGCGCGGGGCTTCCCACACCCGCTCGACCTTCATCGTGTGTTCGAACTTGACCTCGGATTCCTCGACCTCTCCACTGATCGGCGCAGCGGTGGAGGGTTCCGGCGTGCAGGCGAGCGGGATGTGCCCTTCGCCTGCAAGCAGTCCGGATGTGGGATCGAGGCCGATCCAACCGGCGCCCGGCAGGTAAACCTCGCACCAAGCATGCAGATCCGTGAAATCCGCCGCCGGTCCAGAAGGCCCATCCAGCGATTTCACGTCCGCCGTCAGTTGAATGAGGTAGCCGGAAACGAAGCGTGCGGCTATCCCAAGGTGACGCAACAGCTGCACGAGCAGCCAACCGGAGTCGCGGCAGGAGCCGGACGCTCGATGCAGCGTCTCCTCTGGCGATTGCACCCCTGGCTGCATGCGAATCAGATAGCGAATGTCCCGGGACAGTCTCACGTTTAGGGCAACGAGAAAGTCGACCGTGCGCACGCGTTCGCGTGGGATCGATGCCAGGCACTCGGCGAACCGCGGGGTGGCCGGAGCCCTTTCGAGGTACGGCGCGAGTTCGCGCTGCTCGCCGGCCTCGTACACGAACGGGAAATGCTCCGCGTAGGGTTCGAGAAAAAAGTCGAACGGATTGAATACGGAGGTCTCCGCAACCAGATCCACTTCGACGCGCAACTCGGTCGTCTTGTCGGGGAAGCTCAGGCGCGCTAGATAGTTGGCTTCTGGATCCTGCTGCCAGTTGATGAAATGTTTCGCGGGGTGTACCGCGAGTGAATAGGCCAGGATGCGTGTTCGGCAATGCGGGGCAGGTCGCAGGCGAACGATCTGCGGACTCAGACTCACCGCGCGGTCGTAGCGGTAGTGCGTGACGTGATTGAGCGCGACGTGAATCGACAATGGAACCCTCCTATCTAGCCGGCAGCTGTATTTGGCTGCGACGGCGTACACGCCCGCCTTGGCAAGAGTATACCCACAGGTTATCGCAGCTGGTCGCACTACTTTGGCGCATACCGGCACCGGCTTGGGGCATGCCTTGCGCGTGCGCTGGTCGACCCTGTTATTCACTTGCGGCTGCGTTACAGAAGCGTAGTGTCGCTGCAATGAGCATCGACTGGACGGCGTATCCCGCGCGGGACCAATACGACGAACTCGTTGGCCCCGGCGGTGGCGCACGCGCGGCGGGCCGGGCGTTGATGCGCTACCTCTCGGATCTGGACAAAGAGGAGATCGGCGTGCGACAGCAGGCCGCGGAGCTTGCCATTAAGGAAATGGGCATCACCTTTACCGTCTACCACGAGCAGGACGGGTCCATCGATCGCGCCTGGCCGCTCGACATCATTCCGCGGACCATTGCCCGCAAGGAGTGGGTCCGCATCGAGGCGGGGCTGAAGCAGCGCGTGGCAGCGCTCAACCGCTTCATCGACGATGTCTATCACGACCAGCGCATCGTGGCCGCCGGGGTATTCCCGGCGTCAATCATCGCCACGTCCAGGAACTACCGCCCGATGTGCGTGGGCATCCGTCCGCCGCGCGGGTGCTGGGCGCACATCTGCGGCAGCGATATCGTGCGCGGCAAGGATGGCACCGTGTACGTGCTCGAGGACAACTTGCGCGTGCCGTCGGGCGTCTCCTACATGATCGAGAACCGACAGGTGGTCAAGCGCGTATTTCCGGAGCTTTTCGAGAGCGCCGCCATTTTACCGGTTGACGATTACCCTTCCCAGCTCTACGACATGCTCGTCGCTCTTGCTCCGCGGCAGGATCGTCGGCCCGAGGTGGTGGTGCTCACGCCGGGGATTTTCAACTCAGCCTACTTCGAACACGCCTATCTCGCGCGACAGATGGGCTGCGAGCTGGTCGAAGGACGCGACCTGGCCGTTCTTGATGACGACTGCGTCTACATGCGGACCATCCGGGGCTGGACGCGCATCGACGTGATCTATCGCCGGATCGACGACGACTTCCTTGACCCGACCGTCTTCCGACCTGAGTCGACGCTGGGCGTGTCCGGTCTCATGCGGGCTTGGGCGAAGGGCAACGTTGCGCTCGCCAACGCTCCCGGTGCGGGTGTCGCCGACGATAAGCTCGTGTACACCTACGTCCCAGACATGATTCGATTTTATCTCGACGAGGCCCCGATACTGCCGAACGTGCGATCATGGCGCTGCAGCGAGCCCGATGAGCTCGATCACGTCCTTGCCCATTTGGATTCGCTCGTGGTCAAGCCCGTCGATGGCTCCGGAGGCTACGGTATGCTCATGGGACCGGCCGCCAGCCAGCGCGAGCGCACTCACTTCGCTACGCAGCTGAAAGCGAACCCGCGCAACTATATCGCGCAACCGGTAATTTCCCTCTCGACCGTGCCCACGTTCGTCGGCGACCGAATCGAGCCGCGCCACGTCGATCTGCGCCCCTTTATATTGAGCGGGGCCAAGACCTTCGTGACGACGGGCGGCTTGACGCGCGTGGCGTTGCGGCAGGGCTCACTCGTCGTGAACTCCTCGCAAGGCGGGGGTAGCAAGGATACCTGGATAGTGGATACGGAGGCCTGAGCCGTGCTCGCACGCGTCGCCGAAAATGTCTACTGGCTCGCTCGCTATCTGGAGCGGGCAGAAAATACTGCGCGCCTGGTCAGTGTCAACACGAACCTGCTACTCGATCTGCCCGCGGGCTACACTCCGGGCTGGCAACCGTTGATCGACATCACCGGCAGCCGTGAGACATTCGACCCGCGAGGCGGCCGTGCCGATGAGCGGAGCATCGTACAGTTCCTGATCGCCGACCCTGACAACCCGGGATCGATCGCCTCGTCTCTGAAGATGGCCAGCGAGAATGCCCGCTCGCTGCGCGACGTCTTGCCGACTGCGACGTGGGAGCTGCTCAACCAGTTCTTCCAGCAGTTTGCCGAGCAGCTGCCGACGGCGCTCAGCAAGCGTACGCGCTTCAATTTCCTCAAGCGCATCGTGCTCACCTCGCAGATGCTCACGGGAGCCATCGAGGGAACAATGAACCGTAACGATGCCTATACGTTCCTGATGCTCGGCCGAAATCTCGAGCGCGCCGACATGACGAGCCGGATCGCCGATGTCCGCTCGGCGCAGCTTCCGCCGACCGAGACGCCGGAGCTGCGACCCTTTGACACGATTCAGTGGATGAGCGTGCTCAAGTCGTTGTCGGGCTACCAGATGTACTGGCTCAGCCGACGCACGCGAATCAGCCGCGCTGATGTTCTCGGGTTCGTCCTTCGCGACGAGCAGTTCCCGCGCGCATGCCTGTTCTGTCTGAAGCAGATCGAACGGTGTCTGCGGGCTCTACCGCACAGTGCGAAGGTGCTCGACACGCTGGCGATAGTCTTTGGCTTCCTGAGCGACGTGGAGCTGGGCGCTCTAGAGCAAATTGTGCTTCATGACATCATCGATCTTCTGCAGCTACACATCAATGGCGTACACGCTGAAATCGCAAAGACGTATTTCCCGGCACCGGTGAACGCCAGCACCATGCGACAGCTACAGCAGCCGGACACGTCGCGAGCGTTGTCGGTGTAGGCTGACGTTGCGACTGAGAAAAATCCCGCCAGGATCTTGTCGCCCGCGGTCGATCTCACGAGGGAGCCACTTTGAGCATCGGTGTCACGCTTCGAGCGGACGCGCTCTTTGCCATAACCTCGAGCTGCTCCTCGATGCGCTGAAAAACATCCTTCAATAGTTCGGCTTCAGGGAGGTTGGTCACGCGAAAGTGCGTTTTGTGCGGAAAATTGAAGCTCACGCCTGGGGCGATGAGAACGTGACGTTGCTCGAGGAGATCGAGCGCGAAGGCGTGATCATCGAACTGCGGGAGGAGTTCCCGCTGTACGCCGACGAAACCATAGAGGGCGCCTCTCGGGGGCACGAGTTCGAGATATTGGCTTCGGGCGATCGACTCGAGAATCGCCGCGCGCGAGCCATGGAGCCGCCCGCCGGGTCGAGTGAGATCACGGATGCTCTGATAGCCACCAAGCGCCGTTTGGACCGCCCACTGCCCAGGCACGTTACTGCAGAGGCGAAGGGAGCATAGCAACTCGAGGGCGGCGAGATACTCCCCTGCCTCCTCACGCTTGCCGGAAAAGACGCACCAGCCGACACGGTAGCCGCAGGCTCGATACACCTTGGAAAGCCCTGAAAGCGTCGCACAGAGGGTGTCGTGCACGAGCGTTGCCATGGGAACGAACTCGGCGCCGTCATAGGTGATCTGGTCGTAAATCTCATCGGCGAGGATCAACAGGCGATTGCGCTCGGCGAGCGAGGCGATCGCTTGGATGATGGCGCGATCGTAGACGGCACCCGTGGGATTGTTGGGATTGATGACGACGATGGCGCGGGTGCGGCGCGTGATGAGGGATGCAATCTCCTCGGGATCGGGGACCCATCCGTTCTCGGGCCGGCACGGGTAGTGAACGGCGCGACCGCGATTCAACACGGTCGCGGCGCTCCACAAAGGGTAATCAGGACTCGGGACGAGCACCTCATCGCCCTCGTTCAAGAGCGCGCGCAGGGTCAGGTCGATGAGCTCGGAAACGCCGTTTCCGATGAAGACATCATCGACCGTGACGTCCTTGAGGCCACGCTCCTGTTGCAGCATCACCACCGCCTCGCGTGCCGGGAAAATACCCTTCTGATGCACGTAGCCTTCAGCGAGCTTGAGGTTTTCAATCATCGCGAGGCGCATGGTCTCCGGGGTGCGAAAACCAAACGCGCCGGGATTACCGATGTTGAGTGAGATGATCTCGTAGCCGCGCCGCTCGAGGTCCTCCGCGCGCTGCGCAAGCTGTCCGCGGATGTCGTAGCGCACGTGCGCGAGCGCAGCGCTCGGCCGGAGGGTCGATGAGATCATGTTGATGCTCCTGCACTCATTGCAAGACGCAGAATAACCCAATCAGGAATCGACTGAAATGGCTGTTTCCCGCACCTTAAACGGATTAGAAGAGCGACTTGAATCGATTGGTCACCCTTGAGTCTCAGATATTTTCCGTATCAGGTGCTGCCCCTGCCTCTAGCGTATTCTGCCTCGTGGACCCTCATGGTCCAGGATCTTTGTGACCGGATCATTTGGGTTCGCTTACACAAGGAACTTCTCATTGAACATCACATCACGTCGCGCAGTCTTGGAATCTTCGGCGAGCCACGCGTCAACGTGCTAATTTTGAATCTCGCGCTGCAGCGCGACTATCCGAGAGCTGACTGATAATGGGCAACAAGCAAGACCGTAGTGATATCGTAATTGGCACGCGATGGCGTCGCCGCGGAAGTACTCGCGTCGCCCTGCTTATTGCTTTGGGTGTTGCGGTTCTTGCAGGCAGCGCGGCAGCGTCCTATTACGTCGATGCTCTCTGGTTCGAATCGCTTGGCTATGCGTCCGTGTTCTGGACGCGGCTCAGCCTGCAGGCCGCCACTTTCGGAGCCTTTGCCCTCATCACCTTTCTGGTCGTCTACGGAGTGTTCCGGGCGCTGAAGCCCGATCGGCTCGGCGAGTTGATCGGCGGCACAATTCTTGTCAACCGGACGCCGGTGACGCTGCCGGTCGAACCCGTCCTCAATCTGATTGGGCTCGGGCTATCGATGGCAATCGCCGCCGCGACCGGCGCCAGCATGATGGGGCGCTGGATGACCTTGGCCCTGTTCTGGGAGGCGCCGCATAGCGCAACAATGCCCGACCCCATTTTCGGGCGATCGCTCGACTTTTACCTGTTTACGCTGCCGGCTTCTCAGCTCATCGCTGGATGGCTGCTGTTACTGTCGGTCATCGTGTGCGCGATCCCCGCCGTGTTCGTCCTTGTCATCGGCGGCACGCGTATCTTGATGGGGCGGCAAATTTCCGAGGTGCAGACCAAACTCTGGCGCGGCTTGTCAGTCAGCCTTGCCGCATTCTTTTTGATGCTCGCCGTGCGCACGTACCTGGGACGCTTCGAGCGGCTATTCCAGGAAGGCACCGTCTTTGCGGGTGTCACCTACACAGACGCCCACGTCACCCTGAACGGTATGCTGGTAGTCTGCGTGGCGCTGGTCGCCGGCGCGGGCATAGCCGGGTATGCGGCGGTCTCGGCCCCGCGCCCGCGCTGGCTCCTTGCTGCCCCAATTCCAGCCATCGCCTGTTATCTGATCGTCGCCGGCGTGCAGTGGTATGTCAGCGGCTTTATCGTCGCGCCGAACCAGCTGGTGCGAGAGCGGCCCTACATTGCGCACAACATAGAAATGACGCGGCGCGCTTACGCGCTCGACCGCATCGAGACGCACGCGTTTCCTGCCGACACCGGAATCGAGGCCGTGGAACCAGCCAATAACCAGACGACGCTCGAGAACATTCGGTTATGGGATTGGCGAGCGTTGCAGGATACGCTCCGTCAGATTCAGGAAATCCGAACTTACTACGACTTTCCAGGTATCGACATCGATCGATATCAGATCGGTGGTTCAGTCCGCCAGATGATGCTGGCCACGCGCGAACTCAATGTGGACAAGCTGCCGCAAAGCAGCCGCAACTGGATCAACGAGAAGCTGATCTACACCCACGGGTACGG
>Ga0116216_10003061_pt1 | contig 10954 bp, 6 predicted proteins | sample Sb_taG_11_FD_89696 | JGI IMG/M metagenome (GOLD analysis project Ga0116216, IMG submission 89696) | Peat soil microbial communities from Weissenstadt, Germany - Sb_50d_3_AS metaG | ecosystem: Environmental > Terrestrial > Soil > Wetlands > Peat | place: Germany: Weissenstadt | collected 2010-09-21
AGCGCGACGAGGGGTTGCACAGTCTTCAGGAAGCCCTCCGGCTACGGCCAAACTATGTCGATGCCCAAAACAACCTGGGCAACCTTTACCGGGATCTGAACCGCCTGGAGGATGCCGCCCAGTGCTACAGGGAGGTCTTGCGCGGGCGCATCGACCATGGCGAGGCTCGCCACCAACTGGCCCTGGTGCTGACCCGGCAAGGACAGATCGAGGAGGCCATCGCCTGTCTGCACCAGAGCCTGCTGTTCCGCCCCGAGGCCGTGGACACTTACAACTACCTGGGCGTCCTGTTCAGCCAGCGCGACCGGCTCGACGAGGCCGCGGCCGCCTTCCGCCAGGCGGCAAGGCTCAGGCCCGACAATGCCGAGGCCCTGAACAACCTGGGCATTCTCTATCTGCGCACCAAGCGGCGCGATGAGGCCGTGGCGAGCTTTGAGGAATGCATGCGCGTGGCTCCTGCCTTCGATCAGTCTTACCTGAACCTGGCTCGGGTGTACGCAATAGAGGGCGCGCCCGACAAAGCTCGATCCGTGCTGCTCCAACTGCTCAAACAGCATCCGGGGCACGAGCAGGCGCAGAAGATGATGGAGCAGTTGGGACGCTAGGCCGTCGCTAAGGCGTTGGCGGTTTGCCCGGCGTCGGCGCGCTCAGCAGATCCACAAACAGCTTGTAAAACTTGTCCGTATCCAAATCGACCTGCACTTCCACTGGCTGGACGTTCCCCTTCGGCTTATCCCGCTCTGACCAGGTGAGCGTGTCTCCGTAGCCGGGGCCGCGACTCACGTTCACGTCCATGTAGCGGTTCTCTTTCTTCGTAATCACCGACGGATCAAGCCAAGCCACCGACGCGAGTTCGTCCCACAAATAGTTATAGGAGCCCCGCAGGTGCGCATACTTGCCGATGTATTGCGCGGATGGCGTCTTGCCAGTCTTGATCTTGTCGATCAGTTCATTGCTCATGCGTGTCTTCACCGAAATATCCACCGTGGTGCAGACAATCTTTTTCCAGGGAGCCCGCAGCACAATGTGCGCCGCTTCCGGATCGAACCAGAGGTTGAATTCGCGGCGAGGCGTGTTCGTGAACTCCGGATCGTCGGTCTGCGGACTCAGGCTAGCGCCCATGAACACCAACTCTTTGGCCAGGCTGGCAAATTCCGGGTCGATGGAGATGGCCAGCGCCAGGTTGGTCATCGGCCCACCCTCGTAGATCGTGATTTCGTGCGGATACTTGCGGACCGTGCGCACCAGAAAGTGGGCGGCGTCTTCGTCGGCGGGTTTGGTGGTGGGCAAGCCTTCCGGCATTGCTCCCAGCTCTCGTGGCGCGTGATACACGCGCGGAGTCCACGCCCCCAGCCATCCCACGGAGCCATAGCGCAGCTCCCACTGCTCCGTCTCTTCTTTGGTTCTCACCAGTGGATACTCGGTTCCGGGCACCACGGGAATATCAGTTCGTCCGATGAGTTCAAGCATGCGCAGAGTGTGCGCGACTTCTTCGGTGAGCCAGGCATCGCCCGTCACCACGGTGATGCCCAGGACTTCCGTCTGCGGAGATTGGATGAGCAGCAGTATCGCTTGCTGGTCAGTGCCGGCGGGCCCGGCCGCGTCCTGATCGATGATTACCTTGCGCGGGTTTTGGCTCTCCGCCACAAGGGATGTAGTTAGAACTAGAATCACGGTTGCCACCGCGATAACACCGGGGAATCGCCGAAGCTTCATTCATCCACCTCAGATTTTGGAAGTTAAGGTCATCAATCATTGCAGATAAGGTTGACTGCGTTAGAATGACGAACGACAGCGTGACCAACAGCAAAACGACCAACAGAATGACTGGCAACGACAACGGCTGATTCTATCTTGTTTTCGAGCTGCCGCGTTTTACCTTTCTCAAGGAGCCGATCCGCGTGACCACCGGCCACCTCCGACAAACTGGACTTCATGTTGCGGCCTGCGTTTTGGCGGTGCTGGCGGCTCTCGCTCCGGCTCGAGCACCGTCACAAGAATCTTCTGGCACCGCCGTGCTGCGTGGATATGTGCGCGATTCCAGCGGCAGGCCGCTGGCGAACGCGACGGTCATCTTAGAGTTTGCTGGAACGCAAACTGCAATAACACGCACGGATTCCACTGGAAGCTATCGCCTTGCGAAGCTTCGAGCGGGCGAATACCGTCTGCGCGCGGAGATGACCGGATATGGCCAGGCAAACGTCGCTCCGGTGAACCTCGCCAAGGACCAAACACAGGACGTCGATCTCACTCTCACCTCCGTCAAAGCTTCGGCACAAGCGCCCGAGTTCTTTGACGAACCACAATTCACGGTGGCTGGAGTGACTCAGGCCGCGAATTCCGGCGGCCACGGATCCGACGTTGTACTGCGAACCACCGAGGCACTGGCCAAGGCAACGGTTTCGTTGAGCAAAGACGGAGACGGAGACAGCGACAGCGACAAGAAATCGAGCGCCGGGTCGCGTTCGCCCGCTGCCACGTCGCCTACCGCCGCGACCGAGAGTTCTTTGCTGCAGGCCGTGGCGCTCAATCCCCAAGATCCCGCACTTCATCATCACCTGGGCGACGTGGAGGAGGCTCTCGGCAAGCCACTGGAAGCCGTTCATGAGTACCAGCGCGCTGCCGAACTCGACCCCGGCGAACTGTATCTGTTTGATTGGGGAACCGAGCTTCTCAATCATCGCGCGCTCGAACCGGCCACCGAGGTTTTCGCAAAAGGCAATCGCCTGTTTCCAAAGTCCGTGCGGATGCTCGTAGCCCTCGGCGTAGCCTGGTACGCGCGCGGCTCCTACGATCAAGCGGCGCAGTGTCTCGCGAACGCCTCCGATCTTGCTCCCGACAATCCGACTCCATACCTCTTTCTAGGGAAAATGCAAAGCGTGGGGACCCCTCCGTCAGAACTATCAGTCGCGAGATTGGCACGATTCGCGCAGCTGCAACCAGAGAACGCGCTCGCCAACTACTATTACGCCGTCAGTCTCTGGAAACAATCGGAGGGTTTGGCTGACGGTGGCAATGACGATGCCAACGACAAAGACAACGCCCGTTCAGCGCGCGTCGAGTCGTTGCTGCTGAAGGCGGTGCATCTCGACCCGAACCTTGGGGCCGCATATCTGCAACTGGGGATTCTCTATTCTCGGCGCGCGGATTTTTCCCGGGCAATTTCCGCCTATCGAAAAGCGATCGACGTCAGTTCGGAAGAAGCTGGCCCTCAACTCGCCAATCCCCCACTCGATGAGACGCTGGCGGAAGCGCACTATCGACTAGCGCAGGCATACCTGCGAACCGGCGACAAAGTGCACGCTCAAGAAGAACTTCAACTCCATGATCGATTAGCTAAGAAAACAAAGGAAGATACAGAGCGTGAGCGGCGCGAGATTGAGGAGTTTGTGATTTCGATGAAAAAGTAACCGTCAAAGGCTTGAGGTCGGACTGCAGAAGTGAAACGCGGAGCGACCTCTGCAATTCGACCTCGAAAATTTGACCCTTTCAGCGTGCCCCTAGAACGTGAGCTTGAGGGCGAGTTGCACCAGCCGTGGGTTGTTCACCGTTGAGTTCACGGCGCCGAACCCAGAGGCACTGATGTCGTTCACCGGCATACCGAACTGAGCATGATTGAAAAGGTTGAAGAACTCCGCCCGGAAATTCAAGCCCATGCCCTCGCGAGGTAGCGCGAATTGTTTGATGATGGAGAAGTCGGTATTGACGAAATCCGGGCCGATGACAGGAACACGATTCGCGTTCCCCAGTTCGCCCGCCGCTGCCGGTTGAAAGCAGGCTGGGTTAATCCACTGCTGCTGGCTGTGGTTGGCCGCTTGGGCGTTGCAACCGGAAACCTGGTCAGGACGGTTATAGTTGTTTCCGTTGCCGCCGTTGTTGAAGGAAACTCCAGACCCGTTAATGCTGTCGATCAGGGGAACTGGAAATCCGGAAGAGATATGTTCGATGAGGGTCAATTGCCAGTTTCCAAGCGCTGTGTTGGTCGCGCCATTCCACTCGCCGCCGAACTTCTTGCCTCTGCCGAAGGGCAAGTCATAGATGATGCTGGCCGTGAAGTTGTTATCGAGGTTGATCTGTGACAAGCCCCAATCCAGCTTCTGCCAGTTCGGGAGCGGAAAATAGGGGGCACTCAACTCGGAACCCAAACCATCGGACAGACCGTTATCGTAAGTGCGGGAATAGGTGTAACTTATCAACGCATAGAGGCCATATCGTGGCGTCTTGGTCTCCGCTTTGATTTGCAGCGAGTTGTAAGTGGTCTGGCCGAGATCGCCAAACAACAAGACAGCGTTCCCGTTCGGTACCATATAGTTTGGCACATACTGGGAGCCGTTCGGATTGCACCCAATTGTGTAGGAGCCTCCAGCAACGCATGACGCCGGGCCGGCAGTGTTTAAGTCATTTCCGGAGAGCAGAATGTGATGGCCGCGTGCGCCTGCGTAACCGGCAGTGAGCACGACATTCCCCGGCAACTGACGCTCAACGTTAAAGTTGAACTGCTCAACCATACCGTGTTTGAAATTCGTTTCTTGTGTAAACAGTGTCCCTGTGAATGACGATAGAGTGGGCGGAGTGGGATAAGGGATAAAGGCGCTGGACATACTAACGCCCGTAACGGCGTAATTGGTGGCGGCACAGAAAGCCGTCGCGGACGGGCAGCCAACTGGAGTGGTTGGTCCAAACGTTATCCCAGAGTTTTCTGCAAGCCCAAACTCGTCGGACTCGGCGAAGAATGGCGGATTCATCCACAGGCCCTGGGCGCCTTGGCTCCAAGAAGAATCGTGGAAGATGCCGAAGCCAGCTCGGACAACAGTCTTGTCGCTGCCGAGCAACTTATACGCCAGACCAATGCGTGGCTCGTAACCCGTCCAATCCATATTCACGCCAGCGGACGAACTCACACCGCCCTTGTTCGCAACGAGCAACTGCCCCGTAGTTGGAATGAAGTCTGCCATCCGGTTATGTTCTTCCGAGATGGGAGTGGTCATATTATAGGCAAAGCCCAGATTGAGGGTCAGGTCTTTGGTGACTCTCCAATCATCCTGAACGAAGGGCCGGAAAATTTTCCAGCGGCGGCCGCCGACGGCCCCGTCGTAAGTCTGGTCGTGCTCGGAGACGCCTAACAGGCCGAGCAGAACATCCGCGGGGAAACTACCCGGAATATTCACCCCGCCACCGCTAAAGCCGCTAAAGGTGCCAATTGCGCCGGGGATCCAGAATCCATCCTGAAAAGCCTCAGCGCCTACGTTCATCTGGTTCGCACGTATACCTATTCCCACCTTGATGTCGTGCTTGCCACGAATCAGGTCGAGAGAATCACCGTACGAGAAGATATTGGTCCCACCTTGAAACGGGGTATAGCCGCGATCGCCCAGCGACCAATATCCGCCCAGCATCAAGGTGGAAACCAGGCCGCAGCTATAGGCCCCGGCGGCGCAGGTGTCTCCGCCGCTCGGGCAGCCAAGGTTGGCTCCCGGGATGCCCCCGGGCACGAGGGTATTGGAGGCGCAAGTGCCAGTTCCCTGGGACTTGATGTAGTTGAAAATACGGTTGTAACCGATAGTAGCCTGGTTGATCGTCGTGGGAGAAAAGGTGTGAGTTTCGCCGATGGCAATTTGGCGCGCGTGGTTGATTATGTTTTGATTGCTGCCGAACGCGCTGCCCTCGGCGAACGATCCAACTCCACCGCCTCCTGGTACGTAGGAACTCGCTTGATCGTAGCTAAAACGGCCAAACAGGCTGTCGTTGGTAGAAATATTATGGTCTAACCGAACGTCAAACTTGGTCTCGTCAAGACTGCGCACGGGTTGGTTGACGAAGTTGAAGGAACAGTTCGTGCAACCAGCGTTGGCGTTGGTACCGGGGTAAAGGTTAAGCAAGGCCTGTCCGATGTTGTTTGCCAAGCCAGTCGAACCGGTCGGTATCTTATTACAGGGTGTTCCCTGGGCCTGCTGTCCGCTTGCGGCGGCGGGCAAAGGGTTACCCGAAGCATCGCACTGGAAATAAATATTCGGATAGGTGCCGGGGTCTGTCGAAGCTCCTAGCATATACGGATTCGCAATTACATAGGTACCAGATGTGACGGGATTGCCAAAGTTGTCTGCGCTGAAATCGCCGCCGCGCATGGCGAGGGTGGGAAGTAGTCCCGTAAAGGCGATGCCGTGGCGTTGGTCCTTTTGCCCGCCATCGAGAAAAAAGAAGGTCTTATCCTTTTGGATGGGCCCGCCGATCGAGCCGCCATATTGATTCAAATTGAATTTTTCCGCGGACGTTGCAAAGAAGCTCTTGGCGTCAAGGTCGGTATTGCGCAGGAACTCGTACAGCGATCCGTGGAATCGGTTGGACCCCGACTTCGTCGTGACCAGCACCGTGGGACCAGCGCGGGTCCCGTATTCCGCGGAGTAGTTATAGGTCAAGACCTTGAACTCTTGTACGTCGTCGATCGAGGAAAAAATCCCAATTCCTCCAGCTGTCAATTCGTTATTGTCGACGCCGTCAAGAAGCCAGTCCGTGCTGTTAGGACGGGACCCGCCAACCGAAAGAGAGAACGACCCGCGTGCGGCCACTTCGCTGTCCGCTCCCTGGGTGAAAAAGCTGTTCGGATTCGTCTCCTGAGTGGCGCCGGGCGTCAGGCTTGCCAGTTGGACGAAGTCGCGCCCGTTCAAGGGCAGTTGGGCCACCTGCTGCTCCGTAATCACCTGGCCGAGAGATGGATTCGTGGTTTCGACGGCGACTTCTTCGGCGCTGACCTCAACCGTCGACGAGACGGACGCGGGGTTGAGCGTGAAATCGATCTCGCGCTGTTCGTCAACTTGCAGCCGAACATCTTTCTGCTCGGTGGTCTGGAAGCCCTGGGACTCCACTCGGATCGTGTAATGCGCTACCGGCAGCAGCGGCGCGAGGTAGTGTCCTGACCCGTCGGTCTTCACTTCGCGCGTGAGGCCGGTGCCCTGCGAGGCGATCTTCACCGTCGCTCCAGCGACGACCGAGCCAGTCTTGTCAACAACCGTTCCGGAAAAACTGCCGTTCGCCTGGCCGTACAGCAGTGGACAGAGGGAAAACACGGAACACAGAACCGCAACGAGCAGCGCTTTTCTTGTCAGCATCGGTTTTCACCTTGGCGCCACTCTTCTCTTGATGAGAGTGGCGATTTGGGCTCGACTCGCTGGCGGCTGGAACTTCGTTCATAAAACCAGGAGCGTCCCATTTTAATGATCGGGTCATCTAAATAGATTAGGTATGCAAAGTCAAGGGTTTTTGTGCCGGCTCCTCGAATGACGGACGGCGTGGTTGCGAATTCAATTTTTCATAACGCCTATGCTTTCACGGATTCTTAGGACGCGGTCGCCGATATAGCATCGCCGCCTGATGAATGACCAGAACGTCAGCCATTTGCCCTGGCCACCAGCAGAATCCCCAGACAGTAGAAAACGAACATCAAAACAAGGTACATCTTGGCTTTGCCCGGCGCCCCATCAAATTCTTTCCAGGCAAGAACGCCCCAGAGAGCGGCGACCATGGGCGCGGATTGCCCGATAGCGTATGAAATCGCGAAGCCGGTTGCTTTTCCGGCCACCACATTGAAGACAGTCCCGACGCCCCATATGCAACCACCCAGAAGTCCGAGCAAGTGTCCGGAAAACGTTCCGGAGAAGAATCCATCAAAGCTAACCGGCTCACCGAGCAGTGGACGCTTCATGAAATACAGATTCCAGATGAAACATGACAGCAGCGCGCCCAGGGTCAGAAAAACGACCGAGCTATATGGCGTCAACGCGTTGCCACGTGTCGCGCCGTAGGCCACGAAAGGATTCCACAATCCCATCAGTACCCCGGAAACAATGCAGATGATGATGCTCTTGCGCGAGACGGAGCGTCCGGCGCTCGCTAAGCTGCCGTAAGCCTTGCCGTCGAGGATCACCGCGATCAGCGCGCAAACCACCCCAGCGGCGAGAAACACTGCGTCGCCTTTCGGCTGCAGCGCGTAGCTCAGGACGACGCCGACGACGAGCGCGATTCCGATGGCCACCGGAAAAGCGATGGCGAGTCCGGCCATGTCAATCGCGGCCACCAACAGCAGGTTGGCCAGATTAAAAATAGCGCCGCCCACCATGGTGGAAACAATGTTGCCGGTGTCGGCGGAACGTACGTTGTTCAAGAAACTTGATGCATCGTTGCTCGTGTTCCCCATGGTGAACGCAAGAATCAGGGAAATCAGAAAAATGCCGACCGCGTAGTCCCAGTAAAACAACTCGAAACGATAATTCTTGACGCCTTTATAGGTATTGGCCCAGGAGCCCCAGCAGATGGCGCTCGTGATCATCATGAAAAGGGCAATACCCAGACTATGGGGTGTGAACATCGCTTCTCCTTAAGCAAGAAGTGCCGGGCAGGAATCCCGGTATAAGATTCGCGGTATAAGAATCGCGCCGTAGCGTAGCCTTGCAGCGTCCGAGTGTCAAGGCGAAACCGGAATTCATCTTTCGCCGCATCTGCCGTACAATTACACGGCGAAGCACAGCTGCGGAGACCATCTGATGCCGGTGGATCACAACGAGTCCAGGAGTGTCGCGCGGCACGCTTCACCAAGCGGCGATGCGATTGCCATTCTCTCCGGGCAGCCTCTGCTGGCAAATACCGGCATTCCTCTCAACCTGGATTGGGTCCGCGAAGTGCGTGTCAACACCAGCGCAGTCGAGCGCCGTGCGCAATCGCAGGTCGCGCGACGCACCGTGAAAAAAGAATGGCAGGCCGCGTGGCTGCTGCGCGCGATCACCTGCATGGACCTGACCACTCTCTCCGGCGACGACACCGACGAACGCGTCCGCCGTTTGTGCGCGAAGGGCCGCCACCCCATCCAGCAGGAACTGGAACACAAGCTCGGCATCGAGGAGTTACAAATCAAGGTCGCTGCCATCTGCGTCTATCACACGTTTGTGGAAACAGCTCTGCGTGCGCTCGAAGGCAGCGGAGTGCATGTCGCTGCCGTATCTACCGGCTTCCCCGCCGGTCTGTCACCGCTCGCCGAACGTGTCAACGAGATTCGCCGATCGGCTGAGGCAGGGGCACACGAGATCGACGTCGTCATCACCCGCGCGCATGTTTTCGGCGGCCGCTGGCAGGCGCTCTACGACGAGGTGGCCGCGTTCAAGCAAGCCTGCGGCTCCGCGCACATGAAAGTGATCCTCGGAACCGGCGATCTGCTGACGCTGCGCAATGTGGCGCGCGCGAGCGTGGTCGCCATGATGGCGGGCGCTGACTTCATCAAGACTTCGACGGGTAAAGAGCCGACGAACGCGACCTTGCCGGTGGGCTTGGTGATGACGCGCGCCATCCGCGAATACGCGCAGCAAACAGGTATGGCGGTGGGCTTCAAACCAGCAGGCGGAATCCGCACGGCGAAGCAGTCGATCGACTGGCTGGCGATGATCAAAGAGGAACTCGGTCCGTCGTGGCTGCGGTCGGAAATGTTTCGATTTGGAGCCAGCGGCTTGCTTGGCGACATCGAGCGACAACTGGAGCATCAGGCCACGGGACGTTATTCAGCTGATTATCGACATCCGGTTGCATAAATTTCGAGCAGAAGTTGCAAGTCCAGAGGAATCGAGCCGACGCCAATGAGCATTGCCGAAAAATTCGTGACCATGGAATACGGCCCCGCTCCAGAAGATTCGAAGGAAGCGGCGGCATGGCTGGAGCGTCATGGCTATCGCTTCCAACATTTCATCGGCGGCGGATGGCAGGCGCCCGTCGCGGGAGAGTACTTCGACACGGTCGATCCTTCGAATGGATAGAAGCTCGCGTCCATTTCGCAAGGCTCGTCGGCAGACGTTGACGCCGCGGTCCAGTCCGCGCGGGCGGCGTCTTCGGGATGGCAGGCGCTCAGTCCGCATGCGCGCGCGCGTTACCTCTATGCCATCGCGCGGCTGGTACAGAAGCATTCCCGGCTGCTATCAGTTCTTGAAACGATGGACAACGGCAAGCCCATCCGCGAAAGTCGTGACATTGACATTCCGCTGGTAGCGCGACATTTCTATCATCACGCAGGATGGGCGCAGCTTCTCGAGCAGGAATTCCCCGAGTACGTGCCCTGCGGCGTCATCGGTCAGATCATCCCCTGGAACTTCCCGCTGCTGATGTTGGCGTGGAAGATCGCGCCCGCGCTGGCGACAGGAAACACTGTCGTCTTGAAGCCCGCCGAATTTACGCCGCTGACCGCGCTAGCCTTCGCCGGAATCTGCCAGGAGGCTGGTTTGCCCGCTGGTGTAGTCAACATCGTCACCGGAGACGGCTCAACCGGAGAAGCGCTGGTGAAACATCCAGACGTCGACAAGATCGCCTTCACTGGATCAACCGAGGTTGGACGCGCGATTCGCGCCGCCACGGCGACCAGCCACAAGCGCCTCTCGCTCGAGCTCGGCGGCAAGTCTCCATTCATCGTCTTTGAAGACGCCGACCTCGATAGCACAGTCGAGGGTCTGGTCGACGGAATCTGGTTCAATCAGGGGCAGGTATGTTGCGCAGGCTCGCGCCTGCTGATGCAGGAAAGCATTGCCGAAGCTCTGATCGCCAAAGTGCAGGATCGCATGAGCACTCTGTGCATCGGCGCGCCGCTCGATAAAGCGATCGACATCGGCGCCATCGTCGCGAAAGTGCAGCTTGAGCGAATCCGCAAACTGGTGGATCAGGGCGTGGCGGACGGCGCAACCTGCTGGCAGCCGCAGGTCACGTTGCCGGCGCGCGGGTTCTACTATCCGCCGACGCTGCTCAGCAATGTGCATCCGACGTCGATTGTCGCGCAGCAGGAAATTTTCGGACCGGTGCTGGCGGCGATGACCTTCCGCACGCCGACGGAAGCCGTGGAGTTGGCGAACAATACGGTTTATGGTCTGGCCGCGTGCGTCTGGAGCGAGAGCATCAACGTCGCCCTGCACGTTGCCGCGCAACTTAAAGC
>Ga0116216_10003064_pt1 | contig 10942 bp, 11 predicted proteins | sample Sb_taG_11_FD_89696 | JGI IMG/M metagenome (GOLD analysis project Ga0116216, IMG submission 89696) | Peat soil microbial communities from Weissenstadt, Germany - Sb_50d_3_AS metaG | ecosystem: Environmental > Terrestrial > Soil > Wetlands > Peat | place: Germany: Weissenstadt | collected 2010-09-21
GGTCCGGACAACGGGTACGGGCAGGAAAATAGACCAGATTCGCAGCTCAGCGGGCTTGTGACAATCCGTCAGCGGACCGCTATGTCAGGAGTCCTGAACCCAGTGGCCGGCGTTCTCCACGACTGCGGTGGACACGTTGGTTGCTGCGGCCTTGAGCGCCATGGCCACTCGTTCCGCGAGGTTGTACCGTCCGCCGATCCCCAGGGCGGGCACGGTGATCGGCTGCCGCATGGTCTCGGTGTTAATCTCCAGGTCCTTCCAGACGGCGGCGTAGTACTCGATGCCGGCCCGAAGGGCGCCGGGTTTGGAGATCTGATCGACGTACTCGTCGAGATGCTCCTGGCTGACCGAGGCTGGATTACACGATCCGTGCCAGAAGAACCAGGTGAGCAGTTCGCGCTCACGTCCTCGGAATGCGAACTCGGCAACGTCCGGCACGGTGAAGAAGGCCAGTTGCCAGTTGCTTCCGGTGTGCCACTCGGGGGTGGGGAGCATGGCTTTCTCGTAGCCGCATCCCGGGAGCACGTATTCGACGAACGCCAGGTGAGTGACCTCGTCCGGGTGGGCCGCCGCGTAGTTGTAGGCGACCCCCGCGCCGTGGTCGTAACCGACGAGCTTCACCGGTCCTACGTCCAGCCGGACGATCAGTTCCCGGATGATCGCGGCGATCGTTCGCTTGTCGTAGCCGTCGCGCGGGATGGATGAACCGCCGCACCCGGGGAGGTCCGGGACGATGACCCGGTGGGTCTCGGCGAGTCGCGGGGCGATCGCGTGCCATTGCAAGGAGTGCTGCGGCCAGCCGTGGAGCAAGATGACCGCGTCGCCTTCACCGGCGGCGCGGTAGTGCAGCTGTGTGGTACCGACGGCCGCCCTGCCGTGGCTGAAGTCGGAAAAGGCCAGGTTCATCGTGCTCATTGCTCCCCTGAGTGTTCGGTGAGACGAGCGTCTAGCGCAGCAGTACGCCCGCTGAGACTGGAACGGCTATGCCGGTGACATATCGAGCGTCGTCTGAGGCGAGCCACAGCACGGCGTTGCTGACGTCGATGGAGTCGATCCACGGCACTCCGAGCTTGTTCATCGATGTCAGCAACGGAACGAGGTCGTCTGCCGTGGGATCGTCCAAATCTGGCCGGAAGACTCGGTAAGTCGGCTCATTGAGGAACATGTCGGTTCCGACCGTGGTCGGGTGCACCACGTTGACGCGGATCTTGTGCGCGGCGAGTTCGGCCGCAAGGCTTTGCATCAACCCGACCACGCCGCTTTTCGCGGCGGAGTAATGGCCGAGGTGTTGCAGTCCGATCGCGCAGGATCCGGTCATGACGATCGAGCCGCCTCGGCCCGCTTCGATCATGGTGGGCACCGTGGCTTTGACGGTGTGGAACACGCCGCTCAGGTTGACGTCGATCATCGTCTGCCAGGTTTCCTCGGAAAGTTCCCACAGGGTGCCGAAGGTGGTGATGCCGGCGTTGGCGACGACGATGTCGATGCGCCCGAACTGGTCGAGGCCGCCTGCGACTGCCGCGTCGACGTCGGACTGTCGCCGGACGTCGCCGCGGTACGCATACATCCGGCGGCCTGTCTTTTCGATGAGTTGAACCGTCTCGTCGAGGTCGTCGGGCGTCGCGCCGGCGTAGCCGACGGTTTCGATGTCCCGGACAGCGTCGATCGTGATGATGTCAGCGCCGTGTCCGGCCAGCAGCAGCGAGTGCGAGCGGCCCTGCCCGCGGGCCGCGCCGGTCACGAACGCGACCCGGCCGTCCAATTTACCCATAGTCGTACTCCTTAGTCGGGAGCGGACGCGGCTCTGCTCCAGAAAAGATGTGACGCGCGTAGCAATTAGTACCTACCGTAGTAGGTACTATTCGTGTCCGCAAGAGGCTCTTCATCCGGCTAGCCAGCCGCCGTCGACGGCGAGCACGGCTCCGTTGACGTACGAGGCGGATGGCGAGCACAGCCACGTCACCGCTTCCCCGATTTCGCCGGGTTGTCCGTATCGGCCCTGCGCGGTGCGAGCGATGATCGCGTTGATGACGTCGGCGGGTACCTCGGCGGTCAGCGCCGTTTGGATCGGACCCGGTGCGATGGCGTTGACGCGAACTCCCGCAGGGCCGTAGTCGCGGGCCGCCGTCTTCGTCAGCCCGACCACACCATGCTTGCTGGCGGAATATGCCGCCATGGTCGCCGCGCCGACCATGCTCCAGATGGAAGCGGTGTTCACGATCGCGCCGCCGCTTTCGATCAGGTGCGGAAGCTGGTACTTCATGCAGAGGAAGACGCCGGTCAGGTTGACGCGAATGACCATGTCCCACTCGTCCTCGCTCATGTCCGCGAGGAGCGAGGACGTCCCGATCCCCGCATTGTTGTGCGCGAAGTCGAGACGGCCGAACGCGTCGATGCCCGACTCGACGGCACGTTGTACGGCGTCGCCGTGAGAGACATCGGTCTGGACGAAGATGGCCGAGCTGCCGGCCGATTCGATCAGCTTGAGCGTCTCGTCAGCCTCGTCGAGAACGTCGCAGACGACCACGTTCGCGCCGCGCCGGGCAAATGACAGCGCTGGCTTGCCCGATCCCCCGGGTGGCGCCGGTCACCATCGCGACCCGGCCCCGGAAGTCGCCCTGCTGCTCCACGGCCGCGTTCACGCTTCCCCTTGGCCAACGCCGTGGACTTGGGCGTTCGAGACCACGGCCGGAATGACCGGGAGCACCAGACGGGACGGGGTGCTCGGGCCGCTGTACAGCGTGACCACCGAGTTGAACACTTCGCTCGGCCTGTCGGTTTCGTCGTCGCGCACGAAGTGGCTGTGGGGCAGTTCCTTACCGCCGATTTCGAGGATCATCGCGGACCCTGCGGGAAACACGATGCTCGTCGGCCAGATCTCGATGTCGAGCTCGACGAGCTCACCAGGCGTCAACGGCTGCGCTTGGTCGTGAGTGCGGAACGGCCGGTACGGCAGGCTACGATCCGGATCCAGCCCGCGATGCGACGCCCGCAGGTAACCCTGTGCCAGCGACACCCTGTTGCCGGCCGGGCCAGCGGCAAGCACTTCGTGCCCGTCGGCGTCGACCCGTCCGAGCCGGACGTAGACGTCGGTGTCTGCGGTGGTCGACGACACCCAGAGCTTGAGGACGACTGGGCCGGTCACTTCGACCTCGGTGTCGAAGGGAGCGGTGCCGAGCGTGATCGAGTCCTCCTGCGTCACGTAACTGATTTGCTCGTCGGTCTGTCCGGCATCCCGCGTCAGCTCGCGCTTGCCCAGCTCGAGGTACATGTCCGTCCATCGGGTTCGTTCGAGGGGCCACGACTCCTCACCCCGCCAAGTGACCTGTTCCGCATCGCGAATGGCGAGCATGACGCGGGGCTCGTTCTCCCAGCCGTTGTCGGCCCCCTTGAGGTAGTGATCGAGGAACCGCTGCTGGAGCGCGACGTTATCCGGTTCGTAGAACGGGTGGATGTGGTCGCCGGTGATAATGCGCAGCCACTTGTCGGAGCTGCCGGCGGCGAGGAACGCCTCGATGTTTCCGCGCAGGTGCAGGCCGATGTTGCCCCAGTTCCCTACGGACAGGAAGGGCACCTCGATGCCGGCCAGGTCAGCACCCCACTGGGTGTAGAAGTCGTCCAGCAACGGCCTGACGGCAGCTTCGTCGTTGAGGGAGGCAATCGTGTTGGCCCCGCGCTGTTCGGGGGTCAGGCTTCCGTCCCAGCCGTGCTGCACGTTGAGGATGGTGCTCGGCCACCACCAGGCCAGGAATCGGTTGTTGAGCACGCCTCCGGTTCGCATGAAGTCGCGATACAGGTCAGCGGCCGCTTCCCACGGGATCATCGCGGCGAGATGCGGCGGCCGAAGCGACGCGACGGTCCACTGGCTCATCGCATAGAACGAGATGCCGAGCAGCCCGACCTTCCCTGTGCTCCAGGGCTGCTCGGCCGCCCATTCGATCGCGTCGAAGTACAGCTCGGAGGCGGTGCGGGCGAAGGGCGCCAGGAAGCCTGGCGACGCGCCGGTGCCGCGACCGTCGACGCGGACCACGGCATACCCCTTGGGGACCCAGGTTTCGGGGTCGGGTGTTTCCCAGTTGACGAAGGGACCTCCGCCAAGGTCGCGCGCATGCTGCTGGTCCCGGTCAGCCCAGTGCCGATCTTTCCCGTACGGTCCGTACGTCATCAGGACGGGGTGCGGCCCGCCGGTGACCGGGCGGTACACGTTCGCTCTGAGCGGTTCGCCGTCGCGTACCGGAATCTGCACGTCTCGCTCGAAGATCATGGACGACGTCATCGTGTCTCGGGCCTTTCGTCGCTGGCGCCCCGAACGGTCTGCGAAGCGCTGAAGGAGGACATGGATTCGGTGTCGTTGGTGGTTCCGGGCGGCTTTCTCATACGACCTGGTGGGGAAGCTCGTATCCGGCGGCTTCCCGGCTGTTCACGCCGATGTAGCCGAACACTGCCTGCACCTCGGTGTGGCCCGTGTTGCGGAAGCCGTGCCATTCGTTGCGCGGGATGTAGGCCAGGTCACCGGCACGGACGGGGTGCTCGCTCCCGTCGTCGACTAGATGGACGCCTTCGCCGGACCACACATAGAAGATTTCGCAGGCGTGTGGATGCCGGTGCAGTGCATGGCATCCGTCGCCGGGAGCGAACGTTCCCTGGCCGAGGAGAAGGGCCGTGGAGCCGCCGTGGTCCGCGTCGATGAGCGAGCGGGCCTTCATGTGGAAGAAGCCCGCTTGGGTGCGTGCACTGACGTGGCCATGATGGCGTCGACGGATGATACTCGAATGCGGGGGGAGGTTGCCAGTGCGTCTCGCGCGAGCGGGCGGTCCGGGCGCTCGGCTGTCCCGGTCAGCGCGCAGATCACGAGAAGGGTCGCGTGGCGGTCAGCCGCACGGATCGAGAGGGGCGCGCCGGCCGGGGCGTGGACGATCGCCCCTGGGGACAGCGTTTCGACGCGGCCGGGCGCGAGCAGGTGCGCCGTCCCGTCCAGCAGGATCGAACCGCTTTCACCTGCCTGGGTGACCTCGTACGTGCTGCCGGGTTCGATCTCGAGCAGTGCGACCTCACCGTCGGCGCAGCCGCACAGCTCGCGTGTCACCAGGTCGTGCCGGACCGCTCGCCGAGAGTCCAGCAGTGGAGGGCCGATCAGCGCTGAGGGCCTGCCGGTGAGGTACATGGATGCACGTCCTGTCGATCGGTTGGGGTGTCAGCTAGCGGAGGCGTGCTTCGCGCGGCGTGCTCGTCGGCGCTGAAACGACACCAAGCACCGCGTCGGCGAAGTCGTCTGCGAGGATGGCTATGTCTCGGGCGTTCCGTCCAGTCACGCGAGGTACGTAGTCGGTGACCAGGGAGGATGCGGTCGCGCAGATATGCAGGACGTCTTCGACGTGCCAGTCGGGCAGGCCGCGCGAGCTCAGCACTGGTCGGGCGACCTCAGGTTCGAGGTATCGGACTTTAATAGGACGCGCCAGCGCTCGCGCGAGTTCGCCGGCGAACTGCTGCGGCGACACCGGTCGTGGGCCGGTTGGAACCAGCACGCGCTCGCTGGGAACAGGTGCCGTGCCCGCGAGCAGCGCGGCCGCGACTGACGCGACGTCGGCGGCGTCGATCATGCCGACCGGGGTCGATGGCTCGATATACGTCGGCAGCGTCGCCGCGGAGACGATCGAAGGGCTGGCCAGCAGGTTCTGCATGAAGTACTGCGGCCGCAAGATCGTGTGCGGGATTCCGGATCGGGCGAGGAGACGCTCTCCAGCGTGGTGCCAGCGTCCCATCGTGAGTGCGGACGTCGCGCCGGTGTCGAAGGCGGAGACTTTGACGACATAGCCTGCATTCGCCGCCTGCGCAGCCGCGACGATGTTGGCCTGCCAGCGTTCCTGATTAGCGCTGGGCGGAACGAGCATGAAGACCCGGTCGGCTCCGCCGGCGGCGGCGGCCAGCCCGTCAGGGTCGTCGAAGTCGACTGTCGAGCGCTCGATGCCGAGCTGCGCTGGCCAGGCGTCCGGCTCCCCGGGCCGAACGATGGCCCGAACGCGCTGGCCTGACTCGGCGAGCCGTCGGACCAGTGTCGCGCCGATGGTTCCTGTCGATCCGGTTACGAGAATCATGCTGTGAGCACTGCGCTGGGCATGTCCAGTATTCCCACCTGCTAGTACCTACTACGGTAGGTATGATTGTCACCTCATCGGTCCCGTCTGTCAAGGAACCGATCGAACCCGATCACCGGCTGCGAGTCGGGCGTTGCCTCGCGGGTAGGCGCGTCCATAAGCGGGAATTCCCGTCTCTGGGATATTTAGTTAACCGGAGTAGATCTGCGATCTATCTGACGGAACCCGCAGGTTAGGCCACGATCCGGCCGTGCCGCGCCGACTATGGCGGCAGGGCGCTGACCTGCGCAGCTCCGTTTACGTAAATATCCCAGTCCCGTCTTATCAGTCCAGCCAGCTGTTTATGACCGCTCGGCTCAGCGTTGAACGAACGCGTGCGTGGTCACCACGAGTACGCCGCCAAGCAATCCGCAGTTGGCAATAAAGGCCCTTTGATGCGCAGCGCGCACCTCCGCGTCTTCTTCGCGCCAGAAACTGTGTACGACCAGCGTCGTCCCGATCAGAGATCCGGCGAGCAGGACTCCGCCGGCGGCGGGTGCCAGGCTGGCACCGACGGCGACGGCGCCGGCCAGCATCACCCCGGCGGTCACCCTGGTCAGGAGCTCGGGCTGCGGTAGACCAGCTCGCTCGGCCACGCCCGGCAACGGTCCAGGGTGCCGAAGCGCGTGGCTGGCGCCCAGGACGAACGGCACGGACAGCAACGCGTGGCCGATGCGTGCGACGTGGACAGAGGGGGACGAGGATCGTGACATCGATGGGTTCCGTTTCGTTTTGGCGACCCTCCGCAGGCGTGGTGAGCCTCGGCGGACGCGCTGTGGCGGGCGAGAACTTTACAACGGCTAACGCTAGTACAGTTACTACCTACGTGGGTAGTGTGTACAGGTGACCTCGCCGATGCGGTGGCGATACGTGAGAGGCCGAACGATGAAGATGACAGGCGTAACGCCGTTTCCCGCAAGGTTCGCCGAGCGGTACCGGTCCCGGGGCTACTGGGAGGACCGGCCGCTCATCGACCACTACCTCGATGCCTTCCGGCGCTGGCCCGACCGCATCGCGGTCGTCGATGATCACGAGAGCCTGACCTACGCGCAGCTGGCGGAGCGGGCCGAGCATGTCGCTCGTGCCCTCGTTGATCTCGGGCTCCGCCCAGGTGACCGCGTCGTCGTCCAGTTGCCGAATACCGCGCTGTTCGCCTCCTCCTACGTCGCCCTGCAGCACATCGGCGTCGTGCCGGTCATGGCGTTGCCGTCGCATCGGTTCCGGGAGGTCGAGCAGTTCGTCAGGCTGTCGGGCGCGGTCGCGCTGGTGTCGCCAACGAAGGCGAAGGACGTCGATTTCCGGTCGATATTCGCTCGGATAGCCGGGGAGCAACCCTCGCTGCGGTGGCACATCGCGCAGGGTGCACCGTCGCCCGGGGATGACTTCGTCCCGCTCGAAAGGCTGCACCAGGGCGAGCCCGTGGCCTCCGCCGAGCAGGTCCGAAAGTTCAGCGCGCAGATCGATCCCGAGGATCCGGCGGTGTTCCAGCTGTCCGGCGGAACCACCGGGATCCCGAAACTCGTCCCGCGCAGCCACAACGACTACGCCTTCAACTCCAAGCTCGCTGCGTCCGTATGCGACGTTCGCGACGGCGACGTTCTCCTGGACGTTCTTCCGATCTCACATAACCTTCCGCTGGCATGTCCGGGCATGCAGGGATTCCTGTTGGCCGGCGCGACCGTCGCGCTCTCCGTCTCCACTCACGCGGTCAGCCTTTTCCGGCGAATTCAGGACGACCGCGCGACCCACATTCATGTCGTGCCGGCGCTGCTGATCAAGTTGATCAACGACCCGGCGGCGGACAAGTTCGACCTGACTTCGATGCGCGTGATCCAAAGCGGCGGTCAGCGGCTGCAACCGGAAACCCGGAGCCGGGCCGAACGGGTGTTTACCAACGCTACGGTCCAGGAGAACTTCGGCATGGCTGAGGGCCTGCTGATGTTCGTTCGCCTGGACGACCCCGCCGACGTTCGCCTGGAAACCGTCGGGCGGCCCATCTGCGCCGACGACGAGGTGCGGCTCGTCGACGAACTCGGTCAAGACGTGCCCGACGGCGAGATCGGAGAGCTGTGGGCGCGCGGGCCGTATACGTTGCGCGGGTACTACCACGCGCCCGAGCACAACGCCAAAGCGTTCTCCGCGGACGGTTTCTACATGTCCGGTGATCTCATGTGGCGGCACCCATCCGGGAACTACGTCGTCGCTGGGCGGAAGAAGGACCTGATTAACCGGGGCGGAGAAAAGATCTCGGCCGAAGAGATCGAAAACCTGATCTTGAGCCACCCGGCGGTCGTGAACGTCGTATGCGTGCCCGTCGACGATCCCGTCCTTGGCGAGCGAATGTACGCCTGCGTCGTGTTGCGTGACGGTGTGTCGCTGACGCTGCCGGAACTCGTGGAGCACCTGCGGAGCTACGAACTTGCCCGGCATAAGCTGCCCGAATACTTGCAGGTGTACGCCGAGTTCCCGGTCTCGCCGTTCGGGAAGGTGTCGAAGAAGGATCTCGTCGCCGACCTGCGTGAGCACCCGCCGGTCAGCTGAATCTCGCGTCGTGAACGACTTCGCTCGCCCAAGCCACCTACTCCGGTAGTCTGGAGAGCAGATCGCAGGAAGGACACGATGATGAAGAGGTCCGGAGCGGCAGACTCGGCAGCCGGTGACTTCACCGAGGCATTGATGACCCTCGGCTTCTCGCAGTACGAAGCTCGCTGCTACGTCGGCCTGCTCGGCCCGGCCCCGCAGACCGGCTACGCTGTGTCCAAGGCGACCGGGGTGCCGCAGCCGAAGGTCTACGAGGCGCTGCGCAAGCTTGTCAGTCGCGGTGCGGCGCGCCAGCTGGCCGGCGAACCGGTCCGGTTTGCCGCCGTCCCGCCAGCAGAGCTTCTAAATGATCTCGAGAACACGTTCGAGCACCGGTTGGTGCAAGCACGGCAGAGCAGCGCCGACTTGCAGGCGCCGGCCCAGCCGGAATCGCAGGAACCGGTCACGAGCCTCAGCAACCGGGCAGATGTGATCGCGGCGGCCGCGAACGCGATCGGATCTGCCGTGCGGCGCGTCTACCTCTCTGCCAGTTCCGGTGAGCTCACTTCGCTGCAGGACGCCGTGACAGCGGCCGCCGATGCCGGTGTGGACGTAGTGATTCTGTCTTTCGGCCGGCTGCCGTTCCAGATCGACGGTGTCCGGGTGTTCCGGCACGCCAGCACCGACGGCGCGGTGTTCCGCCACCATCAGGCGCGGCACGTCGCAGTCGTCGTCGACTCTCGCGAGACCGTCTACGGGTTGGCGGCCGACGGGCGTCGATGGTCCGGCATCCACACCGACAGCGAGCCGATCATCGCCGCCGTCAAGGGATACATCCGTCACGACATCGACATGCAGCAGGTCTATAGCGACTTCCAAGCCGAGCTGGTCGAGGCCTACGGTCCCGGTCTGCAGGGGCTAGAGGGCTACCGTGCCGATGCGACCGACACGCGAGGCAACGCTCGCACGGCGTCGGGTCGCACGGCGTTGGGTCGCAGAGCCGGACGGGCGAGCGCCGGCTGAGGCCTCCCTCCGGTGCCCGGTACCGCCGATCAGCGGTTTCGGCCGACGCGGCTGGTTATCTCGGCAAGACCAGCGAGGAACGACGGCTCGCGCAGCGACCATCGCTGCGCGGCGGTCTCCATCGCCATTACCTCGGCGTGGCTCGCGCCGCTGGCGGCCAAGCGCAGGGTGGCCGTCAGCTTCCGGACGAACTCCTGATCCAGCGCGTCAAGGCGGCTGGCCAACGAGATGGCCGCGGGCAGCAGTTCGTGGCCTGAGTGCACGGCCGCGACTAGGCCCCGAGCCAGGGCCGTCTCGGCGTCCCAGACCTCGCTGAACAGGCAGGCCATCGCGGCGTGCTGGGCCCCGACGGCGCGTGTCAGCAGCCAGGTGTGGCCACCGCCGGGGTGCAGGTGCAGGGCCGCGAAGCGCGTGTCGAAGCAGGCTGACTCCGATGCCATCCGCAGGTCGCAGGCCAGGGCCAGGTTGAACCCGGCACCGACCGCGGAGCCGTTGACGGCCGCGATCGTCGGGATCGGAGATTCGAGGACCCGCAGGAATCCGTCGTAAACCGCCCGGACGGGCTTAAAGTCGCCGGCTGCCGCCTGCTCAAGAGTGGACAGTTCCGCGCCGGCGCAGAAGGAGGGGCCCGCGCCGGTGAGCACGACGCATCGCACGGAGGCGTCCTGTTCGAGCGAGTCGAAGGTCGAGGCGATCGCGGCAACCATGGAGGAGGACAGCACATTGCGCCGCTCGGGTGCGTTCAGCGTCACGACGGCAGTACCGCCGTGCCGCTTGATGAGGACTTCGGACTCCGTCATGGTCGTATACTACCTACCACAGGAGGTAGGTCAATCATGCCTGAGGCGCTGATCGTCACCGCGGTGCGCACACCCATCGGCCGAGCCGTCAAGGGGAGCTTGCGCGACGTCCGACCCGACGACCTCGTCGCGACCGCGATCGAGGCCGCCGTGGCCAGGTCGGGTGTCGATCCCGCGTTGTTCACCGATCACGCCCTCGGTACGGCGTACCCGGAGGGGAAGCAGGGCGCCAACCTGGCCCGCCGGGCCAGCCTGCTCGCCGGGCTTCCGGTCGAGGTTCCGGGCAGCACCGTCAACCGGTTCTGCGCATCGAGCCTGCAGGCTGTGCGTATCGCCGCGCACGCGCTCTGGTCGGGCGAGGCGGACGCGCACCTGGTCTCCGGCGTGGAATCGATCAGCCAAGTCGGCCGGACCACCCGGGACGAAGACAAGCATCCGGCATTTGGCGCCGGCCGAGTGGCCGAC
>Ga0116216_10003065_pt1 | contig 10939 bp, 9 predicted proteins | sample Sb_taG_11_FD_89696 | JGI IMG/M metagenome (GOLD analysis project Ga0116216, IMG submission 89696) | Peat soil microbial communities from Weissenstadt, Germany - Sb_50d_3_AS metaG | ecosystem: Environmental > Terrestrial > Soil > Wetlands > Peat | place: Germany: Weissenstadt | collected 2010-09-21
GATCGCTCATAGGCTCCTCGCTCGTGTGGCCGACGCGCTGCCGGAAGATGCCGGTTCGTGCCTGGCTACCAATGACCATTCGTTGGCTACCAAAGTCAAAGGATAGCGCAATGCCGGGCTAAGGCAAATCGGCTTTGTTCACCCCGCCAACGGCAAGGTCAGGCGCTTGGGCGTGCGCCCGATGTCCCACCTCTGCGTAGCCCAAGCCCAGGCCGCACCAATGGTGGACGCCGCTCGATCGGGGGGCGTCCCAAGGCCCAAGAGCTCGTACACACGCAACAGTTGCGGCAACGCCAAGCCGCCATCCACGCGCACGCTGCGGGCCGATTTGGCGAGTTTGCCGCCGCCGGCTTCCACCAGCACCGGAACATGCGCATAGGCGGGTGTCGGCAGCCCGAGCAGCCGTTGCAAGTAGATTTGCCGCGGGGTGTTGTCCAGGAGGTCGGCGCCCCGTACCACATGGGTCACTCCGGCGGCCGCATCATCGATCACCACCGCCAGTACATAGGCAAAGAGCTGATCGCGACGCTTGATAATCACGTCGCCGACGGCCGCCGCCACGTCTTGACGATAAGTACCCTGAATGTGGTCCGAGAATTGAACGTAGCCCGGATCCACGCGCAGACGCGTGGCCGTTGCCGCGCCCTGGATCAGCGGACCCTCGCGGCAGCTGCCCGGGTAGCGGTCATCTTCGGCCAAACTGAGGCGGCTGCAGGAACACTCGAAGGTCAAGCCGCGTGTGCGCAGCCCGTCCAAGGCAGCGGCATAGTGTGCCGTGCGATCCGCTTGCCGGACGATCTCGCCGTCCCATTCGAAGCCAAATGCCTTTAGCGTCCGTATGATGCCGGCGGCGGATCCTTGGATCTCGCGCGGTCGATCCAAATCATCCATCCGCAACAGCCAGCGCCCGCCGTTGGCCCGCGCATCGAGATAGCTCGCTGCCGCGGTGTAGAGGGATCCCAAGTGCAAATCGCCGGTCGGCGAGGGCGCAAATCGGCCGACGTAGCCCGGTATGGCCCGCTCTGCACGAGGCCCCGCGCTAGCGGTATCTGTCGTCGCGGTCGCCGTATTGCTTTTCGCGGCGTTCGCGCCGCTCTTGCGCCTCTACCGAGAGCGTCGCGACCGGTCGCGCCTCGAGGCGCTTGATGCCGATCTCTTCGCCGGTCTCCAGGCAGTAGCCGTATGAGCCGTCCTCGATGCGCTTCAATGCTTCGTCAATCTTGCGAATCAATTTCCGCTCCCGATCGCGCGTACGCAATTCGAGGCTGAATTCCTCTTCCTGGGTGGCCCTGTCATTCGGATCGGGGAAATTCGCCGCCTCGTCCTTCATGTGCAGCACGGTGCGGTCGACCTCCACCATCAGATCGCGCTTCCAGTTTTGCAGTATGCGAGCGAAGTGCTCCAACTGCTCCTTGTTCATGTACTGTTCGCCGCGGCGCGTGATGTATGGCTTTACATTGCGCGGACCCGCCAACAGACTGGCGGAGGCCCCTTGTTCGCCCTCGGCGTCATCGTCGATCGGCATTGCGCGGCCGGGCATCACCAGCGGCCGCGTATCGAACTTGATCGGGGCGGGCCTCACCGGGCTCGTCTTGCGGGCCGCCCCCGGCGGGGGCGATTTTGCCCGTGCCGAGGCGGCAGCGGCCGGTTTTGCCGGCGCCGGCCTGGCCGCGGCCTTGAGCGCGGATTTGGCGGCGGGCTTAACCGCGAGTGCGGACCTGGCTGCGGGCTTGTGCGATTTCACCGATCCCTTGGATGTCGCTGACGTGGCTCTGGCGCTCGCCGAGGACCGCGCCGCCTTGGCGGAAGCGACTTTGCGCGTGGCTTTCTTCGGACCGGCCTTTCCCGGCTTCTTAGCCGTCTTAATCGGTTTTTTCGAGGGCATATGCAGTTTCCGCCTCCTATCGAGAGAGCGCGCGATTATACCGACGCAATGCCGCCTGTACAGGCCGTCGAGGCAACATCTATTAACTTTATTTTGATAATCTAACTCTATGATTGGAAAGAGTATCGGTGGCGACGGCAGGCCGGCGCCCGGGGGCTGCCGCCGGCGCTACGGCAGGGTGACCGGCGCAATGCCCTGCCACCCCGGCCGGCGGTGTTCCGCCACGATCGTGGTGTGGATGCCGCCTCGCACATTGAAATCGGCCGCCAGGCGCATGAATCGGGGCGCGGTGGCGGCAACCAGGTCGGCCAGAATCTCATTGGTGACCGCTTCGTGATAGGCGCCACGATTGCGGAACGACCAAATATAAAGCTTCAAGGATTTCAACTCCACACAGCGCTCATCGGGGACGTATTCGAGTTTCAATGTGGCGAAATCCGGCTGTCCGGTCTTCGGACACAGGCAGGTGAACTCCGGGATGGTCATCCGAATCGTATAGTCCCGCTCAGGCGCCGGATTGATGAAGATTTCGAGAGACGCATTCATTGCGGCGGGGCGGATGCTCATCGCGTCAGGGGTTTACGAATGTGGCGTTTACTTTACACTACGCGCCACATTCATGGCCACGCGCCTCAAGTCACGCAACTCCTTACTCGAAGGGCCCACTAACTCGAGGTCGACAACAACCGATGCGCCTAACGAAACTCAAGATTGCAGGCTTCAAGTCCTTCGTCGATCCGACGACGGTCGGCTTTCCCAGCAGCCTGACGGGCGTCGTCGGACCGAACGGCTGCGGAAAATCCAACATCATCGACGCGGTGCGCTGGGTGATGGGCGAGATTTCCGCCAAGCACCTGCGCGGCGAGTCCATGGCGGATGTGATCTTCAATGCTTCGGTGGCACGCAAACCGCTCGGTAACGCCTCCGTCGAATTGGTGTTCGACAATTCCGACGGCAAGATCGGCGGTGCCTACGCGAATTACAACGAGGTCGCCTTGCGGCGATCGGTGAGCCGCGACGGCACCTCGGATTATTTCATCAACGGCATCAAGGTGCGCCGCAAGGACATCACCCAGCTGTTCCTGGGCACCGGCTTGGGTTCACGCAGTTACGCCATCATCGAGCAGGGCATGATCTCGCGCGTGATCGAGGCGAGACCGGACGACTTGAGGGCGTTCTTGGAGGAGGCGGCCGGCATATCGCGCTACAAGGAACGGCGCCGCGAGACGGAAAGCCGCATCGGCCAGACGCGCGAGAATCTCGATCGATTGAACGATTTGCGCGAGGAGGTGGAGAAGCAGATTCGCCACCTGCAGCGGCAGGCCGCCACCGCGCGCCGCTACCAGGTCCTGAAAGAAGACGAGCGCAAATTGCAGGCCGAACTGCTGGCGCTGCGGTTGCAGGGTCTGGACCTGGAGGCCGGGGTACGCGAGTCGGCGACCGCGCGTTGCGAGACGGCGATGCATGCCGTTTTGGCGGATCTGCGGGCCGCGGAATCGGCAATCGAGCAGATTCGGGTCGATCAGTCCGCAAAGACCGACGCTCTCAGCGCCATCCAGGCGCGCTTCTACGGCGCGGGCGCCGAGGTCACGCGAATCGAGCAAAGCATTCAATATGCGCGTGAACTGCAGCAACGCCAGCGTTCGGACTTGGAGCAGGCCGAGGTTCAAGTTCAGGATCTGACCGGCGTCATCCAACGCGATCACGGACAGCTCGATGCGCTGGCGCAGGAGCTGGCGACGATGATTCCCGGTCTCGATTCGGCACACGACGAGGAGCGCGATGCGCGCCAACGGTTGGAGAGCTGTGAGCGCGCGCTCGCGACCTGGCAGCTCGCATCGGACGCGCACGCCCAATCGGTCGCGTTGGGACAGCGCGAGACTCAGGTCGAGCGCGCTCGAATCGAGCAGCTGGAAAATCAACAACGACGCCTGATGCAACAACAGGAGCGCGAGGACGCCGAGCGTTCGGCGCTCGAGCAGTTGCAGCCGGCGGTTGCCCTGGAAACCCTCGCCTCGCAGTGCCACCTGGCGCAACAGGCCGGGGATGAGGCGGCGGCCGAATTGGCGGACGTGCTGGCCGAATTGTCGGTCGCCCGCGAGCGCGAGCGCGAACAATCGCAGTCACTCGATGCGCTGCGGGCGCGCTGGCAGCAGGCCCTGGGTTCGCAGGTGTCCACCGAAGCGCTGCAGCACGCCGCGCTCGGCAAGGTTTCCGGCAAGGTCACGCAGTGGCTGAAGGCGCATGAGCTCGACCAGCAGCCTCGGGTCGCGCAACAGCTGCGCGTGGAGCGCGGCTGGGAGCGGGCGGTGGAGACCGTATTCGGCTCTTACCTCGAAGCGGTGTGCGTGGACGGCCTCGATGCGGTGACGAGTTTATTGGACAGCTTCGACGGCGGACATCTGTCGGTCGTGAGCGCGAGTAACGAAACAGCGGGAAGCGCCGATGACGCGACCTTGCGGGCGAAGGTGCACGGCGTACCTTACTTGAGCTCGCTGTTGTCCTCGGTGTTGACGGCCGAGACGCTCGGTGAGGCGCTTAAGCTGAGGCGCGGATTGTCCGCCGGTCAATCCGTCGTCACACGGGACGGCATATGGATGGCTGCGGACTGGTTGCGCCTGTCGCGCGACCGCGAGCCGCACACCGGCGTGATCGAACGCGAGGAGTCGCTGCGCACGCTGGGCGCCGAGGTGAACCGGCTCCACGAGGAGGTCAAGAATCTCGAGCACGAGCTCGGCATCACCCGTGATCGGGTCTGCAATCGCGAGGATCGCCGCGAACGCATCCAGGTGGAGGTCAACCAATTGCATCGCGAGCACGTGGACCGGCGGGCCGAACTTGATGCGGCTCAAGCGCGCAAGGAGGACGCTGCGCGGCGCATGAGCCAGCTCGAGGCGCACCTGGCGGACGTGCGCGCCGACCTGGCGCGCGCCGAAGCCGAATTGCGGGTGTCGCGCGGCCGGATGGAAAAGGCCATCGACGGGCTGGTTGCCCTCGAGCCTGCGCGCCTCGAACTCGAGCAAGAGCGCGAGCGCTTGCGAACCGAACTCGCGGCAGCTCGCGCCGCGGCGCAGGCGGCGCAACAGCGCGCCCGCGAGTTGGCGCTGCAGGTCGAATCCCGCCGCTCATCGCACGCCTCGCTCAATACCGCGCTCGGGCGCCTGGAGAAGCAACTGCAAGAACTGACGCAGCGCCGGGACGAACTGGCGCGGCAGCTCAAGGATGGGGAAGCGCCGCTCCAGGCGCAGCTCGATAAGCTCGAGCAGGCGTTGCAGGTGCGTGCGCAAATCGAGAAAGAGCTTAACGCCGCAAAAATCGCCAGTGATGAGCTCGAAGCTCTGCTGCGCGAGCGCGAAGCGCAACGCGCATCGCTCGAGCAACGCGTCGAAGAGGCACGCACGGCCATGGACGACGCACGACTCGCTGCGCAGCAAATACGCGTGCGCCGCGAGGGGGTCGCCGAGCAATTGGCGAGCACTCATTTCGAATTGTCCGGTTTGCTTGCGGGGCTTGCGGCGGACGCCACGGTGGAAGGGTGGGAATCGCAACTCGAGGAAACGAAGGGCAAGCTCGAGCGCCTGGGTCAGGTGAATCTCGCGGCTATCGGCGAATTCAAGGAGCAGTCGGAACGCAAGGAATACCTGGACCGCCAGTGCAAGGATCTGACCGACGCTCTGGAGACGCTCGAATCGGCGATGCGCAAGATCGATCGCGAAACCCGCACACGGTTCCAGGATACGTTCGACCGGGTCAATGCCGGACTGAAGGAGAAATTCCCGCGCCTGTTCGGCGGCGGTCACGCTTACCTGGAGCTGACCGACGAGGAGCCCGAGGCGGCCGGCGTGTCGGTGATGGCGCGCCCGCCCGGCAAGCGCAACAGCACCATCAGCCAGTTGTCGGGGGGCGAAAAGGCATTGACGGCGGTGGCGCTGGTGTTCGCGATTTTCGATTTGAATCCGGCGCCGTTCTGCCTGCTGGACGAGGTCGATGCGCCGCTCGATGAGAACAACGTCGGCCGCTTCTGCGACATCGTGCGCGACATGTCGCGCAGCGTGCAGTTCATCTTCGTCACCCACAACAAGAGCACCATGGAAATGGCCTCGCAGCTTATCGGCGTCACCATGAGCGAACCGGGCGTATCGCGCTTGGTGGCCGTGGATGTGGATGAGGCCGTGCGCATGGCCGCGATGTAAGGACACGATCAGTTGGCCGAGTTGCGCTGGATATTATCGGGGCTGGGAATATTGGCACTTGGGGCCATTTGGTGGTGGACGGCACGCCGATCCGCTCAAACTCCTGGGAATCCCGAGCTGCGCGAATCGACCACGGCGCCGCCGCAGGCGTTTGGCCCGACCGCCGCAGAATCCACATCCACTGAAAAACGATCGCAAGCGAGCGGGAGCCGCGATTGGGGCGTGCCGCCTTTGGAGCCGCTCGAGATCCGCACCGGCGAGTTCGAGCCGGTACCGCTGTTGGACGATGAGCCGATGCTGATACAGGCCGATCCGCTGGATCTGACCATCGATATCGACGCGGCGGGCCGCGAGCCACGAGTGGAGATCGCGGCGGAGCAGGAGCCGCCGGGGGCGCAGGAGCCGCCCAAGTCTATGCCGGCGCCGAATGCCGAGAACAGCGACCAACTGGGTGCGGCCGCGTCCCCGGGCCCGAATGCGAGCGAGGCGCAAAAAATCGTCACGGTGCGCGTTTGCTGTGTCGGCGATTCGCGCTGGTCGGGGGCGGAGTTGATGGCGGCGCTGGAGGTGCATGGACTGGCATACGGGCGCTACCAGGTCTATCACCGCAAACACAGCGACGGCCGCAGCATATTCTGCGTTGCGAGTCTGGTCGAGCCGGGCACGTTTGACCTGCAGCGCATGGCCGAAGAGGAATATCGCGGCGTCACCTTGTTCGCGGTGTTGCCGGGGCCTCTCGAACCGCTGCGCACCGTGGATGCGCTCATGGCCGCTGCGCGTGATTTGGCGCGCGAGCTTTCCGGAACGGTGCAGGACGCCAAGGGCGTGCCGTTTTCGCCGCAGCGAGTCGCGGCGCTGCGCGAAGAGGTAGCCCGTTTCCAAGCCCAATTGAACTGAGCGCCCTTGTCATGACCGCAAAGCGCAAAGCAGGTACTGCCAAGAGCCAGGCGGGGTCACGGATCGCCGAGCTGCGCGAACGATTGGATCGCTACAACTACCAGTATTACGTCCTCGACAATCCGGAGGTGCCGGATGCCGAATACGATCGGCTCATGATTGAGCTGCGCGAGTCCGAGAACCGGTACCCCGAGCTGCTCACGGCGGACTCGCCGACGCAACGCGTGGGGGCGACGCCGGCCGCCGCGTTCGGCGCCGTGCGGCACCGGATCCCCATGCTGTCACTGGACAATGCGTTCAGCGAGCAGGAGGTGCGGGATTTCGAGCGGCGAATCCGTGAGCGTCTGCCGTTGACGGAGCCGATCCGCTACTCGGCCGAGCCCAAAATGGATGGTTTGGCGGTCAGCGCACGCTACGAGAACGGCGCCTTCGTGCAGGGAGCCACCCGGGGCGACGGCGAAACCGGCGAAGACGTCACGCAAAACCTGCGCACCATCGGCTCGTTGCCGCTCAAGTTGCGAGCGGCGGATGCGCCGCGGGTGCTCGAGGTGCGCGGCGAGGTGTTCATGCCGCTGGCCGGCTTCCAAAAGTTAAACAAGGAAGCGGCGGCGCGCGGCGAGAAGGTCTTCGTCAATCCGCGAAACGCGGCGGCCGGCAGTTTGCGGCAGCTCGATCCGCGCATGACCGCCGCCCGGCCGCTCGATCTGTTCATCTACGGCATCGGCCAGGTGCAAGGCGGCAAGCTGCCTACGCATCACAGCGAACTGCTGCAGTTGCTGCGCCGCTGGGGGTTCAAGATCTGCCCGCTGTCCCGCGTGGTCGAGTCGATCGACGGGTGTCTCGAGTACTACCACGACATGGGCGAGGTGCGCAGCAAATTGCCGTATCAAATCGACGGCGTGGTCTACAAGGTCGACGACATGGAATTGCAGCGACAACTGGGGTTCGTGTCGCGCGCGCCCCGTTGGGCCATTGCACATAAATTTCCGGCCGAAGAGGCGCTGACGACGGTGCGCGGCATCGAATTTCAAGTGGGGCGCACCGGCGCACTGACCCCTGTGGCGCGGCTCGAGCCGGTGTTCGTCGGCGGCGTCACGGTCAGCAATGCGACTTTGCACAACATGGACGAGATGGGGCGCAAGGACGTGCGACCGGGCGACACAGTGGTCATTCGCCGCGCGGGCGATGTGATCCCGGAGGTCGCGCGCGTGTTGGCCGAGCGCCGTGTCGCGGGCGCGAAACTCGTCAAGCTGCCGAAATTCTGCCCGGTGTGCGGCTCTCCGGTCGTGCGCGAGGCCGATCAAGCCGTTGCGCGCTGCACCGGGGGCAGGGCGTGCGCCGCCCAACGCAAGGAGGAAATCAAGCATTTCGCCTCGCGCCGCGCACTCGACATACAAGGCCTCGGCGACAAGCTCGTCGAGCAGTTGGTGGACCAGGACTGGGTGCGGACGCCCGCGGATCTGTTCCACCTGAAAACAGAACAGCTTGCGACGCTCGAACGCATGGGCGAGAAGTCCGCGCAGAAGTTGCAATCGGCCATAGGGGCGGCGAAACGTACCACCCTGCCGCGCTTCTTGTATGCGCTCGGCATACGGGATGTCGGGGAGGCGACGGCGTTGGCGTTGGCGCAGCACTTCGCTGACCCTGCGGCCTTGCGGGCCGCCTCGGCCGAGGAGCTTCAACAGGTGCCCGATGTGGGTCCGGTGGTGGCGGGCCATATTCATGAGTATTTTCGCAACACCGAGAATGCGAGGCTCGTCGATCGGTTGTTGGCGAGCGGCATTACCTGGCCGGCGCCGGCTCGGCCGAGCAGGGCGCCATGGGCGGGTCAGACCTTCGTGCTGACCGGTGCGCTCGGCACCATGACGCGTGAGGCGGCGACCGAAGCGATCGTTCAGCGCGGCGCTAAGGTTAGCGGCAGCGTTTCGAAAAAAACCGCCTACGTGGTGGCGGGCGAGGACCCGGGCTCGAAACTCGAGAAGGCTCGTGAGCTCGGCGTCGCCGTGCTCAACGAGGCGGCATTCTTGAAAATGCTGCAAGGCTAGCGGGTCCTTAAGGGACCCGCTAGCCGAGCGCCGCGATCAGAGCTTCTTTATCTACAGCTTCTTTTCTATTTTGGCGTTCTTCTTCAATTCCTCGACAGACGCCTGCAGCTTCTTGCGAATTACCGCGTTGACCAGCTGCGCCTTGACTTGATCGAACGGCGGCGGTGCGGCCTCGCGGGTATCCTCGAGCTGAATCACATGCCAGCCGTACTGCGTCTGCACCGGCTGCGGCGTGATTTCGCCTTTCTTCAGGCCTTTGACCGCGTCGGCAAACGGCTTGACCATGTGCGAGGTGGTGAACCAACCCAAGTCGCCGCCGTTCGCCTTGGAGCCGGTATCGAGGGACTGAGCCTTCGCGAGATCTTCGAATTTTGCGCCGCCCTTGAGCTTCTTGATGATTTGGTCGGCCTGATCCTTGTTCGCGACCAAAATGTGCCGCGCGTGATATTCGGTCTTGTCCATCGAGGCGATGGCGGTGTCGTATTCGGCGTGCAATTGCGCATCCGTGGGGTCCTGGCCTTTCAGATACTTTTGCGATGCCGCGTCGGCCAGCACCCGTATGCGCAAGATCTCCAGCTGTGCCGCGGTGTCGGGGTCCTTGTCCAACGCTTCTTTTTCGGCCTGCGCGGACAACAGCTGCATGCTGATCAACTCATCCAACACCTGGTTTTTCTGCTCGGGCGTCAATTCCTGCTGCTTGCCCTGCAGTAAACCCTTCACGTAAATGTCGAATTCGGCGCGAGATATCGTCGTTCCGTTGACGACGGCGACGGCCACCGGGGCCGGCACCGATTTGTCCGCGGCCGCGGGCGCCGCCGGCTGCTGAGTTTGGCCACAAGCTGCCAGCACGGCAATGGCGAGCACGGCGGACGCAAGGGTCCGCGGTGTATGAAAAAATTGGCTCATTTGGATCCTTTACGCAAAAACAAAGGCGGCTTTGGCCGAACTGGCCGACGCGCCCGGGGCGGGCAGTTTAAGGTAATTTGCGTCAATTGGCGAAAAAAACGCTGCGGCAGCGCACTCAATCCGCCGGCGGCAGCGCTTCGATCGCCAGGGCGTGGATTTCGCTCTTCAGCATGTCGCCGAGGGCGGCGTAGATCAGGCGGTGGCGTGCCACGGGGGGAATGCCGCGAAACGCTTCGGCCACGATGCGTATTCGAAAATGACTCGCTCCGCCGGCTGCTCCCGCATGGCCGGCGTGGCGGTGACTTTCGTCCTCGACCGCGAGTTCGACGGGCGCAAAACGAGCTATGAGCTGCCGGCGCAGACGCTGTTCGCGTTCGGCGACGCTCACGGCGGAGCGGCGCCCGATTGGGGGGGCCTGATCCTGCTGCTGAGCCAAAACACCTGGGGGATCATGAACAGCAACATCGCGGCACCGATGCCGAACACCTTGAAGTTCACCCACGCGCTCTCGGCAAAGTTGCGTGCGACATAGATATTCGCTGCCGCGAGCAGCGCGAACCAGCCCGCCCACAGGACATTGATGAGGAGCCAAGTGCGGGCCGAAATGTCCAGCGGCTCCTTGAACACGCCTTCGAATAGGCGGCGGGCCAGCGGCTGTCTGCCGATGACCATGCTGCCGAGGAAGGCAACGGCGGTGAGCGCGAGCAGCACCGTCGGCTTCCATTGTATGAAGCGTTTGTCGTGCAGCGACAGGGTCGCCGTGCCCAACACCACCACTACCGCGACCGTGACCACGTGCATGGTCTTGAAGCTGCCGGTGTCCCAACGATGCGCGAGCAATACCAGCGTGCACGTGATCATGAGCGACGCGGTGGCCCAATAGATGCCGAACAGTTTGAAAATCACGAAGAAAACGACCAGCGGCGACCAATCGAGGAACGGTTTCATGCGCGTATCATAGCCTCAAGGATCATGAGTATTTACCTGCAACTGCACCCGATATCGCCCCAGCA
>Ga0116216_10003082_pt1 | contig 10877 bp, 5 predicted proteins | sample Sb_taG_11_FD_89696 | JGI IMG/M metagenome (GOLD analysis project Ga0116216, IMG submission 89696) | Peat soil microbial communities from Weissenstadt, Germany - Sb_50d_3_AS metaG | ecosystem: Environmental > Terrestrial > Soil > Wetlands > Peat | place: Germany: Weissenstadt | collected 2010-09-21
CGGAGCCCCAGGTCGTCGTCGCCTCCCGGCGCCTCGACCGGAGCCGGGTCGAGATCGGAGAACCGTGGCCCAAGAAGCTCGCGAGCGACGTCTGGCACGCGATGGTGAAGGTGCTCCTCAACCTCCCGGTCCAGGACGCCGAGTGCGGGTTCAAGGTGTACACGCAGGAGCTCGCCCAGATGGCGCTCCGCGACATCGTGGTCACGAACTGGGTGTTCGACCTCGACCTGCTGTACCACTCGAAGGAGTACGGGGCGAAGATCACGGAGGTCGCGGTCGACTACAAGTACGACCACCGGTCCAAAATGCAGCTCGCTCGCGCCATCGGCCCGATGTTCCTGACGCTCTGGGGAATCTTCCTCGTGAACCGGACGGGCCTGCGGCGCTACCTCCCGATGGGGCTCATGCTCAAGCTCCACCGGCGGTTCGGGGCGCACTAGGCCGGCCGAGGGCCGTCCGTACGGTCGTCTCGATGGGCACTCCCGTTCTCTCGCAGCCTCGGCCCGTCCCCGGCGCCTCCGCCGCTCCCGGCGCGCTTTCTCCTCGGCCGCGGGATCGTCCGCGGATTTCCCGTCGAGCGCTGGCGATCCTCGTCGCGATCCTCTTCGTGGTCTCGATCTCCGTCCCCATCGGCCTCTACGAGCTTCGGGGCAAGCGACCGGTCTGGGGTCCCGGGGACATCCCGATCAAGCACATCGTGGTGCTGATGATGGAGAACCACGCCTTCGACAGCCTGTTCGGCACGTACTGCCCGTCCGTCGGCCCCAACTGCCCGATGGCGGTCAATGGGATCCCGTACGGGACCTGCGTGCCGCGCGACGTAGGAAACTCGTCGGCCGGGTGCGTCCGCCCGTACTCGTTCACGGCGGCCAACCTCACGGTCCCGGACATGTTGCACATCTACAACGCGACCACCGGTTCGATCGACCACGGTCGGATGGACGGGTTCTATCAGGCGGAGAACGCGGGGCGGGAGCCGTTCGGAAACTACAACGGGAGCCTCGTGCCGATCGCCTGGGACCTCGCGCAGCGGTACGCGCTCGGGGACGGCTTCTTCTCCTCCGCCCTCTCCTACTCCCTCCCGAACCACTGGTACCTGCTCGCCGGGCAGGCGCCCCCGGTCGCGATCAACGAAGGGTTCACGATCACGACGTTCCACCACACGTACCTGAACGAAGCGAACAAGACGAAGACCGTCCAGGACCTCCTGAACGTCTCTCCGATGGTGAGCTGGAAGTACTACGACTGGGCCCTCCCAAGCTACCAGGTCGCGATCAACGGGATCCCGTCCGGAGCGTCGGCGTACAACAACTGGAACCCGCTCGCGGCCCGGGCCGAATCGTACACGTCATGGTACTCCTCCCATTTCGCGCCGCGTTCGCAGTTCTTCAACGACTCCGCCGCCGGGGCCCTCCCGGACGTCTCCTGGGTGATCCCCGACATCCCGTACTCCGACCACCCGCCCGCGAACATGACGGCCGGCGAGACGTTCATCGCGAACGTCGTCGACGCCGTGGAGGCCTCCCCCGACTGGAGCTCGACCGCGCTGTTCCTCGCCTGGGACGACTACGGCGGGTTCTACGACCAGGTCCCACCGCCGACACTCGACGGGCTCGGACTCAGCGTGCGCGTGCCCCTGATCGTGGTCAGCCCGTACACGCCCGCGGGTCTCGTCGTCCACTCCCTCGGCTACTTCGAGTCGCTGCTGCACTTCATCGAGTGGCGGTTCAACCTCGGCTGCATCACGGCGCGCGACTGCAACGCCCCGCTCCCGTTCGCCTACTTCGACTTCAACGGGACGGCCCGGGCCCCCGTGATGTTCCCGACGAACGCGACGAACGCCTCGTACCCGATGTCGGCCGCGCAGCTCGCGCTCACGCCGCAGACGGACTGGTCCGCACTCGCGGCCATCCCGTCGACGACGTGGGACAGCGGGCCGCCGAACCCGAACCTGACCGCGACCGAAGTCGACTGAGCCAAGGGGCTGGGCTCACGGGCCGGCCGGCCAGACCTTCGGGGGTCGCGAAGCGGTGTCGAGCAGCCGCTCGATGAGCGCGAGGTAGCTTCGTGCCGTCCGCTCGTAGCCGAACTTCGCTTCGACGCGGGCCCGGGCCTCGGCGCCCATTCGCCGGGCTCGGGCCGGGTCGGCGAGGAGTCCTCGGACGGCGGACAGCAGGGCCGACCGGTCGCCACGGGGAACGAGAATCCCCGACACGCCGTCCTCGATGATCTCCGGGATTCCGCCCGTGCCGTACGCCACGACCGGTCGGCCGGCGGCCATCGCCTCCACCACGACGAGCCCGAACGGCTCGTCCCAGAGCCCCGGCACCACCGCTACGTAGGTCCGGCGGAACTCCGCGGCCAGCTCCGCTCTTGCGAGGTACGGGGTCCCGTCGATCACGTCGTCGCCGGGGTAGTTCAGGACCTTGCACCGGACCGTCGGGTCCTCGAGGCGGAGGGTGCGCGCGAGCTCGGCGAAATGAGGGAAGCCCTTCCGTTCCTGGCCCGACCGGGCGACCGGGTACAGCACGGTCCGGGCCGGTTCGTTCCACGGCACCGGGTCGAACAACCCGGCGTCGACGCCGTTGTGGATCGCGTGGACCTTCGCGTACCCGGCCCGCCGGAGCACGCCGGCCATGAACTCGCTGTTGCAGGCGATCGCGCCCGCGAGCGACAGGACCCGGTGGCGCGTCCACAGCTTCGAGTAGAGCGCGAGCCCGAGCGGCGGGGGAAGCCCCGGCACGGGAATCCCGAGGTTGGGGGAGACCGGCGAGCGCGCCGCGTGGCGGACGCATTTCGCGAGCCCGGGTTCGTAGCACACGCCCACCCCCTCGATGTAGTGCGTGCCGATCGGGCACGTCGGCCAGTAGATCTGCGTGCACGCGACAACCGGGATCCCCTCCTGGTGGGCCGCGAGGATCAGCGAGCAGTCGTAATCGAAGAACGCGAGGACGACGTCGGGCCGGGCCGCCCGAAGCCGCCGGCGGTACTGGAACAGGCGTCGCACCTCGACGTCGTACGGCGTCGCGGCGAGCGCGGCGAAGCCGAGCAACCCGCGTCGGGAGCCCTCGCGGACGACGTCGACGCCGAGGTCGCGGAGACCGCGCTCGAGGAGGTCGGCGAAGACGGGTTCGCCGCCCTCCCAGTCGGGCTCCATGCTCGCGCCGGCGAACAGGGCGCGGACCGGACGCTCACCCATACTGGTCGTAGTACGATCGGTACGGTTCGAGCGCCGACTGGGCCGGGTCGCCGAGTGTGCCGTCGACGACCTCCTTCGCCCAGTGGATCAGGGCGGTCGCGTTTCCCTTGCCTTCGAGCACCTTGGGGTACTCGCTTTGGAGGCCGGGCCGGTGGTTGTAGATGAGGAACAGCACCGCGAGCCACTTCTGGTCGACGCTCGTCTGCTGGACCAGGTACGACTCGAACGGCAGGAACAGGGGCCGGAGGGCGAACCACGTCGAGCCGTTCGTGGCGGCCCAGTCGAGGTACTGGGATTCGTTCGCCGCCGCCATCTTGCGGAGGAACGGTGTCTCGTTCGCGACGGTCGACAGGATGCCCGCGGGGGAGGTCCGGTTCCAGTGGAAGAGCGTCTCGGAGGGTCCCGAGCCGCCGGGCAGCGTCGTCAGGAGGTTGGTCAGGACGAGCCCCATCCCGCCGGGGAACGTTGCGCCGCCCCGGGCCCCGGGCTCGTCGCTGATCAGCCATCCGCTCGAGTTGAACAGGAGTCCCTCAAACCCGGCCGTCGTGGAGACCAGGACGGAACCGGTCTGGAAGAAGACCGGCTGGCCGTTGACGATGAGGACGGTGTTGTTGAGCGCGTCCCCTCGGATCCAGTATTGGACATTGCCGAGGTAGACCTGCGGAGCGCCCGGATTCGTCGCCGCGACGACGTCCCCGGGGAGTTGGTGCGCCGAGACGTACGACGCCGCGTACTGGTAATCGGCCTGGTCCGCCTGGTACACCGCCGACGGCTGCTTGGAGTCGAAGGCGAACGGCTCCCACGCGATCAGTTGGCCGGTCGGGAACTGGGACGGCTTCTGGTGGACCGTGAGTCCGGAGGGCGCGACGACCCCGGGCACGAGGAGGAGGACGACGATCAGGAGGGCGAACACGGCGGGCTTCGCGACCCGCATCTTCGGCAGGTCGGAGGGGACCCGGGTCAGGAATCGGTACACGCGCCGGATCAGCTCGACGATCCCGATGGCGGCGACGAGGAACAGGAAGAACAGGAGCGGGAGGAGGTGCCGCTCGAACGACGTGTTGCCGCCGGCGATGTCGTTCGTCAGCGACGCGAGCGTGCTGACCGAGACGAACCCGGCGACGCAGAAGGCGAGGAGGCCGATCTCGAGGGGGTCGCGTCGCACGAGGATGAACACGCCCCCGAGGACGGCGAGCAGGAGGATCCCGAGGTAGTACTGTTCGAGGTACGCGCCGAAGTTCGTGCTCCAGACGACGGGGTACGGCGTGAACCCGAGGAGCCGCGCGGCGAGCCCGGAGACGTCCTGTCCGATCGCCCGGCGCTCGACGATCGCGACGACGAGGAGCAGGAGGGGAATCCCAACCGCCAGCAGTTGTCGAAGCCCGTACGGGACCCACCGGGCGGGGGGAAGCGCCGCGCTCCCCTTCGACCGGATCCCGAAGAACCGCTCGATCGTCGGCCACCACCGAACGGCGGCGTAGGTGAGGATCCCGACGAGGATCGCCGGGATGTAGAGGAGGAAGAGTCCGATGCTGGCGAGCCCGATCAGGACGCTGAGGCCGACGAGCCCGACCAGGAGCCAGCGCCGTCGCTTGGTGTCCGAGGTGCGCACCCAGGTCATGGCGACGAAGAAGGCGACGGCCATCAGTACCACGATCAGGATGTACCAGCGGGCCTGCCGGGACCACGCCGTGAACTCGGAGGAGAGGGCCATCATCGCCGCGAGCGTGATCCCGACGTACCGGTCGCGCAGCCGCGAGCCGATGTAGTAGGCGAGCGGGATCGAGGCGCTCCCGAGGAGCGCCGCGGGCAGTCGGTAGGCGAAGTTCGAGTGGCCGAGCAGCGCGACCGAACCCGCCTCGAGGTACGGATAGAGCGGTTCGTAGTCGTTGACGATGTGCTTCGCGGTGATCACCGGGTAGCCGTGCTGCAGGATCGAGAACGAGACCAGCGTCGATTGGGCCTCGTCGTTCCAGAGGGAGAGCGCCCCCAGAGCGTGGAGCCGGTCGTAGGCGCCGAGCAGCACGAACGCGGCGAGGATCAGGAACGTCACGCCGGACGGCGTTCGGAGCCAGCTTGGGAGGGGCATGCCGAGCCAGCGGGTCAGGCCGGACTCCGACGAGTTCCCGGGCGAGGACTCGGGCGTCGCCGGCATCTCCCGGGGCGGAGTGTTCGGAGGGGTCGCGGCCGGAAGGGAGCGAGGAGGCGGCGGTGCGGCGGCGGCGGCGGGGACCGACTCGGCCGCCGGGGCCGCACCGAACGTCGCGGAAACCCGCGTCGCAGGGGCCGTCGGAACGGGTCCCAAGGCGGTGGCTCCGAGATCCCCCGCCAAGGTGGCGGAACCGGTCGTCCCGGCGAGCGGGGGGGAGCCTCCGGCCAATTGCTCCAGCAACAGGGCTTCCAGGCGACGGACGAACTGCGCCCGGGCCTCGACCTCGGGCGCGTCGACGAACGGACGGTTCCACGTCTTCAGGAACTCCGCGGCGGCGTCCAACGTCGGGGACGTACGGCCGCGCCGACGGCGGATCGTGAGCGCCAGGTACGCGACGGAGGCCCGACGGAGGTCGAGTTCGGCCCACGCGGTCTCGACGCGGTCGCAGACCGATTCGAGGTCGGCGGCGAGCATGGCGGCATGCCCTCCTTCGTTCTCGGCGACCAGCTCGCGGAGCCGGGCGACCTCGACCACGGGGTCGAACGGGACCCCGCGGTCTCGGAGCGCCTGCACCCGGCCGAGCGCGTGCTTCGTGGCCGCGAGCCCGTCGCGTTCGACCGATGGGTCCGTCATAGGTATCCCCACGACCGGAGCCGGTCCTCGACCGTCGAATCGACATCGCCCTCGGCCGCCCGGCGGAGCTCGTCGGCGACTTCCCGGGCGGAACCCGCGACGAATTCGGAAGCGGCCGGGTCCTCGAACTCGATCTCCGGAGACGGCTCGTCGCCGTTCGCAAGTCGGAACGTCCGGAGGTCGCCCTCTTGGACCCCGACGATCGCCTTCATCGTGCCGTCATACGCGACCCCGTAGGAGTGCCGGAGCCGCTCGAGGAGCGCGCCGTTGAGGCGTCGACGGTAGTTTTCGATCGTCGGGTACCCGTCCGCCATGGCGAGCACGGGGCGCGCCCGCGGTTCGCCGTGGTCCCCCTGGAGCGCCGTCCCGGAGGTCGGGAAGGCGTCGGGGATTCCGGCCGCTCGAAGGACCGTCGGGGCGATGTCGACGAGGCTGACCGGGTCGGTACGGATGGCCGGTCCCCCGGCGGCGCCCGGCCATCGGACCCACAGCGGGACGTGCAGGAGCGGCTCGTACGGGCTCCGCTCATGGAACAGGTCGCCGTTCTCCCCGAACGCCTGACCGTGGTCGCTCGTGAGGATGAGGAGCGTGTTCTCCCACCGGCCGGCGTCCCGGAAGGCGCCGATGAGGTCGGCGATCCGGCGGCTGAGCCGCTCGAGCGTCGCTTCGTAGAGCCCGCGCAGCAGCGCGAGCTCCTCGGCTGTCGGGGTCCACTCGCCTTCCAGCCATCGACGGGGGTTTTGTGGGACTCGGACGAACCGCCACCACGCCGAGAGACCGTGCACGAGCGCCGAGTCGCTCAGGTACTTCTCGTGGGCGTCGAGCAAATTGACGAAGCAATGGACCGGCCGGTCCGGAGGCTGCTGGCCGAGCCACGCCCGCAGCGTCGGCTCGATCCAAGGGGCGACGGGGAGCGGGCGGGGGTCGGAGGGGTTCCGCAGCACCCGGGCGAGCCGGTTGGACGCGTCGAGCGCTGCCCAGCTGAGGGTCTCGGCCCCCCGACCGAGGGCGACCTCCTCGGGCCGGGCCGCGTGCACGGCGTCCGGTAGGGAGGCGGTCGGTTCCTCGTGGCGCAGGTACTCGAGCTCGGGCGTCGCGGTGCCGCGAGAGCGGGAGCCCTGGGCGAGTACCGCGAGCGCGTTCCGGCCGCTCCGGGGCCGGCGGGCCGTGGCCGGGTCGAGGGATTCGGGGCGGATCCATCGGAACGTCTTCTCCCACCATTCGGCGCACCGGAAGCTCTCGTAGGAGCCCGGAGCGGCGAACAATGGGTAGAGGAGCCCGTTCGCGCTCAGCCCGAGCGTCCCGTATCCCGCCCCCCGGAGCGCCCCGGCCATTGTCGGGAGGGACAGCTCGTACCGCAGCCGCCCTTCTCCGAGAACCCCGTGCTCCCACGGGTACCGTCCGTGAAGAGACTCGCGTGGGAGGGGAGGGTCCAGGGGGCGACCGTGGCCGCGTGGGTGAAGATCGTCGACTCCTTCCGGAGCGGCTCCAGCGCCGGGAGCGCCCCGACCGGCCCCCCGGTGCCCGGGAATGAGGCGGCCCGCACGCAATCGAGTACGACGACGAGGACGTCCGGGCGGCCCGTGGGCCGTGAATTCGAGGTCCCCGGGGACACGTATTCCCCGTCCGTTGCCGGTATATAAACGACGGCGGTCCGGGACGCGAAGCGGCGGGCGAATCCGGTTGCGACAGGAGCTCGCTTCGAGGCCCGCTAGAACCCGCTCGCGGCGCCTCGACTCCCCTTACGAGGGGGTCGGGGTCGGCCACGGGGCCGTGGGGAGCTGGGACGGCGGCGGCAGCATGACGACCGTCCAGTGACCGACCCGACCGAGGACCTTCGCCCCGTACTCGGATTGGAGGTAGCTGATCTCGTGGGGGAGCAGGTTGCCGATGAGGCCGGCCGCGTTGGCGCTCGAGTAGAGGACGAACCGGATGGACCAGTTCGCGAACGTCGTATCCGTGGTGATCAGCGAAGGGAGTCCCGGCACGAGGCTCGAGGCGCCCACGGTCGCGAAGCTGAAGTTGACCCCGAGGGGCTGGTCCAGGTCGCCCGCGGGGTTCGTGACGTGGAAGCCCGCCCGTGGGGCCTTCCCGGCGTGCTGCCCGGTGTCGAGGCCCGTCAGGGCGGAGGACGGACGGACCAGGACGTAGGTGGCGAGCGCCTGGCCGTACCGGCCCGGAGTCACTTCGAACGAACCCGGAACGTTCCCGAGCTGCACGTCGCCCTTCCCACTGAGGTTGCCGGAGAGGGAGCGGAGCCCGTACCCCGGGTCGGCGGTCGCGGTGATCCGGAACGAGGCGAGCGGGGCATTGGGGGCGATGACCACGGTCACCGTGACGTTGAACCCAGGCTCGATGTAGGTCAGGGAGAACGACATCGGGCCGACGGGGTGCAGCCGGACCACTCCGCCTACGTCGATGCCTTTCGAGGTGGTGATGCCGCCATGGACCACCCCGAACGAGAGGCTCGTGAGTGGCAGGCTGAGGACGGGGGTGAACGACCCAAAGTAGGACGGCTGGTACTCGAACGTGTCGTTGCCGTCGGTCAGGTTCGTTCCGAGGGCGGTGGCGGCCACCTGGCCGTTGTCGGCGACGTACCGGCTCGTGAGGGCGAAATACGCCTCCTCTTCGTCGATCAGGTGGGTCGGGTCGAAGGTGAACCGGGCTTCGACGTTGGGGAAGTAGGCGTCACGGTCCAGCAGCGCCCTCGTCCACTTGGCGACCCCCGGGACGGTGAGCAGACTGCCGGGAACGCCGGTCGCCTGGACCATGTGGAGCGCCTTGAGGAACGACGGGTCGTGGCCGAGCTGCGTGGTCTGCTTCTCGTCCCGGGGCAGGGAGGCCGCGGCGACGTAGCCCGAGACACCGACGAGCACCACCACGAGCATGGTGAGGACGACCGTCCCCGGCGCCGCGCCGGCCCGGCTCCGCTCCGCGGTCCAGCGACGTTCGGGGAGGGCGACGGGACGCGGAACCGAGCTCGGGAGCGATCGCCGGAACCCCACTTTCGTCAGGTACCAGTCGAGGCCGACCGCGACCCCCAGGCCGATCGGCGCGACGAGGAAGTAGCTGAACCGCGAGTAGTCGGTGACGACCGCCAGTTCCCACCCGATCGCCGGGAGCAGCAGGGGCCCGAGCGCCATCGCGGCGGCGAGGAGCACGCCGAGGGTGATCCGGGTCTTCGAGAAGAGACGCACACCCACGATGTAGAGGATGAGGATCGTGCAGATGACCCACAGAAGCGTCACCGAGCTCGCCGGGCTCACCTTCACGCCGTGCGCGAACGGACGGACGAGCAGGTTGAAGATCGACGCCGTGCCGTTCCGGACGTACGCGAACGCCCCGCTCTGGAGGTACTGGGGGTGGGGGACCGTGAATAGCGCCGTGCCGACGTAGAATCCCCCCACCCCCCCCACGAAGGTCGCGAGACCGGCCCAACCGGCCCGGCTTCGGTGGAATTCCCTCGGGATGAGCCGGAATCCGACCGCCGAAAGGAAGAACAGTCCGGTGACCGCGACCAGCACGACCCCGACGAGCGTGTGGGTCAGGACGGTCGCGGCGCCGCAGACCCAAAACAGGTAGAGTTGCCAGGGTTGACGCGACCGGATCCACCGGACGAACAGCCCGAGGCAGAGATTCATGAAGACGAACCCGAGGAGATTCGGATAGAATCCCCAGAAGAACATGGCGAGGAACGTCGGGTTCAGCAGCACCAGGGCCTCGGCGAGCAGCGCGGTCGTTCGGTGCCGCGTGACGCTGCGGGCGAGGAAGTAGATCGAGAGGCCGTTCAGGACGGCGATGACCCCCACGTAGGTGAGCGCCCCGGGGATCGGACCCCCGGCCACGATGACGATCGACCCGAGGAGCGGGAATAGGAGTGGCGGATATTGGCCCGGGACGATCCACGACGGGTACGGCATCCCGACATAGGCGTACGATGTGGACAGCCACTGCCCCGGATCTCCGCCGGCGGGAACGGGCATCGCCCGCATCGCGTTCTCGAGCAGTGCCACCGCCACGATCCCGATGGCGATGGCCACCAGCAGCGCCGGCCCTTCCGAGAGGTTGGGGGAGAGCAGCCCACGGGGGTTGGTGGATGGGCCCGCGAGCGGAGGAAAGAGGCGGTTCTCCATCCGGCCAATCCACGCGCGAGACCAGTCCCAGGCGCGGAAGATCGGGCCGGAGCCCTCGGAACCCGGCGCCGGTGGGTCGGCCGGTCCGCCAACGGCGGATACCGGTGCCGTCCGCGGAGCGACCGCGGGGAGGCCCGCGTTCATGCGGATGCCCCGGGCACTCGGTGCCTCTCGCTCGATGGAGCGCCCGCCGTCACCGCTAGGCCCAGTCGTAGGGGTTCTTAAACGCTCAGCGGTCCCGAGGTCCCAGAGTCCCGGCGGGGGTAAGACCCGGGGCACCGCTGGAGACCCCGAGGCGGCCGAGGGCCGAGCTCCGCACGTCCGTCCGGTTCAGTCGATATCGAATCCCTCGCCCACGTGGAAGGTGGCGTACTCGGGAGGCGGAAAGTACGCCCCGGTAGGAACGCCAGCCGTCCCGTTCCAGCTCGGATTGAACGGGTAGCTCGCCTGCGAGAAGTTGGTCGGGAACTGGATCGGAGCCCGTGGCGTCTGGGACCAGTTGAACTCGTTGATCGGCAGGGGCGCGTTGCAGTCCAACGCCGTGAGGCAGCCAAGGTGGAATCGCCATTCCATCAGTCGGAGGACCGACTCGAAGAATCCCATCGCGTGCGTGACCGCTCCCGGGCGGACGAACGGGCTGATCACGATCAGCGGCATCCGGAACGAGAGCTGCTGGCCGTCGTACTTCGGGGGTGCGACATGGTCGTAGAATCCGCCGAAATCGTCCCACGTGAGGTACAGGACCGTCGAGTTCCATTCC
>Ga0116216_10003086_pt1 | contig 10872 bp, 7 predicted proteins | sample Sb_taG_11_FD_89696 | JGI IMG/M metagenome (GOLD analysis project Ga0116216, IMG submission 89696) | Peat soil microbial communities from Weissenstadt, Germany - Sb_50d_3_AS metaG | ecosystem: Environmental > Terrestrial > Soil > Wetlands > Peat | place: Germany: Weissenstadt | collected 2010-09-21
ACCAGGCGGCGGCGCTCGCGCTGCGAGATTTCAGGAAAGGCGAGCGTCAGGTTGCGGATGCCGACGCGGCGCAGGCGTCCGTGAACCGCGTAGACGGTCAACCCCAGTGTGATTCCGGCGGCGCGCGCGACGGGACGGGGGAGTAAGCCTAGGAATTTTATCCAGGGCCAGACTAGAGCGTACTCAAGGTGTTCTCGCACTGTGCGGAGTGTAGGGGGTCGAGGCGTTGCCACGCAAGGCGGGTGAGAGACGGTGGTCAGAGATGTTTAAAGGCGCGGCTTTGCCCCGCCTTGACGGGGCAGAGCCCCGTCACCACACGAGAGCTACTTTGCCGCTTGCTGGGCCCACTTGGCCAGCGTGCTCAAGAAAGGGTACGCGGTTTTGGGAGCTTCGATCTCTCCCTTGAGCGAGGTCTTGAAGGGCACCATGCGGCCATAGAATTCGCGGGTGCTGCTTTTGTCCTGCTTGATGACGGCGCCGGCGAGTTCGAGGCCGGCGAAGAGGCCGCGGGAGCGCGAGTAGGTCAGAACCTCCGCCCTCATTTTCCAATCGGTATCGGCGGCGGCGTGGCGTCCGACGGGGCCGGCGGCCGCGCTCGCGTCCGCGCCGAGTTTGAATTGGCTGGAGAGCAGGTTATCCATGCCGTTCTTGTTCATGATCAGCATGACGACATCGGTTGCCTGGCCGCCGATTTGTAAGCCGAAACTGCCGCCGCTGATGGTAAAGAAGGCAGGCGCACTCCAGCCTTTTTCAGTGCGGCAACTGGCGACGCCTTTGCCATAACGGCCGCCGAAGACGAATCCTCCGTTGAGCAGTGACGGAACCACGGCCACGCATTCGGCCGATCCAAGAATTTCTTCCGGGATGCGCTGATCGGGCGCGCCTTGGATTTCGTCGAGCACCGTGCCCGCGGCTTCGACCCGCCCGGAGGCCTTGGTGTTGGCGTCCGGGGCCTTGGTGTCGTCGTCAGTATTGGCGGAAAGAATCGTTGTTTGGGAACATGTCAGGAAACCGGCGAGCAGCAGCAGAACGAGGGATTTTCGCATCATGCCTCACTTGGGATCGATAGGGATTCTATTGTCCTATTTGCCGTCTATTTTGCTAACTATGATTCTATTCGATGCGGGCTGAAGAACGGGGGATTACCGCGATTGAAATGCTGAGGAGTGATCAGGGTGAGTCATGGTGAGAGGCAAAAAAAATGCGGGGCTGAAAGCGGCGACCCTAATCTCCGTTTCCAACCCCGTCTCCCAGGTTCTGTGGTAGGTGAGGCGAGTATGCGGCAGGTGGAGAAAGCGGACAAGATTACCAGGGTCACTGTCCCTTAGTAACCAAAGAACGGCGGGGGAAGGCGGGTCGACGCAGTCCCGGCCAGAGGGCCTGGCGGGGAGCAGGGTTCGCTTAGCAAACGTTGATTTTTCGACCACAGCCGCGAAGAGGCGGGGGAAGATTCAGATGCCGGCTACCCGATCCGTCTCTGCGGGAGTGTGAAGCCAATCTTCGTTCGGCGATTGGATGGAGGGTTCATCAGCTGCCCGATGGCGTCAATGATTTTCTGGATCGTGCCGTCGTGGGTCTCCACGTGCTCTTCCAATTCCTTTATCTGGTGGGCAAATTCTTTGTTTGCGGCCAGCACTTGACGAAGGCGGACGAAAGCGCGCACCACGAAAACGCTCATTCTTACCGCCTGCTCCGAGTTGAGTACGGTCGCTGCCATGATTGCGCCGTGTTCAGTGAAAGCGTATGGCAGCGAGCGACGGCCACCACGGCTGATGTTTGAGGTCGCAAATTGCGACCTCAAACATTTGTTCTCTCGGGGCGTGAGCTGGAACATGAAATCCAGGGGGAATCGTTTGCGGTTGCGTTTCGTTTGTTCATTCAATCGCTTGACTGGAACTCCGTAGAGCTCGGCCAAAGCGGTATCGAGAATGATTTTCTGTTGGCGCAGAATCACGATGCGGGATTCGATGGGGACCACGGCTGCTCTTCGACGAACTGCTGACGGTTGCCGGGTTTGTCCGGGTTCTTGCGAATGGACTCTCATCCTGTCATCGTAACGGTCGTTGCCGGTGGGTGCTATGACGGATGAACACTCCGAATGTGACGAATCCGAACTCTAAGAAATATGTGATGCTTACGTTTGTGTTGTCTGTATCGAGGTAAGCACAGTTGCTGCGGTGAGCGATACATGTGCGTTGAAGACGCATGGAAGCTAGCGACGGATATGGCGGTCAATGTTTGAGGTCGCAAATTGCGACCCCAAAGCTGCGAACTCCCAGGGGGCAAGTTGGAACATGAAATCGGAAAGGACATGCTGTGAAGCGACGCAACGCTTAAGAAACTAAGTGATGCTGACTTCGGTATACGTCCCGTACACCTGCCGCAACGCTTCGCAGATTTCGCCTACGGTGGCGTAGGCGCGAACCGCGTCGACAATGTACGGCATGGTGTTGACGCTGGAAATGTTGCCGTTGGCGCCGGCAGTGGGGGTCTTGGCGGCAGCATGTTTTAGGGCATCGAGCCGTCGGCGGACTTCTTCGTTCGAGCGGCGGGCGCGCAGGATCTTGAGTTTCTTCCCCTGAGAGCGGGCCACCGATTCCCCGATGTAGAGAATATTGGGCGACCCTTCTTCGATGACGAAGTCATTCACGCCGACGGTAATCTTCTCATTGGCTTCAACGGCGCGCTGGTACTGGTAACTGGCTTCGGCAATTTCTTTCTGCGGATATCCGCGCTCAATGGCTTTGACCATACCGCCCATCTGATCGAGCTTTTCGAAATAATCGAAGGCGCCGTTTTCCATGTCGAGGGTTTGCTTCTCGACGAAGTAGCTTCCGCCGAGCGGATCGACTGTTTGCGCCACGCCTGACTCGAAGGCAATGATCTGCTGTGTGCGCAGGGCGATGCGCGCGGCTTCCTCGGTGGGCAAAGCGAGCGCTTCGTCGTAGGCGTCGGTATGCAACGACTGGGTGCCGCCGAGCACTGCCGCGAGTGCCTGCAGGGCGACGCGTGCGATGTTGTTCATCGGTTGCTGCGCGGGCAGCGAGACACCGGCCGTCTGGGTGTGGAAACGCATCAGGCGGGTGCGGTCGCTTTTCGCGCCGAAGCGGTCTTTCATCAGGCGATACCAGATCTTGCGCGCGGCGCGGTATTTCGCGATCTCTTCGAAGAAATCATTGTGCGCGTTGAAGAAGAAGCTGAGGCGCGGACCGAAGTCGTCGACGTCCAGGCCGCGGCGGCGCGCCCACTCGACGTATTCGACACCGTCATAGATGGTGAACGCCAGTTCCTGCAACGCCGTCGATCCGGCTTCGCGAATGTGATAGCCGGAGATGGAGATGGTGTTGAAGCGGGGCGTAAACTTCGATCCGAATTCGAACGTGTCAATCACCAGGCGCATCGAGGGCGCGGGGGGATAGATATATTCCTTCTGCGCGATGTATTCCTTCAGAATGTCATTCTGGATGGTGCCGGAAATCTTCTTCCAGTCGGCGCCTTGCTTTTCCGCCACCACCAGGTACATGGCCCAGAGCACGCTGGCCGGTGAATTGATGGTCATCGATGTGGTGACGTTTTCGAGACTGATGCCGTCAAAGAGGATCTCCATATCTTCGAGCGAATCGATGGCCACGCCGCACTTGCCGACTTCGCCTTCACTCGCCGGGTGGTCGGAGTCGTAACCCATAAGAGTGGGCAGATCGAAGGCAACGGAGAGTCCGCCGCCGCCATGTTCGAGAAGATATTTGTAGCGCTGATTCGTCTCTTCGGGCGAGGCGAAGCCGGAGAACATGCGCATCGTCCAGAGCTTGCCGCGATAGCCGGTCGAGTGAATGCCGCGCGTGTAGGGCGGTTGGCCGGGATAGCCGAGGTATTGGTCGTAGTTCCAGTCGGCGGGCAGATCGGCCTGAGTGTAGAGGCGGCGGATCGGGGCGTTCGAGATGGTACTGAAACGGGCGTGGCCGTGCTCGTCGAGATTGGTTCCGGTGGGAGCGCCGATCGGTTTTTCGGGAGCCTTCTCCAGCGTCGGCGCGAGCGTCTCCTCCGCCCACTCTTTCTCCGACCGAGCGGGATGACGGCCTTCAAGGACGTCGGAAATCGGGCTCTCGGCCACGGCCTTGAGCAGATCGGCTTTCGGTTTGTTTTCAGGCATTCCGTTCCCCGCCTCAGTTTCCACTATAAGTTTGATGATAGAGGACCGATTGCCATGCTGCAAAATGGCGCGACCGACCGAGCGGTTGGGGGAAGTCAAAATCAAAATCTTAACCACAGGGGAACACAGAGGACACAGAGGAAATCGTCAGATGCCTAATGCCGCTTGACGCTTGTTTTCTTCGGCACCTATGCTGGTCTTCGTCTCGGTGGAGGAGAATCTGAAAGCCTTTCGGCGGCTGTTGCAGCGTACTCCGGTGTATGGCGCGTACAAGGCGCTGGGCCATTATCCTGACTACTGGTATTGGATCCTGCGCGGGCGACCGTTGCGATCTCCGCATCTGTTGAAACAGAAAGTCGTCCGCGAATATGGCGAGAAGTTTGGGCTGCGAACATTGGTCGAGACGGGAACCTACTACGGCGAGATGGTCGCCGCGATGAAGAGTCGTTACGACCGCATCTATTCCATTGAATATGTTCCGGAGCTGGCGGAGCGAGCCGCGCGCAAATTCGCGCGCGATGAGCACGTTCGAATTTTCTGCGGGGACAGCCGCGTGGTCATGCCCGAAGTGCTCGCATTGCTGAAAGGCGCGGCGTTGTTCTGGCTGGACGCTGGTTATTACGGCTGGGTGGGCAAGCAGGGCGATCAGCAGCGGTTATCGGCGGAACTAGAGATGATTCTAAGCCACCCGTACCCGCACATGATCCTGCTCGACGACGCGCGCGGACTGACGGGCCGTGACGGAATTCCGTCGGTTGGCGACGTGAAGGCTTTTGTGGAGTCGAAGTACCCCGAGCGGGTGGTGAAAGTCGAGTTCGATATCATGCGCATCGCGCTGCGGGGATAGTGGACGCCGCGGGAGACGCGGCGAGCCGCGTCTCTACCGTTGATCATTTACTACGATTCATGGCTACGATTCTTTCTTGTGCGCGAGTTCCCAGGCCTTCGCGTATTTCCAGGAGACGTAGACGGCGTGGTAGAGGTGCAGCAGCAGGCCTTCGCGGCCATCGAGAAATCCGAGGCGGAAGAAATAGTTGTAGATGAACGTTGCCATCGGGCGCAGGACGATGTTGAACACGCTGAAGCCGCCATGGCCTTTGGCGACTGCCATTTCGGCGCCGAGGGATGAGTAGCGGTTCATGTGGTCGATGTAGTCGGTGAGCGTGGGGTAGGAGTGGTGGAGGAGGGCGCCGTGCTGTACGGCACTACTGACACCCTCGATCTTCACCGTCTCGTGGACAGCCTGATCTTGAAATTTCCCGCTGCCGCGTCGAAAGAGACGAAGTTTTGAATCGGGCCAGAAGCCTCCGTGATTGATCCACCGGCCGAGAAAATAATTCTTGCGCGGGATGACGAAACCGTTCAGGTCGTCTTCGTCTAAGCCGACCTCCAAGCCTCGATCTCGAAGTTCCTTTGATTGTGGGTCATTGTCAACGGGCATCCCCTCCTTCTGCCATATAAGCATTGCGCCTAGAAGCCACGAAACTTCTTGGACCAGCTGCCTATCGGTTTCCTCATCTGCGTCCAAACTCAAAATCCAGTCGCCCGTTGCTTTGTCGATGGCTGAGTTCTTCTGCGCGGCGTAGCCCTTCCATTCTTCGATGAAGACTTTTGCACCGAAGGATTTTGTGATCTCGATGGTGCGGTCGGTCGAGCCGGAGTCGACGACGATGACCTCGCCTTTGCCGTCGGCGACTAGCGGCTGCACGCTGGCGAGTGTGCGTCCGATGTTGGACTCTTCGTTGTGGGTGATGAGGACGATGGAGAGGATCACGCGGGGCTCCTGCCGCCGGCAGCCAAGAGCTTGCCGAGCTTTGCTCGGCCTGGACGGGCGGGGGCGCCCGTCCCTATACGAGCATTTCCCTCCACACCCGCCTTGCCGATGATCGGGAGCTTCACGGAGAGAGGATACGCGACCTGCGGCGGCGTTCAAATGAAAAACGCCCGCAAAGGGGAAACGCCCCTTCGACCCGGCGCTCCATCGCTCCATCGAAGAATTTCTTGCTGCGGTTGCGGCGCTACTGCTGCGGTTGGGCCGGAGCAGTCGTTGGGGTTAATTGGTCAGCGGGTCGGGCTGCCACGTGGGGAATATTCGGCGTGTGCGTGACCTGGCCGCGCTCGGCGTCGGCGATCAGGATGCCGGCGTGATCGAGCAGGAGACCGATGGCCCGGTCCAATTCGACTTCTGCCTTTTCGTACAGGGCCTGGGCCGAAACCAGCGTGACTTCAGCCTGGGTCATGGCCGCCTGGTTCTGCAGCACCAAGGTCGAAGTGGATGCGCCGAGCGCGTACTTTTTTTGTTCGGCATCGAGGGACTGGCGCGCCAGATCCACCGCCGCCTGGGCGGAAGCGACGCTTGCTCGATTCTGTTGTACGCCAAACTGCGCGTTGCGCACTTCGATACGCACCTGGTTCTCGATCTGCTGCAGGCGCAGCTGCGCCTGACGGTATTCAAATTCCGAGCGTACCTGCGTGGCCTGGCCGGCGCGGTTGCGGAGCGGAATATTGATGGCGATGCCTGCGCCCTTGTCGGGAGCGGTGGAATTGACGAGTTGGTTCAACGTGCCAGTGTAGCTGACCGCGTGGGCAGCGTCAGCGGTTGGGGTACAAAAACTCGGTATCGAGAGCGGACTTGAGCAGAGGTTGGCGGGGTTCTGCGAGCCCCCGAGACCCGCACCGCCATAATAGGCAAACAGGTCAACGGTGGGGAGCAGCGCGCTACGGATCGCTTTGTTGCTGATTTCGGTGTTGGTAAGGTTGATGCGAGACTCCGCCAATTCCGGGCGATGCGCAAGAGCATCGTTCACCAAATCCTGGGTGGGGATAACCGCTTCCTGGGCGGGCAATTCCATGGTTGAGGTGGGAATAACTTCGGCGTCGGCCAGGGTGGGGTCGACGAGGGTGCGGCTGAGCGCATTCTTCATCAGGAGTTGCTGCAGTTGAAGATTGGTCAGCGCGAGGGTCAGGGTCTGCTGATTGGAAGCGACGGTGCTCTGCGCCCGCACCACTTCGATCGGCGCTAGCGTTCCGATCTCCACTTGCTTCTGATTGTCAGAGAGGGTCTTCTGAGCGAACGCCAGTTGCTCCTTTTGAACCCGGACGTTCTCGTAGGCGTATACCAGATCCCAATACATGTTTTCGATCTGGTCAACGGTGGTCGTGATTTGGAGGCGGAAAGCCACATCTGAAATTTCACGGTTGTTCTTTGCAATCTGAATGAATCGAGTGTTCGGGGCGAATCCGAAGCCCTGCAACAGGTGCTGCGTAAGCTTGAAATTGAAACTGGAGTTGAGTTGCGGACTCAATGGCGAGAAAGGCGCGTCCGCAATCGTTTGGCGTTGGTTGTTAAAGCCGACCGACATATTTGTGCCCCACTGGAATCCCTGCTGGTACGAAAAGTTCCCCGTGGTGGTGTTTATCGAAGAAGCCGGGCTGAAAGTACTGGATGGGAGAATGCTGTTGTGATCAATTTGCAGTGTGCCCGTAAGAACGGGGTCGAAGCTGGTGATGAGCGGACCGCTGCCGAGAGTCGACACGACCAGTCCGCCAGCGCCGACGCCAGCGCCACCGGCTGCGACCGAGGTCCCGCCCTGGCCCGATCCGACTTGGGTACCGAGTCCGCCGACGCCACCGCCAGGCGTGTTTTGCACAACACCGCTGTTAACACCAAGAATGGCGGCTCCAGCTTTGGCGCGCCAGACGTCGGTATCGGCAATGTTGAGGTTGTAGCGGGCGATGGCGATGTCGAGGTTATTTTCGAGCGCCAGCGCGACCGCGTCGTTCATGGAAATGTATAGTTTGCCATCGCGCAGCAACTGGTCGATGCGCGGCGTGTTGGCCAGGTTCGGCGGGGCTATGTGGCGCGCGGTGTAAGGGCCAAGCGGGTTGGGGAAGTGCGACTGCGGTTTCGCATATTCCTGCACATCAAACGGCTGGGACGACGACGGCACCGCCTTTTGGGCCGGCATCTGCGCCGACGGCGCGCTGGGCACCAACGCGGCATCCTGCGCCCACCCGGCAGGTACCATGATTACGGCAAGCATGATTACGGCAAGGAAGACGGCGGCGACGAAAAGGGCACCGGCCCGCGGAAACGCTGTCAACACGCTAGAACGTTGCATTCGCATCATCTCCATTGATCGCACTTGAGCGATCACACAGCAGCGATCACACTCGAGCGCTCCGGCTTGAGAGGATCGGACGTACTAATCCCTAGTCACACGTTTACTAACCACTCGCTAGTACGTAGAACGGCAGGCAAGAGTTCCTTGGAATCTTTATTCTTCGTTCTTGCAGCACTCTCATGGCGATGCCGGGGAAAGAGAATTTTTTCCATGGATCGTAAGTGATAGTGATCGCAAGTGAAATAGTATAGCTGACGCGCCGCTGCACTCTCTGTGACGACGGCCATGAAACTTTGCAAATACTAACGATGATGCTCAGGCAGCTTAGGACGCGAAAAAGAACGTGCGTAATCTCAGATTGATCCTTTCCTATGACGGCACCGAGTTCGCCGGCTGGCAGGTGCAGCCCGGCCGGACGACGGTGCAAGGCGCGCTGGCCTCAGCGATTGGACGGTTGAGTGGGGAAAATGTCCTGCCCCAGGGTTCCGGCCGCACCGACGCGGGCGTGCATGCACTGGCCCAGGTGGCGAGTTTTGCGACCACGTCCGCGATTCCGGTCGAAAACTGGATGAAAGCGCTGAACGATATTCTGCCCGCCTCGATTCGGGTGCTGGAGGTGACGGAGGCCGCGCCCGAATTCCACGCGCGCAAGTCGGCGCGCGCCAAGACTTATCGGTATCGCATTTACCGGGGAGCGATCTGCCCGCCGTTTCTGGCGCGCTATGTGTGGCATTACCCGTATCCGCTGGAGGAGTCGGCGATGGTTGCGGGCGCTGGCTTGATTGTGGGCGAACACGATTTTACTTCGTTCGCGGCTGTGGATCCGGAGCGGGTGGAACGGATGACGGACGGGGAAAATCTTAACCACAGGGAGCACAGGGGAACACAGGGGCACACGGAATACCAGGTAAGTAATGTCCGCACTATCTTCTCGTCCGCCTGGGTGCGCGAAGGCGACGAATTTATTTACACGGTTCGGGGCAGCGGATTTCTTCATCACATGGTGCGGAACCTGGTCGGCACGTTCCTGCTGATGGGGAAGGGAACGGTGAGCCGGGAAGATTTGCGCCGCATTCTCGACGCGCGCGAGCGCACCGCAGCTGGGCCGACCGCGCCGGCCAGCGGGCTGTATCTGGTTGGGGTGGAATATTGAGGCGGACAGCAGGTCCTTCCCCTTCGGCAGGCTCGGGTCAGGATGACAATTTCCAATAAGGATGAAGGCTCTGGCGCGTCCGTTCCGTCCCGCGTACACTTCTTCGCAGATGGCTACCAACGTCGAATTCGCCGTGTCCCGGATTGCTTCCGTGAACCCGGCGACGGGTGAAGTTCTGGGCGAACTGGATAGCGCCGGTCCTACCGAGGTGCGCGCTGCGGTGGCCCGAGCGCGCGCCGCACAGCCGGAGTGGAACGCCTGGGGCATCCGTAATCGCGTCCGGATGTTGCGCCGATTTCAGCAGATTCTTCTTACGCATAAGACCGACATCGCGCGGCGCATCACGCAGGAAGCGGGCAAGCCCGTGGTCGAAGCGCTGCTCACCGAGGTTCTGGTCGTGCTCGATGCGGCGCGATTCCTGATCGACAACGCATATGCGATCCTGCGCGAAGAAAAGCTGCCGCACGGCAATGCCGCGATGAAGACCAAGGCTGGGCGCATTCTTCACGAGCCCTATGGCGTGGTTGGAATCATCTCGCCGTGGAATTATCCGTTCTCGATTCCGGCGACTGAGGCAATGGCCGCTCTGGTGGCGGGAAATACCGTGGTGCTCAAGCCTTCAGAGCTGACGCCGTTGATTGCGCTTGAATTGCACGCGCTGCTGCGCGAGGCTGGAGTGCCAGACGACATTTTTCAGGTGCTGCCGGGCGAAGGCGAGACTGGGGCGGCACTGGTGAAAAGCGAAATCGACAAACTGGTGTTTACAGGAAGCGTCGCAACGGGCCGGCGAATCGCGCAGATCGCCGCCGAACGCCTGCTTCCGGTGGTGCTGGAACTGGGCGGAAAAGACGCCATGCTGGTGCTCGACGACGCCGATGTCGACGTCGCATCGAGCGGCGCCGTCTGGGGAGCTTTTGTGAACGCGGGGCAGACTTGCTTGTCGGTGGAACGCTGCTATGTGCATCAGAATTTGTATCCGGCCTTCCTGGACGCCTGCTGCGAAAAGGCGCGCAAGCTGCGCGTGGGCAATGGCATGGATCCGGCTACCGAAATCGGCCCTATGATTCACGAGCGGCAAGTGCGGGTGGTGGAATCGCAGGTTGAGGATGCGAAGCAGCGCGGCGCGCGCGTGCTGGCGGGAGGCACGCGGCTGCGCGATCTGGGTCCGACATTTTTTGCGCCCACGGTGTTGGGCAGCGTCGATCACAGCATGCGCGTGATGCAGGAAGAGACTTTCGGCCCGTTGTTGCCGATTGCGCCTTTCCGCGACGATGCCGAGGCGGTGCGCCTGGCCAACGATTCCGACTACGGACTGGCCGCCAGCGTGTGGACTCGCGATCGCCGGCGCGGCGAGCGACTGGCTCGCCATATCAATGCTGGCACGGTGATGGTGAACGATGCGGTGTCGTGTTTCAGCATCAGCGAAGCTCCGCATGGCGGCGTGA
>Ga0116216_10003089_pt1 | contig 10870 bp, 9 predicted proteins | sample Sb_taG_11_FD_89696 | JGI IMG/M metagenome (GOLD analysis project Ga0116216, IMG submission 89696) | Peat soil microbial communities from Weissenstadt, Germany - Sb_50d_3_AS metaG | ecosystem: Environmental > Terrestrial > Soil > Wetlands > Peat | place: Germany: Weissenstadt | collected 2010-09-21
ACTTCGCCGGGCTGCACTCGCACATCGGCTCGCAGATCTTCGACGCGGCCGGCTTCGAGGTGGCCGCGCACCGGGTGATCGAACTGGCCGTCCGGATCCGCGACGAGCACGGCACCGAGATCGCCGAGCTGGACCTGGGCGGCGGGTTCGGCATCGCCTACACCGAAGAGGACGACGCGCCCGAGGCCAAGGACCTGGCCCAGAGCCTGCGCCGGATCGTGGACGGCCAGTGCGCGGCCGCCGGGCTGGCCCGGCCGCGGCTGACCGTGGAGCCGGGCCGCGCCATCATTGGGCCGTCCATGGTGACGCTCTATACGGTGGGCACGATCAAGGATGTGGACGGTCTGCGCACCTACGTCAGCGTGGACGGCGGCATGAGCGACAACATCAGGACCGCCCTCTACGACGCGGAGTACACAGCCGCGCTGGCCTCGCGCGAGTCCGCGGCCCCGCCGATGCTGTCCCGGGTGGTGGGCCGGCACTGCGAGAGCGGCGACATCGTAGTGCGGCACGCGTACCTGCCGGCCGACCTGGCCTCCGGGGACCTGCTGGCCGTCGCGGCCACCGGCGCCTACTGCCGCTCCCTGGCCAGCAACTACAACCATGTGCCCCGGCCGGCGGTGGTCGCGGTCGGCCAGCGCAACGGTCCCTCCGTGATCGTCCGGCGCGAGAGCCTGGACGACCTGCTGAGCCTGGACGTCGGTTGACCGGGACCGCGGGGCCCACAGGGCCCATGCCCGCGCTGAAGGTGGCCCTGCTCGGCTGCGGGGTGGTCGGGTCCCAGGTGGCCCGGCTGCTCGTCGAGCAGGCCGACGACCTGGCCCTGCGCATCGGCGCCCGGCTGGAGCTGGCCGGCATCGCGGTGCGGCGGGTCAGCCACCCGCGGGCCGCGACGATCGACCGGGCGCTGCTCACCGCGGACGCGCACGCGCTGGTCACCCGCCCGGATGTGGACATCGTGGTCGAGGTGATCGGCGGCATCGAGCCGGCCAGGTCGCTGCTGCTGGCGGCGCTGAAGAACGGCAAGCCGGTCGTCACCGCGAACAAGGCCCTGCTCGCCGAGAACGGCGCGGAGATACATGCCGCGGCCCGCGAGTACGCTGCCGACCTGTACTACGAAGCCTCGGTGGCCGGGGCCATCCCGCTGCTGCGGCCGCTGCGGGAGTCGCTGGCCGGGGACACAGTCCACCGCGTGCTCGGCATCGTGAACGGCACCACCAACTACATCCTGGACCGGATGGATTCCTCCGGGGCGGGCTTCGCCGAGTCGCTGGAGGAAGCCCAGGCCCTGGGCTACGCCGAGGCCGACCCGACCGCGGACGTCGAGGGGTTCGACGCGGCCGCCAAGGCGGCCATCCTGGCCAGCCTGGCCTTCCACACCCCGGTGACCGCGGCCGACGTGCACCGCGAGGGCATCACCGAGGTCACCGCCGCGGACATCGGCAGCGCCCGGGCGCTGGGCCGGGTGGTGAAGCTGCTCGCCATCTGCGACCGATCCGGCAGTGGCATCTCGGTCCGCGTGCACCCGGCGATGATCCCGCGCTCTCACCCGCTGGCCGCCGTGGCCGAGGCGTACAACGCGGTGTTCGTCGAGGCCTCCTCGGCCGGCCGCCTGATGTTCTACGGCGCGGGCGCGGGCGGCACGCCGACCGCCAGCGCCGTGCTGGGGGACATCGTCGCCGTGGCCAGGAACCGGCTGGCCGGAACGCGCGGCCCGGACGCCTCTACCTACGCCGGGCTGCCGGTCATGCCGATGGGGGAGACGCTCACCCGCTACCACGTCTCGCTCGACGTCGACGACCGGCCCGGCGTGCTGGCCCCGGTGGCGGAGGCCTTCGCCCGGCACGACGTGTCCATCGAGGCGGTCCGCCAGGCCAGCCGGGGCGAGGAGGCTCAGCTGGTGATCGTGACCCACACGGCGCGGGACGCGGCGCTGGCCGCCACCGTCCGTGACCTCGAGGCGCTGCCCGTGGTGCGCGCCGTGGCCAGCGTCATGCGCGTGGAGGGGGAGGAAGAATGATGCCGGTGACCGAGCGGGCCAGGAAACCCTGGCGGGGGGTTATAACCGAATACCGGGACCGCCTGCCGGTCACCGACGCCACGCCGGTGGTCACCCTGCGCGAGGGCGGCACGCCGCTGCTCCGCGCGCCGGTGCTGTCCGCCCGCACCGGCTGCGACGTGTACCTCAAGGTGGAGGGCGGCAACCCGACCGGGTCGTTCAAGGACCGCGGCATGACGGTGGCCATCAGCATGGCCGCCGGGGCCGGCGCCAAGGCGGTGATCTGCGCGTCGACCGGGAACACGAGCGCGAGCGCCGCCGCCTACGCGGCCCGGGGCGGCCTCACCTGCGCGGTGCTCGTGCCGCGCGGCAAGATCGCCATCGGCAAGATGGCCCAGGCGCTGGTGCACGGCGCACGGCTGCTGCAGGTGGACGGCTCGTTCGACGACTGCCTCGAACTGGCCAGGAAGCTGGCCGCCCAGTACCCGGTGGCGCTGGTCAACTCGGTCAACCCGGATCGCCTGCAGGGCCAGAAGACCGCCGCCTTCGAGATCGTCGACGACCTCGGCGACGCGCCGGACGTGCACTGCCTGCCGGTCGGCAACGCCGGCAACATCACGGCCTACTGGATGGGCTACACCGAATACCAGCGGGCCGGCCTCGCGGCGCGCGCGCCCCGGATGTTCGGGTTCCAGGCCAGCGGCGCGGCGCCGATCGTGACTGGCCGGCCCGTGCTGCAGCCGCAGACGATCGCGACCGCGATCCGGATCGGCAATCCCCTCGTGGCGGCAGGCCACCTCGGCCCGCGACGAGTCCGGCGGCCTGATCGACTCGGTGACCGACCGGCAGATCCTGGCCGCCTACCGGCTGCTGGCCACCCGGGAAGCGGTGTTCGGCGAGCTGGCCTCCTCGGCCAGCGTGGCCGGCCTGCTCAAGGCCAGCGCGGGCGGCCAGATCCCGGCGGGCTCCCGGGTGGTCTGCACCATCACCGGGAACGGGCTGAAGGACCCGGACTGGGCCCTGTCCGGCGCCCCGGCGCCGGCCACCATCCCCGCCGATCCCGGCGCCGCCGCGGCCGCCCTCGGCCTTGCCTAGCTCCCGGCCCCGCCCAGCGGCAGAGCCGGTCCGGGTGCGGGTTCCCGCGACCAGCGCCAATCTGGGGCCCGGCTTCGACGCGCTGGGGCTGGCGCTGACGCTGTACGACGAGGTGGAAGCGCGGATCCTCCCGGCCGGCCTGTCCATCGAGGTCTCCGGTGAGGGCGCGGACCTGGCCGGCTCGGGCGAGGAACACCTCGTGGTCCGGGCCATGCGGGTGACGTTCGCCATCACCGGCGGGCAGCCGCCGGGGATCGGGCTGCGCGGCGTGAACCGGATCCCGCACGGCCGGGGCCTCGGCTCCTCGGCCGCCGCGATCGTGGCCGGCATCCTCGCGGCCCGGGCGCTGTCCGCGTCCGGCCCGGGCAAGCTCCCGGATGCGGCCGTGCTCGCGCTGGCCAGCGACATCGAGGGCCACCCGGACAACGTGGCCGCGTGCCTGGCCGGCGGGCTCACCATCGCCTGGGTGGAGCCGGACGGCCCGCGCATGGTCCGCCTCGAGCCGCTGCCGTCGGTCACGCCCGTGGTGTGCGTCGCGCCCGCGCCGGTGCGCACCGACCTGGCCCGCGGCCTGCTGCCTGAGATGATCCCGCACCGGGACGCGGCCGCCAACGCCGGGCGGAGCGCCCTGCTGGTCGCCGCGCTGACCCAGCCGGGCGCCGGACCCGATGTCCTGCTCGACGCGACCCGGGACTGGCTGCACCAGGACTACCGGGCCAGCGCGATGTCGCCGACGCACACGCTGGTGCGCGACCTGCGGGCCGCGGGCCTGCCCGCCGTGGTCTCGGGGGCGGGTCCGTCGGTGCTCGCGTTCCTCGGGGCCCGCGGCGGGCCCGATTATCGCCACGACCTGGACAGCCTGGGTTCAATCGTGAGAGAAACGGGTATTGCTTGGCACATAAACCCGCTAGACGTCGAGCGGCAAGGCGCGCGTGTCCTGCGCCCGGAGCCACCGCCGGGCTGCTGACGCGGGAGGCAGCGGCCAATCCGTCCGACCTGGTATGCGGCGACAGTCCCAGGCTTCACCATCACACCTGGAACTGAGGATGCCGGATGCCCGAGGCTGCTGGCGGGCCTCGTGAGATCGTTCCTCCTCTTCCGCGCGACACGGACGGCTGCGAAGGAATGCCGTGAGTCCTGATGGTGTTAGGCTTAGTGGCGCACAGGGTGCCCCACTCTGGATTGGGTGCTCGTCGGCAAACCGGACGCTAGCCGGAAAACTCCCATGGGACGGTATTGTTGCCGTACCCGAGGTCTTTGGCGCAGGGTGCCCCGCTCTCTCCCCGGTACGAAGGGTGCGGGCGACCCGGCGGTCCGGGCGCTTTCCGACTCATCCCCCTGGCTTGCGGGCACACGGCGACGCACGGAGGAACGTAAAAGCGTTGCGGCAATCGCGAATATCTGGCGGCAGGACCAGAGCAGCGCGAGTCAAACTCGGCCCCCGAGGGGCCGCTGTACAGGGTCGACGGGCCTAGCGGGTTCACCCAGGCGGCCGAGAAATCATGGAAGGACCATTAGTGAGCGACACAACCGAAATCCTCAGCGGCGCGCCAGCCGCGTCTGAGGATGCCCCCGCGGCCGCAGGAGCGACGGCATCGACGTCCAAGTCGCGCAGTCGCGGTGGTACCGGCCTTTCCTCGCTGCTCATGCCCGAGTTGCAGCGCATCGCGCAGACCCTGGCCATTCCGGGCGCGGGCCGGATGCGCAAGAACCAGCTCATCGAGGCGATCGAGGCGCGGCAGGGCGGAGGGCCCCGCCAGCAGGCGAGTGTCGCCACGAAGGGTCCGGACCAGCGGGCCGCGTCTGCGGGAGCCGACGCGACCCGCCCGCAGAAGCAGGACGCCATGGAACCAGACACCCACTCGCGGCCAGGCATCGGAGATAGCGCGCCGTCCGGCCTCGGCGACGGCGGCCGAGGTGACATCGGTGCGGACGGGTCCGGCCAGCAGCTGAGCTTCTACGAGGACGCCGAGTCGGCCGCCCGCCGGGACGGCCCGGCCGAGGACAGCCGGGCCCAGGACAGCCGGGCCCAGGACGGCGTGGGCGCCGCGGGGGAGACCGCCCAGGGCGACGCGCAGCGCGGCGACCGCCGGCGCCGGAACGGCCAGCCCTCCCGCGGCCGGGACCAGGGCGGGCGGGACCAGGGCAGCCGGGACCAGGGCGGGCGCGAGCAGAGCCGCGATCACGATAACCGGAACCAGGGCGGCGACCGCCGGGAGCCGGCGGCCGCGGGCCGCGGGCCCGGGGGCGGCGACCAGTTCCGCGACGACGACGGGGATGGCCGGCGGCGCAGCCGGGACCGGTTCCGGAACCGGAACCGCCGGCGTGACCGTCAGAGCGACCCCGAGCCCGTGATCGCCGAGGATGACGTGCTCATCCCGATCGCCGGCATCCTGGATGTGCTCGAGAGCCAGGGCTACGCCTTCGTCCGCACGACCGGCTACCTGCCCGGGCCGAACGACGTCTACGTCTCCTTGTCCCAGGTGCGCAAGCACGGCCTGCGCAAGGGCGACGTCATCGAGGGCGCGGTCCGCCAGCCGCGCGAGGGCGAGCGCCGGGAGAAGTTCAACGCCCTGGTGCGGCTGGACAAGGTCAACGGCCTCGACCCGGAGCGGTCCGCGTCCCGGCCCGAGTTCTCCAAGCTGGTGCCGCTGTACCCGCAGGACAGGCTGCGGCTGGAGACCGATCCCACCAACATGACCACCCGGATCATCGACCTGATCTGCCCCATCGGCAAGGGCCAGCGCGGCCTGATCGTGTCCCCGCCCAAGGCGGGCAAGACGATGATCCTGCAATCGATCGCCAACGCGATCACCAAGAACAACCCGGAGTGCCACCTCATGGTCGTGCTGGTCGACGAGCGGCCAGAAGAGGTCACCGACATGCAGCGCACGGTGAAGGGCGAGGTGATCCACTCGACCTTCGACCACCCGGCCGACGATCACACCACCGTGGCCGAGCTGGCCATCGAGCGCGCCAAGCGCCTGGTGGAGATGGGCCACGACGTGGTCATCCTGCTCGACAACATCACCCGGCTGGGCCGCGCCTACAACAACTCGGCGCCCGCCAGCGGCCGCATCCTGTCCGGTGGTGTGGACTCCACCGCGCTCTACCCGCCCAAGCGGTTCTTCGGCGCGGCACGCAACATCGAGCACGGCGGCTCGCTCACCATCCTGGCCGCGGCGCTGATCGAGACCGGCTCCCGGATGGACGAGGTCATCTTCGAGGAGTTCAAGGGCACCGGCAACATGGAGCTGCGGCTGCGCCGTGAGCTCGCCGAGAAGCGGCTCTTCCCGGCGGTCGACGTGGACGCGTCGAGCACCCGTAAGGAAGAGATCCTGCTCGCGCCCGAGGAGCTCAAGATCGTCTGGCAGCTGCGCCGTGTCCTGCACGCCCTGGAGCCCCAGCAGGCCCTCGAGCTGCTCATGGAGCAGATGCGCAAGACCAAGAGCAACGCCGAGTTCCTGCTCCAGGTCCAGAAGACCACGCTCGGCTCCTGAGCTCCCACCGGGAATGCCAGGTCAGGGAAATTCGTTTCACGGTCTGGCACACTAGACGCCACAACCATGCGGTACCGGTTCACGCCCTGCTGGAGCTGGGCGACCCGGCGACCGCCGAGGCAGGAGTTTGTCAATGAAGTCTGACATCCACCCCCAGTACCACATCACCACGGTGACCTGCAGCTGCGGGAACACGTTCACCACCCGGAGCACCGCGCCCGGCGGCACGATCCACGCCGACGTCTGCTCGAATTGCCACCCGTTCTACACCGGCAAGCAGAAGATCCTGGACACCGGCGGCCGCGTCGCCAGGTTCGAGAAGCGCTTCGGCAAGACCTCTGGCCAGCAGGCCACCAAGAAGTAACCCCGCCGAGCCGAGGTCCGGACCCCGGACCCCGGCTCGTCGCATGTTCGCAGGCAAGTCAGAAGTAAGGAAGACACGTGTTTGACCGGCTAGCGGACCTGGTCAGCGAGCACGCCGAGCTCGAGCACGCGCTCGCCGACCCGGCCGTCCACTCCGACCAGGAGAAGGCCCGCGCGCTGGGCCGCCGCTACGCCGAGCTGACCCCGATCGTGCACGCGTACACCGAATGGCAGCGGATCTCCGCGGACGAGCAGGCGGCGCACGAGCTGACCCGGGAGGATTCCTCCTTCGCCGAGGAGGCGACGCAGCTGGCCGCCCGCCGCGAGGAGCTCGAGGCCGAGCTGCAAAGGATGCTGGTCCCCCGGGACCCGAACGACCGGCGCAACATCATCCTGGAGGTCAAGGCGGGCGAAGGCGGCGAGGAGTCCGCGCTGTTCGCCGGCGACCTGCTCCGGATGTACCAGCGTTACGCCGAACGGCGCGGCTGGAAGACCGAGATCCTGGACTCCACCGTCACCGGCCTGGGCGGCGTCAAGGACGCGACGGTCGCGGTGAAGGGCAAGGGCGCCGAGGGCGCGTGGTCCCGGCTGAAGTACGAGGGCGGCGTGCACCGCGTGCAGCGGGTGCCCGTGACCGAGTCGCAGGGACGTATCCACACCTCCGCCGCTGGCGTCCTGGTCGTGCCCGAAGCCGAGCCGGTCGAGGTGCAGATCAACGACAATGACCTGAAGGTGGACGTGTTCCGGTCCTCCGGTCCCGGCGGGCAGAGCGTGAACACCACCGACTCGGCGGTGCGGATCACCCACCTGCCGACCGGCATCGTCGTCTCCTGCCAGAACGAGAAGAGCCAGCTGCAGAACAAGGAGCAGGCCCTGCGCGTGCTGCGCGCGCGGCTGCTGGCGCAGGCCGAGGCCGACGCCGACGCGAAGGCCAGCGCCGAGCGGCGCAGCCAGGTCCGGACCGTGGACCGGTCCGAGCGGGTCCGCACCTACAACTTCCCGGAGAACCGCATCTCCGACCACCGGGTGGGCTACAAGGCCTACAACCTCGACCAGGTCATCGACGGCGAACTCGACGCGGTGATCGACGCGCTGGCCGCCGCGGACCTGGCCGCGAAGCTGGATTCCGGGATGTCCGGGGTGCCTGGCGATGATGAGCCTGCTGCTTGACGAGGTAGCGCTGGCCGCGGCGCGGCTGGCCGAGGCCGGGGTGGAATCGCCGCGCACCGACGCCGAGCTGATCGCGGCCAGCGTGCACCGGGTCAGGCGCGGCGAGCTGCACACCGTGCCCGACGCCGCCTTCGACGCGCGGTTCTGGGCCGACATCGCCCGCCGGGCCGCCCGCGAGCCGCTGCAGCACATCACCGGCCAGGCGCACTTCCGGTACCTCGAGCTCGAGGTGGGGCCGGGCGTGTTCGTGCCCCGGCCGGAGACCGAGGTTATGACCGGCTGGGCCATTGACCGGCTCAGGGAGATGGACGTGGCCGAGCCGGTCGCGGCCGACCTCGGCACCGGGTCGGGCGCCATCGCGCTGGCCATCGGGCAGGAGGTGCCCCGGGCCCGGGTGCACGCGGTCGAGGCCGACCCGCTGGCGCGCGCCTGGGCCGAGCGCAACATCACCAGGTACGTCGAGACCGCCCCCTACACGGCGGGGCGCGTCATGCTGCACGCGGGCGACTTCAGCGAGGTGCTCGGCGAACTCGACGGTACGGTTGACCTCGTGATCAGCAACCCGCCGTACATCCCGGTCGGGGCGTCGGTGCCGCCGGAGGTCGGCGAGTACGATCCGCCCGCCGCGCTATGGAGCGGCGCGGACGGGCTGAACGCCATCCGCGCCCTGGAACGTACCGTGCGGCGGCTGCTCCGCCCCGGCGGCCTGGTGGCCGTCGAGCACGGCGCCCAGCAGGGTGCCGCCGTGTACTGGGTATTCCCGGAGGAATCCGGCTGGCGGGACACACGCAACCACAAGGACCTGGCCGGGCGTGACCGCTTCGTCACGTCGGTATGGGCCCCTGAAATCCGGTGAGGGTGCCTGAGAATGAGCACACGTTACGACTGCCGGGACCCGCAGTCCCGCGTCGCAGGAGTCGACGCCGCCGTGGCGGCGGCGCGGGTGGGCGAGCTGGTCGTGCTGCCGACGGACACGGTCTACGGCATCGGCGCGGACGCGTTCATCCCCGCGGCCGTCACCACCATGCTGGCCGCCAAGGGCCGCGGGCGGAACATGCCGCCGCCCGTGCTCGTCGGCACCACGCGGGCCGCCGCGGCGCTGGTCGAGGACCTCGGGGCGTTCGGGCAGGACCTGATCGACGAGTTCTGGCCGGGCGCGCTGACCCTGATCTTCCGGGCCAGCTCGACGCTGCTGTGGGACCTGGGCGACACCAGGGGCACGGTGGCCCTGCGGATGCCGCTGCACGGGGTTGCGCTGGACGTGCTGAAGCAGACCGGGCCGCTCGCGGTGTCCAGCGCGAACCGCACCGGCCAGCCGGCCGCGACCACGGCCGACGAGGCGCAGCAGCAGCTCGGCGAGGCGGTCTCGGTCTATCTCGACAGCGGGCCGTGTGCCTACAACGTCCCGTCGACCATCCTCGACCTGACCGGCACCATCCCCACGCTGCTGCGGGCCGGGGCGATCTCGGTGGACCGGCTGCGCACTGTGGCGTCGGTCATCGCCGACAACGAGCAGCTCGGCACCGGCCCCGCGGACTTCAAGCCCGCCGCGCCGCACCCGCTGGAGGGCGGCGGGGCCCGCGTCGACGCGCCGGCCGATGAGCGGCCGCCGGGCAGCTAGCGGGTGGCATAAAGTGGCGGTGATGACAGCCGACCCGATCCCGATCCGCTGAGGCGGCATGCGCGAGTACGTCCTCGTCCTGCTCGTCACCGCCGCGGTGACCTTCCTGCTCACCCCGTTGGTGCGGCGGGTGGCGATCGCGACCCGCGCCATTCACGCGCCCCGGGCCCGGGACACCCACACCGAGCCGACGCCGCTGCTCGGCGGCCTGGCCATGTACGGCGGGCTCGTCGCCGGGCTGATCGTGGCCAGCCGGCTGACCTCCCTGCAGGATCCCTTCCAGTCCGCCGGGTCGAAGACCGAGGCCGGGCTGCTGCTGGCCGGCGCGCTCGTGGTCGTGGTCGGGTTCATCGACGACCGGTGGGGCCTCAGCGCGATCAGCAAGCTGGCCGGGCAGGTGGCGGCGGCCGGCATCCTGGTCTGGAGCGGGCAGTCGCTGCCCTGGCTGCCGATGCCCAGCGGCGGCGTGTTCTCGCTGGAACCGGACCTGAGCCTGACGCTCACCATCCTGCTCGTCGTGATCACGATCAACGCGATCAACTTCATCGACGGCCTGGACGGCCTGGCCGCGGGCATCGTGGCCGTCGCCGCGCTGTCGTTCCTGGTCTACTCGTACACGCTCATCAAGACGATCGGGAACTCCTCGCAGTCGCTGCCCGCGGTGTCCTCGGCGCTGCTGGCCGGCATGTGCCTCGGGTTCCTGCCGCACAACTTCTACCCGGCCCGGATCTTCATGGGCGACATCGGCGCCATGCTGCTCGGCCTGATGCTGGCCTACGGGCCCATCTCGAGCACCGCATCGCTCGACCCGGCCCTGCTGACCAACTACATCCAGAACCACGCCGTGAACCGGTACCCGACGTTCCTCCCGCTGCTGGTGCCCGCCGCGATCTTCGTCATCCCGTACGCCGACCTGATGTTCGCGATCATCCGCCGCACCCGGGCGGGCAAACCGCTGATGGCCGCCGACCGCCAGCACCTGCACCACCGGGTGCTCAACATCGGCCATTCCTACCGGCAGAGCGTGCTGATCATGTACCTGTGGGCGGCCCTGTTCTCGGTCACGGTCGTCTCGCTGTCGGTGGTGCGTTCCCGCCTGGTCGTGCTCGAGGCCGCGACCGC
>Ga0116216_10003091_pt1 | contig 10869 bp, 9 predicted proteins | sample Sb_taG_11_FD_89696 | JGI IMG/M metagenome (GOLD analysis project Ga0116216, IMG submission 89696) | Peat soil microbial communities from Weissenstadt, Germany - Sb_50d_3_AS metaG | ecosystem: Environmental > Terrestrial > Soil > Wetlands > Peat | place: Germany: Weissenstadt | collected 2010-09-21
GGCCGCCGCGTCCGTGCCGACTGTCCCGCCCGGGCTGGCCTTTGCGTCCTCGGTGGGGGTCGGGTCCGATCCCGGCAGCTCGGACGCGGTGGCTGGGCCGACCGACCTGACCCGCCGGGCCACCAGCAGGCTGACGCCGTGCGCCACCGCGAGCAGCACGGCGAACAAGTTGAACAGCCCGGTCAGGGTCAGCGCCGCCGCGTAGCCGGCCCACCAGGTCCAACGGCTGCTGCCCGCCGCCCGGACCAGCAGATAGCTGGCCAGCACGGCGAAGAGCGTGGTCAGCGCGTATGGCCGGGCCTCTTGCGCGTACCGGGTAGTCAGCGGAACGGCGACCAGGAGCAGCCCGGCAGCCAGGCCGGTCACCCCGGGCGCGGGCAGCGCCGCGGCCAGCGCTAGCCGCCTGGCGAGCACGGCGGTCAGCGCCACGGCGAGGCACATGGCGATCAGCGACGGCAGCCGCAGCACCGCCTCGGACCTCCCGCCGACAGCGATCACGAAATGCATGAGCAGGTAATAGGGCCCGTGCACCGCGTCCTGGTTGCGGGCCAGCGCGATAATCGCGCCAGCCGGTCGCTGCGAGCCGACGATCGTGGCCGCCTCGTCCCGCCACAGCGAGGGACCGGAGATCTGGTAGCCGCCCACGACTAGTTCGGCCACGGCCGGCCCGGCGACCACAATCCAGCCGGGCAGCGGCCCGCGCGTGGCTGGCGGCTGGTCGGTGGCGGTGGCGGTGGCGGCCGGCCGGGCTGCGGCCAAGCCGACCGCCGCGTCAGCCTGCGGCGCCGACACGCGGGTTCTCTCTCGTGCTGACCCCGGCGCAGCGGGCCGGACCAGCGGCTACGAATTCGTTAATGATCAATTCAGGCTCACCCGAAAGGCAGCTTAGTCGCCGAATATCCGGTCACAGGCTCGTGCCGAAGCCTTCCCGTCATCCAGCGGGCAGAACCTGGCGGTGAACGCTTCGTACCTGGGCTGGTACCTGGACGCGACCAGGTCCAGGTCCGCAAGCGCCGCGACGACCTTATCCGAGCTAGCCAGCAGCGGGCCGGGGGCGCACGCCTCGAAGTCGAAGTAGAAGCCGCGCAGCTGATCTCGGTATTGCTCCAGGTCGTAGGTGAAGAACAACATCGGCCGGCCAGTCGGGGCGAAGTCGAACATGACCGACGAGTAGTCCGTGATCAGCACGTCGGTGACGAGCAGGAGGTCCGCGATGTCAGGGTATCCGGTGACGTCGATCGCGAACCCTGGCGTCGCGGCGGCCGGGACCGGCGTGGTCATCAGGTGATGAGCGCGGATCAGCAGCACGTAGTCGCCCGCCAGCCGCCGTGCGGCGGCGTCCAGGTCCAGCCGGAAGTCGAGCCGGTACCCGCCAGCAACGTCGTGCTGGTCGTCCCGCCAGGTCGGCACGTACAGCGCCACCCGCCGGCCGGCCGGCAGACCGAGCCATCGTCTGACCTCGGCGGCCCGGTCAGCCAGACGGCCGGCCGTGCCCTGCGCAAGCAGCGCGTCGTTGCGCGGATAGCCGGACTCGCAGATCTCGCCGGTGAATCCGAAAGCCTGCCGCATGATCGGGGTGCTGAACGGGTTCGGCGACAGGAGCAGATCCCACTGGGCAACGTCGCTGGCCATGAAGCCGAGGTAGCGGGCACCGCTCGCTGACTTCGGCGCGCCGATGTCGAAGCCGATGTGCTTGAGCGGGGTGCCATGCCAGGTCTGCACATACCGCTGGCCGGCCCGCTTGCGGTACGGCTGCCGCATGTGATCGTTCGCGATCAGATACCTGGACCTGCCGATCGCGGCGAAATACGCCTCGGTGCCGGTCAGCACCGCCCTGGCCGCTGGCGGGACCGGCACCGACCAGTCCGCCACCACCCAGATGTGCTCCCTGGCATCCCCCCGGCGGCGCAGCTCGTCGGCGATCCCGCGCGGATTGTCGCCGCACTGCTTGCCCTGGAAGCTGACGAAGACGACCGCCTCGCGCAGCGGCAGCCTGCGCTGGATCCGGTAGTAGACGTCGCGCAGCAGGCGACGGCGGATCCGGCCGCGCTCAGCTGGCCGCAGCGCGGGCCCGACCGAGAGCATCAGGCCGGAAGCGGACCCGGCCAAACTCGCCGGCGCCGGACTGCACCGGTAAACCTTGCGGCCGATCAGCACCGGGCCGGTCACCGTCCGGCCCGAGCTCGCCAGGGCGCCGTCACGGACCAGGAGCGGGCGGGCCACGCCGCCGGCCGGCCCGGCCGGACAGCGGAACAGGATGTCCCAGCGGCCATCCCGCAGCGGCAGCCGCTCGCCGAAGACGTCAAGCGCACCGACTCCGATCGCGACGCTGAACCGGTCACCGTCCCGTTCGACTCCGACAGCATGCCGCTCGCCGCCACTGCGGCTGCGCAGCTCAAGCTCGCAGTCGTCCTCCGCCGCGCCAGGGAATTCACCGCGCAAGATCAGCTGCCCGTCCTCGCGCCACTCAAGCTCCGTCACCATCGGGATCTTGTCCACCAACGGCTCAGCATCGACGGCGGTCGGCCTCGGGGCCGCCGACGCATTAACCTCGGCCATAGCGTTCGTCTGGGCCGTCAGCGGCTCAGCCTCGGGACCGGCCGACGGTGCCAGCGATTCTCGCTGCACCCGCAGCTGCAGCCTGCGGCCCGCCCACCAGGCGCCGAACGTCAGCCCGGCGGCGACCTGCCTGCGCTCCGGGCGCTCCGCGTCGGGCCTCGGGCTGTGCAGCCTGGCCGGCCGCCAGACGCCGCGAGCCCGGACCAGGATGAAGCAGTCCCAGTCGCCGGTCAGCCAGCGGCCGGCCGGCCTGAACCAGCGGGGGCTGATCGCGCAGCGGAATCCGGCCCAGTCATAGCTGTAGCGCTGCTGTCCGGACCCAGCGGTCGCGTCCGGCCGCCGGACCGACCTGGCTCGCAGCACGACTGGCGGGCGGAAGCGACGGCGCGGGACCAGGACGACAAGCTTGCTGGTATGCCGCCGAGCGCCGATGTCGACCGAGGGGACATAGGCGCAGCCGGTGACGACCAGCCGGTCGTCCTCCCAGCAGATGCCGTCGACCTGTACCAGGGGATCCAGTTCACGCCATTGCGGCCGGAACACCCGGGCCGGGATGACCAGCCCGCGGTCGCGCCAGGCCGGCAGGTCGGCGCGGAGCCGACCGAACCTCCGGCGGATCGGCGGGGTCCGGCCGGGGTGCTCGGCCAGCCAGCTGGCGTACTCGGCCAGTTCGGCCGGACGGTTCCGGCCGATCAGGTAGTAGGCCAGCTTGCGGGTACTCGGCAGGTCGGCTAGCACCCTGGGGCTGACCTGGCGAAGGTAGCGGCAGGCCAGGTCGATGAACTCGGCTCGGTACTCCGCGCTGGTCCTTGACAGGTCGGTGATATACAGCCACAGGTCATTGACCAGCGCCTTGTGCTGATGCTGGCGGAGCATGGCTGCCGTGCCGCGCTCGCCCAGGAACGCCTCGATCAGCTCCAGCGCGGTGATCCGGTCGCGGAGGTTTCTGATGTCGGTACGCGACTGGGTAATCGATGGCGCGCCCTTGTCTCGGTCGCGCCAGTAGTAGACCGGCTCGGTGATCACGTCGACGGCGCTGGCCAGCACGTGCGCCCTGGTCATGGCGACCAGGTCCTCCCACAGCATGCCTTCGGGAAAGGTCAGCCCGCAGCCGTCCCAGAACGACCTGCGGAACAGCTTGTTGAATACCGAGATGTCGTAGAACAGCTCAGGCGTCCGGCTGATCTGGGTGCCAAGACGCCTGGCCTTGATCGCGCGGGCGTGCAGCCCGGAGTCGGCAAGGCCGTCGGCGCTGAGCCGCCGCACCGCGCCGGTGACGAAGTCAGATCCGGACCGCTGGAGCACGGGCAGCATCGTCGCGTACGCGTCCGGCGGGAGCATGTCGTCGGCGTCTACGAACGCGAGGAACTCACCGGTCGCCGCCGCCACGCCGCGATTACGAGCTGAGCCGGGGCCCCCATTGGGTACCCGGATCAGCCTGAACCTCGGGTCGGCGCTGGCCTGCGCACTCGCGATCGCGGCGCTGCCGTCGGTCGAACCGTCGTCGACCATGATCACCTGCAGGTCGGTGCAGGTTTGCGCCGCGATCGAGGTCAGGCAATCGCCGAGCAGATCCTCGTTGTTGTAGAACGGCACGACGACGCTGATCCGCGGAACCGGCATCGTGCCTCCTCACCGCCTGGCTCGCTGCGGCTTGCTACTCGCCGCGCCAGGCGGGCGCCCGCTTCTCGGCGAACGCGATCGCGCCTTCCATCGCGTCCTTCGATCCGAATACCGGACTGATGATCTCGCTCTGCCTGGCGAACGCCTCGCCGGATGGCCAGTCAGCGGACTCGACGATGACCCGCTTGGACGCCGCGAGCGCGAGCGGAGCGCCGAGGGCTACCTGCCCGGCCAGTTCCATGGCGCCGGTCAGCGCCTGCCCGGCCGGCACCAGCTTGTTCACCAGCCCGGCGGCTGCCAGCCTGGCGGCGGGGAAATGCTCTCCGGTCAGCGCGATCTCCATGGCCAGGTGATAAGGGATCCTGGCAGGCAGCCGCAGCAGCCCGCCAGCCCCGGCCACCAGCCCGCGCCTGACCTCGGGCAGGCCGAACCTGGCCTCCTCGCTGGCCACGATCAGGTCGCAGGCCAGCACCAACTCGAAGCCGCCGGCCAGTGCGTATCCCTCGACGGCGGCTATTACCGGCTTGGCAGGCGGTCGCTCGGCGATCCCGCCGAACCCCCGGCCGGCCGCGATCGGGGCATCTCCCGCCAGAAAACCCTTAAGATCCATTCCGGCGCTGAACGTGCCCCCGGCGCCAGTGAGAACCAGCACTCGGACGTCGGCCCGTGGGTCGAATTCCTCGATCGCGGCCGCGATGCCGCGCGCCACCTCGCCGTTGACGGCGTTGCGAGCCTGCGGGCGGTTGATGGTGATGACGGCGACGCCGTCGGAGACCTCGGCAAGAACTGCCTCCGACATACCGCTGCCTCCCATAAGTTGCTGGGCCGAGCCTACTCGGCTCGGTCCATGTCCGCCGTGAAGGGGCAAGCGTCCCGGGATCATCGCTACCGACCGCGATCTTATCCACAGCATATCGGCCGCCTGCTGACATAAATTAGCTCACCTGTTCCACTAGCACGCAACGAGGGACTACTGGTGGCCCCTACCCGGCTGAAAGGCGCGCGTCCGCGCGGGCACCAGAAGCGGCACCCGATTTGACGCCGCCATGATGAGGCGATAGAACCCTTGAGATATCGCAGGGAAAAGAGGTACCGTGGAGACTGACCGGCCGGGACAAGAGGTCTCGAAGGAGCACCGTGAGGTCATCATGGACTTGATCGACAACCAGGGCTGGGCCTACAAGCTGCCCATCGGCAACGGTTATCCCCGCTTGCTGCCAGCCGATCCTGCCTTCCCGCCGATCAGGGTGCCGAAGACCGGGCACGCGAAGGGGAGGGCGTTCAGCAACTGGCTAGCGGTGATCCGCCGTTCGGGCGGCCACTGGCCGCCCGAACGGCAAGTGACAGCTTGCGGTTGCGCTGCGGTCAGCTGGAATAAGGAAAAGGAATCAGAAAAGGAATGGCGGTCAGCGGCATGTATTGGTTCAGCGTGCTCTGGGAAACGCGGGCGCCTGGAGGCGTCCCGCATGCGGTAGCCGACGATGATGCCGCTGATACCCTCATGGACTTGCTGGAAGAGCACTCCGGCGTGGTCACGGCTGGCACGGACTCGTGGGGGGCGACGGTCAGCATCCACGCCGCTGACGCTCTCGAGGCGGCCAATACTGGAGGGCGCCTGGTCGGTACCATGGCGATGAGGGCGGGGATGCCGGCCTGGCCTGCGGTGCGCACCGAGGTGGTGCGGCAGGATGTCCTCGACGCTGACAATGCGCGGCCGACACTCCCGGACCTAGTGTCCGCGCCAGAGGCCGCCGAGATGCTTGGCATCTCGGCACAGCGGTTCCATGAGCTTGCGGCCGGCAGGCAGTTCCCGCAGCCCGGGTACGAGCTCCGGACCGGAAAACTCTGGCTCCGTGACGCTATCGCGGCGTTCGGGGAGCGCTGGGAGCGCAAGCCCGGTCGCCCAGATCGCGGCACGCTCATGCGCAAGCGAGTGACGAGCGCCCTGCTGGACGCTGGCCTGACCATGGCGGACTCCAAGGTCTGGCTTGGTCAGGAGCGGACCGTTGTCCTGCAGCTAGAGGCGCACGGGTCGGCGCCGGTGCGACGCCGCTGCGCGGCCAGGGTTATCGCGGCTCTCGGCTCTGCCGGCTTCGGTGTGACGGACGAGGGCAGCCGCTCCGCTGAGGACATGGAGGCGTACTTGGCTGGCGGGCACACCGCCCAGGTCTTTGAGCTTGCTCAGGAGACCGTCAGGCGAGCCTGAGGTCGGATGCCTGTCACTTGGGCTGGAACCTGATGCCGCCGTCGAATCTGATGACCTCAGCGTTCATGTAGTCGTTCTCGATCAGCGCCCGGACTAGCTGCGCGAACTCAGCAGCTGATCCCATCCGCTTGGGGAACACCACCGGCGCGATCAGCTTGGCCTTGAACTCCTCGCTGGCCGGGCCCTCGCCGTAGATCGGCGTGTCGATGATGCCAGGGCAGATGGTGTTGACCCGGACGCCGATGGCCGCCAGATCACGCGCGGCCGGGACGGTCATGCCGATGATCCCGCCCTTGGACGCCGAGTAGGCGATCTGTCCGGTCTGGCCCTCGATGCCGGCGATCGACGCGGTGTTGATGATCACGCCACGCTGACCGTCGGCGTCGGCCGGCTCGGTCCTGGCGATGGCTGCAGCGGCGAGCCTGATCACATTGAAGGTACCGATCAGGTTGACGTCGATCACCTTCCGGTAGCTACCCAGATCGTGCGGTGTGCCGTCCCGGCCGACCGTACGGGAGGCCCAGCCGATGCCCGCACAGGCCACCGCGATCCGCAGCGGCGCGCCCAGCGTTTCCGCGGCGGCGACGGCCGCGGAAACGGACTGCTCGTCGGAGACGTCGGTCCTGGCGAAGACTCCGCCGACCGAGTCGGCGACCGCCTTGCCGCGAGCCTCATTGAGGTCGGCAACCAATACCTTGCAGCCAGCCCCGGCCAGGTCGCGTACCGTCGCCTCACCAAGTCCGCTGGCGCCGCCAGAGACGATCGCCGCTGTTCCGTTCAAGTTCATGGCCGGAGCATACTTGGCCGAGGGCGGCCGGTCAGAACAGGGCTCGCACCACCCGCATTTGGCCAGTGCGGCGGCGGCGCCTGGCCGCAACTGCCGGATAGCGACCCGGACGCCCGCCTTGAGGACCTCGAACGTGTCAGCGCTGCGGCTGGTTGACTGCATCACCACGGGCACCGGCGTGTTGATCGCCACGTACTAGCCCGCCCGGGGATAGGAGACGAAACTGAGCCGCTCCGGCCAGGCTCGGGCGGAGCATCCGGCGCCTGGCCGGGTGTTCTCGGGCGGCCTGCACGCGCCGGGCACCGCGACGGTGGTTCATCCTCGCCGGGACGAGATGCCGATGACCGACGGACCGTATCTGGAGGGCAAGGAGCACATCGGCGGCTTGACCATCATCAAGGCGGCCAACCTCGACGATGCGCTCGAGTGGGGGCGAAGGCTCGCGCGCGCGACGACGCTGCCGATCGAGGTGCGCCCGTTCCAGGGCGAGCTTGAAGACTGACTGCGGGCAGGCCGACTGTCTCCGACTCGGGGATCGAGCGTGCTCAGCGCGCAGTCCAAGCGCGATCCGCGCCGACCTCATCCGACGCCCCGACCACGCCGACCAAGGGGTTCACGTCAGAATTGGCGCGGGCAGGTTTCCGCGGGCGACCAGCGGTTCCGAGGATGTCACGGGGGTCGCCGGGCGGCGGCCAGGACCGCGGCCACGATCCGCGCGACGGCGGCGGGCTCCGGAGTGCCGTCGGCGTCGGTGAACAGCAGGTGCGCGGCGCCGATCAGGGTGGGGGCGAGCGTGCTGATATCGGCGTCGGCGGCGACGCGGCCCAGGTCGCGCTCGGCGGCGAGGTAGCCGGCGACCATGGCGGTGGATTCGGAGACGAGCGGGATGCGCGAGCCAGTGGCGGCCCGCAGCCGGGCGCGCAGTTCGTCACGCGCGATGACCAGGCGGATGAGCGCGAGGATCGCCGGACTGAACAGGTCAGGGAGCGCAGCGGCCAAGTTGCCCGTGACGGTGCCGCTCCCCGCCATTGCGCGCAGGGCCGCCGCATGGGCGCCGATCAGTGCGACGTGGTCGAGAGCGAGCTCGGCGAGGAACGCGTCGAAGTCGGCGAAGTGCCGGTGCAGCACTCCTTTGGCTACGCCCGCTTCCGCGGTGACCGCGCGGCTGGTCAGGCCTCCGGGGCCGCCCCGGAGCAGGACGCGCTCTGCGGCGTCGAAGAGCTGCCCGCGCGGGTCGCGGATGGCCACCCCTGTCGGCACTGGTCGGCCGCCCTTCCTTCACCGTCCGCGAACGCATCGATAAATGGGCGTGCGCCCATTTATCGTGGGCGCGTGCCCACTCTACCGTCAGAACCTGAGGGAACCGCGCAGACCGGCACCGGCGGCTACGACCGGACGCAGGCATCGCATCTCCAGCGGCAGGTCGCCGAGGGGTTCGGTGCCGACGCCGGCCGCTACGACCGGGTCAGGCCCAGCTATCCCGCCGACCTGGTGGACCGCATCATCGCCGCCAGCCCGGGACGCGACGTCCTCGACGTCGGGTGCGGCACCGGCATCTCCGCCCGGCTGTTCGCCGCGGCCGGCTGCCGGGTGCTCGGCGTGGATCCCGACCCGCGGATGGCCGAGCTGGCCAGGCAGGGCGGGACAGAGACGGAGGTCGCGAAGTTCGAGGACTGGGACCCGGCCGGCCGCACGTTCGACGCGGTCATCGCCGCACAGGCCTGGCACTGGGTGGACCCGGTCGCGGGCGCGGCGAAGGCCGCCGCGGTGCTGCGCCCAGGCGGTCGGCTGGCGGTGTTCTGGAACGCCTTCGACCCGCCGAAGAACTTGCGCGAGGCCTTCGCCGAGGTCTTCCGCCGGGTACTCCCGGACTCGCCGTCCGGCGGCTTCTGGGCGAGGCCCGCCATCGACGCCTACCGGGCCGGGTGCGCGAGGGTGGCCGACGTGATCCGGCAGGCGGGGGCGTTCGGCGAGCCTGAGGAATGGCTGTCTTACTGGGAGCGGCCCTACACCAGGGACGAGTGGCTCGACCTGGTCCCGACCACCGGCGGCTTCACCCGCTGCCCCGAGGCCATCCAGCAGGAACTCCTCGACGGCCTCGGCGCCGCCGTCGACGCGGCAGGCGGCACCTTCACCATGTCCTACGCGACGATCGCCGCTACCGCCGCCCGGCTGGCCTCGTAGCGGACCGGAGCCGGGGGGGTGTGCGACACGTTTGTAGGGGTCCCGCATCTGGGCTGGTTATGATGGGAGTCTGGTTGTGACGTAACAACCAGACGAGGAGTGCCCATGACCGAGCCGTCGCTTCGGGAGCTGGAGGCAGAGCGGGACCGGCTGTTTGCGCGGCTGGCGGTGGTAGGCGACTTCCGGCGCGGCTCGGTGAGCGAGAACTACCGCAGGTGCGGGAAGCCGAACTGCGCGTGCGCGCAGCCGGGTCACCGCGGGCACGGGCCGAGGTTCCTGTGGACCCGGTCGGCAGGCCGCCGTAAGACCATCGGGCGCCAGCTCGCGGCGGCGGAGGTGGAGAAGGTGCGCGGCGAGGTGGCCCGGCACGCGGAGTTCACGTTGATCAGCGATGAGATCGCGGAGGTGAACGAGAGGATCTGCGAGGCCAGGCCTCTTGCCGCAGCGGACGCACCCTCGGTGCCGGAGGGTGAAAAAGGGGGGTCTGCGGCGCGCTCGCGCGGGAGAAGGCCGCCGGGCTAGGGTGGCTGGCGGCGGAGGCTGCCCGCGTACTGGGCTGCGGCGGCGCGGGGCTGGACGCGGCCGAGGCCGTGATCCGCGCCGGGCTCCTGAGGCTGGGCAGCGGCGTGCTCGGGGGGCTGCTGGCCGCCGACCCCGGCTACCGGGGCCCCCCGGGTGGAGTGCGGGAACGGCCACCAGGCCGGGTTCGCCGCCTACCGGGACAAGGTCATCGACACCGTGCTGGGGCCGGTGACCCTCACGCGCGCCTGGTACCACTGCGCGGCCTGCAAGCACGGCTTCGCGCCGCGCGATGCGGAGCTGGGCGTTGCGGGCGTGTCCCTGTCGCCCGGGCTGGCGGCGATGAACGACCGGGCAGCGGCTGCCGGGCCGTTCGCGGAAGCAGCCCGGCTGCTGGAAGACCTGGCCGGGGTGCGGCTGACCGCCAAGCGGGTGGAGAGGGCAGCGGAGGCCAGCGGCACCGCCGCCGCGGCGGCCCTGCGGGACCGGGCCGCGCTCATCGCCGCCCGCAAGCTCGCGCCGCTGCCGCCGCAGCCGCTGCCCGACAAGCTGTATGCCGTGATCGACGGCACCGGCGTGCCCATGACATCGAGGGAGACCGCCGGGCGGGACGGCAAGGGCGAGGACGGCCGCGCCCGCACCCGCGAGGTCAAGCTCGGCGTCTTCTTCACCCAGGACAAGCTCGACGAGGACGGGTACCCGGTCCGCGACAAGGACTCCTGCAGCTATATCGCCACCTTCGAGCCCGCGAGCGCGTTCGCCGGCCTGGTGAAGGCCGAGGGCATCCGCCGCGGCGCAGACCACGTCCGGCAGTTCACCATCATCGGCGACGGTGCCGCCTGGATCTGTTACCCCGATCTCGGGGTAACAGATCTTGTCCCGGTGACGTGGCTATCCCGGTGGTGTCCGGGCGGCGCTGGTGGAACGGCCGTTCGTGTGATGCGGTCCGGGATAGTCATAGTGTTCGCGCTCAGGGTGTCCGTAACGATGA
>Ga0116216_10003094_pt1 | contig 10866 bp, 8 predicted proteins | sample Sb_taG_11_FD_89696 | JGI IMG/M metagenome (GOLD analysis project Ga0116216, IMG submission 89696) | Peat soil microbial communities from Weissenstadt, Germany - Sb_50d_3_AS metaG | ecosystem: Environmental > Terrestrial > Soil > Wetlands > Peat | place: Germany: Weissenstadt | collected 2010-09-21
CTGGCGTTTCGGATGACGTCGCCGGTGCTCCGCCACTCGAGCCCGACCTTGGTCGCCAGCACCACCTGGTCGCGGCGTCCCCAGCGTGCCACCGCCTTGCCGACGATCTCTTCGGAGCGGCCCTGGCCGTACGCCGGCGCCGTGTCGATCAGCGTGACACCGCGGTCGAGCGCCGCGCAGATCGTGCGGATCGACCGCTCCTCGTCGGTTCCGCCCCACATCCAGCCCCCGACCGCCCATGTACCGAGGCCGATGCGGGAGGGTGAGAGCGTCGTACCGGGAATCGCAACGTACTCCATGAGTTGCCTCCTGGGTCCACCCCGCCAGGCCCGATCTTATGACGCGCGCACTCATTTTTCCCAGAGGGAGAACCAGGAGTCTCAATACCCTCTTCCAGGCCCTTGAGCGTCACGTTGAGCCCGAGACGCTCGATCACGATTCGCAAGTCGCGTAGGATGCAGCAGAAACGGGACATCGCCCGCTCGTGCCCGGAGGTCCCTGCATGAGCCGCTGCACACTATCCGATGTTCCTCCGTACGATTTCGGAGCCGCTCGAGCGATCCGCTGCCGCCAAACCGCTGGAATGGAATCACGACGATCACCTGCCGGGGCCTTCACGCCCCAGGTGCGCGCACGCTCGAGCAGCGCCGTTGCGCTCGCGGCATGGCTGGCGCTGGCCGGGTGTGTGGGTCACCAGGGTGCAGCCGGTCCGACACAGGGCGGATCCGCCTCGGCGCGAGCGTGCGCGCCCGACAACGGTGGCCTCACGCTACCGGACGGCTTTTGCGTGACCGTGTTCGCCGACAGGATCGGGCACGCCCGAAACCTCGTGGTCTCGCCCAGCGGGGTGGTCTATGTGAACACCTGGAGCGGCAGGTACTACGGGAACGACAAACCGCCCTCGGGTGGCTTCCTCGTCGCATTGCGCGACACGACGGGTAGCGGAGTCGCTGACCAGATCGTTCGGTTCGGTGAGAGCGTTGACACTGGTGGGACGGGCGGAACGGGGATCGCCCTCTACGATGGGGCGCTCTACGCCGAGGTTAACGATCGGATCGTACGCTACCGGCTGTTGCCAGACTCTCTCGCGCCGCTCGCAGAAGCCGAGACGATCGTGCAGGACCTGCCCCTCACCGGCGACCATCCGATGCACCCCTTCGTGATCGACGCTTCCGGCGTGCTCTACATGGATTCTGCCTCCGCTACGAACAGCTGTCAGATCAAGAACCGCATCCCGGGCTCGCCGGGCCACAACCCCTGCACCGAACTCGAGACCCGCGCTGGGATCTGGCGCTACGACGCTAAGCGCACGGGACAGCGCTTTTCACCCGCGGAGCGCTACGCGACGGGCATCCGCAACGCTGATGGGATCGCGCTGGACTCGGCCGGGCGTGGCATCTATGCGACGCAGCACGGACGCGACCAGCTTTCCCAGAACTGGCAGGACCTCTACACCCCCGAACAAGGCGCGAACCTGCCGGGGGAGGAGTTGCTCCGTATCGAGCCCGCGGACTACGGGTGGCCGGAATGTTACTTCGACAACGCGCAGCGCAAGCTCGTGCTCGCTCCGGAGTACGGAGGTGACGGCGGCAAGGCGGTCGGACCGTGCGCGAACAAGCAGGGGCCGATCGCGTTCTATCCAGCGCATTGGGCACCGAACGCGTTGGTGTTCTATTTCGGAGAGCAGTTTCCCGCACACTACCGCGGCGGCGCGTTTATCGCGTTCCACGGCTCGTGGAACCGCGCCCCGTTTCCGCAAGAGGGCTACAACGTGGTCTTCCAGCCGTTCGAGCACGGCAAGCCGGCGGAGAGCTACGAGGTTTTCGCCGACGGCTTCGCAGGCGCCGTTAAAGAGCCAGGAGCGGCCGCGCATCGCCCGGCCGGCCTCGCAGTCGGCCCCGACGGCGCCCTCTACATCTCCGACGACGCCCATGGGACGATCTGGCGAGTGGTCTACGATCCGGCAAGGGCCCCGAAGGAGCGCGTGCTCTCTTCCGCCAGCGGGACCTCAGGAGAAGCCCCTGAACCACCCGAAGGGATCCACCCGGATGCGGGCGCCAATCCAGCGGGCACGTCGCTGCCTCCCCCGCCGCCCCCGGGCGCCGGGATTACCGCCGAGCAGATCGCGCTCGGCGATAGCCTTTACCACGGCTCGACCTGCGTCGGCTGTCACGGCTCGGACGCCAAGGGGACCCCGCTCGGATCTGACCTGAGGGACGGTCGATGGCTGTGGAGCGATGGCAGCTATTCCTCGATTGTGAAGATCATCACGGCGGGCGTGCCCGCCCCCAAGGCGCACACTGGCGTCATGCCGCCGAAGGGTGGGGCTCAGCTGACAGAAGAGCAGGTCCGAGACCTGGCGGCGTACATCTATGCGCTAAGCCAAGCTGGAGCGAAGCGGTAGGTCCGCAGGAGGCTGTACGCCCCGGCGTTCACCTTCGGTATGAAGCCGACGATGTCTGCCAAGGCCGCCTTGTAGATACGCGGGCCGGCCCGTTTGGTCGACTGGAAATGGAGGCGTGTACGACCACACCGAGTCTGAAAGAGGATGGCCCAGGCTCAATTAAGTGTTCGCAGACTCGGAGACGCTCCTCTGTCGAAGGATCGGAAACGAGACTTATAATTGCTCAGTCGGTCTGAAGTGAGGTGAGATCATGAGGGTCGGATTCATTGGGCTCGGGCGCATGGGGAGCGGGATGGTGGCGAGCCTGCTCAGAGCCGGCCACGAGGTCACCGTCTACAATCGCACGCCCAGCAAGGCGCAAGGACTGGTCGAGCAGGGTGCGCGCGCCGCCGCTGGAGTGGCGGACGCCTGCCGCGGCGATGTCATCGTCACGATGCTGGCGGACGACAGCGCCGTCGAAGGCGTCGTCTTCAGCGAGAAGGGCATGATTTGCAGCCTGGAAAAGGGTGCAATCCACGTCTCCATGAGCACCATCAGCGTCGCGCTTGCGGAAAGGCTCACCGCGGCGCACGCGAACGCCGGCCAGCGTTTCGTCGCCGCACCGGTCTTCGGGCGCCCCGAGGTGGCAGCTGCGGCCAAGCTGTTCATCGTTGCCGCGGGCGCGCCGGATGCTCTCGACGCCTGTCTACCTCTCTTCGAGGCAATGGGGCAGAAGACGTTTCCCATCGGGGAGCAGCCGAAGGCTGCGAACCTCGTCAAGCTGAGCGGCAATTTCCTGATCGCCTCCGTGATCGAGGGGCTCGGCGAAGCCATGGCGCTCGTCGGCAAGGCCGGCGTCGATCAGCGTCAATATCTGGATCTCCTGACCTCCACGCTGTTCACCGCGCCGGTGTACAAGACCTATGGCGGGCTGATCGCCGAGCAGAGGTTCGAGCCTCCAGGGTTCGCCGCGTCGCTGGGACACAAGGACATCCGCCTGACGCTCGCCGCGGCGGAGACCCTTCGCGTGCCCATGCCGTTCGCCGGCGTCCTGCACGACCGTTTCTTGACGCTCCTTGCGCACGGGGGCGAGGCGCTTGACTGGTCGGCGATCGGACAGCTCGCTGCCAAGGACGCCGGTCAGGAGGAGCGGTAGAGCCCGCACCGAAGGGAGCGAAGAGATGGACGTCTGCGAAAATCTAGTTCCGTTCCTCGTTGCAATTCCCGATCTGTGTGCGACGCGGCGCCGGATTCTCCTCGCACCGCTCCTCGCCGCCGTGCCGTTCGTGATGGCGGGGACGGCGGCGCAAGCTGGTAAGATTGACCCATCCCAGACGGCGGTCACTCTTCCCGATGCCATGCAATGGGTCCCTTGGAGTGGTCTTCCACCGCACAGCGGTGAGATGGCGACGCTCTACGGCGGCCTGGACAAGCCCGGGCCGTACCTTGTCCTGATGAAGTGGTATCCCGGCTACATGAGCGCTCCCCATTCGTACGCGACCGATCGACTCTCGCTGGTGCTGTCCGGGACGTGGTGGGTGAACAGCGGCGCGGACTTCGACCCGGACAGTACGGTCCCGGTGCCTGCTGGGGGATTTGTCCGACGCGTTGCCCGGACGCCGCACTATGACGGCGTCAAGAAAAGCGCCACGATCCCGACCGTGATTGCTCTCTTCGGGATCGCGCCGGTCGAACTAGAACTCGTAGACCCGAGCAAGCCGGCCTGGCGTCGGCTGTGACTCGAGTTCGATCGGCGTCCGTCGAGCAGCGGGTCGTCGCATAACGGCGGAAGGACGCTGAATGGCCACCCTGCCCGGAGCGACCCGGCGTCAGTTCATGCAAAGCGTGGGGATGCTCGGCGCCGCAGTCGGGCTCGGCGCCGGAACGGGCACTCCGAGGGCCTCGGCAGCGGCCCGCGGCGCCGAAACCAGCTCCGGCGAGATCCCCCAACGGGGGCTCGGTCGAATAGGGGTCCAGGTGTCGGCCATCGGTGTCGGCGGTCACCACCTCGGCGACCTCCCGACCGTCGACGACGCGATCCGGCTCGTGCACGAGGCCGTGGATGCCGGCATCACATTCTTCGACAACTGCTGGGAGTACTACAACGGAAAGACCGAGAACTGGCTGGGGCAGGCACTCCTGGGTCGTCGCGACAAGGTGTTCCTAATGACGAAGGTCTGCACCCACGGGAGGAGCGGGCGCCTCGCCGTCGCGATGCTCGAGGAGTCGCTCCGAAGACTACGGACCGATCATCTCGACCTCTGGCAGATCCACGGCATCGTCTACGACAACGATCCTGAGCTGGCGTACGCCGCGGAAGGCGTGCTGGAAGCCTTCGATCAGGCGAAGCAGCAGGGGAAGACGCGCTTCGTCGGCTTCACCGGCCACAAGGACCCGACCTTCCACCTGAAGATGCTCGAGCTCGGGTACCCGTTCGATACGGTGCAGATGCCCCTCAATCCGTTCGACGCGGAATTTCACAGCTTCGAGCGGCAGGTGCTGCCGGAGGTCAACCGGCGGGGAATGGCGGCGCTCGGCATGAAGAGCATGGGGGGGACCGCGTGGGCCGTGAAGAACCGCGTCGTCACCGCAGAGGAGATGCTGCGCTATGCGATGAGTCTGCCCGTCGCGGTAACCATCTGCGGGATGGATTCGCTCGATGTCCTGCATCAGAACCTGCGGATTGCGCGCGGCTTCTATCCGATGACCGACAGCGAGATGGATGCGCTGCGCGCGCGCTGCGCGCCGACGGCCGCTGACGGCCGGTACGAGCCATACAAGGTCTCTCTCCGCTATGACAACCCGATGACCCGGCTGCCGCACGGCTTCCCGATCGATCCAACCCAGCGAGAGGTGAAGGCCATGCTGGAAAAGGGCACCGGAACATGGGAGGCGAAGTAGCAGCGCGATGGGACGGTACGCAGGAGAGCGGCGGCGAACCGACGAGGTCGCGGACCCGGAGCGGCGGCGACTCCTCAGGGTGGGCCTCGGGGTCGCGGGGGCGATTGCGGCCGCCGGCCCGCTCGCGCAAGGCTCCGGGGTTTCGCCCGTTGCGCTCAACATGACCAGCACTGGGCCCGACGAAATCCCGCGGAGGCCGCTTGGACATACCGGCCAGCACGTGTCGATCCTCGGGCTCGGAGGCTACCACCTCGGTACCGTCGCCAGCGTGACGGAGGCGATCCGTCTCGTCCACGAAGCGGTCGACGCCGGAGTGCGCTTCTTCGACAACGCCTGGGAGTACAACGGGGGAAAGAGCGAGGAATGGATGGGGCGTGCTCTCCAGGGCCGGCGTAACGACGTCTTCCTGATGACTAAGGTTTGCACCCACGGGCGGGACCGGAAGACCGCCATGCGTCAGCTCGAGGAATCCCTGGAGCGCCTCAGGACGGATCACCTGGATCTCTGGCAGGTCCATGAAGTCATCTACGAGAACGACCCGGACCTCCATTTCGCTAAGGGCGGCGTCATCGAAGCCCTCGACCAGGCGAAGAAGAAGGGGAAGGTCCGCTTCGTCGGATTCACCGGCCACAAGAGCCCGGCGATCCACCTGAAGATGCTCGCGCACGACTACCCGTTCGACACCGTGCAGATGCCACTCAACTGCTTCGACGGGACGTATCGAAGCTTCGAGCAGCAGGTGCTTCCGGAGCTCGAGCGACGCGGCATCGCGGTGCTCGGCATGAAGAGCCTCGGGGGTGATGGTCAGCCGATCCTGCACGGCGTCGTCAATGCGGAGGAAGCGCTGCGCTACGCCATGAGTCTGCCGGTCGCGACGACGATCAGCGGTATCGACTCGCTGGCCGTGCTCCGCCAGAACCTTGCCATCGCGCGTAGCTTTACGCCGATGCCGCCCGCGGAAATGACGGCGTTACGTGAGCGGTGCGCTGCGTTCGCCGCCGATGGGCACCTCGAGCTGTACAAGTCGACAAAGCGATACGATGGCGGCGTGGGACGCGAGCAGCACGGCTATCCGCCCGCATCCGAGCTTCCCTTGTAGGATCACATGGCGAGCTCGATCCTTCGCGCGCTGTTTGTGGTTGAGGTGTCATCCGGATCAGTAGCCGGCCATGTCCGGTGCGCTTCGGGTCTTAGACGATGCGCTGCAGGACATGAGCGAGATGGCGTGCAGCTCAACGCTGTTAAGGTTGACAGAGTGGATCAGCGTGTCGGCACCGACACGGTAACGAAGCCAAAGAACGAGAGGGGTACACCATCGAACGTCCTGCGCTCTCTAGGAGGCTGGCGGCGCTGCCTCGGCGGGCTGCAGGCTGATGATGACGTGCTTGTAGGTGGGGCAGTTGCTCAGCGGCTCGGTGCTCCCGATGGGAACCAGCACATTCGCCTCCGGGTAGTACATCGCTGCACACCGACGCGGGATCGGATACTCGACCACGATGAAGCCGCTCGCGGTGCGCGTCTGCCCGTTGAAGTGGCTCGTCACATCGACCAACTGCCGGGGTGAGAGCCCCTGCTCGTCCATGTCTTCGCGGCTCATCATGACGACGCGGCGCTCGTGGTGCAGCCCCCGATAGCGATCATGCAGGCCGTAGATCGTCGTGTTGAACTGGTCGTGGCCGCGGACGGTTGTCATCACGAGTTGGCCGGGCTCGAGCGGGTGCTCTGGGATTGGGTTGGTTGTGAAGTTCGCCTTGCCCGTTTCCGTGTGATAGACGTTCTCGCGCGGTGGATTTGGCAGGTAGAATCCACCGGGGTGCCGGACGCGTGCGTTGTAGTCGTGGCAGCCCGGGATGACCTTGGCGATACCGTCCCGCACCAGGTCGTAGTCATCGGCCCACGAAAGCCAATCGACGGTCGAACGGTCACAGAGTACGGCGTGGGCCATGCGGCAGATGATCGCGGTCTCTCCCAGCAGGTGGGGCGAGGCGGGCGCGAAAGTCCCGCGCGACCACTCGACGACTCCCATCGAGTTCTCGCAGCTCACGAATTGGTTGACGATGGGCCGGATCGCGCTCGCCGGCGTCATGTCCCTCTCCGTGCGTCCGAGGCAAGGCAGTATCAACGCCTGTCGTCCGGTGACGAGGTCCGAGCGGTTGAGCTTCGTGCCGATCCGCACGGTCAAATTCGTCCGCGACAAGGCCTCGGCCGTGTAGGTCGTGTCTGGGAGAGCCAACAGAAAGTTCCCACCCAGAGAAACGAATACCTTTGCCCGCCCGTCATGCATTGCCTTGACCGATTTCTGAGAGTCCAGCCCGTGGTCACGCGGAGGCTCGAATCCGAACGCGTGACCCAGGGCGTCCAGGAAGGCCGGTGCAGGTCGCTCCCACACGCCCATGGTGCGGTCGCCCTGGACGTTGGAGTGCCCGCGGACGCAGCAGGCGCCGGCGCCCGGCTTGGCCATCGCCCCGCGCAGGAGCAACAGGTTCAGCATCTCCTGGACGTTGCCCGGTCCATTGTGGTGTTGGGTGACACCCAGGCACCAACAGATGATGATGCGCTCGGCGCTCCGCACCCACTCGGCGGCGGCTCGAATCTGGGACCGAGCGATCCCCGATACCCGCTCGATCGTGTCCCAAGACGCGGCGCGGACATCAGCGAGCAGCGCTTCGACGCCGACGGTATTCGCCCGGACGAAGTCCCAGGCGACCGCCGAATCCGGCTCGCGGTCCTCCGCTTCGACCAGCGTCTTGAGAATCCCCTTGAACAGCGGAACGTCGCCATTGATCCTCACCTGCAGGAACAGGTCGGCGAGCTTCGTGCTCACGCCGAGCAAACCCAGTGGCTCCTGCGGATTCATGAACGCGATCAGGCCTGCCTCCGGCAGCGGGTTGACGGCTATGATCTTCCCACCGGCCCGCTTCGTCTGCTGAAGCGCCAACAGCATTCGCGGGTGGTTTGTGCCAGGGTTCTGGCCCACGACGAACACGAGTTGCGCTTTGCCAAAGTCCTCTAGCTTGACCGTGCCTTTGCCGAACCCCAGCACGTGGGTTAAGGCGGTACCGCTGGCTTCGTGACACATGTTCGAGCAGTCGGGCAGGTTGTTGGTGCCGAACTGCCGCACGAAGAGCTGGTAGGCGAACGCGGCCTCGTTCGTGGCCTTCCCTGATGTGTAGAAGATGGCCTCATTCGGCGAGGCCAAGGCCTTCAGCTCTCGAGCAACGAGCGCGAACGCCTCTTCCCATGAGATCGGTTGGTAGTGCGTGCTGCCGGCGCGGAGCACCATGGGCTCGGTGAGCCTACCCTGCTGCTCCAACCAATAATCCGATTGGCGCGACAGCTCGGCCACGGAGTGTGAGGCAAAGAATTCCGCGGTCACGCGACGATGGTCCGACTCGTGCGCTACGGCCTTGGCACCGTTCTCGCAAAAGTCGAAACTAGACCGTCTGCCGTCTGGGTCCGGCCAGGCGCAGCCTGGGCAATCGAAACCGTCCTTCTGGTTCAACTGCAGGAGTGGCAGCGTGCCGCGGATCAACCCGGCCTCGCCCCACACGTAGTGAAGGCTGGAGACGACGGCCTTGAGTCCGGTGGCTTTCCGCTCTGGCTCGCGCTGGTGCAGCCCGACCAGCAGCTCCGCGGTTCCGGCATGCACATCGCCGTGTGCGCCGTCAGCACGTCCCTCCGCCTGCTCTCGCGCGACGCGATCGTGGCAGACCTCCAGAGACGCCGCATGCAGCGGACCCACGTCGGGTCGTGGGGGCGGGTGCGGGGCGTAGTGCTGCACGTGGTAGACCGCGGGGGCCTCGCCTCCGATGGCACTTGTCTTGTGTAATGAATTGGCGCCGGGCGATGCGGTCAGCTTACCTTCGGCCGTGCGTTCACCGGACTCAGGCATCGTGCGACCTCCCTGCCGACACCTGGCTACAACCCTTTGTTCTCGATGCCATTTCGCATCGCACGCTCGACAATCGTCGGATGCGGTTCTGCATGTCGTCGGGCGCGAGCCGGCCGTAGCTCCAAACCGACGAGACCACGGGGATGTTTATGTTCGGGAAGATGTCGGTCGGCAGCGTCACGGTCGAGAAAAGGCCGAGCACGCCGATTAGCATCGCCATCACGACGAAGGTGTAGGGCCGCCGGAGGGCGAGTCGGACGATCCACATAGGTCACGCTCTCTCGCCGAGCCTCTTGAAGCCTATCACGCGGCGAAGAAAACCGGTCGCACAAGGGGAGCGCTCGCTGCCGAGGTACGCGTGCTGCTCTGCCGGCGGATCACTGCGCTTGCCTACCGCGCACTCGGCCGAGGGCTCTCATCACCGTTTTCCGCCGTCGAGAGCTTTGCCGCCAAACCCATCGTTAGGGCCAACAGGGCGAGGCCGGTGGGGAGCGCCAGGGACCACAAGCCAACGACCGCCTCGCACGTCGCGCCGAGGCCACAGCCGCCGGCGAAGCCGACGATCGCCGGCCACGTGTGCTTCGCTCGCCTGCGCGCCTCAGCCACATCGTCCGGATGGCGCCCGAGCACCACTTCTCCGACATCCATCGTAAAGCGGGTGATGTTGGTCGTCATCACCGCTGTGGACGGCGCCCCCTTCAGCGAGATCTGTACGAGGGCGTTCTGCACGGCCATTGCGGACACGCCGAGCATGCCTCCGAGGATCGCGCCAGCGGCGTTCGGGTCGATGCCTGGGCCGGCGGCGACAGAAAGGCCCAGAACGCCGGCAAGCAGCAGGAACTGCAGCAGCAGCAGCGGCTGCAGCGAGGGGATCCCGATCCCTTCCAGACCACTCGCCAGTAGTCTGGTCAAGCCGAGCGCAACCACGAAGACTGGAACCGACAATATCTCTGCGACTCGCGCGGCTCCACCGCTGACGACGTGCGCGGCCAGGACGACCAGGTTGCCAGTGATATGGGCGGTGAACAGACCGCCGAGCCCGAGAAAACAGATGGCGTCCGTGCTTCCGGCGATCGTGCTGAGGACCGCAGGAAGCAACTTCATGCCGACCGAGCTGTCGACTGACGGCACCGCGATCCGAGCGGTCATGTACTCAGCTTCCGGTGACACTCGACCTAATCCTCTTCCTCGGGTCGGAATTTCGTTCACCAAGGAACTTAGTCATCGTCTCTCCTCTGCGACGAGCCGACGTTCGTCAGAGGGCCGTCGCTCTATTCCCCCCTCGCTTTTCACCAATGAGACACTCGGCCGGGACGTCTCTAGACAGGTACACATTTGCGTCAGCCTGAAGTGGCTTCACGACTTTCGAGGTCCATCGTGGGTAAGCGTGCCATACCTGAGGTACAGCAACCGCAGGATTGAAACCTGAGCAGCCTATAGCCCGCTTCAGGCATGCCTTCGAGTCGCGGCAGGTCGAAGCGCAGCAAAACTGATCGCGTCATATAGGTGAGCCCACAGCAAACCCAGCAGCAAGTAGATGCACTGGCGAAGGTTAGATCGCTGGCGAGCTAAGGATTTCGTGCTGGTCGGGGCCTCCGCTCCGCTATAACCTCTGCGCCATGCGCCGAAGTCAGCCCGCCGGTGTCGCGTGGAGGTGACGGCGGGAGCGCAGCGTCGGCGCAGGCCCATC
>Ga0116216_10003095_pt1 | contig 10866 bp, 14 predicted proteins | sample Sb_taG_11_FD_89696 | JGI IMG/M metagenome (GOLD analysis project Ga0116216, IMG submission 89696) | Peat soil microbial communities from Weissenstadt, Germany - Sb_50d_3_AS metaG | ecosystem: Environmental > Terrestrial > Soil > Wetlands > Peat | place: Germany: Weissenstadt | collected 2010-09-21
CAAACCGGTGGTCGTAGAGGTCGCCAAAGCCCAGCGGCCCGCCCGAGGAATTGATGGCGATGCCGCGGCCGCGCAGCACCGACCACAAGATGAACGGCACGACCTTGTGCGCGTGTCCGGCGAAGGCCTCAAGCAGCCAGCCGGCGAACGCGGTCACGGCGGCGGCGGCCAGCGCCATGCCCGCGTGGTGGTCGCGGGGCATGACCAGGGTCGCGGCGAGCGCCAGCCCTGATCCGGCGATGAGAAAGCCCGCCGCGGTGGCGACGAACGCCAGGTGCAGGCCGCCCTTGCGGCGCCGGTGCCGGACGTGCGCGGACAGCGACGCCAGGTGCGCGGCCAGGCCGGCCGCGAGGATCACCGCCCCGGCCCAGGCCAGCCACGCCACGCCGGCCAGCAGCCCGGGCGACAGCAGCGTCACCCCGGCGGGGATCAGCCAGACCGCCAGCCGCCCGGCCAGGTGCCTGCCGGGGACGTGGGCCAGGAAGAACATCGGCCACAGCTTCTCGGCCACGGCGACGTAGGTGAGCCCCAGCCAGGCGAACAAGCCGATGACCGCGTGCGCGAGCACGGTGTGCCCGGACAGGTCGAACCAGTTCCCGCGCCGGTCGGCCACGTAGGTGACGCCGAAGCACGCCGTCGCCGCGAACCCGGCCAGCGCGAGCCGCAGCCCGGTGACCGTGTGGCCCTTGCCCCGCGCGGCCAGCGGGGCGGACAGGTTCACGACCAGCAGGGTGACCGCGAGCGCGGCCAGGCCGCCGCCGATCTCCACCACTCCTTCCTGCTGCGTGGCGATCCCGGACGGGAGCAGCCAGGCGGCGCCCAGCCAGGTCGCGAACGTGGCCCAGGCCAGGGCGACCGAACGCAGCGGGCGGTGCGTCACCACTGGCGTGAACTGGTGCAGCGCGCCGAGCACCCCGGTGGACAGGGTCGCTAGCACGCCGAAATGGGCCGCGGCCACCACCGGGTCGGCGGTGGGGTCGGTCGTCGCGGCCCCGCGGGCCCAGATCAAGGCGGCGCCGCAGGCCACCAGCCCGAGGGCAGCGGCCGCCAGGAAGCTCAGCGGCACTCCCGGCGGCGGGACCACGGCAGGCACCCCCGGCGGGCGGCCCGGCCACGCCCCGCCCGTCTCCCCTTGCTTCACCGGGCGCGGCGGCACGGGCGGCCTCGCGGGCACGGGCGGCGAGGCTGTCATCGTCCCTCCCTTCTCCGGCGGCTCAGCGCAGCATGACGCGCAGAATAAATCTAGCATATACTAGAAATACTAACCAGGGCGGGCATGGCTGGGCGGCCGTGCCCCGCGGCCAGCCCCGCCTTGCCGAGCAGCGTCCGGCCCTTCGTCTGCACCGGAATCCGCACGAGGGTGTTCTTGTTGAAACAATGTAGATGAGGAAAAAGGTCCTGCGATCCGGTCCAGCGGACACGGATGCCAGGACGGCCGGCTTCATGCGGTGCCCTGGCCTCCGCTTCCGCCGTCACCCACATGCGCAGGCCTCGTCCGGAAAGGTCGTGCGCCATGGCAACACCCCGTGCGCAGATCATCGTTCACCGCTACGTCTCCGGCTGGTGCGAGGCCGCCCTGCACAATCGCTGCAAGGGCAGCTATGCGGCACCGCTTGCTGCTGCTCGTGTCACCGGCAGGCTGTCCCCGCCACCGGAACGGCCCGAACCGCAGCTGCACCCCGCGTGTCCGGGAAATAACGCGAGGCCGGGAGCATGACCGCCACCGGAGCCGACCGGGATCGCCGGGCCGGGCAGACCGCCCGGCTGGTGATCAACGTCGGCTCACCGTTCCGCCTCGATTACGTGGTGTGGGCGCTGCGGCGCCGCGCGCACAACGAGGTGGACCGCTTCGACGGCGGCCGCTACCGGCGGGTCTTGTGCCTGGCCGGCGAGCCGGCCGAGGTCACCGTCCGCCAGGACCCCGCCGCGAGCACGCCGTCGCTGATGGCCGAGCTGCGCCGCCCGGCGGGGCCGGCCGGGCGCGCCGCCGTAGCCGCGGTCCGCCCGGTCCTGGAGCGCATGCTGGGCCTCAACGTGGATCTTGACGGGTTTTACCGGGTCGCCGCCGGTGATGCCCGGCTGAACTCGCTGGCGCTGCGGTTCCGCGGGATGCGGCCGCCGTGCTTCCCGACCGTGTTCGAAGCCGTGGTCAACGCCGTCGCCTGCCAGCAGCTGTCCCTGGACGTGGGCATTCACCTGCTCAGCCGGCTGGCCCGCCGCTTCGGTCCCGCCGTACCCGGACCGGTGACCCGGTACGGCTTCCCGGCACCGGGACGGCTCGCCGTCGCGGACCCGGCCGAGCTGCGCGCCCTGGGGTTCAGCACGGCGAAGGCCCGCACCATCATCTCGGTCGCCGGGCAGGTGGCAGCCGGGGCGCTGGACCTGGAGGCGCTGCGCGACGCCGGCGACGACCGGGCGATGAGCACCCTGCTCGGCCTGCCCGGCATCGGCCGCTGGAGCGCCGAGTACGTCATGCTGCGCGGCCTGGCCCGCTATCACGTGCTGCCCGGCGACGATGTCGGCGCCCGCAACAACCTGCGCCGCCGCTTCGGCCTTGCCGAGGACGCGGGGTATGACGCGGTGGTCACGCTGTCGCGCCACTGGCAGCCCTACGCCGGGCTGGTGTACTTCCACCTGCTGCTTGACGCGCTCGCCGCCCGCGGCGACCTGGGGGAGGCCGGGTGATAGCCGAAGATGCCGAGTTCACGGTAGCGGCCAAGTGGCGGCGGACCCCGGTGATCGCCGAGCTGCTGCTGCGCCCGGCCCGGCCGCCGCTGCGCTACCAGCCAGGCCAGTACGTGCTGCTCGGCGACCCGGGCGCTGAGCTCGTGGTCCGCTCCTACTCGATCGCGAACGCGCCGAGCCGTGATGGCCTGGTCAGCCTGCTGGTCACCCGGGTACCTGGCGGCCAGCTATCCGGCTGGGTTCATGACGTGCTCCGCCCCGGCGACCGGGTGCTGCTGTCCGGGCCGTACGGCTCGTTCACCGCCGCGCCCGGCGAGCCCGGCCCGGTGCTGTTCCTCGCGGGCGGATCCGGGCTGGCCCCGGTCCGTGCGCTGGCCGAAGCGACACTCCGGCACCGCACGCGTATCCCGGTCGTTCTGTTCTTCTCCGCCCGCACGCAGCGGGACCTGATCGACGACGAACGGTTCCGCGACTGGCAGCGCCGCCACCCCGGATTCCGCTACCTGCGCACGCTGACCCGGGCGGACGGCCCGCCGCCGGCCGGGCGGATCCCGGTGATCCTCGCCGGCTGGTTCCCCGACCTGTCCGGCTGGCGGGTCTACATCGCCGGAGCGCCCGGGTTCGTGACCGCGTGCGCGGCAGCCGCCCGCGCCTGCGGAGCCAGACCCGGCCGGGTGTACACCGAGGAGTTCTTCACCGAGCCGCGGCCGTGGGGAGCCGCGCAGCCCGCCGGAGCATGCTCGTGACCGGGAGCCGGATCTATACCAAGACCGGGGATGACGGCACCACCGGGCTGCTGCACGGCGGCCGGGTATCCAAGGGCGACGAGCTGGTCGACGCGTACGGCGACATCGACGAGGCGGTCGCCGCGCTGGGCGCGGCGCGTGCCGCCGGCCTGGAGCCGCGGCTGTCGGAGACGGTGCTCTGGCTGCAACGGCAGCTCTTCGCGGCCGCCGCGGACCTGGCGGCCAGCCCGTGGCAGCGCCGCCGCCTGGTCGCCGGGGTCTCCCTGGTCACTGCAGAGATGACCGCCGGCGTCGAGCAGCTGATCGACGACCTGGTTGCCGAACGGCCGCTGCGCCCGGTGTTCGTGGTGCCCGGCGCCACGCAATCCGGCGCGATGCTGGACCTGGGCCGCGCCGTGGTCCGCCGCGCCGAGCGTCACGCGGTCCGTGCCCGGGCCCGCGGCCATCTGGTCAGCGATGAGGTGCTGCGTTACCTCAACCGGCTGTCGGACCTGCTGTTCGTTCTGGCCCGGCACGCCGCTGGCGATGCGGAGGAGCCCCCCAGCCACGATTAGCGCTAACCTGCCGGCGCGTTGGCGTCCTCGGCGGTCACCGCGCGCACGCCGGGCAGCTCGGACAGCCGGGTCGCCAGGTCGTTCACCGATCCCGTTCCGTGCACGTGCAGCACGACCTCGACCATGCGCTGCCCGTTCGCTGCACCGGGCTGGTGCCCGTCGTCCGCGCCGCTGGCACCGGTGGCCAGCTCGTCGACCACGAAGCCGCACGCGGTGGCGACCTGGAGGACGCGGCGCAGGGACGCCGTGCCCGTCCAGATAGCGGACCCGCAGCAGCGAGATCGCGGTACCGGAACGCGGCAACCGCCGGGAGACGGACTGGAAGGCAAGGGCGACGATCAGGTACGCCACGGTGGCCGCGACCGCGAGCAGCGGCCCCGGCCCCGGCCGCCGCGCCGACCGCCGCGGTCACCCAGACCGACGCGGCGGTGGTCAGGCCGTGCACCGAGTCGCGGCGGACGAAGATCAGCCCCGCCCGAGGAACCCGATGCCGGTGACGATCTGGGCGGCCACCCGGGACGGGTCCACGACCACCTGGCCGGTGCGCAGCACGTCGCTGAACCCGTACTTGCTGACCAGCATGAACAGGGCGGCGCCCACCCCGACCAGGGTGTGCGTGCGCAGCCCGGCGCTCTTCTGCCTGACCTCCCGCTCCAGCCCGATGACCGCGGACAGCAGCAGGCCCAGGCCAAGCTCGCCGACCTGCACCGGGCCCTCGGTGTTGGCGGCCGGCGCGGCCGCGAGCTGATGACTCAGCAGCGCGTAAGTTACCCCATCACTATCACTGCCTCCATGTCCTGCGACGCCGATTCTGATTAGTGCCGCCCGGTCCACTGCGGCTCGGTCACCGCCCAGTCGGCGTCCCAGGCAGCCATCCGGCGCCAGTCCAGGAAGATGCCGGCGTAGGCCCAGAGGACCAGCAGCATGACCGATAGCGCGACAGGTGCCGCCATGGCGGCCAGCAGCACCCGGCCGGCCAGGCCGGCGGCAGCAACGGGCGCCCCGGTCAGCCTGCCCGGCCGGTCGATCCAGACCATCACGGTACTGCCGGCTTTGCGCCCGGCGGGGCGTCGATCTTCCCGGTGCGCGGCCCGGCCGGGCTGGCCCACCGGGCCAGCACCTGCGGCCACGGCACCGGGAAGGACAGGCCGCCGGGCGGCGTGGGCGCGTCGTGCAGCAGGATCGCCGGCACCTGGTGCCACCCGGCCTGGGCCCGCTCGGCGCGGAGCCCGGATGCCGCCGCCCACCGGGCCGCGGTCAGCGCGGTCAGCGGCACGCCGACCAGGAACTCCACGAGCAGCAGTGCGGCGATGGCGAACTCGACCCGGTCGGCGGCCCGCCGCAGCGGATTGCGGTCCGGCCACAGCCTGCGGGCCCTCATCGCCAGCGGCATCCCGCCCCCAGCCTGTGGTTCCATCACCATCACTCACTTCCACGCACTCAGTGGCAGGGCGTCCGCCGGGCGTCAGCCCGGCATCCGGTCGCGCTCGCCCTTCCCGTCCGTGCCCAGGTGCACGAAAACGTCCTCGCCGTCGGTCCTGACGCCGTAGACGGTGACCGGCCGGGTTGCCGGAGGTGAGAGCACCCGGCCGGTCGCCAGGTCGAAGCGGGAGCCGTGCAGCCAGCACTCGATCGCGCCGCCGGCCACCTCACCTTCCGACAGCGGCACGGCCTGATGGGTGCACTCGTCGCGCAGCGCGTACACCGCTCCGCCGGTAAGAACCAGGCACACCGGGCATTGGCCGACCTCTGCGTGCACCGGCTGATCCTCGCCGAGGTCGGCCAGGCGGCACGCGCGAACCCAGCCGTCCATGCTTCGCGGCGTGCTCATGGCAGGTCCGTGCCCTCGGATCGCGGCCGGTCTTGCGCCGTGCTGGTGCCGTGACCAGGCGCCCGCCCGGACCCCCAGCCCGGCCAGGCCGTGTCTCCAAGAGCCATCAGGGCGGCCGGTTCCATCAGCATCGCCCCCTCGGCAACCGCTATCAGCAGCCGCCCTGCCGCCGCGACGAGCCGCAGCAGCGCCGCCACCAGCATGGCCAGGACCAGCAGATACGCCTGCCGACCCGGGCGGGCCCAGCGCAGCATGCCCTGAAGCATGGTCAGCCGCCAACCGAACCCGCGGTCGGCATCCCGCAGTTCCTGCTCGACCTGGCGGAGTTCTTGCTGCTCACCGACGGTAAGCATGATGGTCATCTTCTTTCTCTTCCTGATCCGGGAATGACGTCTCATGGGGCGGCCCGGTGGCGATGACGCGCAGCGCGGCCTGGAAGTCCTGGTGCGGGTGCTCCAGCACGTCGAGGGAGACGACCTCGCGCGGGAACAGCAGCGCCAGCGTCCAGTCCGAGACCACGCGCAGCCGCCGGTTCATCGTCGGCAGCCGCATCAGGTGGTATGTGCGGTGGACTATCCAGGCGGGGAAGCCCCGCATCCGCAGCCCGTAGACCTCCGCGACGCCGCGGTACAGGCCCAGGCTGGCCACCGACCCGGCGGAGGCATGCCGGTAGGGGCGCGGCTCGCCGCCGCGCAGCACGGCGACAATGTTGCCCGCGAGCCGGCGGGCCTGCCGGTAGGCGTGCTGGGCGGTCGGCGCGCACAACGACCCGTTACCGGCGGCCAGGTCCGGGACGGCGGCGCAGTCGCCCAGAGCCCACGCGCCGTCGGCGCCGTCGACCGCGAGGAACTCGCTGACGATGACCCGGCCGCTGGCATCCGTAGGCAGGCCCGCGTTCCTGGCCAGCGGGCTGGGAGCAACCCCGGCCGTCCACACCAGGGTCCCGGCGGGGAACTCAGCGCCGTCATCTAGCCGTATCCGGCCGCCTTCGGCGGAGGTCAGCCGGGTCCGCAGCCGGACCTCGATGTGCCGGCGGCGCAGCAGGGCGGCGGTGTAGTCCGCCATCGCCGGGCTGACCTCGGGCAGGATCCGGTCCGCCGCCTCCACCAGGATCCAGCGCATCTCCCGGTGGCTGAGCTCGGGATAACGGGCGCACGCGTCGAAGGCCATGTCCTGCAGTTCGGCCAGCGCCTCCACCCCGGCGTAGCCGCCGCCGATGAACACGAACGTCAGCGCGGCCTGGCGAGCCTCGGCCGAGCTGGCCGACGCCGCTGCGTCGAGCCGGCCGAGCACGTGGTTGCGCAGGTGGATGGCCTCGCCGGTGGTCTTGAACCCGATCCCGGTCTCAGCCAGGCCGGGGATCGGCAGCACCCGGGAGACCGATCCCGGCGCCAGCACCAGCACGTCGTAGCGGAGGGGCGTGTCGGCGCCGTCGCCGGTGGTGAGGTAGGCGACCCGGCTCCCGTGGTCGATGGAGCTGACCGCTGCCTTGATGACCTGGGTGCGGCGCAGGACGCCGCGCAGCGGGACCACCACATGCCTGGGCTCCAGGTTGCCGGCGGCCGCCTCGGCAAGCAGCGGCTGGTAGGTCATGTAGGACCGCGAGTCGGCTACCGTCACCGTCGCCTCGCCCGGGTGCAGCAGCCGTTCCAGGCGCAGCGCGGTGTGCATGCCGCTGTAACCGCCGCCGACGATCAGGATCCGTGGCCGACCATCCATCACTTCCTCCAGCATCCACTAGTTAAAACTAAATTTAGCTGTAAATATTTCGTGCAGGGCGTGTGGCCGCAAGCCCTCCGCGGCAGGGCGGCAGCCAGGGGCAGGCGCGGCTGCGGACGGGGTCGGGTCTCGGAACGGCGCAGGCCGCCGCGCCACGGGGAGGACCCGGGCCGTAGCCGGAACGGGCGCCGCGCGCATGAACCAGGACTCCAGCGATGCCCTAGCAGGCTCACGATCCGGCGGCAGGCGGACCGGTGCACGGCACTAGCCCGTTGCAGTCATGCGCGCGAGCGCCTTTCGCATGATATTTTTCTAGTATCTGCTGTAAATAATGACCTGGCCTGCTGGCGGCCGGGGAGGAGGTGCGGCGTGGCTACTGTGGACGCGCGGCCGATCATCGCGGCCGGCGGTGAGCCGTTCGACACGATCATGGCCGCGGTGGCGGGCCTGGCCGACGGCGAGGAACTGGTCGTGCTGGCGCCGTTCGAGCCGGTCCCGCTCGAGGGCGTGCTCGGCTCGCAGGGGTTCAGCTACGACGCGGCCGACCTGGGCGATGGTGACTGGCAGGTCACCTTCCGGCGGCAGCCGTGAGCACGCCCGGTTCCGGGCCAGGCGTGGCCGACCCGGACGACCCGGTCAGCGCGGCCTGGAACGCGCTCGCCGGCGTCTACGACCCGGAGCTGTACCTGGACGTGGTCTCGCTCGGCCTGGTCTACGGCGTGCGCATCGACGATGGCGTCCTCGTCGTGGAGATGACGATGACCACCCCCGGCTGCCCGGTCTCGGAAAGCCTGCCGGAAGAGGCGAGGGCCGCGGTGGGGCAGGCGGCCGGGGACCGGCTGCCGGTCGACGTCCGGGTCATGTGGGATCCGCCGTGGGATCCGTCGATGATGGACGACACCGCGGCCTCGGCGCTTGGCTTCCGCGTGATGTGACCGTGCCCGCCAGGCGACGGCGCCGCCGGTCAGCAGGAGTTATTCTGGCAGGCACTACGGAATCTCCCCGGAAGGTGCTGGCGATGGCTGCGGACCTGCAGCTTCAGGCTAAGGCGCTGGGCGATCCCACGCGCCACCGGCTGTTCCGCTACATCGCGGACGCGCAGGCGCCCGTCACCGTGGCCGAGCTCACCGTGTACGCCGGGCTCAACCACAACGCGATCCGGCAGCACCTCGCCGTGCTCAAAGACGCCGGGCTGGTGACCGAGGAGGCCGAGCGCCGCGACCGGCCCGGGCGGCCCCGGTTGCTGTACCGGCTGCACCCCGAGGCGGCCGGCGAATGGGGCACTCCGGGCGCCTACGCCTGGCTGGCCGGCCTGCTGACGGCGGCGCTGCGCCGCGGGCAGGACCCGCGGCAGGCCGGCCGGCAGGAGGGGCACCGCCGCGCCGCCGAGATGGCCGGCCCGGGCGACCCGGCCGGCCTGCTGCAGCAGGAGATATCGCGGCGCGGGTTCCGCCCGGCCCGCGCCGACCGGGGGGCGGTGATCGAGTTCACCCTCGGCCGTTGCCCGTTCGCCGAGGTGGCCGCGGCGGACCCGGACACGATCTGCCGGCTGCACCTCGGCCTGGCCGAGGGACTCACCGAGGGACTTGGCGGCCTGACCACACAGCGCCTCACGGTCAGGCCTGCCCACCGCGCAGGCTGCCGCCTGACGGTGCGCAGATCCGCGGCCGAGCCGAGGATCTCGGCGTAGGCACGGCTGAGCGGATTCAGGGAGGAGAAGAAGACGATGACCAGCGATCAGCCGCCACGGGGAAGGAGCGAACCCGCCAGTGATCCCCTGCGGGCGGTAACCGAGGCGGCCGAATCCGGAGAGGCCGGAGACGGCGGGGATCCAGCCTGCTGGGCATGCCTGGTCTGTGAGGAGTGCGGGGCCGTGGTCAGCGAGGGCCACCGCGCCGGCTGCTCACGTTCCGCACGCCCGGCCGGTCCATTGCGGGCCGGTGCGTGATCACCCGGCGTATGAGGCGGCAAGCGGCCACCCAGCCGACGGCCGCCAGGGCGGCAAGCGGGCCGCCAGGAACACCGCGAGCAGGCCTGACATGACGGTGGCGGCCTCGGCCGGTCGGCGGTGCGCCGCCGAGGGTTGCGGTCCGGTCGCAACCGACGCGTCATGCCGCGCACTGATTGCCTGCCAGTCCGGGCTCCCGGGCGAGCAAGGCGGCGAGGTCGGCGCCGGAACGCTCCAGCGCGGGCAGCAGCAGGGAGTCCTCCTCGGCCGCGTGGCTGGCGAACAATGCGCTGATCGCCGCGGCCTGCGCGGCGATGGCAGCTGGCTGTGCCGGCTCACCCAGCGTAGCGGCCCTGGATGCTAGGTCACGGTGCTCGCTGATCAGCGCCTGCACAAGCAGGCTGGCGCCCGGGTCACGGCGCGCCGCCCGGTAGAGCGTGCGTTCCTCGGCGCGGGCATGCGGCAGCACCTCGTCGGCGAGGAAGGCGCGCAGCAGGTTCCGCGCCGGCCGGACCGGGCCGCTGCTGGCCGCCGTGGCGGCCAGCACGCCCGCCCCAGTGCTCCAGCACTCCTTGCAGCTCAGCGTGGCGGGCCAGGAGCGCCTCCACGGCCCGTGCTGCTCTGGCGGTCTTGTCCGGCGTAACGGTCACCTCACCCGCTCCTCTCCAGCCGCCGACCTGGCCATAGGCCATCACTTATATACTAGCCAACTTGGCAAAACTCAGCGGCCCCCGGCGCGGTCACGTTGCGGTGGCCCGGCGCCCTCAGGCCCGGCGCTCCGCCAGGCACCGGAACGCCATCGCAACGCATGCTCTGCTCAGGCAGTAAGCCTGCTTCTCAGCAGGGGCGGCACGCACACCGAGATCATCGCCACGTTGACTGCCGCACGGGCGGCGGCCTGCCCGGCTCAGCGGAACGGCCGTTGACAGACACTCCTTTTATTTTTACTATAGATTTAGTGAAAATGTTTAGGAGGATGTCATGACCGAGGTGGACCTGGTGGCGAGGAGCGGGCAGCCGACGGAGTCTGCAGGCCTGACCGCACGGCCGCCGCTGACGCTGGCCGAGGAGCACGTGCTCTTGCTGTGGCAGGTCACGGCGAGCGCTGAAAAGCTGCTGACCGCGACCGAGCATGGCCGGTGGCCCGGCGCGGAACTGGCGGCGCTGGCTGGCTACGCCCAGGCCGAGGTGCTGCGCCAGGTGTCTGACGAGGAGGCGCTGCTGTTCCCCGCTGTCCCCGCCCAGACGGTGGCCGGGCTGGCCAGGGATCACGTGCGGCTGCGCGCTGCCGCCGATTTGCTGGCCCGGGCGGCCGCCGGGGACCAGCCCATGTCCCCCGCCCAGCTCGCCGCCGCCGTCCGCGACTTCGTCGTCCAACTCGAG
>Ga0116216_10003098_pt1 | contig 10862 bp, 10 predicted proteins | sample Sb_taG_11_FD_89696 | JGI IMG/M metagenome (GOLD analysis project Ga0116216, IMG submission 89696) | Peat soil microbial communities from Weissenstadt, Germany - Sb_50d_3_AS metaG | ecosystem: Environmental > Terrestrial > Soil > Wetlands > Peat | place: Germany: Weissenstadt | collected 2010-09-21
GCGACCTTCGCCCCGAAGGCGGCGAAACCGCGGGCGATGCCCCGTCCGATCCCGGAGCCGCCTCCGGTGACCACGGCGACCCGGTTCGTCAAGAGGATCGTCGAGGGGTCGATCGGCACGAGGTGACAGTACAGTAGGACCGTCGGCGCAGGACAGCGTCGGACGCCGGCCATGCCGGGGAGAGCCGGGGGGTGTGCGTGCCGAGAATCGAGCCGATTCCGTTGGAGGAGCTGGCGCCGGAGCCGCGGCGGATCATCGAGGACGGCGTGGCGGACGGCACCTACGCCACCCCGATCCCCCTGCAGATCTTCGCCTACAAGACGTCGCAGATCCTCATGACCAACGCCGCCCGCAGCGCGTGGGGACAGCAGTCGCTCCTCGGGGGCAGGATCCTGGAGCTACTGCGCATCCGCAGCGCCCAGCTGGGCGAGTGCCAGCCCTGCATGCAGTCGAGGAAGCACGACTCCATCACCGACGAGGACGTGGCGTGCCTGATCGCCCCCGGCAGCTCGGACCTGACCGAGCAAGAGCGGCTGGCCGTGGAGTTCCTCGACCTCCTCTCGGCGGACCACCATGCGATCGACGACGAGTTCTACGCGAGGCTCGGCAAGGTCTTCACGGCGGCCCAGATCGTCGAGCTCGGGTTCGCCTGCGCGAACTCCATGGGTCTCCATCGCTTCATCCACACCCTCGACGTCTTCGGACAGGGCGCGCCGGCGATCCCGTACAGCCCGGATCAGGTCGACTCGGCCATGGCCGATCCCTCGGTCGCCGCGTCCACATGACCCAGACGATCCTGGTCACCGGAGCCACCGGGCTGGCCGGTGCCAACATCTGCAAGCTGCTGATCGAGCGGGGCGACACCGTGCGGGCACTGGCGCGGGAGACGGCGGACACGGCGCCGCTCGCGGCGCTCGGCGTCGAAGTCGTCCCCGGCGACGTCATCGATCCCGAGGCCGTGCGGCGCGCGGCCAGCGGGAGCGACGCGGCGATCCACTGCGCCGCGCTCCTCGGAGGCGCCAGTCAGAACCTGGCCGACTTCGAGGCGGTGAACATCGGAGGCACGAAGAACGTGCTCGATGCGGCGGAGGCCGTCGATCTCGGGCGGGTCGTCGCGGTCAGCACCGGCACGTTCTTCGACACCGACGGTGGACTCGACCGCGAGGATGCCCCGGTCACCCGCGAGCCGAGCTCGGACCCCTACACCATCACCAAGATGGCGGCCTTCCTCGACGCGATGTCCCGGGCCGCCAAGGGTAGGGACGTGGTCAGCGCGCACCCCGGCGCCATCTTCGGACCGTCCCCCGTCGTGAGCAACGCCCTCGGCATGACGAGCTTCAACCGCGTGCTGCTCTCGGCGGCGCGCGGGCGCATCGAGCGCTACCTCAAGTTCCCGGTGAGCTGGGTGTTCGCCGAGGACATCGCCCGGGGATGCATCCTGGCCCTCGACAAGGGCGTGGCAGGGGAGCGCTACATGCTCGACGGCCGGCCGGAGGACGTCGTGAGCATCGCCAACGCGTGCACCCGCATGTGCCGGCTGGCCGGCATCGACCACGAGGTCGTCGACGTCGACCCCTCCGACGACCCCGAGCTGCTGCAGGTGTTCGGGCCCACCCTTATGGCGATCGCCGAGAAGGCGGCGCACCACAGCCCGGAGCGCAAGAGCTTGACCGATTCCAAGACGTACAAGCGGCTCGGCTACGATCCCATCAGCCTCGACGAGGGTCTGGGGCTGACCCTCGACTGGTTCCGGGACATCGGCCGACTCGACGGTCGCTAGAGCCGCCGGGACCCATACCGTCGCGTCGCCGTCCCGATAGTACAGCGCCAGTTAGTCTGCATCGGGGGTCGGAGTTTTGTCTCACTGATAGCCGGGATCTCGCCCGCAAGGAGTACACCGATGTTCGTGACGAATCATGTGCTCTCGGGCGTGGTGATTGGTCGACTCCTCGAGCGGCATCCGCTCACAGCCTTTGTCGTCGGCGTTGGGTCGCACCTCGTGTTGGACATGGTGCCTCATTGGGGTTGCGACATGAGAACGGACGATGGCAGACAGCTCTTTCTTCGGTACGCGAAGCGGGATGGCCTGGCGGGCCTCTTGGCGATGGCGTGTGCTGCGGGGGCAGTGGAGCGAAGGGCTCGCACTGCAACCATCGCTGCGATGGTGGGAGCGACGCTGCTAGACGCAGATAAGCCGGTATTGCACTATTTCGGGCGCAATCCGTTCCCCCGGGTCGTCAGACGGATCCATTCGCGAGCCCAGAACGAGTCACCAGTGGGCCTGCCAAACGAGATCGTGTTCGGCCTGTCGTGTGCAATCACCGATGCGGTTATTGCGGTGAAATGCCGGCGCCGCTATTCCTCCCTGACGTAGCGGGGGACCACAACTCTGCGCCACTACGCCGCGACCGTCACCTCCGACGGATCGTTGTGGTCGAATTGTGCGGACATTCGATACCGCTTCGGGGAATCTGTTCCGGTCGGATTGCCTGCCCTTCCCAGCTCAGTTGGGTGCACCTCAGAAGAGCTCGCCTCAAGTATGGTGGAGGTAACGCCGATAAGGCTCGTATTGGGTTCAGAGCCTCAACGCACAATGAAATTCATAAGGCCACAAGCAAGTAGCGGGCGCACTCGCAAACAGCGACCCGGCATATGCCACCGTTGTGGTTGGGCCGGATCTGTGTCGAGGGTAGGGCGGGCGGACCGCCGTCGCATGAGGACCGGAAGAGCCTTCGGACGTCTCTGCGACGACTGTATTGCCGTTCTTCTCGACCGGCGACCGGCCGGAGTGGGCTTGGACGCGCCACCGAAGACCAGGCTGCTTCATCGCCGAGACGTGGCATGAACTGCGCACCTCACCGAAGACCATAGATCCGATCGTCAGGACGCAGTTCAGTTCCCTTGCCGCATTGGCAGCGGCGTCAGCTGGCTTCCTCGCTCACCGTTGACAACAAGGACCACGAAGCCCCTGTGCCTCGATCAGCCAGCAGAGAGTCCATTGCAGTGGTTCGCGCAGAGCCATTGCGTTCCGCGTGGATGGTCCTCAGTACTCGCAGGCCATCAGAGAAGGCGTTGAGGTTGCTCACGCCGAAATGACGGGCGGTCTCGAAACTCGGAACCTCCGTGACCCGGAGGCCGGTTTTTGCGATCCGCACGTTGATCAATGTCTCTACTTCGAATCCGTCTCCCCAGAGCATTGCTCCACGCTCGGAACCTTCGATCTCACTTGCATTGAGTTGCATGACGTCGAGGCATTCTCGCCGGAAGGCGTTGTAGCCGTAGCAAAGGTCCGTGTATCGAGTTCCGTAGAGCAGATTGACAATCCTGTTGAGCCAGAAGTTGCCGAATCTCCTGACCAAACTGATGTCCAGGCTTCCCCCACCGGTGAGGAAGCGGGATCCTTTGGCAAAGTCGGCCCCTTCCTTCAGAGCAGCGACGAAGCGGGGAATCTCTGCCGGGTCGTTCGAGCCGTCTGCGTCCATCATGACGATGAAGTCAGTCGTGGCAGCGGCAAAGCCACAGGCCAGGGCGTTTCCCTTGCCTTCACGGGTCTGGCCGATGATGGTGATGTCCGGCCTGAGTCGGAGCGCGACGCTCACTGTGTCGTCGGTCGAGTTCCCGTCGACGAGGATCACATCGCAATTCTTTGGGAGCTTTGCGATGACGTGTGGCAGGTTTCGCGCCTCGTTCTTGGCAGGAATCACGATGCTGAGGGTTGGCTCCGTATCTCGCGGCGCCAGAATTGGTCGGACCCGAGACGGCTGTTCCCCTGGCACTTGGACCCACCTCTCTCCTCGACCCGACACTTGAGATGTTGACGAACGAACTCCCGGTTGAGATAGAGCCGATCGGACTGAATATCGATCTTCTCCTGCTCATCGAAGCCCTCAAATCTGGCCAATTGGGCGGGTTCGATGCTCCCTGTGCGGCCTGCTACGGCCACCATCCTGGAAGAACTCGACGTCGGAGATAGAGCCGGTCGGACGCAATCGGGCTCTTCGCGTCTGAGTAGGGAGTAGCCCCTGGGGGCATCCGCGAACGCGGCCAGAGGTCCCGCAATCGTTGCTGTGTTCCAAGACAGCGACGAAGGAGACCTCTGACGATGGACGACGCTACTGGCCTGGCCGAGGCACTGCTGGGACTCGACGGCTTCAGGGTGCTCGAGGTGAGCGAGACCCCCGACGAGGTGTGCATCACGGTAGAGACGACGGCCGACCTCGACGGATGTCCGCGCTGCGGAGTACGGGCCCTCGCCAAGGAGCGCCGGCGCGTCGATATCCGAGACGTGCCCTGCTTCGGGCGACCGGCCCGGCTCATCTGGATGAAGCGCCTTTGGCGTTGTTGGGATCCCGACTGCGAGCAGACGACATGGACCGAGGGATCCCCCCACGTCCCCGCCAGGGCCGTGCTCACCGTGCGCGCCGGCGCCGAAGCCACCCGCCAGGTGGGCGAGCTCGCTCTGCCCGTGGCCGTGGTGGCCAAAGAGCTCGGGGTGTGCTCGTAGACGGTGATGGACGCCGTGGTGCGCCACGGCACGCCCCTCGTCGCGGACCCTTCTCGGGTCGGCTACGTGCGGGCCCTCGGCATCGACGAAACCTCGTTCCTCTCGGCGACGCGGGACCACCACACCATCTACGCCACTGGCCTGGTCGATCTCGACGAGAGGATCCATCGACCTGATCGAGGGCAACGGGGCCCCTGAGCTGCGCCGATGGTGCGCGGCGCAGGACCCGGCCTGGATGCAGACCATCGAGGTGGTGGCCACCGATCTGGCCGAGAGCTATCGGCGCGGTATCGCAGAGCACCTCGAAGCGGCCGCGGCCACCGTCCAGTGGGCCTTCCCGTGAGGCGTGTCCCGTGCGTACGCCATCGGCGGCGCGGGTACCGAAATGGGCCAGCCGGTCGGGAGCAGTGGCCAGCAGAAGTGCCTCGATCGCTTGGTCCAGCTCGGCAAGTTCGTGATCGAGACTCTGAAACCGTGGGAGCAGCGAAGCGAGCGACGACTTGGCGGCCACCGTCGTCGAGTCGGAAGCCACCCGCCAGGAAGGCGCGCACGTGCACCGTGGTCGCGCTGACCCGTTCTCGGCCGGCCAGCTTCGTGTGTCGGCCTCCATCCCCGCAAGATCCTCAACAGCCTCGGCCACCACGCGAAACGGCCTGCGGAGTCAGGCTGCTGGCTGGTGGCCTCGGGCACCGGAGATCGCCGGTACCGTCCAGCTCTGGAGATGTCACGGGTGCGGCTCGACGATCCTGATGTGCCATCGCCGTCTCACGGTCACCGATCGCCGCCCATTCACCGAGCTGCGTCACCACGAAGGGACTCCGTGACCGACGCCCGGCGATAGACGCGAATCACGACGGGCGAAAGGACGAGGGCTTCGCACGCCGCTGCGATCGCCCATCCGAGGCAGAGTCCCGTCGCTCCCCAGAATACGCCTCCTACAGCGACTCCGGCGACTTCCGCGGCGGTTCCGATGGCGATGACCCTCGTGGCGTCGCTGAGACGTCCTTGCGCCCTACGGATCGCGACATAGTGATCCTTGATCACGTAGGAAGGACCAATGAGTATGAGAAGTCGCAGGGCCGTGCTTCCATAGATTGCGTAGGCGGGGCCGAAGAATTGCAGGATCAGCGGAGCCCCAAGCTCAACGACAAGCACGATCGCACCGCACGCGGCGAGTCCGAGAGGCAGCGTCCGACGAAGCAGTTGGTGGAGTACGTAAGGGTCGTCTGACTTCGCCGCGAACAACGAAAGGGCGAGCAGATAAGGGATGATCAGCACAGTCGTCGCCACCAAATCAGCCGTGATGAAGTAGGCGACCTGTCGTGGAAGGATGAGGAGGGCGGCCATCGCCGGGACGATGAATGAAACTGAATTGATCGACAGATTGAGTGCGTGATGGTTGAGAGAGAGCATTCCGTAACGGCGTACGAGAGCGATCCGTTGGCTGAGCCCCCCTTCTCCGGGACGGACGCGCTCGAGCCGAAGCATAGGAAGACAGACGAAAAAGGAAATGACCAGACCCGCCGCCCAGGAGAGCATCAGGCCCGCGCTGGTTCTCGTTCCAGCGAATACGAGGAGGCCCAAACAGGCAACCTTGAGCACGGAGGCGAGAATGCCCCTTGTGAGCTGGGCTGAGCCGCGATTCAGCCCGATGGCGGCATTGTCGAAAGTGATGGTTGCCACAGTTGCCACGCCCCCAGCGATGAACAGGGCACTGGTGACCGGATCGTGCCCGATGATTTTCAGGCTCTTTCCGAGAATGGGGGAGAACGCCATCGTGCCGATCGAAAGAACCAGGACCACAAGACTGGCGACCCAGATCCCAGTGGTGATGACGACACGCCGCGATGTCTCTTCGATCGATTTGAGTTCGGCGAGCAAGAGGACCGCGATCCCGAGAACCCCGATCGCCGCCAGGAAGAATGAGGTCGATGACGCCGCTGCTGCGAGACCGACGTCTTGAGCTCGGAAGAGGTGAGTAGCGAGCGACCAGTAGATCAAGCCGATGATCGCAGTTGCACCCTGTTTGGAAACGAGGTATGCGAACGTCGCAAAGAGTCGTCTTCCCTCGGTCGGTTCGGCTGACTTCCGCTGAGATATCCGGGCCTTTGGCGACAGGTAGCCGGCCGTCGTCGTGAGGAGGCCGACAACGATCATTACGGACCGGGCGAAGCCTCCAAGGTCACCTCCGAGGCCGGCACGCAAACCGCCCCAGACTCCTCTGGGCAACGTGGAGCGGACGTATGTACGTTCACTGGCGAGCGCCTGCTCGCTGCCGGCGCGCTGCGCTACAGCAGCCTTGGAGACACCCTCCGAATAGCAGCGTCTCAGGAAGTACCTGACTTTCGTGCGCTCGACGCCCACGTGATGGTGGACCATGGCGCGCGGGACGTGTACGAGCTCGGTTCCAGTGAAGGTCCTCCGAACACGGAGGGCGAACTCGGTCTCCTCGCATCCGAGCGGAAGCGTGCCAAGGCGTCCCATGTCCGTGTCAAAGTCACCGACTTCGTCGAAGACCGAACGACGGAATGACATGGCCGCCCCGATGAGATTGCGCTGCGGCGCAACGGTGTCCGGCAAGCCGCGGTAGCTGCAGCCGACGACCCAGTCGAACTCGTATGGGAACCATCGGGGTCGGACTTTTCCGGGCCAGACTGGCCACGCCGCACCACCTGCACCCACCACGTTCGGGAGGTATTGAACGAGTAGCTCCTCCAGCCAACCGGGGTCTGCCTCCGCGTCGTCATCAAGGAAAGCGACCACGTCGCCTGTGGCAACTCGCACTCCAGTATTGCGGGCTCCGGACAAACCCGCGACCTGCGCATTGGCGAGCACCTCCACGTCGCTCGGAAACGTGGACTGGGCCCGCCGGAGCAACGCCTCGTTGTGGTCGATGACCACGATGAGCTCGTCTGGACGACGCCGCTGAAGGCGCATCGATCCGATTGCATCGACGAGAGAGTCCCAGCGACGCTCGGTGTAGGCGCAGATGACCACCGTCACGGTGTGGGGTGAGCCGAAAGGAGAGCGAGCGGGTCGGGTTTCGAAACCACGACTGTCCTCCTCGCCGACCGGGAGCGGGGCTGCTCCTTCAACCATTTCTCTCAGCCCGCATCTCTTCCGGCTCGCAGTTCGCCACGAATTGTCGCGGTCCTGTGGACGCTACCGCCTGGTGTTCGGTGAGGATCTGGGCTCCAGCTTAGACCAGACATCTGCTCTGTTGAGCTGGCGAGCACGGGAGCACATGTCCGGATCACTGCGTGGCGGCGAGCCGAAGGCGCACCACCGCATCCCTGCCGCCGGTAGGCGGGTCTCGAGCGCACCAAGCTGGGATTTGGGCTTGTGTCGAAGTGCCATGCTTTCGCATCCGTCGTCACCGGGACACCCCCTTGAGCTACCCGGCCTCTCACTCCGCTCCGACATCGCCAGCCATTTCGAGCAACCACCAAGTGTTTCATTGCCTCCCCCCCGATTCAAGGGTGAGATCGATCTACGCCAGCGATCGCGCGTCTGAGACCGGGGACCAAGCGCGGTGCAGGAGAGCTAGCAAGTTTCGGAAGTCACCGGTCAAATGATTCGTCCACCGATCTCTCGCCCATGGCATGGACTACACTCCCGATCCGACAGCGGCGCATTGTCCGGTGGGGCCGCGGCGTGGGTTTGGGACCCGAGGTGCCATGCAGACGACAGTGGTCGAACTCCCTCATTCATCTGGTGAGTTGATCGACGCCTGGAAGGACTTGGCGTGTCGGGCGGCTGAGCCTAACGCCTTCTTCGAGGCAGAGTTCGTCCTGGCAGCCGCACGGCATCTGCGATCGTCAGGCGTCTATCTGGCAGTCTTCGTTGAGGACGGAAACTTGAAGGCTGCGCTGCCCGTGTACTCGAACCGGTTATGGCGAGGAATGGGACCCTGTGTGGTCCGGAGCTGGGTCCATGACTACTGCTATCTGGGCACTCCCATGCTGGACGCCGACCAACCCCTGGCTGCTCTCGAGGGGCTGCTTGACGAGTTGAACCGTTGGGCCGGCCGGCAGAGGATCCTTGCCTTCGACCTGCTGGGTACCGGCGGCCCTGTGGAATCGGCCCTCAACCAGGCCATGAGCTCGCGCCACCACGAGCTGGTGATCCGGAACTCATACGAGCGTGCGGTCTTCCATCACGACGAGAGCGGCTCCGCACCCGGCGGCCACGTTCGACGGGAAGTCTCGCGCCTTGGTCGTCGCATCGAGAAGGAGATGGGGGCTCCTGCCGTCATCGTCGAACGCAGCGGTGAACCTGCCGCCATAGATGACTTCTTGGAGCTGGAGGCGAGTGGATGGAAGGCCGCCAATGGAACCGCGATGGCGTCCAGGCCGGAACACGCGCAATTCTTCAGGGAGATGTGCGCAGACTTCACCCGCAAGGGTTGCCTCCAGCTGAGAAGCCTGGAGGTGTCGGGCAGGCCGGTGGCCACCAAGTGCAACATCATCTCGGGGAACGTTGTGTTCTGCTTCAAGAGCGCCTACGACGAGCGGTACGCCTCCAGCCATCCCGGGTTCCAGCTTGAGGTTCGGGACATGGAGTGCTTTGCAGCTGAGGGCCGCTTGTGGGAGGACTCCTGCACCGATGCGAACAACTCGATGTACAACCGTCTCTGGCCGGGCCGCCGAACTCTCGCCAACGTCCTGGTGCCCCTATCTCGCAGCACCAAGGCGGTTCTGCGCCCTATCCTGGGCGCTGCGAACATGGGACAAAGAGCCAAGAACCGCATCGGAGGTCACCGATGAGCTCACTGCTCGACATCAACCCAGACGAGTTCCTGTCAGCGTTGGGTCGTCGTCCGCTTTGGGTCAGTCACCAACTCGTGGGCCATCCGCTTCTCAGCCTCGAGGCGCTCGGCGCGCTCGCTGACTGCATGCCGCCCGACCGTATCGAGCGCCAGAGGACTGACCTGGACCTGGTCCTTCCCGGTGGCGGGAACCGCCGAGGGGGAGTGGAGTCGCCCGGCGACCTGGTGCGAGGCATTGAGACCAGCAAAGACTGGGTCGTGCTCTGGAACGTCGAGGGCGATCACCGGTACAAGGCGCTTCTGGACGAGATACTGGATCCAATCGCGGACTTGCTGGGTAATCGAGAAGGCGGAATGTGTCGCAGGGAGGCCTTTATCTTCATCTCCTCCGCAGCGTCGATCACACCGGTTCACTTTGATCCTGAACACAACTTTCTGCTCCAGATCCATGGCATCAAGCAGATGCATATAGGTGAGTTCGCCACCGTGACGAGAGGCCAGCAAGAGCTCGAGCGCTACTACATCGGAGGCCATCGGAACATTGAGCACATGCCCGGAGCGGCCCATGTGTTCCGCCTGGAGCCCGGTAGGGGAGTCTACGTTCCATCTCATGCGCCGCACTGGGTCACCAACGAAGGTCTCGCTTGCGTTTCGCTGTCGATAACATTCCACACCAGAGCCATTCTTCGTCGAGGGAATGTGCATGTTGTCAACTACCACTTGCGCCAACTCGGCCTGTCACCATCCCCTCCCGACAGGTCGAAGGTAATTGATGCAGTGAAGCTGGCGTTCCATCGTGTGGCGAGGACGGCGCGGAACCTGCGCAAGAGGATCGCTGAAAGTCGCCGACGCTGATCGCCCGACCCGTGTCTGTAGTCGAACGGGAGAGCCTGGGTGCCGTTGCTCCGGCCTGGGACGAACTCGTCTCAGTCGCCCCCCTACCTTCACCTTTTCTCCGGTCTTGGTGGCTGGAGAACACCGCGAGCCCAGGTTCGACGTACCTGTTGGTCCTCTCGGGCGAACAGCTCCTCGGTGGCCTCGCAGTGGACCGGGACGTTCGGCTGGGCGTGGAGCATGTCCGGTTGATGAGCAGCGGAGACCTGGGCCCGGACCATCTCGACCTCCTTGCGGCCCCGGGGTCCGAAGCCGTCGTTGAGGCCGCACTGTCGGAATGGCTTGCACGTCCAGGCGGTCGGTTCATCGAGCTCGAGGGCATTGTCGAGGGTGCGCGTTTGGAGGCCGTGGTGGCCCCCATGGGTGGACGGCGCTGGGTCGGCTCGAGTTCCGCGCCATGGGTGGAGCTCAAAGGTGACTTCGAGGAATACCGGTCATCGTTACCCTCGCGTCTGCGCAGCAGCATGTCCCGGACCTCCTCCCGTCTAAGGGGTCTCGGGGTCAGATACCACGTCGCCGAACCGGAAGAGTCCGGAGAAGCGATCGAATGGCTGCGCCGCCTGCATACAGCGTCCTGGGGATCGCATTCAACCTTCCTCCCCTCCTTCTCTCGTTTTGCGGCGGCAGCACGCATCGGCATCGCACGAGGAGAGTTGAGAATCCATCAGCTGGTCGCCGGTGACGAGGTGATCGCCA
>Ga0116216_10003099_pt1 | contig 10862 bp, 7 predicted proteins | sample Sb_taG_11_FD_89696 | JGI IMG/M metagenome (GOLD analysis project Ga0116216, IMG submission 89696) | Peat soil microbial communities from Weissenstadt, Germany - Sb_50d_3_AS metaG | ecosystem: Environmental > Terrestrial > Soil > Wetlands > Peat | place: Germany: Weissenstadt | collected 2010-09-21
CGTCGAGCCCGGCGGGGCCCGCACCGAGTTCCGCTACGGCAGCGCCCGGGTCGCCGAGCTCATGCCCGAATACGACCAGACCCCAGCCCACAGCTTCCTCAAGATGCTCGACCCCGCCAGCGCGCCCGCTCCCGGCGACCCCGCGCGCATGGCCGCACGAATCATCCAAACCGTCGACCAAGAGCCGGCGCCGCTGCGCATGGTCCTCGGATCCCAAGCGCTCGACAGCACCCTGACCGCTCTTAGGAAGCGGATCGCGGACTTCGAGAACCAAACCGAGCTGGCCGCCTCGACGGACTTCCCGCCGGGCGAATAACCCGCGATTCACACAGACCGAGGAACGAGGATCAAGATGCAAACGCGAACGCTTGGAACCAGCGGGCTCCAAGTCTCAGCGCTCGGGCTGGGATGCATGGGCATGAGCACCAACTACGGTCAGCCGGAGGACCAGCAGGCGATGATCGCCCTGATCCGCACCGCAGTGGACCACGGTCTCACGTTCTTTGACACCGCCGAGACCTACGGGCCGTTCGTCAACGAAGAGCTCGTCGGCGAGGCGCTGGCACCCGTCCGCGACCAGGTCATCATCGCGACCAAGTTTGGATTTGAGTTCGACCCCGAGACCCGCGAGCGGCGCGGGCTGAACAGCCGGCCAGCGCACATCCTCGAGTCGGTGGAGAGCTCGCTGCGGCGCTTGCAGACCGACTACATCGACCTCCTCTACCAGCATCGCGTCGATCCCGAGGTCCCGATCGAAGACGTCGCCGGAACGGTCACGGAGCTGATCAAGCAGGGCAAGGTCAGGCACTTCGGACTCTCCGAAGCCGCCGCCGAGACGATCCAGCGGGCACACGCCGTCCAACCGGTCGCCGCGATCCAGAGCGAGTACTCGCTCTGGGCCAGAGATCCCGAGGCAGCGATCCTTCCCCTGTGCGAGGACCTCGGGATCGGCTTCGTCCCGTGGAGCCCGCTCGGACAAGGATTCCTCACCGGGACGATCAACCCAAACACCTCGTTCACCAACTCCGACGTTCGCAGCTGGTTCCCCCGCATCACCTCCGAAGCTCGCCAGGCCAACCAGCCGATCGTCAACCTGCTCGGCGAGATCGCATCTCGCAAGCACGCAACACCAGCCCAAATCGCGCTCGCCTGGCTTCTCGCCCAGAAGCCGTGGATCGTGCCGATTCCCGGCACCCGCAAGCTCACCCGCCTAAACGAGAATCTCGGCGCGGCCGAGATCAAGCTCACCGACGACGATCTCCGCGACATCGACGCCGCCACCTCCAGCATCGAAGTGCACGGCGCGAGAGGAACTGGGCGAGAGAGCTACGGGTGATCCGAACACTCTTGCCGAAGGTCCGCAATCAACACCGCAACGGAGATTCCTCTCGTACCCCTCAACAACGGGTTTAAGTTCCCATCCTCGGTTTCGGCGTGTACCAGATCTCGGCCGAGCAGACTGAATAGGCCGTCACAGATGCGCTCGCCATCGGCTACCGCTCGCTCGACACCGCCATGGCGTAACGCAACTAGGAGGCCGTCGGCCAGGCGATCAAGAAGAGCGGGATCCCGCGAGCGGAGCTGTTCAGCGCCACCAAGCTCTGGGTCTAGGACGCGGCCGAGGAGAACACTGAGCGTGCCGTCGAGAGCTCGCTTCAGCGGCTTGGCGCGAGCAGCGGCTCATTCGCGAGCGCGCCGCCCAGACCGAGTCATGGGGCCGTTCTTCAGCCACCGAGACCCCGCCTGGGCCAGCCAACTCGGCAACGCCCGAGTTGACCGATCCTGACCTGGCGGGCGGCCCCTCGGCCGCCCCCGTTCCCGCATCAGGTCAGCGAACCCAGGGCCACGCCCACTTCAGCCTCGGGACTGTTCCCGACCGACAGTGGACCAACCGTGCGCCGTAGCGCCGCTGTATCGCATGCGTGCGGCCCCAGCACGCACCCCGTGCGCGCCGCACGACGAGTGCACAGACCAACCATTGCACTGAGCTCAGACGCATTCGTAGCCCGTGGCAGCCCGAAGCGACTTTCTTCCCTCGGCAAGCTGTAGCGGCGCAGGCGCTGCACGGCTCACTGCAACTACCGATCCGCACAGGTACCACCGCGCAGGATACGGTCCAGCATATGCTTCGGCCCGGTCCCCATCGCGATATGACCGGAACCGGCACTATGACGAGGCCACAAGTGAGCTCATCACCGACTGCCGTCTCGGATCGCTCACACCCTGCCACATCTGCGCTTGGGGTCAGTCGACTCGTCAAGCGACCGCCTTGAGTCGAAATCGCTCTCTTCCGATCGGCGCGCTGCGCCGCGTGAGGCCCGGGCTTGAGTAGGGGGGTGGGCTGGGATTCGGCGTTCGTGGATGCCAAGGGGCTCCGGTTGCGCGTCGGACGTCACGGGTGTGGACCTCCGCTGTTGCTGATTACCGGAATCGGCGCTCATATCGATATGTGGGCGCCGTTCGCGGGCTTGGCTGGTGACCGTGAGCTGATCGCGTTTGATGCGCCGGGCACTGGCGGGTCGCAGCGGCCGCGCCGTCCGTTGAGGATGGGCGGGCTGGCCGAGGTGGTGCGGGCGCTGCTTGATGAGCTCGGGTTGGACCGGGTCGATGTGCTCGGGTATTCGTGGGGTGGCGCCCTGGCGCAGGAGTTCGCCCGGCGGGCGCCCGACCGCGTCCGGCGGCTGGTGTTGTGCGCGACTGGTCCAGGTCTTCTCGGTGGGTCTCCGCCGCGTCCGTTTGCGGCCCTGATGCTGGCCACGCCGGCGCGTTACTACCACCCGCGTCTACTGGCGTTGAGCTTGCCCCGTATCGCCGGTGGGCGTACGGCGCGGGAGCCCGGCGCGGTCTCTAGGCAGGCGGCTGAGCGGTTGCTGTCGCCGCCCGGTCCGGTCGGGTACGCCTTCCAGCTGTACGCGGTGGCGGGGTGGTCGAGCCTGCCGTGGCTCAAGCGGTTGGTCTCACCAACTCTCGTGATCGGCGGCGACGACGATCCGAGCGTCCCGCTGCGCAACGCGCGTGTGCTCGCGGCGCGGATCCCGAACGCGCGCCTTCATGTCGTCAGCGGCGGCGGGCATCTGTTTCTGCTCGATGAGCCCGAGAACGTCGCCGGCGTGATCGGCGCGTTTCTCGATGAAGCCCGCTGACTCGCCGGCGGCCCCACGACGCCAGAAGTCTCGAGACGCGTTCCGGTGAGCTGAAACCAGCCCCTAGCCTGTCGGCCGCGGTTGCGTCAGGCCTACGTCGAGACGCCTGGCAGGGTGCTGCCCGAGATCAACCGATTGTGGGAAGTGGCGGCCGAGCTGGGCGAAGCCCGATCAAAGGTGCGGCTTACATCGCGGCGTGCGGGGTTAGCCCGGGCCGGGCACATTTACGGCGCGAGACCGTGGCCGCGCCGGCCGCGGCCGCGATGATCGACCGGCTCATCTACCGCTCAGAGATCCTCTCGCTCAAAGGGCGGCGGCTACCGACTTCGCGGCAAAGACCTCGACGGCCGCCCGGCACACCCAGCCGACCTCTCCTGCGCCCCGCCAGCAGTCGCTTCGCTAGCAAAGCTGCGGCGACGAGCGCCGGGATCGCCCGGGTAGGCGGGCCTGTAGCGAGCACCCCGATCAGCCGTGCGCGCGTTGCGGCTGCCATAGTGCCGCTGCTCGGCCGCAGTGGCTAGCCCCGGGGGATCCCGCGAGTCGCGATGAGTCCTGCGGCGTGCGGCGGTCGTGCTGTTGAACCCGTTCGCGAGGAGGACTTGTGATGCGCAGCGTGACCTATTCGATGGGCGTCTCGCTTGACGGCTACATCGTCGGGCCGGACGGCGACTTCGACTGGACGGCGCCCGACGAGGAGGTCTTTCGCTTCGTCACCGACGAGATACGACGGGTCGGCGTCCACCTGTTGGGACGACGGCTGTACGAGACGATGCTGTACGGGGAGACCGCCGACCAGGATCGATCGCTCGACGACTCAATGCTCGAGTGGGCCGCGATCTGGAAGCCGCTCCCGAAGGTGGTGTTCTCCACCACGCTGTCGGCGGTGCAGGGCAATGCCCGCCTGGCCTCTGGCGGTCTGGCGGAGGAGATCGAGCGGTTGCGAGCCGAGCCGGCCAGCGTGGCGGTCATGCCCGGACCGACTTCGCCGAGGAGCGCGGGCATCTCGGCCCGCCCAGGCGTCAACGCGGGCCGAGCAACGGATCGAGCAATACCTGGGAGGCGTGGGATCCGACGTTTCCTCGGGGGCATATGACCGGGTGGCCGAGCGCCGACGCGCAGTCGCGCTGGCGCGTCACTACCGCGAGGTGGAAGGCCTCTCGATTGCGGAGATCGCCGGTCAGCTCGGCCGCTCGCCAGCGACAATCAAGGCCTACTTTCACGACACGACCGGCGAGAAGGCCCGAGCCGTGAAACGCCGCTACCAGGGAGTGTGCCGCAGCTGCGGCGCGCCCACCCAGGCGCGCAACGGCAAGGGCGACGCCTACGAGTACTGCAAGGCCTGCCACCCCGGAGCGATCGCGACCCGGTGGACAGCCGCACGAGTCCGGGACGCGATGCGCGCCTAGCAAGACCGCTACGGCCGCCTCCCCTCCTCAGGCGTCAGAACAACCGCCCGTGCCTATGAAAAAGACGCAAGATCGATGGGCGGCCAAGCGCTTCTCCAGGCGGTGTGGAGCGTTCGACTGCTCAGAGCGAGGATCAGAGCGGAGGCTCGTCCGGTGGGCGCGACTCCCAGACACGGAGCGGGCTGCGCGGCTGCGCGACGCCCGGTGCGGTCACGCCGTGGTGGCTGTTGGTTGGCGCTGCTACGTGCCGGGTCGCGCGGGAGATGTTTCTGTCGGCGCCGTGAGGCGGGTTCGGTTTAGTCGGTGAGCACTATCTTGACCTTCGCTCCTCGGCGTCTATGCGATCCGGCCGGTGGGCTCTGGACGATTACTCGTCCGCGGCGGGCGTGCCTGGCGCGCCTGCGTGTGACCCGTCCGAGGCTGCATTGGGCGGTCTTCAGGCTGGCGCGCGCCGCCTGGAGCGTCTTGCCGAGTAGCCGTGGGACGGTGCAGCCCGGGTCGGCCGTGACCCGGTAGAGAACTGCTGCGTCGGGTTGCACATATGCGCTGATCGTGCCTCTTGACGTTGAGGTCCGGTTCGTCCAGACGTTCAGGAGGCCGTAACGGCCGGCCCGTGGTAGGCCGACGGCGTTGGCGCTGGTCGTTATCTGCTGAGGACCGGACCCGCGGTCAAATAGCGCGACCGCGCGGGCGCCGCCGGCCAGCGGTTTGACCCACACCTGCTGCCCGGTGCTGGTCTGCGAGACGAGCCAGCCCTGCGCGCCGAGCGAGTCTTGATCGATCGCGATCACCCGCGAGTTCTTGAGCATGGTGATGCTGGTGGACGACAGCGAGCGTGGGTCGCTGCCCAGGATCAGCGGCGCCGCGACCATCGCCCACATCGAGAACTGCGATTGCGCCTGGGTGCTCGTCATCCCGAGCCCCGGACCGAGATAATCCGGATCGTTCCAGTGACCCCACCCGATCCCAGAAGACCCCGAAGGGCCCGCCGCGTTCTGGATGTTTGGGTACGGAGTGGAGTCCTGATCAAGGTTCCGCAAAACCCACTGGAACTGAATGTTTCCTTTGTAGCCGATATCCGTGTCGGTCCGCCAGCTCTGCGCGACCGCCGGCGCCCACGAGAACGCGTCCCAAGAAGAGTCCGCGTACGAGGGAGCGGTGCCGTTGATCTGCCCCGGCGTCCAGAAGTTGCAAACGTTCAGGATCATCGCGCGCGGAGCGGCAGCCACCGCTTGGGAGATCTGCCCGTACAGCGTCCGAGGGTCGTTCGGCGGCTGATCTAACCACTGCTGTCCCGCGCCGCAGAAATCGACCTTGACGGCGTCAAACCCCCAGGCCGCGAACTGGTTGACGTCCTGCTGATAGTGGCCGTAGGACCCCACGCCCTGCCCACCGCAGCCGCTGGTGCCGGCGTCGGTGTAGATCCCCGCATACAGCCCCTGCGCGTGAAGCCACGAGGTCAATCCGGACATCCCGTCCGGCCACCGGGTCGGATCCACGATCAGATTGCCGTTACCGTCCCGCGCCCCGGTCGCCCAACCGAAATCAAGCCACACGATCCTGTAGCCGGCCTGCGCCAACCCGCTTGAGATCAGCGACCCCGCCACCGACTTGATCGTCGCCTCATCAAAAACCCCGCCGACACCGTAATAGGTGTTCCAACCCATGTACGGCACCAGGGTCGGCGCCAGCGTCGCCCGCGCCGAACTCACCGGAATCGCAAGCACCACCAGCACAGTCGCAAGCCCCGAAACGAACGCCGCCGACCGGCCACCTAGAGCCAGCCTCCGAACAACCACTTCAATCGCGCGATCCATAACCGCCCCAACGGCTCCGCAACCCCCAGCAGACCGCAGCACTATACCGGGACGCACGCGCGCCGGCGGGAAAATCGACAACTCGCAGCCATCGGACTCCGCGCCGGGGAGGACGCGAGCACCGCGACGGTGGCCAAGGTCGCAGAGCCCGCCCCTACTCGAGCCGCGCAGTTGCGTCCGCGCGGACGTCGACCGCCGAGCTGGGCGATCTCTCAACCAACATCACGGATATCTCGCCGGCAACCCGCGTTACGTCCTTGCTCGTGCTCCAGCTACGGAGACGCGCTCAATCTGCGGCAACTTCGATCGTCCGCCCGAGCTCCAAACCGCGCCCCTGTTCTCCGCGAGCAACTCGCGCTGGAGCTCTGTCGCCTTATCTGTGCAGGGCGCCGTAGATCGCCACCCCGGCCCCGAATACGCTCGTGTGGCGATTTGCGGGTGCGTGGCCTCGACGCTGGGCGAGACCCGCATCCGTTCCCGCACGGGTATCGGAGCCGAGGGGCTTCGTAAGGGCTTGTGTCCGGAAGCAGTCGTGGGCGCCCGTGTCGTGGGCGCAGTGGTCGAAAACGGGGGAACTCCAGGCGGCGTCTACTGGTAGCGGAGTGCTTCGGCTGGGTAGACGCGGGCTGCGTAGCGGGCGGGAATGAGCGTGGTCGCGAGCGCAACCGGGTAGACGCTTAGGAAGATCACACCGAGCGTGAGCCAGGGAACGGCGAGGCTCAGGGTTATGCCGGAGCCTGCGGCGTACGTCGCAGCGGACGAGCTGATGACGTTGTGGGCGACGACGAGGCCGAGCGCGGTGCCGACGATGATTGCCGTGAGCGCGATGAAGGACGACTCGAGCAGCAGGCTGGCCTGCACAGTGCGGCGTTGGAAGCCGATGGCGCGGAGAACGCCGATCTGCTGGCGCCGTTCGACGACGGCGCGGGCGGTGACGACGCCGAGCGCGGCGACGCCGACGACGAGGCCGAGCGCAAGGAATCCTTCGATGAGGCGGTCGATGACGACATTTGCGCCGATCGCTTGGTTGAGCAGCTTCTGCATCGAGTCGGCCTGGAGGCCGTTGGCCATGAACACGTTCTGCAGCGTCTTGGCCGTAGTGGTGGGATCGACGCCGGGGTTGAGCTTGAACAGGTAGGTGGTTGGGAGGACGCGGTTGCCGAACACGGGCGTGAGGGTGGCTTGCGAGGTCCAGATGCCGGTCATCCCCCCTGGGACGCTGTCTGAGAGGACGCCGATCACGGTCAGGGTGGTGTGCTTGGCGGTTTGCGGGTCGGTCACCGAGACCCGCACGGGCGCCCAGCCCTTGTCGTCGACGTAGAAGCCTGTCAGCTTGAACTTCAGAGTCGAGCCGCCGAGGCTATAGTTCTGGCGGCGCGGGACGGCGAGGGGGTCGACGACGGCGAGCCCGGGGTGGGTGAGCAGCGCGTGCCAGACGGCGGCGGGTGAGCCGTAGCCGCGCGCCCAGGTGTCGAAGCCCCAGGTTGTGTGTGTGAGGAAGCTGTCGTCGAGGCCGCCGACGAGGTAGTTCTGCGCGGTGTGCGTGGTGCCGAGCTGGCGTGCTTTGACCGGCAGTGAGGATCTGGTGGCGGTGACGCTGATCAGCGGCCGGAGGACCGGCGACCGGTGAACGGCGGTCGGCATGTCGAGCACCGGCGCGGTCGCCGCAGCTGTCGCGTGGACGTTGAAGCCGCCTCCGAAGGTGCGGACGTTGTTGAAGGCGTTGTTGAACGATCCGGTTGTGGTCGCGCCGACGACGAGCGTGAACGTGACCAGCATGAACATCGCCAGCGTGACGCCGGTGCGGAACAGGCTCTTCAACGGGTAGGCCATCGACATGCGCACGACAGGCGCGATCCTGCGGATCCGTCCGAGGGCTGCACCGAGTGCGCCGAGGAGAACGTCGGCGTTGTACATGATCGTCCAGGTGGCGCCGATCACGATCATCAGTCCGCTGAGGATGAAGATCCCGAAGTTCACGCTCATCGCGCCGAACAGGTGCTGGCGGATCGACGGAACGATGAACCAGACAATCAGCGCCAGCCCTGCTGCCGTGCGGACGACGCGCTTGTTGGCGCCAAGCGCCTCGGAGAGCCGGGCAACACCGAGGATCACGAGCGAGACGCCGAGACCGAGCGTGATCTCGTTTTTGGCGCTGATCCCGCTGCGTGCGATTGAGTAGCCGAGGGCGATGATCAGGAGCCCGCCGATCCGCTTGCGGCGTGTGCTCATGGCGACGAGTTGATCGGGGAGGTCGCGGATCGCGGAGACGATGTTCATCCGGCTCACGCGCCACGCGGAGAACGCGACCACACCGAGGGTGAGCAGCACCCCGATCGTGTAGGCGACGACGAGGCTGGCCGGTTTGACGGCGAAGGCGAGACGGAAGCCGGGGTCCGAGGCGAAGAGGCCGCCCATGCTGAAGACCATCGCGTAGGCGACGAGCACGCCGAGCGCGGCGCCGACGAGGGCAGCGAGGAGGTCGTAAGCCGCTCCCTCGTAGAGGAACATCTGCACCAGGTGGCCGCGACGGGTACCGACCGCGCGGGCAATGCCGAGCTCGCTGCGCCGCTCGGCTGCGAGCAGGACGAAGATCAGGAAGATCAGCAGGATCCCCGCGGCGATCGAGAACGCGCCGAACGTCGTGAAGAACGAGACGAACGACGCTCCCATGCTGTCCGCCGCGTTCAGCGCGTCCTGCTTGGTCTTGTCGGTTTCGAGGCCGAGCGCGCTCACCGTTGGGTTCAACGCTTTCACGACCTTGTCGGTCGTGGCGACGCCGCCACGGTTGGCGAGGTAGATCCCGTCGATCAGGCCCGGTTTGTGGAGCAGCGTCTGCGCACGCGCCAGCGGCATCAACACTCCGTAATCGGAGGTCGCCGCGCCCTGATAATCGACCACCGCGCGGACACGCGCTCGCTCGAGGCCGGTGCCGGTGAGGACGCGGACCGTGTCCCCGGGCTTCGCGCCGAGCGCGTCGGCGAGCTTCGCATTCAGGAAGACCTCGTTCGGCCCGAGCTGCGCGAGCGACACCGTCTTGCCGGCTGCGCGCATCGCGCCGAAGGCGCTGAGCGTGGCCGGATCGCCGGCAAAGAGCGTCACGTTCGGCTCGTACTGCCTCCGGCTCACGTCCTGGACGGCGCTGCCCCAGACGAGCACCGGCGCCACCGCACGCACGAGCCCAGAGGCGCGCCCGGCAGCCGCGACCCGCTCGACGTCGCTCTGTGGGAAGTAGCGGGTTCCGGTGCCGGAGGAGCCGACCGCAAGCGAAGCCGTCAGCCCTTTCGCGCCGACAACCTCATCGGTCCTGCCGAGCGCGGTGATCGCCGAGGAGCGGATCGAGGAGCTCATCGTGTCCCCGGTCGCAAACGAAGCGGTGATGATCGCCGTCCCGAGCATCAGCCCAGCGACGATCAAAGCGGCACGACCCCGCCGGCGCCTGGCATTCCGGACGCCGAGGCGGAAGAACACGCGATTCCGCAGCGCGAAGACCGCAACGACTGAGAGCAACACCACCACGAGCACCGCGAGCACTTCCGCGAGCGAGTCCACCGGGATCCCGAACAGCTTTTGCATGGCTCACCTAGCGGTGGCCGGCGCCTCCGCGACCACGACGTCGTACGCCTCGCGACCAGGCGATGCGCGGAAGAACACCACGTCGGACAGCTTCTCGATCTGGGACTCATAGAAGCCGCTCACCTGTGAGGCGTGCGCGGCTTCCTCGCTCGACCAGAGGGTGATTACCAGCGCCTTTCCCTCCTCGGAGAGCAGGACATAACAGCCCTCGTAGCCATCCTGTTCGTGCAGCGCGGGAATCAGTTCTGTCTCGAACCGCTCGATTGCGCGCCGAGGGTTCTGACGCACGGGATCGATCTCGGCAACTGTCACGCGTGCGACCATTACTGCCTCCCCTCCGGACGCTCTTCGTCGACGATCTGGCCGTCGACCATGCGCACGATCCGATCGGTCGCACGGCCGACGCCGATGTCGTGGGTGACGATCAGGAACGTCAACCCACGCTCGCGGTTCAGGCCGCGCATCAGCGCCACGACATCCTGGGCGTTCTCGCTGTCGAGGTCTCCCGTCGGCTCGTCGGCCCACACGATCGCCGGATCGTTGACGAGCGCGCGCGCGATCGTCGCCCGCTGCCGTTGCCCGCCCGAGAGCTCGTCCGGCACGTGCGCAGCACGCTCGGCCAACCCGACCATCTCGAGCGCGGCCAGCGCCCTCCGCCGAGCTTCCTTGGCCGGCACTCGGGCAACGAGCAGCGGCAGCTCGACGTTCTCGACCGCGTTCAGCACCGGCATCAGGTTGTAGAACTGGAAGACGAAACCCATCCGGCGGGCGCGATAGTCGGTGCGCTCCGTATCGGACATCGAGCCGAGCGACACCCCCTCGATCAACACCTCGCCACCGTCGATCCGGTCGAGACCGGAAAGACAATTCAGCAACGTCGTCTTGCCCGAGCCGCTCGGACCCATGATCGCCACCATCTC
>Ga0116216_10003102_pt1 | contig 10860 bp, 10 predicted proteins | sample Sb_taG_11_FD_89696 | JGI IMG/M metagenome (GOLD analysis project Ga0116216, IMG submission 89696) | Peat soil microbial communities from Weissenstadt, Germany - Sb_50d_3_AS metaG | ecosystem: Environmental > Terrestrial > Soil > Wetlands > Peat | place: Germany: Weissenstadt | collected 2010-09-21
AACCGGGCGCTGGCCGAGGACCTACTCTCGGAAACCTTCGAGCGGGTGCTCCGCTCGCGCCAGCGCTTCGACCCGCGCCGCGGCTCGGAGCGCCGCTGGCTGTACACGATCGCCCTGAACCTGCTGCGCGATCAAGCCCGCCGCGATACGAACGAGGAGCGGGTGCTGCGCCACGTGAGCGCGGGAGCAACGCTCGAGGACTCCGATCCCGGGCTGGCCGCGGTGGAGCACAACGACGAGCTCTACCGAGCGCTCGCCACGCTCAGCGACGAGGAGCGCGAGGCGCTCGCCCTGCGCTTCGGCGCCGATCTGAAGCTGCGCGACGTGGCCGGCGTGCTGGGCGAGGGCGAGAGCGCCGTCGAGGGCCGGATCTACCGCGCCCTGCGCAAGCTGCGCACTGAGCTCGGCTGAGGCCCGGCGCCATACGGCGTCCTCCCTCGCTCGTGTGCAGAGCACACGTCGCTCAGTGCGTCCCTTGTCTGGCTTGACCCTCAGCCGCCTCAGAGCGTGGTTTGAGAGTCCGGTACGAAGAATCCTTACGGGGTTTCCACGCAGCAGCCGCTGACGGTCAGCGCTTGCCCCAGCGGGCGGCCCTCGGGCTGGCCCGACCCGGAGATCGAGCGGTCGGCGTGGACGATCACCCGGTAGCGCACGCTCGGGGGGCGCGGATAGCGCACGACGCAGGTCCAGGGATTCCCCAGCGCCCCGTGCGACGGCGAGCCGCAGCGTGCGTCTCGCGCGCGGGCGTTCGGGCCTCCATATCCCGGGCGGGGGTCGCTGGTGGTGAGGATCAGCGCGTCGAGCGCACTCGCCCCCACCGGCGCCAGCGCCTGCTGCGCAAGGACGAACTGCGCGTTGCTTTCGTGGCTTTTCAACCCCACCACAGTCCCGGCGATCCCCACCGCCAGGATCAACGCGACGAGCATCCCCGGTCGTCTCATGCGTACTCGTCCCTCATCGCGCTCAGCAGGATAAAGCCATCGGGTCGCTCGGGTGGAGAGGGGCCGTCTATGTCCATAAAAGGGTATCCGCTCCAGAGCCTAGTCAGGCGCCATTTTAGTCACGCTCAGGTAGCCTCTGGACTTCAATGCTGAACCGGGGGATGTCTGCAATTTGGTCAAGACGCCTGCTGCAGTGGCTACTCGGCGTCACCGTCGTGGTGATAGTCACCCTGGCGGGTGCCGGCTCGGCATTCGCCGAAGTGACGGGCGCAGCCGACGATTTGCGCACAGGCTGGTATCCCGATGAGCCCTCGCTCACACCGGCGCTCCTGGGCGGCGGTGGCTTCCAACAGGTCTTCAAGGACTCCCTTCAGGGGCAGATCTACGCTCAGCCGCTGATCGCCGACGGAGTGCTGCTGGTGGTGACCGAGGACGACTGGGTATACGGCCTCAACCCGGTCACTGGGGCAAAGCTGTGGGAAAAAGAAGTTGGCAAACCGGTAGACACACTGGTGGCGCCCATCGAATGCACGGACCTCGAACCCCACGTCGGCATCACGGGCACGCCTGTGATCAACACGGAACACAACATCGCCTACTTCGTCTCCACTCGCTACACCAAAGAAGGGGTAGAACCGGAAAGCGGCTGGTACATGAATGCGGTCGAACTCGCCAGCGGCAAAGAGGTTGCAAACTTCCCGGTCAAAATCGAAGGCGAAGCGCAGAACATCCCCGGAGTTAAGTTCGAACCATTCCAGGAGCTGCAGCGGCCGGCGCTGCTGATGATGAACGGCGTCATCTACGCCGGGTTCGGAAGCCACTGCGACCACGAACCCTACGAGGGTTGGGTGGTGGGCGTGTCCACCTCGGGGCAGGTCACGACGAAATGGGCGACGTCGGGCCACGGCGGCTCGATCTGGCAGGCGGGCGGCGGGCTGATCTCCGACGGCCCCGGACAGATCCTGTTCAGCACCGGTAACGACAACTTTGAAGCCGGGGTATTTGACCCGCCGGAAGGTTCCGGCCTACAAGAACCACCGCCCGAAGGGAAGCTCGGCGAGTCGGTGGTGCGGGTCGAAGCGCAAGCCGGCGGCGAACTGGCAACCAGGGACTACTTCTCCCCGTTCAACAGCAAAGTCCTTGACGAAAAGGATCTGGACGTGGGATCTTCGGCACCGGTTGGGCTGCCCTCGCCTTATTTCGGCAACGCAAAAGTCCCCCACCTGCTCGTGCAGGAGGGCAAGGCCGGCACGATATATCTGCTCAACCGTGACGGGCTCGGGGGGCGAGGTAGCACGAGCAACAACGTTGTGCAGGAGCTCGGCGGCTTTACCGGCTTCTGGGGAGCCGCCGCCGTGTGGCCAGGCGAAGGGGGCTACGTCGACCTTGCCTCGGTGCAGGGCCATCTGCACTTCTTCAAGTACGGCGAAAAATCCGGCGAACCAGCGCTCATCGCAGAAACAAAGAGCTCTGAAGAAATGGCGTTCGGATCCGGTTCGCCGATCATCACCTCCAACGGCACCAACAGCGGCAGCGGCATCCTGTGGATCAACTGGTGCCCAAAGAACGCCTGCAAGGAAACAGAAGCCGAACTGCGCGCGTACAACCCGGCAAGCAGCGAAGGAGCGAAACCCGTCTGGCAGGAAAAGATCGGCTTCGCCGCCAAGTTCTCGCGCCCCGATGCGAGCAACGGTCACATCTATGTCGGCAACCGCGAAGGCGACATCTTCGGATTCAGCGGTCCGCAGCTGACGTCCTCGAGCCCATCTCTCGAATTCGCGGCGCCGGTCGGCAGCCAGGCCACCCGGGAAGTCACCTTTACAAGCACGGGCACCGAACTTGAAGTCAGCGGCGTGAAGCAGCCATCGGCGCCATTCGAAGCGAGCCTGCCCGCGCCACACACAAAAATCGCGCCAGGCAAAGCGATCAAAGTGACTGTCCGGTTCAACCCGGCCTCGCGCGGCCTGGCCAACGGGGAATTCGACATCGTCACTCAGGCGGGTGAAGCCAAAGTCGCGCTGTCGGGCTCCGGCGAAGAGTCATCCCAGGAAAAGGCGGAACGTGAAGCCAAAGAAAAGACCGAACGTGAAGCCAGGGAAAAGGCTGAAGGCGAAGCCACAGAAAGAGTCGGCCCGACGACGACCGGTGGGATCGTGACCACCGCCAGCCTCGTCACCCCACCCGCCGGCCCCGCGACAGTAACAGCCGAATCGCCGCCGACCCTCACGAAACTGAAGCTCCGCGCCGCGGCATCCAGGCTCAGCTCGCGTCGGCGCCAGGTCGTTGTCGTCTACACCCTTTCTGCGGCGGGCACCGTCCAGCTGGCGATCTACCGCCGAGTCATCAGCCACCGCTGCCAACGCGGCGCGAGGACGTGCATCCACTACGTGCCCACGACGATCAAGCTCAGGGTCGCGGGACACGCGGCGAGCAACATCCTCACGCTACACGTCGCAGCGCTCTCCGCGGGCTACTACCGCCTGGCCGCCACCCCGATCGCACGCTCAGGCGCCCACGGGGTCACGCAGTACATGCATTTCAAGGCCGTCTGACCGGCAAAATCGCCTACAACAAGATCTTTAACTGTAAGACCTTCCGGCAATTGGCGTGCAGAAATTATACGTAGCTGTCGCACCGAGCTCGGCGGGCTGCCAATCAGCCACCTCTACTGGGAACGAGCTCGATCGCACCCCGGTCGGCCAGATAGAGCAGCGCGGCGCGTGCCTCGGCCGGGTCTGGCTCGCCGGCCAGCTCTGTGGCGGTGTCCGCGAGCGACCGGCGGTTGCCGTCGAGCGAGCGCAGCAGCTCGAGCTGCAACTCGTTGATCCCAAACGCCTGCTCGCCGAAGATCTCCGCCTGCAGCGCCTCTTCTCCGTTGCGTAAATACACACGTGAGGCCGTGTCTAAGCGGCGCGAGAGCGTGGGGATCAGCGCGTCGAACTCGATCCCGTTGGCGCGGGTGAGCGCCGACACGTTTTACGCCACGGTGCTCGTATGGGTAGAGCACGAGCGTCGACTCCGTGGAAATATCGATCGACAGCCCCACCGACACCTGCGAGGAGAACCGGTCCTTGTGAGCCGGCGGCTCAGTGTCGGCATCCGCCTCGTAGCACTGGATGTGACGCTCGGACAACGTTATCCCGCGCGGTCCAGCCCACACACTCCAGCCACTACGTCGAACAGCTCCCGTGTGTAGTCAAAGCCATCTGGGAACTCGAACAGCGACTGCTCCTCCTTGCCCTTGATGGCGAAACTTCCGAGCATGTGATCGGTGAGCTCCTGGCTCGCGTATCGCAGCAGCAGCTCATGAAACTCCTCGCTCACACCCTCGCGAATGTGAACCCAGTCCTGGGACTTGTAGGTGTCGGTGTAATCGCTGGGATCGAAAGCAAAGATCCCCATCGCTGCGGATCATCCTATATACTGAGGTTTGACCGGCTTGCATTGACGCCTGGCAAGGATCGAATAGAATCGTATGATGACTCGGGGCCACGGCAGGAGGCCAATCACCTCGCCCGAGCGGACCGGCGCCTCTCACTGGGGCGGTGTGGCATACCACAAGACCGTCTCGGCCAGCCCGCCAGCCGTCATCCTTGGCGGCACGGTCACGGCGCTCTCGGTCGCGCGGAGCCTGACCGATGCCGGCGTGGCCGTCCATGTGCTCGACGGACGCGACTCGCCGGTTCGAGTATCCCGGCTGCGCGCGGCGTTCGTCGACGTTGGCACCGAGGAGATGCAACCGCGCATGCTGGATTGGCTGCGATCGGGTCCCCACGGCGCGGTGGTGCTCGCCTGCAGCGACGAGGGGCTCGAGCTGATCGCACGTCACCGAGCCGAGCTGATCGAGCTCGGCTACCTTCCGATGGAGGCCGACGATGAAGTGTTGCTGGCGATGCTCGATAAGAAGCGCACGGACGCGCTTGCCCGCGAGCACGGCATCCCGGCGCCCCGCGTGTTGGCGCTGAGCAATCAGGCCGACGTCGACGCCGTGAGCGGCGAGATCTCCTACCCGTGCGTGCTGAAGCCGGTCCACTCACACGTCTTTGCCCGCACGAAGCTGGGCGCAAAGGTACTCACCGCCGACAGCCCCGCAGCACTGCAGGCCGAGTTCGAGCGTATGTCCGCGATGGGCGTGGAGTTGCTCGTAGTAGAAGTGATCACCGGCCCCGACGATGAGTACGTCTCCTACTACAGCTATCTCGATGAGCGCGGCGAGCCGCTGCTGCAGCTCACTAAGCGTAAGCTCCGCCAGCATCCAAACCGCTTCGGGACCGGCACCTATCACGCTACGACGCACGATCCGGAGGTGGCAGATGTCGGGCTGCGCTTCCTGCAGGCCGTGGGACTGCGAGGCCTGGGTAATGTGGAGTTCAAGCGCGACGGACGGGACGGCCAGCTTAAGCTGATCGAGTGTAACGCGCGCTTTACGATGTCGAACGAGCTCATCCGGATCGCGGGGATCGACCTCGCGCTGTTCTCCTACAACCGCCTGCTGGGACGGCCGACGCCGCCGGTCGACTCCTACCGGGACGACATAAGGCTGTGGGATCCGGTCAACGACATCCGCGCGTTCCTCGATTACCGGCGAAGCGGTGAGCTTTCGCTCGGGCGCTGGGTTGGGAGCCTGCTGCATCCTCAGCACTTCCCCCGCGCGCGGATCGACGACCCGCTTCCCGCGCTCGTCCGCGTCTCGCGAAAGATTGGACGCGACTCCGCCATCGCCCCGGCGTCGCGAGCGGCCCGCTGGGCTTCGGCGTACGGGCTTGGCACGCTGAGCGAGTGGATGGCGAGCACTGGCCGCCCGAGCTTCGCGCTGGCCTCTCGCTTCGACCTCGTTCGCTCGACCGGACCGGGCTACGCATGGCGGCGGCTGCGTGCCGAGCGTCGCCTGTCAGGGCTCGGAGAGCAGATGCGCCACGCGGTGTACGAGCGGATCTGGCATGAGGCGGCGGATGCCGCCGGCGCCCGGATCGAGCGACTCGGACCGGGCCTGTTCGAGCTCAGTCGCGACGGCATCACGACGCGAGTCTTCCAGCAGATTGTTGAGCTCGACGATCCCGTCACGCTGCGGGTGGCGCTGGACAAGGCACTCGTACACCGGTTGCTTGCCCCAGCGGGAGTGTCGATTCCCGATCATCTGGAGTTCGACGTGCGCGATCCCGCACCGGCGCTGGAGTTTCTGGCGCGGGCCGGCGGCCCCTGCGTCGTCAAGCCGGCCGCGGGAACAGGCGGCGGCCACGGCACCACCGCGGGCCTGACCCAACCCGCCGCGCTCATGCGCGCGCGGCTGCACGCGGCCAAGAGCAGCGGTCGTCTGCTGATCGAGCGCCAGGTGGCCGGCGCGGTCTATCGGCTTCTGCTCCTGGACGGTGAATTGCTCGATGTTGTGCGCAGCGTTCCCGCGCATCTCACCGGCGACGGGCGATCGACGATCGAGGGGCTGATCTTCGCCGAGAACGAACGGCGGCTCGCGGACAGGGGCGCCGCGGGCCTCTCGCCCCTGGGCGTCGGCCTCGACATGGTGATCGCGCTCGAGCGTGCGGGGCTCACGCTGTCGTCGATTCCGCCGGTGGGCCATACGATCACGATCGGGGCGGTCACCAACAACAACTCAGTCGATGACAACGAGACCTTTCGCGGCGAGTTGGCGCCTCAGCTCGTCGCCGAAGCGACATTGGCCCAGGATGCCGTGGGACTGCGCCTTGCCGGCGTTGACGTCATCACGACCGACCCGGCGAGGCCACTAACCGAGACCGGGGGGGTGATCGCCGAGGTGAACGGCACGCCGGGACTCCATCACCACTACCTCGTCGCTGACCCTGAGAGGGCCACGCGCGTGGCAATTCCTGTTCTGGAGCGGCTGCTCAGCAGCGCTTCGTGGAACGGCGCCGGGGGAGGCTTGACGCCGGGGGCATCAGACCTCCCCCAGCCTCTGTCGGCCTGAGCGCTCGTCGATCGCGGCGAGCACCTGCTCAGCATCCGATGGACGCTCGCGATCGAACGCGTCGCGCAGCTCGAGATCGGCGAGACGGCGCAGCGCCTCTGAACCCGCGCGCGCGAGGAGCGGGTCGACTCCGGCCGCGCGGACGACCTCGCTCGAAGCAAGCAGCTCGTCGGCGCGACGCTCGGCGTGAACGGCCAGCGCGCATAGCACTCGCTCCGCCAGAGCCGTGAACGGCACCTGCTCACCGGGGCCCCGAATGCTCTCGGCGACCCGCTCGGCCAAGCCATAGCGGCGAGCGGCGAGCATCATCTCGACGATCAGCGCCTCGCGCCCCTTCATATAGACGCTGCGCAGGAGCTTAAGCAGGGTGGCGTGCCCGGCCGGCGCGTCAAGCGCCTCCACCACCAGCCCCTCAGGCTCCGCCAGCGCCCGCCAGCCATGCGCGCCGGGCCCGCTGGCGACGATCGGGACCTCGGAGCCACTTGTCGCGACAGTACCTAACACCGCTCCGTCGACGTACAGGGCACCCGCCTGTGCGACTAGGGCGGCCCCCGCCTGCTTGTCTGCGACCGCGGCGGCGGTGAGATCCACGTAGTAGGCGCCCTCATCCAGCAGCGGCGCGCTGCGTTCGACCACTGCGCGGGAGGCATCCGCGGGGACCACGGAGAGCACCGCTGTCGCGCCTGCGACCGCCTCTTGCAGCGACGCGCTGCGGTGCGCTCCAGTACGTCGGAGCCGACCCTCGAGTGCGGTGGCCGCGACCGGCTGTGTTCGCTCTGGTGTATAGGCACGAACGAGGTGGGTACCCGAGCGGCCGAGTCCTTCCGCCAAGGACGAGCCGAGCTCGCCGAACCCGATGAAGGCAAAAACCGCCATGCCGCCTCAGCGGTCGCCTGGTAGCGGCAGCGTGCGTACCCGCTCGACGGTGGGCGAGGCGGACATAGGTGGCAGGACCCGGCGCGACGCGAGCATTCAGGAGCCGTCGGCGCTTCGCCCGTCAAGCGTGAGACCGCTCTCCCCCAGCAGCGCATCGACCCAATCGTTGGAGAAGTCACCCCGCGCAACGGCCGCGACGTAGTCGGACTCTTTGGCCACTGAGGCCTCGAGCCGATCGAGGAGCTCGCGGACGATCTCCCGTGGGACGACGACGACGCCGCTCAGATCTCCAACGATGATGTCGCCCGGGCAAACCACGATCCCTCCAGCGGAGACTGGATAGTTGATCTCGCCGGGTCCGCGGTGCAGAGGCCCAGTCGGCGTCACGCCGCGTGCGTAGACAGGAAAGTCATCGAGCGCTCGAATGCCTGCCAGGTCACGTACCAGGCCGTCCACAACGAAGCCGGCCAGGCCGCGGTGGCGCGCCTTCGTGGAGACAAGATCGCCGAGCACAGCAGTCATCGCCGAGCTACTCGTATCAACAACCACGACGTCACCCGGCTGTGCGATGTCCAGCGCCTTGTGGACCATCAGGTTGTCGCCGGGATACACCTTGACCGTGCAGGCCGGCCCGAGAAGCCGCAGCCGGTCATCTGTGAGGTTGCGAATACCCGGCGCCATCGTGTAGAGCCGATTCATCCTGTCCGAAATCGAAGGCGTATCGAACGCACCAAAGCGGGTGACGAGCTCCGGATCGGGACGGTCGATATGGCTGCGGATGCGAAATCCGGGGCCAGGGTACATAACCGCCGACTGCGGCTTGCTGACCATCATCGATGCTCCTTCTTGGGACGGCACGTCGCTTGCCATCAGAGGCTCAGATCAGTCTACCGCCTGACATCGATCCCGAGGATCTCGCGGGCCTGCGCAGGCGTTGCGACGGGCCTACCGATCGCGTCGCAAAGGGTCCTCGCGCGCGTGACGAGTTGGTCGTTGGACTCCGCGTACTCGCCGGGGGCGACGTAAACGACGTCCTCCAGACCGGTGCGGATGTGCCCGCCGAGTGAGAGCGTGAGCGCCATCATGGGGAAGTGCCGAGGAATCGCGGTCACCGTCCACGGGATGTCCGTGGGTACAAGCTCGGCGAAGAGCGACACCGTCGCGGCGCTCGCCGGAGCACCGCCGGCCACACCGAGCACCATGTGCATCACTCCCGGTGCTCCGCTCGCCGAGCTCGCGAGCTCGGCCGCGGTGACCGCCATGCCCATGTCGAAGCACTCGTACTCGGGGACGATTCCGCGCTGTGCCATCTCCTCGGCCAGCTCGGTCATCAGCGACCGAGGGTTCATCAACACATCATCGCCCGCGCCGAAGTTCATACTGCCGCAGTTCAGGGTGGCGAGCTCCGGTTGCGCGACCAAGGAGCGACGGCTCTCCTCGGCGGGCGCACCGAGCTGTCCACCCGTGGCGAAGTTCAGAACAACATCGTCCACCTGCTCGCGGATCGCCCGCTTGATCGCTAGATAGTCCTCGGGCGCCTGGGTCATTTCGCCGGTCGGCGTACGGGCATGGATGTGCACGATGCTGGCGCCGGCCTGCGCGGCATCGACCGCGGCCGCGATCACGTCGTCTTGGCTAACCGGTTGGTTGGGGTTGCTTGTGACCACCCCCCCGGACACCGCACACGTGAGCATCGCGGGCTCCTCGTCCTGCATGGCGGCAGTCCTCGCAAACGCCCGAGCGGTCGCCGCGCCAGTCCGCAAGCTCATGCTGCGAGAACCTCTTGCATCGGTCAACAGTAGCGATCCCATCCAGCGAGCGCCTCGGACTTGATATGCGAGGATACGACTCACATGGCGATGCGTGTGGGGATCGATCTGGTATCCGTGGACTCGGTGCGAGAGTCGATCCGCGAACATGGTGATCGCTACCTCAAGCGCATATACACCGAGGGCGAGCTGAGCGACTGCCACACCCCTCAGGGCATCGTCGCCGAGCGCCTCGCCGCCCGCTTCGCCGCCAAGGAGGCCACTCTCAAGGTGCTCCGTCCCGTGGACGAGGGGATCCCCTGGCGCACCATAGAGGTGGTGCGCCAGGGCGCCGGGTGGGTCGAGGTTGAGCTCAGCGGCCGCGCCGCCGACTTGGCCGCCGAGGGTGGCCTCAGTGATTTCGCGCTCAGCATCTCCCACGAGGCGGACTATGCATCGGCCATCGTGATCGCCGAGTTGGACTTGAGAGATCAACGCAGCGATCCGATGATGAGCTCATGAACGAGGATATTCGCCAGATAATCGCTGCACACGGGCGACTTTCGGTCGATGTCGCCGGGCTCGCGCCGGACGCCGACCTCTACCACGCGGGTATGACCTCCCATGCCAGCGTGAACGTGATGCTCGCACTCGAGGACCACTTCGATATCGAGTTCCCCGACCGGATGCTCAAGCGCAGCGTCTTTGAGAGCATCTCGGCGATCGAACGCGCGCTCACCGAGCTGCGCACCGAGACGCCGGTGTCATGAGCGTTTCAGTCGACCGCGACCAGGCGTTTCTCGACACCGTCCGTCACGTGGCAGACGAGTTCGCGGCGCCCAACGCGGACGCGGTCGACCGCGACGCGCGCTTCCCGACCGAGGCGATCGAGGCGCTGCGCGCCGAGGGGGCGCTTTCGGCCTTCATCCCGACCGAGCTCGGCGGGGGTGGCGTCGCATTCGAGACGATCGCCGCTGCCTGCTTCGAGCTGGGACGCCGCTGCGGCGCGAGCGCGATGGTCTTTGCGATGCATCAGATCCAGGTCATCACCATCGTTCGCCACCTCGACGACGCCGAGTGGTTCGAGAGCTACCTGCGCGACGTCGCCGCCGAACAGCGGCTGATCGCCTCCGTGACCTCCGAGGTGGGTACAGGAGGAGACATGGGACGCTCTGTGGCCGCCGTGACCGCCACCGAGGGCGGGTCATGCATGTTCGAGAAGCAGGCGCCGACGGTCAGCTACGGCGAATATGCAGATGATCTATTTGTCACGCTCCGCCGCAACCCGGACGCAGAGCCCAGCGACCAGGTCATGGTGGTGGTGCGCAAGGACCAGGCCACCCTGGAGCAG
>Ga0116216_10003103_pt1 | contig 10860 bp, 11 predicted proteins | sample Sb_taG_11_FD_89696 | JGI IMG/M metagenome (GOLD analysis project Ga0116216, IMG submission 89696) | Peat soil microbial communities from Weissenstadt, Germany - Sb_50d_3_AS metaG | ecosystem: Environmental > Terrestrial > Soil > Wetlands > Peat | place: Germany: Weissenstadt | collected 2010-09-21
ACAGGCCCTTGGAGTCCAGCCTGCGCCATTTCCCGTCCGTGTCGGCCGGGACCAGGTTGAGCACCAGGTTGTGCTCATGCAACTGCGGGTCCCCGGCCCGGGAGGTGTGCTGCGCGAACGACGCCCGAACCCAGTCCCCGGCGTGCTCCCATTTGCCCAGCTCAGCCCGCGACTCGGCGCCCGTGCCGCGGTGGTACCCGGTGCGCACGTACCCGGCCTGGTCCTCCAGCCACGACATGCCGGTCTCCCGGGCCCTGGCCACGATCGGCCACAGGTCGGCGGCATCGGCGGCGAACCGCCGCACCTCGGCCATGTTCCCCTGCTGCCGGGCCCGCTCGGCCTTGGCCAGCAGCGACCCGTAGAACAAGCTGATGCTCTTCGAGAGCGAGACCGTCACATCCCAGTACGGCACCGCGCGCCGGGTCTGGGCGCGGGCCAGCGACCGCAGCTCGGCTAGCCGGGCCGGGCTGGCCTGCGGCTCGGCCGCCGCCAGCCTGGCGAGGATGTCGTCAGCCGACGCGAACTTCTGCGGCTTACGGCCGAGCCTGGTGTTATCAGTAGGGTCTCTGGGATCCAGATGACGGTCACCGTAGAGCTTCTCGAACACCGCCCGCTCCACGAGCTCATCTTCGGTGAAGCCGAGCATCGCGGCGCCGCGGCCGTGCCAGCGGCCCGGCGGCTCCCCGTCCTTCTCCGACGGGGCCAGGTAGTACTCCATCCCCAGCGCCGCCGCCACCCCGGTGCCCGTACCGATCTGCTTCCACGGGTACGACGGGTCATACCCCGGCTGGATCGACACGTGCACGGCCACGCGGGTGCCTGCCCTTCCCCCGCGGCGCCGCCAGGCGCCGCGGCCCGGACCAAGATCATTTGTTAATGCCGTGGTGTGGAGGGCTGGGCACTGACCGCGCCCGTCCGCCTTCGCCACCCGGCCGATGATCTCGCTGCCTTGACTGCTATGCTGCCTAGAAGTGATCTAGATCAGGTTTCAGATGGTACACGCTCATTTAGGGCGGGTACCAACGGGCAGGTGCGCGAGCGATGAACGCTACGAGGGCGACGAGGGCCACGACCGGTGATCACTGCCGGGGCCTCGGTCGTCTCGATCGGGCGGGTGAACCTGCTCGGCGTCCAGATAACGGTCCGCGCGCTGCTGAACTGCGCCGAACACGGGCGCCGCAGCAGCCTCGGCCTGGGCGCGATCACCGATCCGGCGCTACTGGACAGGCTCCTGGGTCTGCCGGTCCGGTACCCCTGCCGTGACCCGGCGCTGTGGGCGGAAACGTCAGCCGCAGCTCCCGGCATCGCGGACCGCGGCACCGACGGCTGCACGATCACCCGGCTGCTGGAACCGCCGCAGGTCGTAGAGGACGTGATCGTCTCCGCGTCGCGCGGCCGGGAACTGGACGCGGTCCAGGACGCCAGGCTGTTCGCCAGCGTCACCCGCCGATGGGGCCCAGGCCCAGACAGCGGCCATCCCGGACACTGCGGTACTGGAAGCCAAGCTGTGCGGGGTCGGCCTGCTGAGCTCGCATGGTCACATCGTCCCGCCAGCCGAGCCGCCCACGTCGGCAACAGCGGACCGGTGGACCTGGCTACTGGCAGAGAAGGCATACCGCCGATGGCTCAGACAGCCAACCGCGGAGCGCACGCACTGACCCGCGGCAACGCGAGACCCCAGCAGGCTTCCCCACTGCTGGGGTCTCGGTGCTTATGCCTGGCCGCGCTGGTCCGCCATGGCGGTCGTGCTGTCGCGGCCGATCAGGTCCCGCAGCTGCGCGAGCTCGGCGCGGTAGGCGTCGGCCTGCTGCTCGGCGCGTTCGGCGCGCGCCCGCAGGTCGGCGCGGACGGCGGCCAGCTCGGCGGCCGCCTCCGCGCGGAAGCCGGCCAGCATCTTCTCCGCGTCGGCGCGGACCCTCCCGGTCTCCGCACGGGCGGCGTCGGAGGCGGCCTGCGCGCGGGTCGCTTCCTGCTGCGCCAGCCAGGCGCTTTCCTCCACCTGGGAGGCGTCGGCACGGGCCTGGTCCCGGTCAGCCTCGGCCGCGCTCACCTGCTCACCGGCCTCGGTCTGGGCCTGCTCGATCGCGGCGTCACGGTCGGCTTCCGCGGCGGCGATCCGCGCGGCGGCGTCCTGGCGGGCCTGGCGCGCGAGTTCGTGGCAGCCAAGATCTGCAATCAGGCCACGCTGCTGCGGCGCCATGGCTCCGCTTCCGCGACAGTGAGTGAGCTGCGAGACCTCCAGGCACGCGCCCGGCTCGCCTCATCTCTGCCGGAGCTGCTCGGCATCGAGGGCGATGCCGCTGCCAGGTACTTCGGTGCGTTCGAGACTATGCTCACCTCGGCGGTCCGCCAGGGCCAGGGGCTGAAGCTCGACACGCGGACCCGCAGGCCGGCCCGCGATCCAGTGAACGCCGCCCTGAACTTCTGCTACGGGATGCTGCTCGCCGACGTGACCCGCGCGGTCGTGGCATGCGGGCTCGATCCGCACGCAGGGTTCCTGCACTCCAGCGGCCGCAATAAGCCCGCGCTCGCGCTGGACCTGTCCGAGGAATTTAGAGCGCCCGTCGCCGACGCCGTTGTCATCGCCGCCTTCAACAACGGCGAGGTCAAGGTCAGAGACTTCACATCGGTCACCGGCAGCACCCGGCTCCGCGACGACGGCAGGGCCGCCCTGATCCACGCCTACGAGCGCAGGGTCATGACCGAGTTCCGTCATCCTCTGTTCGGCTACCAGGTGACCTGGCGGCGGGCAATGGAGATCCAGGCCAGGCTCGTGCTCGGGGTGATCGACGGAACCCAGGGCTCCTACAAGGGCATCGCGACCAGGTGAGCGCCGACAACGTGCACCGATTCCTCATCGCCTATGACATCGTCAGCAACCACCGGCGGAACCGGATCGCACACACCCTGGAGTCCTACGGCGACAGGGTCCAGTACAGCGTCTTCATCGTCGACGCCAAGCCCGCCAAGATCGTCCGCCTACGCGCCGCCCTCCAGCGGCACATAGACGCCAGCGAGGACCACGCCCTGATCTGCGACCTCGGACCGCTGGCCAGAGATCCCTGCAGAGCAATAGAGTTCCTTGGCCGCGCGCCTGCGATCACGGGCCAGGGACCGCTGATCCTATGAACGATGCCGCGAACCCTCCATCGGCCCGCCGGAACCCAGCCACCCTTCGCGCAAGAAACCACAGGTAGATGACATGCCCAGGAGGCCAGGCCAGGCTGGGACGCAAAGTCAGCAGCCGTACCTGGCAGCCTTCGCGGCCAGCACCCAAAAGGCCCGGTCAGAAGCCGTAGAATTGGCACCCGGTCGCCGCCCCTGAGCGGGCGGCCCTTCATCGAGGCTACCGGACCCGGGCGGCCCGGACAGTGATCCGGCTCAGGTCGCCGCCCCTGAGCGGGCGGCCCTTCATCGAGGCCTGAGGCAAGCCAGCTGGACCGGGCAGCCGGCACACGTCGCCGCCCCTGAGCGGGCGGCCCTTCATCGAGGCTGGTAGATGGCGCTGCACGCTGCGGCTTCCTGCGCCGGGTCGCCGCCCCTGAGCGGGCGGCCCTTCATCGAGGCCTGCTCCAGATCGAGGCCTTCGGGGTGACCGAGCCGTCGCCGCCCCTGAGCGGGCGGCCCTTCATCGAGGCTGGCATACCCGCGTGCCATACCAGGAACGCGAGAGCAGGTCGCCGCCCCTGAGCGGGCGGCCCTTTATCGAGGCGTCAACGTCCACGGCTCCCCGGCCGGCGACTGGGTGTCGCCGCCCCTGAGCGGGCGGCCCTTCATCGAGGCTTCTGCGCCACGCTCAGCTTCGGGTTGTAATAATTGGCGCCGTCGCCGCCCCTGAGCGGGCGGCCCTTCATCGAGGCAACGTCTGCGTCCCCTGCAGGTACGCGAGGTGGAGTCGCCGCCCCTGAGCGGGCGGCCCTTCATCGAGGCACGTTGAACGAGGGGGCCACACCGGTCCAGCCGACCCGTCGCCGCCCCTGAGCGGGCGGCCCTTCATCGAGGCGGACGCGACCGCTGCCGCGCCGACCCGGAAGACGGCCAGGTCGCCGCCCCTGAGCGGGCGGCCCTTCATCGAGGCATTAGGTCTTGCCCACCCGTGGGTACAGAGTTACGCGTCGCCGCCCCTGAGCGGGCGGCCCTTCATCGAGGCAGGCCAGCACAGAGCCAAGCGCACAGTGACCGGGCCTGTCGCCGCCCCTGAGCGGGCGGCCCTTCATCGAGGCAGGTCCCCGATCTCGTCGTACAGCCGCCACAGTTCACGTCGCCGCCCCTGAGCGGGCGGCCCTTCATCGAGGCAGGGCGGCAAAGCCGGGCGATGGCTGAGCGCCGCAGGCGTCGCCGCCCCTGAGCGGGCGGCCCTTCATCGAGGCCTGCGTTCGTCTGGAGGCCGGTCATGACCGCCGTCCCCGTGGTCGCCGCCCCTGAGCGGGCGGCCCTTCATCGAGGCGCCGACCACGGGACCCAACAGTCGACGGGTTCGTCAGATCGCCCGGCTGCCATGAGGAACCTTCAGCGGCTCTGAACTCGCGGCGAAAACTGGGTGATAACCCGCTGTATCACCCGGTCCCGTTTCCGTGCGTCACGAGTCCTGCGCGGCGCGGACTTCAAGGAGGGTACCGGCCGATTCCGGGACGACCGGAAGCAGCTACAGAGTCACATAACCTTACGGCGTGTAACCGGAACCTCTCCGGAGAGACGCGCGCATTTCCGTTTCTTACCAGCACCTCGATCCCGGCCAAGACAAAACCGGCCGGAGAACACCGCTGACACAATCATTCCGGGCACCGCGGCCCAGCCAGGCGAGGGGAAAGCGGGCATGGCTCGACACCGCGGCCACCCGACTCAGGATCAGCTAAACGACCACACCGGGCTGCACACCCCCCGTAGCCTTCGCCTATGCCGGAGCGCAAGCACAACCTGCACAGCCACTACGACCGCCTGACCGGCCAGATCACCGGCCCCGTCCTCGACAGCACCGTCATCCACCCGCGCAGCCACGGCAGGGCTGCGGACTGCGGGATGCTCCCGCCAGGGTCGGCCGGATGCCCTGCGGTGGCGCATGGCCAGGACCCACCGCTGCCGCGCCGCACGGCGGGCAACGCGCCGGGCGGCACCCGAATCGCGCAGAACCCGCAAAGCGCGGACCTGCGGTGGAAGCCGCCGGATCCGGACCTGCTCCGGCGGCTCCTGGCAGGGCTCAAGCGGCTGGGCTGATGCTCGATCCGCTCCGCGCGGCACCTGGCCAGCAGCTCCTCCCGGCCCCAGTCGGCCCGGGCTCCGCGGCAGTACCCTGGTGTGTGCCGCTCGGCGTCGCCGGGCCGCTGCTGGGCCGGCCAGCGTTTCCTGTGCGCGCGTACACGCAAAGCTCCTTGACGCAGGAATGTCACCTGGCCACCGCCTTGACTGCCCCAGCCAGGACACGAGGCGGTCACGCGGCCGCGTCAGGTTGGCGGCTATCGTGCACCGGCGTGTCCTGTGCCGCGTCTCCTGTAACGGGAGAGCGCGGCCGGCCGTGCCGCGCGGGGGAGGAAGCTATGAGCTATCAGCGACCGCCTGACTACGAGGCCGGTGCCGCAGGCACCACGAACCCGCCGGGGTGGTACCTGGACCCGATCGGGCTGCAATCGCTGCGCTGGTGGGACGGCGCGCACTGGGCCCGGGATACGCAACCCCTGCTCGGACCGGCATGGGAGCGTCGGTCTCCGTATCCGGGCGCTATCGTGTCCGGATACGGCGCGTTCGGGCAGCCGGGCGCCGGCCGCCACCGGCAGCAGGACGGCCGGCAAGGTGGCATGGGATATGGGCCGGGCCTGGCGCCGGAGTCGTTCCCTCCGGTCAGGATGCGGGCGCAGCCGGATCCAGGCCAGCCTCAAGACCCGCAGGGATCGCCGGGCCAGCGGTCCCGCGTGCCGGGACCGCCGTCTCCAGCGCACCACGCATCACGGCAGCGGAGGAACCATAAGGCCCGGGGCGCGCTGAGTGGCCTCGGCGCCCTGATCGGGTCATCGTCGCTGTCAGCGCGGCGAACCCGCACCGCTCGCCACCGGCAGGAAGCGGAGCTGCCGGGTGCATGACTTCTGCTGCGGGTGATGACGCCGGGGGCTGGGACATGGCCAGCGGCACGGCTGAAGTCCGGCCCGGGCAGCTGGTCAGCGGTCTGCGGGGAGCAGGTTGAGGGTCTTGGTGCGGTCGTCTTCGGTGGGGCGGGTGCAGGCGCGGACGGTGCCGGGGCGGGCGTGGCCGGGCAGGCCGGCGACGACAGCAAGGCCTGGGACTCCCACAGCTACGGCGAGCCGGCAGCCCTCATCTGACCAATTTCTTTCAGCATGACTAATTCCCTGCAGATCGGTTCTCGGCTGTGCGACGGTTGTGTGAGTGACGCCAGCAGGCTGACCGGGCCGGGGTGTGAGCGGACGTGGTACCTGGCCAGCAGGCCCCCGGGACGACACCGCTATCCGCGCCTGCCGCCGCTGGTCCTGTGTCGCCGTCCGGCTTACCCCCCCGGCCGGACGGCGACCCAGACGATCCCCGCTCGCCCCTGTATGACGCGCTGGACCGCGGACCGGTTGTCAGCTCCCCGGCCGCCTGACCTGAGTGGGGCGGTCGCCTTCCCTAGCAGGCCCGGTGCCTCCCTGCAGGCCGGATGATACTAGAACGCGTGATCGGCAAGCGTCTGTCCGCGAGCTGGCCGGATCTCGGGCGCGGCCGAACATCACGCGAAGCGGCGCGAGCTGACCGCGGATGAGGAGGCCGCCGCAGTGGCTGCGCTGCGCGAGCTCGCCGGCGGGCCGGGCTGACCTGCTGGCCGAGGCGTGCGAGGTCATGGAGGCCGCGTCCGAGGGCCAGCTGCACGAGCCGCTGGCCCGCCAGGCGGCGGAACCGTGCGGTAAGGCCAGTGCGGACCCGGAGGCGATACCAAGGTGGATCGCCTCCGGGAGCAGGCGGCGGGATGCCGCGCGGATGCCGCCGTTCTCTGGCGGCCTGCACGACGGGGGAGCGCCGCGCCGCGCCGGTCCTGCGGGAGGTACACCGTGAGAGGGGGATGCGCGTCTGTTTTTTCGTGGAAGAGCCCGCAGGACGAGATCTACCCGGTGCAGGGGACCTGATGGCCAGGCGTGACATTACCGAGGCCGAGCAGCAGCGGCTGGACAGGTACAAGCGGCGACGGGATGAGTACATCCGTAAGCTGGCCCACCTGGCACCTCCGCTTTCGGAGGAGCAGAAGGCCAGACTCGCCCCCGCGGTGGAGGAATACAGGCGCAGGAAGACGCCTTGATGTCCAGGCGTCAGGACGTCGCTAAGGCCGACGCCCGGAACGGACTTACGTGCGCGTATGGCGCAGACCTGCGTGACCGGCTCGGGTCCGGGAAGATCCGTACGGCCGTTGGCGCCAGCGATGATCTTGACCGGGCCGCCGGTCATCCGGTGTAGGGAAACGACCGTTTGCGGACCGAAGAAAGAGCGCCCCGCTGATGTTGATAGCCGCAACCGCCTCGCGAGAGGCGCGACTGGGAGGAGGTGGTCGTCGTGCCGTTGAGCATGACTTTGCCGCCTCGCCCTAACTCCAGCATCTGATACGGCCGAAAGGTCCAAGGGTCACACGCGAGTCTCTAGCGGTCTGGGATTAGTTAGGGGCTGATACACGAGCTGGAGCGTCCGGGGCGCATGACAATCCCCGGCCGGGGGGCATCAGACGCCCTCCGTGGACCCTCAAGAGGACCGCTGTCCCGAAAGGGCGGCGGCCCTCGCCCGTTGGGTCACCAGGCCTTCCCGCGCTCAGCGCCCTCGGCCCACCGGAACGCCGTGAACTCCCACGGCAGCGGCTGCGGGTCGTCCGGGAAGAACGCCCCGCGCGGTGTCTGAGTACACGCGACCTTGGCCCAGACGCCTCGGCCCGGACTGCGCCGTGCCCGCGTAACTGCCGCTAGCAGAACCTCATTGGTCACACTCCCTGCCAGGTGCGCAGGCGTGACCGCCACCGCGGGCGGCCTTCCCGGCGATCGCCGACCGGGTGCGATCCTCATCGCCCTGGCGGAGGACCTGGAGGCGCGGCGCCGGGCGGCAGCCCCCGAGTCGTGACCGCTCTCTTCATCAGGGCTCGTAGGGCAAGTACCGTGGCCCGATGCCGAGCCCGCGCAGCAGCGGCGCAACAAGCCGCTCGGTGACCGCGTGCGGTGCGTTGAGCAGTTCCTCGGTCGACGCCGACGTGACCTTCTCGTACTCCCCGCGGCTGTATGGGTTCCCGGGCCAGCTGCGGAGATCCTGCAGGAGATCAGACGCCGCCGCGCCGCGTAGCCGGTCCATCCGTATCCCGAGCTGCCACTGGCCCTGGTAGCCGGCGTACTCGTCGGCCAGGCGCCCGGCGAGCGCCGCCACGGAATGCGTCAGGCCCAGCACGAGCCCGGCGAAAACCGCCATCGGCGGCTGATCGGGGGGCGGGAACACTCTCCGTGAAAAGGTGTCGGTACCGCGTCCGCAGATCAGCCGGAGCCCGCCATCCTCACGGATCACCAACTCCAGCAGGCCCTGCTCCCGGCGGGGGCCCTCTTCCGCACTGTAGGAGATCAGCGCCAGCCCCTCAGCGCGTGTCACCAGATCCGGTAGCCCGAGGACATCCGGATCGAAGCCCGGCAGGCTGCCACCGCGTTCATGGACGATCTGCCGGATCGTCTGCTGTATGACGGCCATGACGTCGGCGCGGCCGAGAAACTCGACCAGGGTGTCCTCCATGGCGATCTCCGGCTGGGCCAGGACATACAGGTGGCTGAGCTGGCGTTCCTCCCGGGGGATCGGGTCGTCGTCGGCCATGCGGAGGAGTTCCGAGGCGACATCCATCCGACCGCGCTGGCGACCCTCGATGGTCGCCCGAACCTGCTCATCGCTGAGCCTGATGTTGGCGCGGTCGCCGCGACCGTAGTAGACGTAGTCGACCATGTGCGGCGCCTGAGGGCTGGGCGGAACGTGAACGAGCAGGCACCCCCAGCCTGGCCGGTCAGGGTCGAGGACCGGGTGGCTGCGGACCACCAGCGATGGGCGGACCTTGTCGCGCGCAATCTGATCTACGCGATCGGCGAGCTTGGCCAGTTCGACCCCGCGCACCTTGCCGGCCCGGCTGTCATGGTCCTCCACTCCGATAACCAGGAGGCCGCCGTCGATGGCAAAAGACGCCAGGTCCTGGGCCAGCTCGGTGTTATGCGTTCGTGTGCCGGCCGGGAGCTCCTGCTTGAGATCCACCCAATGTGACTCATCGAGCAGCCCGCCTGCGGCGGCCTCGACTACATCGGACCACCCGGCGGGCGTCCACCGGCCTCTTCCTGGACCCAGGTATGCGCTGGAAAGTCGTTGCTCAGTCACGGCCTTAGTCCTATATCAAAACCGGCCAATGTTGCGGTTGCGAGCAAGACGAGCGGTGCGTACTTGCGGAACATCTGGTCCTCCCTGGAGCACGGTCCTGCGCCGCATCCCGCCCTGAAGGACGCGGCGGCGAGAACCGTGGTGTACCCAGCGTACAAACCTGAAGTCCGAATGTAACCAGACCGTGTAAGTTTGTGTACACCAGTGTTCACCAGGTAGCATTGGTGTATGGGAATTGCGCCAGTTGAGGAAATGAGCACTCGCGAACTGAGGGCCGAGCTAGCCGACGTGATCAACGCGGCCGGAATGCACAACCAGATCACCTTCGTGACCAGCCGCGGCCGCCGCGTCGCCGCGGTGGTCTCCGTGGCCGTGGCCGAGGCAGTTACCGAAGATGACCAGGTAGCCGGAGACGCCGCCACCGTGGAGAATTACGCCGCCAACGTCGCTCTCCACGAGGACCGGGGAGGCACCCCCGACCTGACCATGGCCGAGATTTTCGAGGATTACGCCGGCGACCTGCTGCGCGAGCTCGGCAGCGATCCCGACCGGATCCAGGCTGCCGCCAGGGCAGTCGCTGCCGGGATGGCCAGAAAGGTCGGGTACCCGGCGCTGTGCCACAACGTCGCGCTTGCCGTCGAGCTATGCCAGCGGGCCGTCGAAATGACCGGGGTCGTCATGCCCGGATCCTACCGGCCCGGAAGCCGGGCAAGCAGCATCCGATGGCGATACGGCGACTAGCCTCCCGTGCGGCTCGCTGCTGACGCGGTCAGGGTCTGCCACGCCGTAATCAGCGGCTGTTTCCCCGGCTTACCCGGCGTGCCGGCTGACGCTGAGTGTCTGAGCGATGCAGATTGCCGCGGCTGCGGGTCGTAGCGGCGAGTGTCCGCGGGGAGGCGTGGCCCATGGCGTCCTATAGGTCGCGCAGGCTGGCGCCGCGGCTGACGCCGAGCAGCCGGGCGATGGAGGAGACGTTGTTGTCCGGCCGCGCAACCGGTCATTGGGTTTCCCAGCACCGATCCAGTTGTCGCGACCTTGGTGGTCAACGCTCTGGCTACGGGCTAGGCTCAGTGACCTGTCGTCCACGTCAGAGAATGGCAGCGGAGCGGACATGAACGGCCCGGAGAACGCCACGATGGTGGTGACCGCCAGGCTCCCCAGCGGTGCGCCCATCAGGGTCGAGGTGGCCGGGACTGAGTCCGGTGACGGCATGACCAGCGTCGGGCTACGGGACCTCGACTTGGGCAACGCGCTGGATACGGTGGCAGAGATCGGCTCCGTCGTGGTCGACAAGCTCAAAACGGCCAAGCCGACCAGGGCGACGGTGGAGCTGAAACTCGGATTCGCGGTGGAGGCGGGCAAGCTGACCGCGCTTTGGGTCGGCGGTAAGGGTGTGATCTTCATCGTTAGATGGCGCGGAATCTTCGGCGCTATCTGGCCGGGATGGAGCCTGCTGTGTGACGCGCTTCCAATGGGTTCCGCGACGGGCCCGATCTGGCCCGCCGG